>Ga0051981_10001976_pt1 | contig 10031 bp, 8 predicted proteins | sample CryGey13umfilter_3_FD_59644 | JGI IMG/M metagenome (GOLD analysis project Ga0051981, IMG submission 59644) | Groundwater microbial communities from aquifer in Utah, USA - Crystal Geyser 4/10/14 3 um filter | ecosystem: Environmental > Aquatic > Deep subsurface > Groundwater | place: USA: Utah... | reverse complement strand
TGACATCAACCCTCGAAAGTGGGGGTCGTCTTGTTCCTTTGGCGCGGGCTGACTGGCAGGACAATCCGTTCCCCGCCGACACGGCGGTCACCGGCATCGGCGCGGGCACCACCTACCCCGACTACAAACCCGCCCCCTTCATCATCGCCTCTGAAATCGACGGGGCTGATATGGTCACAGTCGTGACCGAGGCAATCTTTTCCTATTGCGGCGTCAAGGTGAAGATTGACACCGACCGTTTCATTGGCCCCGAACGCGCCCCTGTCCGCTTTCGGGCCGAGGACATCGGCCATGTCACCACCGCCGAATATGGCAGCCAGATGCTGTCCCTGGGGGGGGTTCATCACCTGACCGGCGGCACCAAGGCCGAAGGCCGCGCCACCTGCGCCGCCCTCTTGGCCTTGTGCAACGGCGACGCCGTGGACCTGACCGTTGGCGGTGGCAGTGCCCTGACGGTTCAGGCTGGACACGCCCCCATCGTTGATGGCCGCCCGGAAAACCGGATGCGCGTTGGCTGCGGGTCCGCCACGATCGGCATGTTCGCCGACCAATGGCAAGGTCTGGTCGACGAGGTTGTGGTGGTCGATGACCACATCACCGGGGTCGTGTCCGAACATCAGGCCGGCAAAGTGATCGGCTGGCGGCCGACCGGGATAAAGATCCTGGGCCACCGCTCGACCCCCGGCCGCTACTTCCGGGTGTCAGAGCCGGGCCTTGGCTGGGGCGGCACCCGTCTGACCGATCCGCTGGAAATTCTTGGCCCCTGGAACGCCGGCAAAGGCGCGCAGCCCGGCCTGCGTCTGCTGATGGTGTCCACCACCGGCGAGGAATTTGCCTATTTTGAGCTGGACAGCACCCTGACCCCGCAGCCTCGCCCGATCCCTGCGGCGCTGCTGCCCTCCGTCCGCCTGATTGATGAAAACTGCGAACCTTCGCTGTGCACGGTGCTGTTCATGGGGGGCGCGGGCGGCAGCCTGCGCGCCGGGGTCACCCAAAACCCGGTACGTCTGACCCGGTCGATACACGCCGGCCGGACCCGGCTCACCTCGGGGGGGGCTGCTTGTTACATCTGGCCCGGCGGGGGGATCACGTTCATGGTCGATGTGTCCCGACTTCCCGCCAATGCCTTTGGCTCCGTCCCCACCCCAGCGCTTGTCGCGCCGCTGGAATTTACCCTGCCGCGCGCTGACTATCTGGCCCTTGGCGGCCATGCCAAAGTCATCCGAACCCTGCCTGAAATGTTGCAGCACGGCGGCGAATACCCCACAACAGCCCATCTGATCGCACCCAAAGAGGCGGGGAAATGAATACTGACCCCCGGATTGCCCCGCAGGTCAGGCCGCCATTCGCGCCGCAGATTTCCCAGCTTTCCGGCAACCGCCTGCATCTGCACCATGGCCCGATTGATCTGATCCTGTGGGCCGATGCGCCGCCGGACCAGACCGCCTCGGCCTATCATGCCGCCATCACCCGTTTTGACGGGTTGCTGGCAGAACTTGTGGCGGAATTGCCGGCCCTGCGCCGCCCGGACCCTGGGCCGCTGCACGGCCCGATTGCCCGCGCCATGGCCCGTGCCGTCGCCCCCCATCACCCGGCCTTCATCACCCCGATGGCCGCAGTTGCGGGGGCGGTGGCCGATGCCATCCTGTCTGCGATGACCGAACACGCCACCCTTCGCCGCGCTTATGTCAACAACGGGGGCGACATCGCCCTGCATCTGACCCAAGGCCAAAGCCTGACAGCCGCCATTGCCCGCCCCGGCAGCCTTGCGGACCGGGTGACAATCACCCATGCAGATCCGGTGCGCGGCCTTGCCACCTCGGGGTGGCGAGGACGCAGCTTTTCCCTCGGCATTGCCGATGCCGTCACCGTGCTTGCCGCCACGGCCGCTGCGGCCGATGCGGCGGCCACCATGATCGCCAATGCCGTGAACCTTCCCGGCCATCCCGCCATCGGCCGTTGCCCTGCCAACAGTCTTCAGGCCGACACCGATCTGGGCACCATCCCTGTGACGACAAAAGTGGGGGCCCTGACCGCAGGCGACATTGCACAGGCCCTGTCGCAAGGCGAGGCAAAAGCTCGCACCCTTCTGGATCGCCGTGTTATTGCAGGGGCGGCACTTTTCCTGCATCCTGAAAGCCGCTGCCTCGGCCATCTTGCTTTGGCTGTGACACCCTCCGCAAAGGAACTGTCCCTTGTCTGACTTCATCCTGCGCAAGATCCTTGTCAGTATCGAGGAAATCCATCACGAACACGGCCCTGCAGCCGCCAACCCGCGCCTGCGCGGGATTGCCGCAGCCGTGGTCAGAAACCCCTTTGCCGGGCGCTATGAGCCCGATCTCCAGCCCGCGATGGAGCGGCTCAAACCCCTTGGCCTGCATTTGACAGACCGGTTGATTGCGGCCTTGGGCGGGCGCGACGGGATCGACAGCTATGGCAAAGGTGCCATTGTGGGCGCAGCGGGGGAAAGCGAACAAGGCGCGCTGTGGCATATGCCGGGCGGCTATGCGATGCGCGAACGGCTGGGCGAAAGCCGTGCGATTGTGCCGTCGGCCATGAAGGTGGCCCCGATGGGTGGGTGCCTTGACGTGCCCCTGGGCCATATCAACGCGGCCTATGTACGCAGCCACTTTGATGCCATTCCGGTTTCCATTCCAGACGGTCCGCGCGAGGATGAGATCGTGTTCATCCTGGCCATGGCAAAAGGCGGCCGTATCCATGCACGGATGGGCGGGCTGGAGGTGTGGGACGTGAAGGGAGAGGATGGGTTGCGTTGATGCGCGGACTGGTTGCCATTGCTGTGCTGATGCCGGGCGTGGCGCTGGCCTGCGCCCTGCCCCCGTCCATTCTGCTGACGTTGCCAACCGGCCACTACATCGCGGGGGCGGCGGCAACGGTGGCTGTTACCGGGCTCTTGGCGGCTGCCCCGCAATGGTTGCCCCGGCTGGGCGCGCGCACCCTGATGACCCGCCGGGTGCTGGTGCCACAGGTGGTCAGCAGTTCTTTGTCATTTCTGGTGTTTCTGACCCTTCTGATGATCGGCTTTTTTGGCGCGCGTGACCCGTTGCACAACCTTTTGACCCTGGCGGTCTGGACCGGGCTTTGGGTCGCCCTGCCGATGGCGATTGTGGTTTTCGGCAACCTGTGGCGGCCGCTGAATCCCTGGACCGGCCCCGTGCGCATTGCGCGTATCCTGTTGGGGCGCACAACGTCGGTCGGTGTGTCGCGACTGGGGTATTGGCCGGCTGTTGCCGGATTGTTCGGCTTTTTCTGGTTCTATCGTGTGTCAATGTCGCCCGACGATCCGCAGACGCTGGCCACGGTGGCGCTGGTCTATTGGCTGGTGATCTTTGTTCTGGCCGTAGCCGACGGCGAAGAGTGGCTGACCTCAGGCGAGTTTCTGACGGTCTATATGACCTGGCTGGCCAAGATCGCGCCGTTCTGGCTGGAGGTGACCGGAAAGACAGCGCATCTGCGCATCGGCTGGCCCGGATCGCAGGTTTTGGCCCTGCCTGCCCTAACGCCCTCGGCCGTGGGCTTTGTCACCCTTGCTCTGGCCGGGCTGACGTTTGACGGGCTGGCCGAAACCTTCTGGTGGCTGGCACTGATCGGGGAAAACCCGCTGGAATTCACCGGGCGCTCTGCCGTGATCTGGGTGAATACGGCGGGGCTGCTGGGCACCTGGGCGTTGACATCTGTCACCATCCTTGCCGCGCTGCAGTTAAGTACGGTTCTGGCCGCAGGTCCGGAAATGGCAACCGCCACAGGTGGGCTGAAAGCTGGCGATTTGGCCAGTTCCCAAGCTGACTTGCGCCCGGTTTTGCTGTCGTTTCTGGCAATTGCAGCGGGCTATCATGCGGCACATTACCTGATGACGCTGCTGACCACCGGGCAATACACGCTGGCCGCGCTGAACGACCCGTTGTTTCGCGGCGATGCCTTTCTGGGGCTATCGCCATTTTTTGTCTCGATGGGATTTCTGACCGAGCGGGGCATGGTCACGGCGATCTGGACGGCGCAATTCGCCTTGATCCTTGGGGCGCATGTTCTGGCGCTGATTCTGGCGCTGCGACTGTCTGGCCCGCATGTGCCCGCGCGGGCGCACCTTCCCCTGACCGGGCTGATGGTCGGCTATACCGTGCTGGGGTTGTGGCTGTTGTCAGCGCCCCGTGGGTTTTGAATGGAGGCGCTTTTCAGACAGCCCCACCCGACCCATCGCGACGCCCATGGACTTTTCACCGGGACAGTTCCATTGTTTTTCCAAGGCCGGGGCACTGCAAGATCCATCGGCCACCCAACAGCCAGAGGATACCGCCATGACCAACAAACTGATCGGAACCACCGCTTCCCGCCGCGCCGTCCTTGCGGGGATGGCCGCAGGCAGCGCAGCGCTTGCCTTTCCCGGATTCATTCAGGCGCAAAGCTCTGCCCCGATCAAGCTGGGGTTCCAGTTGCACCGCACCGGAATCGGCGCGGCATACGGGCGCTGGTATGAACGCACCACGCAGGCCGCGCTGAAACTGCTGAACGAACAAGGCGGCATCAATGGCCGCCCGGTCGAGGTGGTGTTCGAAGATGACGGGACAGACCCGAAGCGCGGGGCAGAAGTGGTGGAAAAGCTGGCCTCGCAAGCCGGTTGTGACGCTATTTTTGGCCCGTTGTTTTCCCATGTCGTAATCGGATCCGCGCCGCGGGCGGGCGAATTGAAAGTGCCCTATCTGGTGTGTTCCGAAGGGTTTCATGTGGCCAGCGGCAAGCTGAACCGCTGGACGCTGCAACCCGGCATCACCGACGTGCGGGCGCAGGTGTCGTCCATGGCGCCTTGGGTGATGGGTAACCTCGGCAAGAAGGTGACGATGGTGTTTCCCGACTACGCGTTTGGTCACGATCACCGCGATTTCTTTACCGCCGCCGTCCAGGCACAGGGCGGCGAAGTGATCAAACATATCGCCATTCCCCCAACGGAAACCAGCTTTACCCGCTATCTGCCGCAGATCCCGGCCGAGACGGAAGTGCTGTATCACGTCATGGTGGGGCCAGCCGTTCTGACCTTTGTCAAAGAACTGGGCGAGTTCTATGGCACCGGGGCGCGGCCGCAAATCTTTGGCTTCATCGACAGTCTGGAGGCTGTGGATACCGCCAGCCCCGGTCTGGAGTTCCTGGAAGGTACCCATTTCTGGGAAGGCCATTGCCGGGTAAAACAGGCCGATGCGACGGATCACGAAACGGCTTACCGCGCGGCCGTCGGGGTGGATGACGCTGGGGCCTCGGTTTCCGACGCGCGCGACGTGTCCACCTATGCACATATGTTTTCCTGTTGGGAAACGCTGTTCATCCTGAAGGCCGGAATGGAAGCGGCGGGGTATCAGGGGGTGGCCGATCGCCAGAAACTGGTCGAAGCGATCGAGGCGATGACAACGATCCCTGCCAGCCTGATGCATCCCCAAGGCGACAAGATGTTCAATGGCAAGACACATCAGGTGTTCGGCCATCAATACATCTCGAAGATCGAGGGGGGCAAACTGGTGAAGGTCCATCAGACCAGCCTCGAAGAGGGCATGTACGAAGATGCTGTGGATTACACCACGCAATCCTTCTGAGCATCTTGACCCGAGTAAAGGCATCGCAAAAGCCCGGACCGGGCAAAGGGAGGGGGCGCTGCCCCCTCGCCGCCATGGCGGCTCGCCCCTGGGATACTTTCAGGCAGAAAATGAATGGTTAACAAAGAATGACGGCGTTCCAGATACTGAACAGAGTGCCGTAAATCATGGAATTTGGCCCGTTCCTGTTGCTGGCCATCATGGAAGGCACGGTCATGGCCGCCGTGCTGGCCCTGACGGCAGTGGGCCTGTCGCTTGTGTTTGGCGTGATGCGGGTGGTCAATGTGGCGCATGGCGAGTTTTTCATGTTGGGCGCCGTGCTGGCCTGGTTCATCACGCAGGCCATACCCGGCCCGCCTGCGCTTGGCTTTGCTGCCGCCCTGATCCTGTGTCCCCTTCTTGTGGGGGGGATTGCGGCACTGGCGGATATGACAATTCTCAAGCGGCTGAACTATGACCCGGAGGCAACAATCGTTGCGACAATCGGGTTGTCCTATATCTTTCAGCAGGCGGCGTTGTCATTTTACGGGCCTGATGCGCGCCCGGTGCTTGCCCCGTTCAACATCCGGCTGCAACTGCCTTGGTTCGGCTATTCCGGCTACAAGATCGCCGTGGTGATGGCGGCTGTCATCCTGTTGCTGGCGGTCTGGCTGTTCATGACGCGCAGTCGTGCTGGTCTTGTGATGCGCGCCACCCAAGCCGACCGCGACACCGCCCGCGCCTTTGGCATCAACGTGGATCGGGTCTATGCAGCCGTTTTTGCGCTTGGTGCGGGGCTGGCTGCGGTTGCCGCCGTGCTGATCGTACCAATTCAGCAGGCGCATTATCTGATGGGACATGACCCATTGTTGTTGAGCTTTATCGTGGTCATCATCGGGGGGCTTGGCAGCCTGCGGGGCACCTTGGTGGCGGCTGTGGTTGTCGGACTGTCGGATGGGGTGATCTCGGTGTTCTTTTCGCCAACCTTGGCAAAGATCCTGGCAACACTTCTGGTGGCCATGGTACTGGTCTTTCGACCACAGGGCCTGTTCGGGGCCCGGGCATGAGCCGCGCACTGGCCTTGCACCTGGCGGTGATTGCGGCGTTGTTTGCCGCACAATTCCTGGTGCCGCCCTATCACCACACAAATCTTGCCCGCATCATGGTCCTGTCGGTGTTTGCCATGGGGTACAACATCGCTTTCGGGTATACAGGGCTGCTGAGCCTTGGGCATGCCCTGTTCTTTGGGGCCGGACTCTACGCGACCGGATTGGGGATTGAACAATTTGGCCTGACAACGGCAGTTGCCCTGCTGGCCGGTCTGTTGGCCGGAGGTATTGTGGCTGCGGCAAGCGGCGTGCTTGCCCTGCGCACCGGGGGCGTATCTTTCATGATCGTCACCCTGATGTTCGCGCAGGCGGGCTACCTGACCATTCTTTATTTCGGGGCCTACACCCGAGGGGATGAAGGTTTCGTGATTGCACGCGCTGCCCGCGCCATCGGCCCGGTGGACTTTTCGGCAGACACGCCCCGCTATTTGGCCGCACTCGCCCTGTTTTCTGTTGCGTTGCTGGTCAATTTTGCGCTGGTCCGGTCTGCCACAGGCCGCAGCATGATAGCGATGCGCGAGAACGAGGACCGCTCGCTGATGCTGGGGTACAATCCGTTTCGCGTCAAATTATTGGCGTTGGTGATTTCAGGGCTTTATGCCGGTGCGGCGGGGGCGGCCTATGGCGTGCTGTTCGGTTATGTCGGGGCCAGCTTTGCCGGAATCCAATATTCCATCCTGCCGCTTCTCTACGTCCTGATGGGGGGCGCGGGTACGGTTCTGGGCCCGTTTCTGGGCGCTCTTTTGATGTTCTACCTCATCGACATTTCGTCCGGCTATACCACGGCCCATCTGGCCGTTGTCGGCGGCGCGCTGCTTGTTCTGGTGCTGTTTGCGCCGAAAGGCATTTTGGGCGCAATCCGGGAAAGGGGGGCAAGATGGCTGCCCTGACCCTGCTGTCCGCCCGCGCCCTGACCCGCCATTTCGGCGGGTTGAAAGCGGTCAGCAATGTTGATTTCGATCTGCAAGCAGGCAAGGTTCACGCGCTGATTGGCCCCAACGGTGCCGGAAAAACAACCTTTGTCAGCCTCCTGTGCGGGCGCGTCCCGGTCCAGTCCGGCAGCATCGTCTTTGACGGACGCGATATCACCCATCTGGCGGCCAATGTCCGGGTGGACCTTGGCATCGCCTATACGTTCCAGATCACCTCGATCTATGCCGGGCTGTCCACTTTCGACAACGTGGCACTGGCTGTGCAACGTCAGCACCGGGATACGCTGCAGACCGAAGTCATGGCTGCGCTTACCCGTGTCGGGCTGCAGGACCGTGCCGATCAGATGGCGGGAACGCTGGCCTACGGGCACCAACGCCTGCTGGAAATTGCAATGGGGCTGGCCCTGTCACCCAAACTTCTGATCCTGGACGAGCCGACACAGGGCCTTGCCAATGCCGAGATCGCGCATTTCAAAACGCTGATCAGGGGCGTGACCCCGGCAACGACCGTTCTGCTGATCGAGCATAATATGGACGTGGTGATGGATCTGGCAGATCAGATTACCGTGCTGAACTTCGGCCAGATCCTTGCCACCGGCACCCCGGCGCAAATCCGCGCCAATGCAGCGGTGCAAACCGCCTATCTGGGGGGATGACCGGCATGCTGACCATCAGCGGCCTTGGCGCGGGGTACGGCAATGTTCAGGTATTGCGCGATCTGTCGCTAACGGCAAAGGCCGGGGAAGTGACCTGCGTCATGGGGCGCAATGGCGCAGGCAAGACCACGCTGATGCGCGCCATCATGGGGCAGGTACGCGCCACATCCGGACAGATCCTGCTCAACACGACCCCTCTGCACGACCTGCCCGCGCATCTGGTGCCGCGCGCCGGTATCGGCTATGTTCCACAAGGCCGCAGGCTGTTCGCCAACCTGTCGGTCGCCGAAAACATCGAGATCGGGCTGATGACCCGTCACAAGGGCGCCGCCACGCGCGACAATGTGTTATCTCTGTTCCCCCGCTTGCGCGAGCGCCTGTCACAACGCGCCAGCACCCTGTCGGGGGGCGAACAACAGATGCTCGCACTCGCCCGCGCCTTGTGCCTGGAACCTGCCGTCCTGCTGCTAGATGAACCAACCGAAGGCTTGCAACCGTCGATGATTGCGCTGATCCGCGATACGGTCACCGCGCTGAAGGCCACCGGCGTTGCGATCCTACTGGTCGAACAACGAGTCGATGCCGTGTTGTCGATGGCCGATCATGTTGCCTTCATGGCCCATGGCAACCTTGCCGAAGTGCGTGCCGCCAACAGCCTTACTGCCACCTCCCCGCAATTCCAAACCTATGTTGGGGTCTGATCGTGCCACAGGTTCATTGTCTGCCTGAAAATATCCTCGGGGGGGAAGGGATTTGCTCGGCAAATCCAGCGGGGGGGCGGACCGCCCCTCCCCCGTCCCGGCCCGGATCCGGGCGGAGCCGTCAATGACTGGCCCCCGCCTCATTGCCGGGGTTGACGTTGGGGGCACCTTTACCGATCTGGTTATCCTGAATCCCGTCAGCGGCGCGGTACGTCTTGCCAAGGTTCCCACCACTCTGTCGCCCGAAACCGGGGGGCAGGCGGCGGGCGTGCTGGCGGCGCTGGATCAGGCAAAGGTCGCGCTGGCCGATATCGCTCTGATCGTGCATGGCACCACCACCACCACCAACGCGGTCCTGGAACGCAAGCTGGCGAAAACCGGGCTGATCACCACGATGGGCTTTCGCGATGTGCTGGAGCTTGGCCGCCGCACCCGCCCGCAGGCCTATGGCATGACCGGGCAGTTTACCCCCGTCATCCCCCGCAATCTGCGGCTGGAGGTGCCCGAACGCATGGATGCACGCGGCCGCGTCTTGACCCCGTTGGATGAGGGGGCACTGCGCGAAACAGTGACAAAACTGGCGGAAATGGGCTGCGAGTCGCTGGTGATCCACTTTCTGCATGCCTACGCCAACCCCGCCCACGAACGCCGCGCCGCCGAACTTGCGGCCGATCTGTGGCCAACCCCCTACATCACCTGCGGACATGCCCTGCTGTCGGAAAGCCGCGAATATGAAAGAGGGGTGACAGCGGCGGTCAATGCCTCGGTCCAACCCCTTCTGGAACGCTATATCGGCAGCCTAGCGGCGGCCCTGCGCGCAAAGGGCTATGCGCAGGATCTGTTGGTGATGAACGGCAACGGGGGCATGGTGCCTGCCCAGGCCGTGGCGGCCGAGGCGGTGAAAACCGTGATGTCCGGTCCGGCCTCCGGCGTGATGGCGGCCCTTGCGACCGGGCGCCGGGCCGGAATGGTCAACCTGATCACCTATGATATGGGCGGCACCTCCACCGATGTTGCCCTGATCCGACAGGGTCGCGCCCCGGTTTCCAACGAA
>Ga0051981_10001975_pt1 | contig 10032 bp, 6 predicted proteins | sample CryGey13umfilter_3_FD_59644 | JGI IMG/M metagenome (GOLD analysis project Ga0051981, IMG submission 59644) | Groundwater microbial communities from aquifer in Utah, USA - Crystal Geyser 4/10/14 3 um filter | ecosystem: Environmental > Aquatic > Deep subsurface > Groundwater | place: USA: Utah... | reverse complement strand
AGTACGATCCGTGTTCTTCGAGAACATTAGCTGCCCCTCTAATATGAAAAATACGGTAGGTATTACAGTTAATCCATCATTTTTCCATCTTGGCTTTTTCGTTGAAACGGAATCTCCACGTCACAGAGGTGACAGGCTCTCCCCGAAGGAGATGAAAACCATCACCAAAAAATCTTCCCAATAAAATGTGGAACTTGTGCCTATTTTTAACGGCTTACTATAAGGCGAACTGTACGGACGATGAAAATATTCCTTGATCAAAATACCCGGTAGAAAAAAATAAAAAATGTAAGGCCGTCGTTTGTATCATTTCATTTGAAAGAAGACAATCCAGGGACAGGACTTCGAACAACGAGCCTTTCGTTTCTTCGCCACACAATATACTAGTCGGTAATTGTATCACGAGAATCTCTCATCTTGACATACTTACGAAGTGTTTGACGCTTTGAAGAAGACTGACAGCCATCTCTCAGGAGAGTTACGGACTAAATTCCGATCAACAACTTTTCAAATCAATCCAGTATCCGAAATTCATGACGCAGACAATCCATGTCAAGTGTATGAAAACGACCAAGAGGCGTGAATCCTGCTTAGGTCACAAAAATAAAACCATACTCCATCTATCTACACAGATCGATGACCTCAACTCATCGTCCAACACAGTGGACGACGAAGAATCATCATCGGTATGCTTGACGAAGCGACGAGTTAAGTTTGGTTCTATTAGGTTTTGCGAACATCCAATTTTGATTGGTGACAACCCGGGTGGAAATAAAGGACCGCCACTGACCATAGATTGGTACGCTCAGGAAATTTATGAAATGAATATGGAAGAATACGAGGGCCAGAGACCTCAACGAAGGAACAAGTCTCAACTCTTCCTACCAGAAAGAGATCGCAAGGATATTCTTAAAAAATGCGGTTACTCTCATAATGAAATCATCGAGCAAACCAGACCAGTCAACATTGCCCGTCAACATCGCAAGGCCACGATTCAAGCTGCCAAACTTGATGGTATTCAAGAATTGTTGGAAAAAGTATCTCGCAAGACCTTCAACGCCATGTCGTTTGGACGGCGTAAACGCCAAGAACGAAAGTTCGTGCAACGCTGTCGCTGCTTTGACAGCACAGAGTTCTCTAGTCGATCAACCCTGGCAACTGTATCGGATGGAGGAAGTCATATGGATAGTTTCACGGGACATATCCAGGATGATGGGCATTAACGAAATGTTTGTGCAATATTTCGTTTGCTTTCACTCATTCCTTGAGTAGCAGGAATACGTATCCTACAAAATAACAATGATGTTGTTATTGTACATATATCACGGAGAAGTACACCCTCTAAAGTATTTTATTTGTACATGTTTTTTCACCAGTTCTTTCATCAGTAGTGGTCACCTTTGTGAATGAATTGTTTCGTGATACGTAATGCTCGGGAGCAAGGAAGGACATTCGACAATGATGAATGCTAAAAGAACATGTCGTATGTATCATTTGATCATTTCGCTGTTCAGATTTGAACGAAGTAAACCTGCCAATTCAATTGACAAACGTCGTCCTTTTTGCTGGGCATTTATGCGATATATTATTGTTCGGTAAAGGATTCACATTCGCGTTTCGATATGTATGCAGATTGTTTCCCCAACCATAAATCGAATGTCGTTCATGTAACAAAAAGACATAGAAACAACAGAAGCACATTGCAACTATTGGTTCTATCAACCTCCTCATAAGATGTTCACTGGGTTCTTCAATCGATCCTTGGGTAGTGTACTGTGTGTTTTATGAGATTCAAGCGTTGCAGAATTACGGTAAAATGCACGTTTGGGATAACCATACAACAACTCTATCGCGATCATACTACCATCTCCCGGCACACTACCACATTCGAACAGCTGGTAGGCTACCATAGTTCTGTGTTGCGGAATCCCCCTTCCGAGCAAAAGAATCTGCCTGCTTCGTAGGTATCCTTTTTCTGGGATTTTTTTTGGGGAAACGAAGAAAGTGTTGTGACAGTTTTGACATTTGGGACATTCCGTAAATTCTAGAAAAGCTTTATAAAATAAATAGAGCTGAAAATGACCACCTCGTGGTCCCCCTTCGGGAGACACACGCGCGCCCGTCATTATGTTGGAGCGAGGAGCTCACCGTGTCAACCCGAGATTCCACAAAACCGAGAGGAAAAGCATCATGATTTTCGTCGAAGTCGGCATCAGCTTTGACAACCACAAAAACGAAACCTTGACACCCAAGATTTCATGCCGATCAACACCATTGGTTTTCTTAAACGAACGCACAAATATAGATATGATATCCGTAGCAACAGAGTCAAGCCGGAGGCGTCGATTGATTGTCAATGGGCAAGATGCACCCGCCGATAGATTCCCTTACTTCAGCACGCTCGATCGTTACTGCGCAGGGGCATTGATTGCACCCGACATCATCTTGACTGCGGGCCATTGCAAGCCCCATAGACGCAAGGACGTCGGGCAGTTGCACGTTGGAACTTATTACTATGACTACGACCTCGATGCCGAACTTAATGTTGAAGCCAACTACGACGACGAAACCTTTGATTTGTCCGCCATGGTTCGTCATCCGGAATTTAAGCGCAAGGGCGATGACGAATTCAGGCATGACTTTACCATTTTGAAACTCTCGGGTGTGTCATCACAACCGATTGTGCGTATCAATCGAGACACCCAGGTTCCATTTCCGGACCAAGGGTTGGTATCCATAGGTCTCGGATACTTGTACGATGAGTCGGAGCAAGACGACGACAACGAACGTCCACTTCGACCCAAAATCTTACAGGAGGCCATTATAAACTACTTACCCAGTGATGTATGTCGATTGGCTTCCGATGAAGATGAGTCCTACAGCCACCCACAGCACCGGATCGGTGAAACTCATTTGTGCACCTATGTCCCTCCAACGAATAGCCGGGATGCCTGCGCCTATGATTCCGGTGGACCTATCATCATCCCGTCTAACGATGGGAGCAGCGATAGCGACTTGTTAGTGGCACTTGTCTCATGGGGGATTGGGTGCGCAGACCCCATTTTTCCCGCCGTGAACGCCCGCGTTTCGGCCGTAAGTGATTGGATTGATGCTCAAGTCTGCAACATGTCCGACTATCCACCCGAAGACTTCTATTGCAATGGAAGGCCGGTGCCAACCACTGTTCCTATTCCGAAAGTCATGTTCGGTGCTATTGTTACCGCCACCTTGATTGTGATTGGGTTGGTCGCGGTACTTGCGCGACGTTTGCGCAGGCGTCGAATGTTTCTCGGCGTAGTCAACATGCACACTCTTTTCGAAGAAAGCCCTACAAGTTCGGATGAATTGCACCCGTTGGTTATCAAGCGAATGACCACGGATGAGACTGTCAGTCTACGTTCCAGTTCTGGAAGTGAAGAAGACTTTATTCCTTATGGTTCTATTTCGCCATAAGTCGTTACGGCTGGGACAAGTACACACGTGCAAAGGGTAACAACATCCTCGTCGAATTTTTTGCAGCACAGCGAATCATTACAGATTCAAGACGAGTATCCGTGGGTAATGTAACATAACTCACGTCAAGAAACATTTTCTTATGTATCACTTTCATTTCCAAAAGCGTTCTCGTGCAATCTTGCCGAACGCATGAATGGTAGCGAAGAAGAACTACCCATCTCCGATAGGTGAGAAGACATTTTCAAAGATAGGAGCAACGAGAGCTGGCCATGAAAGGCAATAATGCTATAAAAGTTGTCGAAAGACATTTCATACCCAAGTTCCTCGCCAGGGTAGAACTCCTACATCACAGTCTTTTGAACGAAGAGCCAATTCGGTCGCATAAATTCAAAAGATTCTCAAGAGCCCGAGAGCTCGTGCATTTTCATCTCGCACACAATGGGGGTCATTGGACATGAATTGTCCCTTGCAAATACCGTAATACCTAATAATATTATGTTGAGTTAAAAAATATCTCCACCCACACCGCACCATCCAAATTCTTTTTCGAAACGAAGCCCAAAAAGTTGTCCGCCGCGGACACGAGAGTACTAGAATCTCTAGCATCATTGTGATAAATTCATTGTCATCAACAAGCACAACATCAAAATTTACCGATATGCCGACATCTCGCTCCTTAATCATCGGTGGGACGGAAGTATCTCGAAATGAGGATTGGCCATCCTACGCGGCTGCCTTTGCCTGGACGGGCATCGGTGGCGGCGGTTGGGGGTGTGGAGGTGCCTTAATCCACAGAGACATTATACTCACGGCAGCACATTGCCATTGGGTGTATCAAGATCATGGTGCTTGGATTGGAGCATCTCATATTGATGGCGGAGATGGTCATTTTTGGCCTACGGCAGAATTGATCGTGCACCCAGAATATACCGATCAACAATTGGTGCACAACGATATTATGTTGGTGAAACTGAATGGAACGGTCAGCAATGTCTTGGAATTCTATAAGTACAATACTGATCCGACCGTTCCTGTAGATGGGGAATCCCTTCGCGTAATTGGTTTTGGTACCACTGCAGAAAATGGAAATGTTTCCACCACACTTCGTCAAGTTGACATTGATTACGTTAGCAACAAGGATTGTAACAATACGTGGCCATTACTCGATAACAAATTACATTTGTGCGCTGGTACAAAAGAAGGGGGGAAGGATGCATGCGATTCTGACTCGGGGTCACCTATCTTCGTACTTGACGGTGAAAACAAATTTATTTTGGTTGCCACTGTGGGAGATGGGATTGGTTGTGCACGTGCGGGCATACCTTCTGTCAATGCGCGGACGAGTACGTACGCCAATTGGATCCATGAAACGGTGTGCAACGTTTCCAGTCATCCACCTGTGACGTGCGTGAATGGATCCCTGTGGGCCGGTGCTTCTGCGACAACGACTCCAAATGACAACGACTTGTCGTCGTCTTCGTCATCACCGTGGCCCTACAGTTATACCTCGATTGCTTTCGTCTTGCTGGGGGCATGCGCAATAGCTCATTACGCCCGCCAATGGCAAAATCGTAAACGTCGACAAGGATATCAGACAGTGGATACCGAATTGACTTTTTAAGGAAATATATCCTTTAGAATACTTAGACTTTGAAAACGTGTGTTGCCCTGGACAAGATGAGTTTAACATAAGTACGAAATCAAAAAAATAACAAATCGAATAGATTTCGATATTTCTGCCAGAAGTGCTTCTACCGTAGTTGGTCGGAAATAGCTCTTCCCTCTAGAGCGGGGAGCAGGTAGGTAGTTACCTGTGGTTCCCTCGTCACCCTGACTGTGAGTGTTTTTGTGTGTGGCTACGTCAGCAGGCATCATTACGTGACGAGTGGAGTTTGGCGAGGTCGGCTTTGTTGCAGTTCGTTCGATCCCTTCTCGCCACAAGTCAGGTCTCGTTTTTTTAATAGCTCGTTTTCTCTTTACCCCAATCGACCGCTCACATCACGAGGTGATTGTGAAGCAAACAGGAAGCATTTTAGTTATTTTAGGAGTGTTATTTTTACACTATCACCAAGAAGTCCTGTTGCGAACAGAACAAACCAACTTTTTTATCTGATGCTCTTCAGTCATAGACGCATTAGGAAGTGACTTCAAGATATATTCATATTATGCTACGGTAACTCGGAAGAAGATCATTGTCGTAAACAATCCTTTCCAAAACATCCTCTACCGTTGACTGATTTACGGTAAAAATCGACTACCGAAGGGGTTTTGATGCTTACTATTTCCAATTCACACTTAATCCGCAATAGCTACAACACTTCGTCACTATGGTTAGCATTATTACCGAAGGCACAAAACGTCCTGGAATAATGAAGCGAAAGAGCGTGCTTCGTGACGGAAGAATACCCAATGATACGCCACAGAAGGTAATGCAAGTTACGTTCGCCCTTGTTGACTTGCGCGAATATGAAGTTTTGCCAAGCGATAATCCGGGTGGCGTGGCTGGCCCTCCGTTGGGATTGGGTTGGGAAATTCAAGCCGAATATCAGATGAAATTGGACGACTATGAAGAAGGTAGGCCCTCGCGTCGTGGCCAAAAGCAATTGATCCTTCCGATAAGTAAACGTATTGAAATCCTTCGCGAATGGGGGTACTCACGAAAGCATATCATACAGGCAACGAAACCTGTCAATGTGGATCGTAGTCGGCGGAAAGCCTCTGTCCAATCCATGCGTCTCGATCGTCTACAAGAGTTCCTAGAAACGTTACATCGTGGAACTTTACATGTTCTTACTTTCGGTAAACGTGCACGCCAGGAAAGAAATCTTATTTTAAAATGCCATCGCCTCGACAATGGTTTGCATGGCTGCGAATGTCCCACGAAGCCATTTACCGAAGAGGATATTTCATTGGAAAATGAAGCCGTTTGATTCATCCGTTTCGGAAGCAATTGTCGCGTTGTTGGGGTCTGTGACGGGCATGAAGATGAATCATTTCAAAAAGATCTACATGTGAAACCAACTATTATCGGACACTGCGAAGAACCGATCGAAACGCCGAAGGCTCGTATGGTCTCTTGTCAAACGATCAAGTTTCCTCGATAATACTGGGGGATTATTTTTACCGAGCCAAGCAAGACTTGATGTTTGTTTTCAAACATGACATTAATTCTACTACATCCCCTTGGTTGATCCCTTGGGTGACGCCATTAATAGTTTTTCGGAGATTGTGTGGCAAATCCAATAGCGCCTCACATTAACTTCCATGTTGAAAGACAATAGGCTACACTTACTACATTAAGCATCTAAGATCAATCAATCGGACGCCGTTTCTACACTGTGGATGTATTTTTGCTGTGTCAGTATCTGGTGATGGGTCTGATTTGGATTTTCTTTTAGCTACGATATCGTCCAGGAACAAGGTCCCAACTAGGTACCCTAGTAGTTGACGTTCGAGGGGACCGAAGATGAATATAAGAGTATGTAACAGTAACTGTAAATACTGCCTTATTATGAGTAACAATAACTTTAATGTAAGTCCAACTTCCTTTTTCCCCCAAAACAAATCATGAAGAGGGCCCGATACGATTTTTTGGAAATTTTGCCGCCAAATTTGGCACGCCCGCCCTGCCTTTTAGAAAAACCTAGAGATCCAAATGCTGTTGTTCATTTTGTTCGTAATAGTATCTTCTAAATCATAATCGATGATAAAGGGTTCACGAGCCGCTGGAAATTACAAAATCGCGCGCCACGTAGGCTCTGACACCACCTGACATCGTTTCACTCTACATACGCCATTCATCTATTTCGCCTTGGTGTCTTTGACCGACGCCAGCTTGAATCGCAATCTTCCTCCATTATCACGCTCTTATACAATCGTCCTTTGCCGCCATCGCGTCCCGACGACGTCTCGTTCAAGTTTCGTCCCACGCTTCTCTTTGCTGACATTTCTGTCTCAACGTTGGACCGAACCTTCAGCAACACAGTGTAGTCGCTGCAAAGTCCTTGTAACACGTTCTAATCCCTTTAGGTGTCGCATCCCTGAAGGCTTTGGATGTCCATTGACTTCATCTTGCCTGTTCTACTTCATTGGCGTCGATAAGTCATTGACTGCGTGTTAAGCGCATTTTTCCCCTTGACTATTCTCGTGAGATCACTATATCTTCGCCTACATCTTTTATTCGGCTCTTCTCTTCCGAAGGGAAAAAATGAATTTGTATTTTTCGCTTCTTTTGTTATGGACGACATCTACCCAAACTACGACTGCCTTTCGGTCTGTATCACGACCAATTGTGGTTCGGCAACCAAGCCACTTTTATGCACAACAGAAGAATCATCCCTCGCGAGGATCCCAACCAACACAGTCGTATGCCGTTTCGGTTGACTCGAGTAGTGAGAATGATACCATAGCCGATGTTCCGTACTTGGACGCCAAGACAACAAGTACGATTTTACCCCCCGTAACCCTCGCATTGCCCGATTTGGTGAACATGACACCACAGGATTATGAAGAGTTGATGCACAAAGTTGTGAATGGGATTATTCTTGCGGTAGCGTTTGGTTCTGCCATCTATGCGATCCTCAATATCGATGCCGGTATGACTCGAGGATGGACACAACAGGTAAGCTTTGAATGCTGATATTGATTCGGACACATTTTTTCACAAGAATGCATTCGTGGCTAACCACACATCATGATGCCATCTTGCTATTCACTAATGTATAGGAAATTGCAATGCGAATTCCTCTGGATACTTGGAGCAGTTACGAAAATGCCTTGGAAGAACAGCCTGTTATGACAAAGACAATCATCAACGTTGTTATTTATTTGCTTGGTGATTGGCTCAGTCAAACTGCCTTTAGCAAGAAAAATATTCTGGACTTTGATGCTCTCCGGACCCTGCGCAATGGTTTCATTGGTCTTTGTTTTGGTCCACTCGTGGTGGAATATTATCAGTTCAGTGATCATATTCTGCCCGTAGAAGGTGGATTAACCAACAGGATATGCAAAATCCTAATGGATCAGACCATTTATTTGAGTGTCAAATGCTCTATCTATATCATGGCCGTGGGGATCTTGCAAGGCGATTCGGTAGAAACCGCGGCACAGAATGTCAAGGACAAAATTAAGGGTATTCTTTTCACGGCATGGAAATTTTGGCCTTTGGTCCATTGCATCACGTACAGTGTAATTCCCGCGCAGCATCGTATTTTGTGGGTGAACATGGTGGATCTGGTATGGAATGCAATTTTGGCGACCATTTCGCAAAAAGACAAGCCCGTCAAGGAGGACGGAGAAACTTTATCACTCGAAACCGGATTATCACTTTTGGAAGACACTGTACCATGGGTCGCATCTGACTCGGACACTGCAGTGTCGCAAGCTGCCGAACAAATCCCTCAACTTCATTTTGCTACTACGATGGAAAGAGAAAAAACAATGGATGAGAACCACCCGCTCCCGTGAATAGAAAGTGTGTAATCTGTGATATGGTATGTAGTGCCGACAAAAAATTCTTGACGGATGGCAACTCAGCAAGTTCACAAAACACAAAACGTACCGTTTGGGTACCCACTTTACGCTTCGCTTGTAGATTATTCACTGTCCCGAAACCCCTGCTAACCTACTTTAGATATTTAGTCCATGTACGCTATTCATCACACATATCAAGTTTGTACGACTTTTCGTCGTGTACAAGGTGTATTCGCTCTATGATTGATTGTTCTAGACAATAGGAGTAGCGACTATTAGCACGAGGGTCTCAAAAAGTAAACTACGAGGCTTCCGCACGGACGGCACGCGGTCTCGAGAATTCCAATTCCTGTTGTTCATCTTTTCCTTCTTCTACAGTGGTAGGTACCGCTGCAACAACAGTTGTCGCAGTTTCCTTGGTCTCAACTTTCGGTGTTGGCACCCCAGGAGAAGGGACGGCAGAGCCCTGTTCTTCGTCTGCCAGAAGATCCCGTAGCCTCGATGTTTCTGTCAGGATATTTCTCCATGCCTGAATCGAGTAATCCGCGACAAAGTACCCTGGATCACCCAGAGCACCGTGCATCCATTGTAACATTTGTGCCAAATGATCCGGCGGAACACCCAAGCTTTCCACAAGTTCCATCAACACTGGCAACGGCCACCCGTGTGTGGTATGGACCGCCAAGAGTACTGCCGTCAGAACCACTCGGTGAACTGTTCGAGGTTGTAGATATGGGACTGGTGGCATTCCATTGCTTCGCGGTGTTTCGGCGGACGATGCGCGATCCAGGTACATGAGTGCCAGGGAGAGTTCCGCGGAAGCATCCGGCGGTAGATTCAATTGTTGACAAATATGCGACAGGTAGGCTTCCAAATCGGGTCCCCAACGGCTGGCACCATTCCCACTCGAACGCGGAGATGCGGCATGAAACAGCGTCAAGAGCGAAGGCTCTAATGTCGATTCACCTCCCCGCATGTCGTCGGTCGTGGGTGGAACCAAACGCGTAGAAACTTCCGCATTACCCGATCGTGTCCCTTCTTGGAGTCGTCGGTTGACTTCACCAGTCCAACGGAGTGCCATCGCCATATCTTGTGCACTGATCC
>Ga0051981_10001973_pt1 | contig 10035 bp, 9 predicted proteins | sample CryGey13umfilter_3_FD_59644 | JGI IMG/M metagenome (GOLD analysis project Ga0051981, IMG submission 59644) | Groundwater microbial communities from aquifer in Utah, USA - Crystal Geyser 4/10/14 3 um filter | ecosystem: Environmental > Aquatic > Deep subsurface > Groundwater | place: USA: Utah... | reverse complement strand
ATTATCAATTATCCATTTTAAATTAGCTTCGCTGCTTTGGCAGGTGTCCATTTACTTAAAATAAGGCAATAATGAAACTACATGACTTTGAATTAGTGAAAAATATAGTCCTTTATTTGAGGATATGAAAAATACGATGCAAGACCCAATAAAACATGCAGAAGGCGATGTTTGTACGCATACACAGATGGTTTTGGATTCGATTTTAAAGACTGAAGAATGGACTACTTTCTCAAAAGAAGAACAAGATATTTTACTCTTGACAGTTATTTTCCATAATATTTGCAAACCTCATACACTCACTCATGAAGCAGACGGAAGCATTAGCCACCCAAGCCACAGACGAGAAGGCGCACAACTGACACGGCAGATTTTGGATAAAGAAAATTATGATTTTGATACCATTTATAAAGTCTGTCAAACTATTTTTTATCACGGTTATCCATTTTGGGCATATTCAAAAGATAATCGCCCAGTTGGGTGTAGAATGAAAAAAGGTTGTTAAGCATTGTCTGCGACTACGATTTATCAGTTTGGCAACTTTTAAGTCAGCGTAGCTAAATCTTAGATTTGCGAGTGTGGGTATTTTGTATTTGCTGCCAGACAAGTATTTGAAGACGGACAAACAACAGGAGCAGCCACTTTCTACGACTACGACATACACGGAAATGTAGAAAAACTAGTCCAAAGTCTTCCTGAATTAGAACCCAAAACAGTAGAATACAGCTACGACCTTTTGAGTGGAAATGTACACAAAGTAACCTACCAAAAAGGAGAAACTGACCAGTTTATGCACAGGTACACCAACAACAAACACTACCACAAATCTAGTCATCTTCTTTCAAAAAAGAGTTTTAATTCAAACAATAAGAAAGCAGTTATTTTGCCTAAACTTGTGCATATTTCTGTTGTTGGTCACCGTAACGGCAAGCAGAAACTAAAAACCAACAATGGCAGGGAAATATTACAGCTTACTATTCTTACAATAATAATAACAGAACTGAAAGTTTTAGACCCTACCATTATTCTAACTAGAAAGCCAGAGAAAGAGCATTAACCTTTCTACGAAGTTCAATTTTAATAAAACTTGAAATAAAAAAGCTAACCCATTTTTATATGAATTAGCTTCTTCAAAATTATAAAGTCAGAGTTTACAAAAATCAAAACTCATACAAACGCTGTCCAATATTCAAACGCATACCCACCGAAAAAACAGTCGAACTCAAATCTCTAGCTACAAGAGCCGAAGTTTTGTTTCTATGAATGACATCAGCATCAATGAAAAGGTTGTGATAAAGTTGATATGTTGCTGTCAGACGACCAAATAAAATATTTGTTTCTATACCTTGTCCGATTGTATTTCCGTATTCGTTGGTATCATCTACATCTACATTTGAGATTAAAAGATTACTTCCCCAGTTGCTACCGTTCGAATCTTCTCCTGTTTGAGCGTAGATAAATTTTCCAGTAATAGTAAGCCTTGGAATAGGTTGATAACGCAAAACACCTAAAAACTCCATAAAATTAGCTCCCAAAGGATGGGCAAGAGACTGTCTGTAATGTACAAAATTAGAAAGCTGCTCATCAGAAGAGTGTGTATAAGTATAAGGACGAACAATATTTGTTTCTAACTGCAAATCCAAATTTTTGATATTAGCAAAATCAATATAATTCAAACCCAACTGAATGCCATATTTATTTCCCCACCAGCCATTATTATCTACTAGCTCACCAACCTTCAATTCATCAAGCACAAACTGTCCGTAAAGCTGAAAATCCTTTAAAGCAAGCCATTTAAAATCTGCTCCCACAAGTGCATTATCTATACTCCCAATTCCTTGCTCAACGGCACGATAAAAAATAAATGGATTCAGATAACTCAAATCAAACGTATCATTTTGTCCTTGGTCTTTTCTTCCATACGCTACACTTTCAAAAACTCCTAAATTGAATTTTTTAGTAATATCTATACTTAAATGATGATAAATGACGTATTTTTTGGGATATAATGAATTTGCACGCTGTACATCAGCCACCATTTGTGTATAAAGATTGGTATAATTAATTTTCCAAAATTTCGTTTGAAGTTTCAAAAATAAATGAGGAGGCGCAAAATCAGACAAAACAAGCGAACGATAGCCATTTCCTATAAAATTATTATCGTTTCCAAATTGCACATCAACTACTTTCGCTACATTGAAAGTAATATATCCTCTTACTCTCAAAAAATCTACGCCATTTTCTTTAAAAGGCTTGGCAAAGGCTTCATTCGGAACTACAAAATTGTCTAATGAACGGTCAGGACTAAGTGAATCAATTACATTTTGTACATAACGAGGAAAAATAGCCTGTGTTTCGGTTACAGAAGCATAAAAACCAATACGACGAGCTGCAACACCGTGAATTTCTGCACCTCTGGTATTCAAAGTGAGCATTTCATCTCTAGTATTATCTTGCCCTACTCCCAAGTGTAAAATTGGATTAGCACGAATGACAAAATCTAATGCTCCTTTTTCCAATTTCATATCGTAATTTTCATTCATCACAGAAAGAAAATCAGGTTTTCTTTTATAAAAATATTTCAAGATTCCTTTCTGTTTTACGCTATCTTTTTTGGTAAATTCATAATTATCAGTCAGTAAATAATTGATATTGAATTTATCAGATTGAGAATAATTCTTTGTACTATCCAATGCTAAAGAATCAGCAAAAAGCGCAATAGTAGAACGAGAAAGTGGAAGGGTAGAACTATGAAAAGGCTTGAAAAATTTACCTCGCTTTATCTCATAGCGTTTCAAAATATGATAATAATCGCTTTGATAAGGAACAAAACTGGAAGTATTGGTTTGTGCAAAACTGTTTTGAGTCTCAATGAATAATAAAGCCAAAAACAGAAGTATTGTATAGACAAATTTATAAAATTTCATTTGCGTTGTATCAAATAGGTAGAAAAAGACGAATTATTTTGTTTTACTTCTTCAAAAATAACTCCTTTTGATAGGCTTTTCAAATGTTTTATAAAAAAGGCTTTTTGAATAGAATCCTCAACAGAAGAAAGTGAATTTGAGAAAAACTGAGGAACAGCATTTTTGATTTGTAATGGATAAACTAAAATACGATTTATTCTTTTACTTTTAATTTCAAAGTTTATCAAAATACATCTATCTCTAAATTCTCCTTCTTGGTCAAAGACAAAATTTCCCAAACTATAAAAAACAGGTTTATCGTTTACAAATTCTATGCTTTGTGTTACGTGTGGATGGTGTCCGATAATGGCATCTGCACCTGCTAAAGTGAGTAAATGCGCTTCTTTTCGCTGTTCTGCTCTTGGTAGAAATTTATATTCTGTTCCCCAATGCAGCGAAATAATAATAATCGTTTGAGGTTCTTTTTCTTTTAATTCTTTTACTTTTTGTACTAATTCTTTTATTCCTAACTAACAAATAGAAGGCTTTTCTTCCATTCGAAACCAATTTTCTAAAGGAACTCTAACAACTGAAAGAATAGCAATTTTAGTAGATGTCGGATTATTATTTTTTTGTTCTATAAAGACAGGTTCACAACTTTCAGAATGTGTTTCTCCATATCCAATTCCTATAATTCCAACTTTTTTAAGAGAATTAAATGTGTTTGCAAGTCCTTTTCGGTGGTGGTCGTTGGTGTGATTGTTTGCTAAAAACAAATGCGTAAAACCTGCTTTTTTGAGAGAATCGGCATACGAACTTGGCGCACGAAAACTAAAACGTTTTGGAATAAATGAATCTTCATCAGTAAGTGGACATTCCAAATTGGCTAAAATGAAATTATATTCAGATTTATATTCATTAAAAATAGGCTGCAGACTATCGAAGAGCGAAATAACTCCCTTTTTTTCTATTTCTGTTCTGACTCCTCTGTCTAGCAAAATATCTCCACCCAAAAGTAATATTACAGGTTTTGATTCTGTATTATCTGAAGTTTCTGTATCCAAATTTTGACAAGAAAAACAGAGAAATAAAATTACTAAGTATAAAGTGCATTTCAAAAATCTATTCTTCATTTCTCTGTGTTCTTTGTGAACTCTGTGTTTAAAAAAATAAATGATACATTTATTTCTTCTTTTTATAAAGAATCGCAAAAATTTCGAACATAAAACCAACAAAAGTAACGATTGGACCTAATGTAAGACCCAAAAATCCGAAGCCATGTTGAGCATCTTCCATTGCCATAATCGTAAAACCTAAAGTAATAACAACTACTCCAACAATCATTAAAATATAATTGATTTTTTCGAAGGCAAAAGCTGGATTTTGTATGTTTTCTACCTTTTGAACAGGCTTTTTAGTGAGGTCTGTTTTTTTGTATTCCATTATATATAAATTTAGAATTGAGATTTTAGAAGTTAGAGGTAATGCAAATATAAATTTAGAATTGAGATTTTAGAAGTTAGAAGTAATACAAATACAAGAAATTTCATTCAATTCTGAATTCTAATTTCTAAATTCTTACTTTGTTTTCGCTGCTTGAAGCGTATTAAACAAAAGTGCTGTTACCGTCATTGGCCCTACTCCCCCTGGTACAGGCGTAATAAACGAACATTTTTCTGCCACTTCATCAAACTTTACATCTCCTTTGAGTGCAAAGCCCGATTTTTTACTTGCATCAGGAACTCGTGTAGTTCCTACATCAATAACGATTGCACCTTCTTTTACCATATCTGCTGTTACAAACTCAGGTTTTCCGATGGCTGCAATGATAATATCTGCTTGTAGTGAAATTTCTTTTAGATTTTTGGTTCTGCTATGTGTAAGCGTAACAGTACAGTTTCCGATTTTTTCATTGCGAGCTAAAAGAATGCTCATTGGCGAACCCACAATATTACTTCTACCGATTACAACAGCATGTTTTCCAGAAGTTTCGATGTTATATTGTTCTAATAATTTTACAATTCCGAAAGGTGTTGCAGGTAAATAACACGGCAAACCCAAAACCATTTTACCAATATTTGAAGGATGAAAACCATCGACATCTTTTTCTGGCGAAATAGCTAACGTTATTTTATCAGCATCAATATGATTTGGCAAAGGAAGTTGAACAATAAAACCATCAATATCTTCATTTTGATTAAATTCTTCTACAATTTTTAATAATTCTTCTTCTGTAATTGTGGCAGGAAGGTTTTTGAGTGTAGAAACAAAACCAATTTGTTCGCATGACTTGACTTTATTAGCTACATACGTCTGACTAGCTCCGTCTTCGCCTACCAAAATTGCTGCAAGATGAGGCGTTTTGAATCCTTTTTCTTTGCGTACTGCTACTTCAATGGCTAATTCTTTTTTGAGTAATTCGGCTGTATTTTTTCCGTCTATTAATTGCATATAATTGGGTAGGAATTTTCTTGTAACTATTTTTTAGATATAAATACGATTGCAAAATACGTCTTGCTTACAAAGGTAATTAATTCAAACTCAATTAAGAAGTTATGATTTTAGATTTAATTTTTTTTGAGGGAGTTTGATTAAAATCAAAATTATCTACTCCATAAAATTTCTAAGAAATCACAAAAGGCTGAGGCGAAAAACAAAGTATAAAAATAATAAAAGTAACTATCCCCAAAATCATCCTTCCTTTTGTAAGTGGTGTAACTTGATTTTGTGTCGGTGGATGCGAAAGCCCCAAAACTCTTCCCAAAAGAAAACCAAAAGCTAACCAACCATAATACCCTTGTGCCTTTGGAAAAATACTGACCACTATAAATTGAAAAGCATAAATTCCTAGCGCAAAAACAACAGCATTAATCGGTTTTTCGGTGTTTTTGAGGAAAATAATAAATAAGAAAAAGAGATAAAAAATACTGTACAGTGCAATATCTTCGATGGGGGCTTGAGGCGAAATAAGTCCTAATCCTGCATAGGTCAAGAAAAGCGTAAACATTGCCATTGAGATTTTTTTGTGCCATTTTTCGCCAAACATCGCATACAAAACGTGTCCTCCGTCAAGCTGACCAATCGGCATAAGATTCAGAGCCGTAAAAAATAGAGCTAAATAACCTGCCAACAGAAAAGGATAATGAAAAATTTCTCTATTGTTTGGCACCCATTCTGGATTTGGAGCAACGTAATTTTTGAAAAATTCAAATAAAAGATTTGTTCCGAGTTCCATATTTGCGCCTTCTGGAATGGATTTATAAACGTGAGAAGCATAATCCAAACCATATTTTTGCCACGACGGATGTGCTACTTCAATTACATATTCAGGCGATGGAAGATTCAAAAATCCATAAAAAAGAACCCCTAAAGCAATCACAAAACCAGCCAAAGGACCAGCTACACCAACATCAAAAAGCGATTTTTGAGAAGTAAAAGGCGACTCAATTTTGATAAATGCGCCCATTGTTCCGATAGTAGAAGGCATTCCCAAAAAACCAAGCCACATCGGAATATAAAAAGGCAAAGAAGCACGAATATTGTGATATTTTGCAGCAAAATAATGTCCGAACTCATGAACCGTCAAGATTCCTAAGAAAGGGATAGAATACGCCAAACCAGCCACAAAACCATCAAAACCAAGTCCTCCACTTCCAATTCCTGCAAAACCATCTGCATCAAAAAGAAGAGCTACAAAACTTTTTTCTCCAAAAATCCATTCTGCACCTGCAAAAGTAGTTGCCAAAAAAGTAATGACAAATAATAAAATATGTAACCAATATTTAGGTTTTTTCTTCTTATAGATAACTTCTTCATATAAAAATGGGTTTGAAGCATCATCTTCACTTTCGTAGTTGGGAAAAGAAGGGTAAGATTGATTTTCGTTTTCGTTTTGCATATTTTATGGATAGAATACGTTTTAAACACAGAGTTTACGGAAAAGCACAGAGAATAAACCTGATAAAGCAGCAAAGCTAAATACAATTTTTATATTTTAATGAATACTAATTTTTCTTATCTAAAGTTTTTGTTTAGTCTTACTTGCCTTCTTTTTTTAATATTATTTATAGAAAAAGTAGCTGCACAAGTTGAGGTCAGTCTTTTGTATCAAAATTCATTTGAGAAAAAATTACCTTCTACCAGTATTCCAAAACAAATAAAATCACTTTCAGAATTAAATCAGCTCACTACAAATTTACTTCAAAATTTGCACAATGAAGGCTATTGGAGCGCAAAAATACTTCCTTCTAAAGTAGATAGTCTTAAAAAATCAAATTCTAAAAATAAAATAGAACTCATTATTGACTTAGGAAAACGAGCTTTTTGGAAAACATTAAGCACAAAATCCCTTCCTAGTTTGATACAAAAAAATGTTATTTCTGATTTTGAAAGAAAAGATTTTCTCAAACAAATATCAAAAAATAATGAAAGCGTTCCTGTCAAAACTCAAGATATAGAAAAATTACAACAAGCCATCTTAAAATATGCCGAAAATAACGGCTACCCCATGGCAAGAACTAATTTGGATAGCGCAGAAATTATCGAAACGGATAAGCGAATTTATTTTTCTGCTAATCTGACCTATCAAAGTGGTGCATTTATTCAATTTGATTCTTTGCTTATTGATGGCGATGCAAAAATAAAAAAAGACTTTTTGATGAATTATTTACATATTCAACAAGGAAAAATTTATCAAGAAAATAGCGTCAAAAATGCAATTCGTTTACTCAAAACAATGCCTTATCTGAAAGTAGATGGCAAACCAAAAGTAGAATTTCGATATGATAGAGCGTATTTACGGCTTCCATTAAAACGAGTACGAAGCAGTCAGTTTGATGGTGTAATTGGTTTTTTACCAAAAAGCCAAACAGCAAATGGAACAGGTGGAAATTCTCAAAACCCATCTGGTTCTAATTTGCTTCTGACAGGACAGGTAAAGCTACATCTTGTAAATCCTTTTGGAGCAGGAAAAACAATCGCTTTCGAATGGCAAAGAATTCGCCCCGAATCTCAAACGCTTTTTGCAAATTATCAACACCCAAATTTCTTAAAAACAAATCTTGAAATAGGTGGAACATTCAATTTTATTAAAGAAGATTCTACCTTTAGTATCGTCGAAAGGCGTGCAAATATAGCCTATCCGAGTGCAAAGTTTGGCAAAATTGTTTTTTTTACCTCACTTCTTACCACCACACGAACAGGAATTATCAGAAATGCAGATACAGCCAACGTTCCGACAGCCGATAGTCGTTTTTTTCATTATGGAATTTCACATTCTTATACTACTTTAGATGATGTTTATTTTCCAAGAAAAGGTTTTCAAATCACAACAGAAATATCAACAGGAAACAAAACTTTTACCGATTCGCTTAGTAGAAGCCGAATTTCAGATACACAGACTGAAAGTAATTTTAGCAGTCCTCAATTAAAATTTAATACAGATTTAAGTTTGTTTTTCAAAGTGAATAAACTATCTTCTATTCGTTTGAGGGGACAAGTTCAGTTTATAGAAAGCAAGAATTTGTTTTTGAATGAACTTTTGAGAGTGGGAGGTTTGCAAAATCTTCGTGGTTTTGACCCAAATAGTTTTTTTGTTTCTCGGTATGGGCTTTTGGGTGCAGAATGGCGTTTTTATTTCGAAGAGCGTTCTTATTTGATGGCTTTTGCAGAGCAGGCTGCCGTTTGGGCGCATACTCGTAGGAATGAACCGTATTTGGATTTGCCCACTTCAGCAGGTGCAGGAATTAGTTTTGCCACTAAAACAGGAGTTTTTTATTTTGTTTATGCCATGGGAAATTCTAAAACACAGCCTATTTCAGTCATTAATTCAAAAATACATTTTGGTCTGATTAGTCAGTTTTAAACCAAGTTAGAAATCTGAAATATAATTTAGTTTACGACAGTTAGAAACGGTCGGCTACGCAAAGTCATAAAAAAGAAAAACAGATAATCAATCAAATTGACTACCTGCTTTCTTTTTGGATGGTAATAGTTCGGCAAAAATACAAAAAAAACTTTGATATTTATATTTTTATAAATATGTCTTGTATTTTTACGTAGTTTATTGATTTGAGTAGTATTTTTGCTTATTGATAAATCTACGCTTTTGAGCATTTATACTTTTAAATTTTTCAAAATTTTGTTCTCTCCTAATTATTAAAAAATGAAAATCCAATTCAATTTATTTTTTGCTGTTTTTGTAACTACTATTTTTTCTTTTTCTTTCGTTTCTGCTCAAGATACAGCCGAAAAAACGGAAGAAAAATTAGAAAGTAAGTTAGAGAATAAAATGAAAAATATCACAGGTAAAAAATGGGGTTTAGCGCATTATATAGAAATTTATATGGATGAATCAGATACTCTTTTTAGTGTTAGAGATTGTGAAAAAGAATTTTTAGAACTAAAAGAAGATAAAAGTTATAATTTTTCTGCCTTTGATAGAACTGAAACAGGAACTTGGCAAACCGAAAATGATTCTACTTTTGTTTTGAAAAAGCCAAATGGAAAAATCCTTCGCAGATACGAAATCTATGGAATTTCTTCAACTGGAAAGTTCGATAGTATGGCAATTTTGGATATTACACAGCGAAATACCTATTTAGAAGTTTTTGCAGAATGCAAACCAAATGATGTTAGTCAGTTTTATGATTCTCGTTCTTTGTTTCAAGAAACTGTTGGTTGGGGAATTGTGGGAGGTATTCAGTATTATTACAGTCCTGTTTTGGAGTTGGGAATTGCTAAGGCAAAATGGAATTGGAAAAAGACATTTTTTGCCGTTTCGCTTTCTGGAGAGATTGCGCCCTTTAATAATTCATTTAAAAAAGAATATGAAATAAGACAAGTTGCTGGTGGAGTTGATTCTGTTCAAACTTCGCCTTGGAATAATTATTATGGACTTGCGCTCACAGGCTGGACACAGTCTTGGGTCGCTTTGGGAGCTGCTGCAACTGTTCATACAGACGGAGCTAAAATAAATCCCGGTGTTCGTATTTTGATGGGAGTTTCGCCTAGAACTTTATTTGGAAATGGAAATGCAGGCAAAATTGGAAATGGATTACATCTTACTTATTCTTATAATTTTGTTTTTGCAAAAGCAGGATTTAATCAAGTCATTACAAACTTGAATAGA
>Ga0051981_10001972_pt1 | contig 10036 bp, 7 predicted proteins | sample CryGey13umfilter_3_FD_59644 | JGI IMG/M metagenome (GOLD analysis project Ga0051981, IMG submission 59644) | Groundwater microbial communities from aquifer in Utah, USA - Crystal Geyser 4/10/14 3 um filter | ecosystem: Environmental > Aquatic > Deep subsurface > Groundwater | place: USA: Utah... | reverse complement strand
ACGGGTCAATCCATCCTGCACCTGTGCCCTTGGAGCCCGAGTTGGCAGTTCCCGAGAGTGACGACAGACGATCTCCTTTCTGAGAAGCAGGCACGAAAGCGGTGGCAGACCCAAGTACAGAAAGGACAGCGGCAAAAGGTATTCTCATAGTATGTTGTTGTTGTGGATAGTGCTGTTGATTATCTTTCTGTCTTTCTCGATGGGCACAAACACACGCATATTGTCAGCCACCTCGGATGGTGGTTGATTGTCACCTTCCAGTCAACAATCGAAAAAATTGCAGATGAAGAATTCTTCAACTTGGTACGTCAGTCGCGAAAATTTAGTTTAGGTCATGGCTATGACGTCATCGAGGGGAAGAACCCGGCAGTGCGACGGATCACCGAGATGGGAATTCCTTGACGCTGTCGAAGAACAACAAAACGCTACAACTGTAAAGCAATACCGGTACCCAGAACGAACGACACCTCTTTGTGAACAACATCCGCATTATCAAGCGATTGTTTACATTTAACGACTACTTATCCCAACATGTCTTCTTGGTTTTCATCCATCGCAAATAGCGCCAATTCTCTTGCCGAGAAGGTCAAGGAATCGATGCCTGCCTTGGACAATGAGACACTTCAAAAGCTAACGCTCACCACACCAGAATTGAAGGCGGCGCGGCAAAAAATTATCGATGAAGAGAAACGAAAAGAGTCTGTTCGTGATCGATTGGCGGGTATGCTTCCATGGGAAACAAGAGATCCAGAGCGTGATATTTTGGTCGACGAATGCCGGGATGCAATTTTAAAGCTAAGTGCTTCGAAAAGAACGTTTACGGGCCCGTGGAAAATGCCTACCAAGGGCATTAAAGCAAGCAAAAAGAGGATCAAAGACGAAGACGAAGATGATCACAAACATCACGACGAAGAGGAGGAGGAGGAAGAAGAATATGAAGAAGAGGACGTTCCTTCCCAAGAATCTCTTGATCAACTTTCCAAGCTAGAACCTTTACCACCCCTTCTTGGCGACTTTGATTTGGATTCGCATGTAGGATTGATTCAACGACTTTTGAAAGAAGATCCTCAACTGGTCGTGATGCAATCGACCCTATCCGGTGGCGGAGAACGCGAACGAATTTTTTGGAAAAACTTTTTCTTCCACTGTGCCTTTACCCGTTACGAGGCCGGCTTGAGTATCGATGAAATTTGGTCCGAAGATCATACGGATGCGATGACTTCCAGCGTGCACACCGAAGAGGGAAAGGAATCTGTTCAAGGCACGGAAGAAGAGACCATTACGTTCGAAAGTGGCGAAGGAAGTCAACAGAAATTGGATAGCACATCAGTATCCCCGGAAAAGGAGGCTTCGGAAGCAGGGGACAGTAGTGCCGCGGACAAGTCAGAGAGCGGTGCGAAAGTTACTCGTGAAGGATCGGACTTTGATATGATGGATGATTTAGAAGACATCGACAGCACAGACAACAAGGGAAAGAAGGATGGCGATGGCGAAGCCGAAGACTACGAATTGGACGAGTTGGAGGCCGAAATTGCCCGTGAGCTGGAAGACTAAGCAAGCAAGTAGTGTGTTTACTCGGACATGCTTTCTGCGTTTAGTATGATGATGAAATATATGATATGCTGGTATACATATGCAATAAATGAATGAGATATTTTCCAATAATTATCTTTATTATTATTGCTATTCCACTCGAATCACAGCCGTTCTTGGAAAAAAAAAGAATCATTTCTTCTTCTTGGAAGTCTAGCAGATGGAAGGAAGGAATAAAGCTCTGTATTCCTAGAATGAACGTTTGCATAAACAGATGAGAAATCAGTAATCTTCGATTTACACGGTCTAAAAGGTCGGAGCAAGATACCGGTTCGTAGCGTCGTGATAAACTCCCACATCATAATGCTAGACGCAAATCATCTTATACTATCTCTTTTTAAAGTATTGTCATGTTATCTGGTTATTTATAAATAAACAATGTGTGCTGTTATGATGTGCCTTCTCTTGGAATAGTTTGATCCATGTCAGTGGCTAGCTACTCTAACAAATACATGTAACTAGAGCTCCCGTTGACAAGCACCGGTCGAGGCGTCGACCAACCAAAATTATGTCACGGAAGCATCACAGACGTACCAAGACAGTTGGGGGATGGGGAGTCTCCGACACGCTCCACGACCCTATTAGATAGGGTAGTACCGTTACTCCTAGTACAGATGTAGGTAGTGTGAGGCGACCATCAAAAAGTCTCTCTCTCGTCTCCCTTTTTTTTTTTGTGGAAACTGTGCGATCACCCGCGACGATCTTCTCGACACCACTGATTTTTATTTCTTGGTCTCCACACTACGAGCTAGTAGGCAGAAAAGCAACGCCAAGCGGCATCCCTACTAGTGCCTGAGCGCATGTTGACACACAACTGTCGTGGGATCAGATCAAAACCAACTAAAACAAGATGATCCAGTCAGCGTTTGCCGTAGGTCGGCGAGCCTTTGCCAATCGGGTAAGACAAAAAGTGTATCGACTGAATATACCGTGGTATCCACCAAGATACCATCGAGAGGTCGTCCTCCGCCTTTCTTTTAATTGGGGGATAGATGGCTCGATGGAGCGCCATCCCATGAATACTTTTATCGGTTCTCGCTGACCTCTCCTCCCCCTTCCCCTCCCTCGATAGATTGTCGTTCCGTCCGCCGTGTCTTCTACGGCACGAATTTTTTCATCGGCGTTTCGTACCGAAGAGGCAGCGTCTTCTTCGTCCACTACCGCCTTGGCTGTGGCCGGTGCGGCGGCTGCCTTGGGAAGTGGCATGGCTGCTTGGACGTTATGTGAACAACAGCATCATCATCCTGTCAAGGAAGACGAAGATCAGAAATCCGGATTTCAACGACTTGTTACCAAGCAGGGTTTGGCCGATCCCATGACAGCGTACCAGAAACACGCCTTGCATGTGCAAAAGAAGGAGATTGAAGAGGCAACACAAACCACTCAAGAGGGCGAGGAAGAACAAGATCAACAAGGAACGCCGCATGAACAACAAGGTAATTCGTCTCCATCGACATCCGTGCAGGCAACGTCTCCGGAAAACAAGTCTTCCGATGTCCCCGTGAAACCAAATATTCAAACATTTCCCACCGAAATGACAGAATCCGAGGCACGCTTGGAGAAGGAAGCTCGTAAGGCCAAGCAACACTCGGGCGGTATCAAGATTTTTAGTGGCAACGGGAACATGTCCCTGGCCTTAGAGATTGTACGTCATTTGGGAATCTCGTTGGGCAAGGCCACCGTCGGACGCTTTGCCGATGGGGAAGTCAATGTCGTCATCAACGAAAATGTTCGCGGAAAGGACGTGTATGTGGTGCAACCCACCGGTCCACCGGTCAATGACAACATTATGGAGCTCTTGCTGATGGTTTCGACTCTTCGACGTGCCAGTGCTCGTCGCATTACGGTTGTCATTCCGTACTATGGTTACGCACGTCAAGACCGAAAGATGCAGGTACGGTCTATGCAGTCTTCTATGTTTCATTTAGAATAGCGCCGCGTTCGTGTCTGTCACTCACACAATAGTTTTAATTTGTGACTCGTCAGGCCCGTGTTCCAATCTCCGCTGCCGATGTGGCTCGTCTCATGGAATCGATCGGTGTCGATCGCGTCATTGCCGTTGACTTGCATTGTGGTCAGATTCAGGGTTTCTTTGGTCCCCGCGTCCCCGTGGACAACCTCGATGGTGGTGTAGTTGGTCTCGATTACTTCGGATCCAAGGATTTGCACAAACCCGTAGTTGTAAGTCCCGATGCTGGCGGTGTCTACCGTGCCAAGAAGTTCAAGGAAGGTTTGGAGCAAAAGTACGACATGAAAGATCTTGGTCTTGCCATGATCGTGAAACAGAGAGCCCGTGCGGGATCCGTCGATCAGATGGATCTCGTCGGAGATGTCGCGGATTCGGACTGCATCCTCGTGGATGACATGATTGATACCGCCGGCACCTTGTGCAAGGCAGCCGATGTTCTCGTGGCGAACGGTGCTCGCCGCGTCTTTGCCTTTGCCAGTCATGGTCTACTAAGTGGACCTGGTAATGAACGCATCGCCAATTCCAAGATGGAAGAAGTTGTGATCTTGAACACTCTCCCAACATCCCCCCAACGCGAAGCGAATGAAAAGCTCACCGAATTGAGTGTCGCACCGTTGTTGGCTCAAGCTATATTCAACATTCACGCCAAGAAAAGTATCTCTGCACTTTTCAAGTAGATAGATCATGCCATCGAACACACATTTTCGTTTACGTTAATAGCCTCCATCGAACACATTTTCGTTTACGCTAATAGCCTTTACCTGATATCGTGCCAAGACTTAGATCTGTATTACTACCTATTTTGGGGGACAAGCCAACTGCGTCTCGTGTCAGCGCATATCTTCGTTTCTACAGTAAGTGTTACTGTGAAACTTCCCTCCAACACGTCACAAAGAGCAGTATCAACCAAAATTGGTCTCTGGACGTCGATCACGACACCGATCCAAAAGATATGACCATGACAGGCCTCCGTTTCCTCGTAAATTCTTTGAATGTCTGCCTCTTGCTAGTTGTCCCGGTCGAGTCTTTTCAGAATACACTGAGAGTCAAGCTTACACACGACAGTGCGTTGCGGCAATCCAGGAAGAATGATGACTGTGAAACCACATTGGGCTACAATCCCACACGACGTGATGTTCTCTTTCAGTCGGCCAGTCTTGCCCTGCCAAGCCTTCTGATCGGTGATCCGGTCTATGCAGCAGAGGGAAAACCCCAGTCAATCGTAATGACTGGAGCGAACTCTGGTCTTGGATTTGAGGCTTGCAAACGGCTGGCCAAACAAGGGCATTCCATCGTCTTGGCCTGCCGATCTTTGGCCAAGGCGGAAGATGCGATCCAGCGGATTCGCGATGCTGGTATTTCCGAAGGCAGTCTTTCGCCTGCTTCATGTGATCTTACGAGTCTAGATTCGATCAAATCATTTGCAGATGATTTGTCGCTGTCCAACATTGATGTACTTTGTCTGAATGCGGGTATTGCCCGTAACGCGGGTGCCACCGATTGTGTACGTACAATGGATGGTTTTGAATTAACTGGTACGTTAGCAGCACTGTATGGTTGTAAAGCATCAATATATACGCTATGTTTTGTCTACTCACATTTAGTATAATTTTTTGTAGTTGGTACGAATCATTTTGGTCACTTCTATTTGAATTCACTGTTGCTTCCCAAGGTTGCCAAGGACGGGAAGATTGTCATCACGGCAAGTGGTGTACATGATCCAGACAGTCCCGGTGGCGCACAAGGCGTACCGGCGACACTGGGTGATCTAAAAGGACTCGAAACTGAAGGACGACACTGTGAAATGATAGATGGTGGTACCTTCAATGCGTAAGTACCATTCCACTGTTCCATACACGCGACAAAGAAAACTCGCCGTGTCTCATATTTCTTTGCATTCCAGCGACAAGGCTTACAAGGATAGTAAGTTGTGTAATGTTTTATTTACTCGTGAGCTTCAGCGACGGTTAGGGTCACAAGATGCGACGAAAGGCATCACGGCCAATTGTTTCAATCCTGGATTGATTGTTTCTACCGGGCTCTTCCGTGATCAGAATCAAATCTTTACCAAACTGTTTGATTTCGCGGCAACGGATCTGTTGAAGGTCGGTGAAAGTCCCTACTGGGGCGGTGGTTGTCTGGCGTATATGGTGAACGAAGTAGAAGACCGCGGTAGCTTTTACAGTAGCGCACCCGGATCGTCGAAATACGGCGATGCTGCGTATGGGAAACAATTTGCAGCGTCGCCGGTTAGCAAGGAAGCACAAGATAATACCAAGGCATCGCGCCTATGGGAGTTGACAGAAAAGGCGCTCATGAAAGTTACTTAAATTTGCTAACAGGAAATAGGCTTACCAAACTTTGCTACATTATCTAGATGACCTACGACGCCACAAACATAGGTGGTACGGTACGCATCTCTACTACTAACTAAAGAGAAAACGTATCCTTGCAGTAGAGTAGGTAGCAGTGAGCTATCCTTATCTACGGTACCATTACAGTTACCTACCTAGTTCGTCGTTCGTTTTCAAAATTTCGGTCACGGTAAATGCATGCAATAGAGAGGGGGTTAAACGTTTACCACTTACCGATTTGCTGAAAAATTGCGTGCTGAAAAACAAAATTACCAAGCTAGGACGAACAATGAAGTCAACATCTTCACGTTGTTGATTATCACGGTTGTTGTAATCTTCTACGAGGTAAATATAACAAGCATTGCGAGTATTCGATCGAGAAAATATAGTTGCTTAGAAAAAGATATCGTGCCCTGTGGAGATGCTGAATTTGCGAGTGGTTTATCAGAGATCAGGAGCCCATTGTCGACCAGCACGCCATTTTCTTCGTTGATCACGGACCCTGTCGTTCCCAATGAGACCATCTATGAGTTTTTTGTCTGCATGATTCCTTTAGCTGATACAAATAAAATGTATATCTGGATTATTCGCTGACTGGTTTCCTTTCTCTCTTTTGCAGTGATTTAATATGCCGACTCGCGACCACAAGAACCGAAAAAAGCGCGGCCACGCCTCGGCCGGTCACGGTCGTGTTGGACGCCACCGTAAGCATCCCGGTGGTCGTGGTAACGCCGGTGGACAGCACCATCACCGAATTCTGATGGATAAATATCACCCGGGTTATTTCGGTAAGATTGGTATGCGCCAATATCACGTTTTGCGAAACCGATCCTTCTGCCCAGTATTGAACATCGATAAGCTGTTTAACGTGGCGGGAGAAGGTGTCTACGAAGCCGCCAAGAATGGAGACGGAAAGGCTCCCGTTATTGATCTGACTTCAAAGGGATACTTCAAATTGCTCGGTAATGGACAGATCAATGTACCCGTCATCGTCAAGGCAAAGTTCTTCTCCAAATTGGCTGAAAAGAAGATTAAGGAAGCAGGAGGAGCATGCCTTCTAACAGCTTAAGCGTCTAGAAAAAATCCCTTGCATCACCATGCGTAAAGACACAAGACATCGTATGTGTACTGGTTGTATTAGAACCGCGTTTGTAATTACCGCGTGAGAAGGTTGTCAAACTATGTGGTGCTGCGTAAAACAACATCAACGTTATGTGCTACTATCTCGTGAATAGATCAACCTTTGCATTTCAAAAGAGTAATCTATGTTTTCCTTATCGCAGCTTTCGCTTCTTCCGTGACATAGCCTCCTCCCTGTGCGCAAAACAGAAAGTGAGATACCTTCGATGCAACAAAACTGTTATGAATATCGATTAATTTCAAGTACGTACATCAAGATGCCCCGTAAAGAACAAACCAGAATGATCATCGAGAATATAACACCCGAATCGAGAGTGACCTTCTCTCAAACCGAGTCGCTCTGTCGTTCTCTTCATGACGGGCGAGAGCTTGTCTTCCACGAAACCGCCCCGCGCCACCATCTTGAACTTCGGATTGAAGACAAAGTCACGATAGTGGACCGTCTCGCAGATATGGGTGTTATCATACCAAAACAGTGTCGGTGTAAGAGTCAATTGGTGCTTTCCTTCCGGTGGCGGGTTGTCCTGAACCCACATGAGTTGTTTCGTGCATTGCATACTGCCTTGATACGCCTCTGCTTGTGCCCTGATACTCTTCATTATCTTGTCGTCCACCAGGTCTGCGAATCCTTCATCCGAATTTCCGTTCGGACCGTACTTTGCGGCGTTCAATAAAAGTTCAGGGGGTCTCACTATCATACTCTCCATTTCCTCTTCGCTGGCTTTGCCATACTTGGACCTGAAAATATCACGGTACATGAGGTTGCTGCGCATGCTGATACCAACGTACTTGATCGTCCTGTGTCGCCACATCGTGTGCAAAACCTCATACATCGGAGTTTGGCGCATGAAGGTCCGGTCATGTTGAATGACGCAAACAAAGGGAGTTGAAACGCAGTGTCGCAACGCATGTCTCAGGGCGAACCCGTACCCCATCCGCTCTTCCAATTCTTCGACGGAAGAGTTTCGGAATGGGGATTCGATTGACGCCTCCGTACAAAGTTTCCGTAATCTGTCCTTGAAGAGTTTGTAATTGTTGGCTTGCTCTTCCGTTACTATTCCATTGCGCATTGCTTGTTTTACAATGTTGAGTTTCTTCCTAACCTTTTCATCGTCTCTTCGTCGATAACCGTCGCAAACTATGACCTTGCGACAATTCAAGAACTCTTGTCCGGCTAGATAAAATGTACCAAAAGTGCGCTCTAGTAGCTCCGTGGACGGGTGACTTCTGATGGGCGATGTTGTGACGATGATTGTGAGGAGCTCAGCCATCGAAGGCATTTCACCCGTTCGTGGTATTCGGTCTTCTTCCTTCGCTTTATACCCAAACTCGATTTCGTTGCTTTCCCGATCAGTCACCTCGGACTCTGGTAGCCTTGAAAACTTGACGAGGACTGCTTTGTGTGCACCTTCGCCGTCTTCTCTTGCGGTGCCGTTGTTCGTCGTATCCAGTTGTGGTGCGGCCGTGGTGTACGATCTCCAACGTTGGAGACATTCACCTCGTTGCAGTAGCAAAGCTCCAGATTCGAGCAAAATATTCGTGTGATGATCCGGCGTTTCCAACGTCCACAACAGTTCTTGTTTTTCGACGGGTTTATTCATGTGGTGGATGATCCCGTTTCGCAGCACCACCCTCGCCACGTACGGATCGGCCGTGCCTTCCGTTCCGGCGCGCGTTTCGAACGTCGCCACGACCCGATCGGGTGCATAGTCGCCATTGTACGACCACGACGTCGCGGAATGCTCTTCCACGACGGCATGCGTCGGTGGTAACAACAGTTCCCTTTCGTCACCGTCGCCGTCGCCGCCGCCATTGGATGCAGATCGTCGTCGTTGCTGTACCATGACCGCCAACCGTCGCAGCGACTCGGGGCAGCAATCGTTGTTGTTGCTGTTGTTGCTGCTACTGTTGCTGCTGCTAGACGATTCGTCCAACAAAGAATATTTCTGTACTCGAATACGACGAGAAAATCCTTCCGTAACGAATTCTCTATTCCCAATGTCTTGCAAGATCTCTCGACGCAGTGCCTCGTCACAAAAATCCTGTTGATAGTGCATATCCGCTTCTGGTGGTAAACGCGCGTCCTCGTTGGAAACCCGCAATCCAAATACATTTGGTGTTTCGTTCTTGGCTCTTGTCCATTCTCGAACACTGCGATTGGATGATTTACTCATTGTGCATGTTTACAAAGAGACCCAAGAGTGAGGTATTCTTCCGACGCTTCCGGATAACTCTCCAGGCAGGCGATTGTGAATTGAAAAACGAGGGGGGCCACGGGATTCTTCGTGGCTCAAATTGGTCGCACTTCCGTGGAGAGGGCGAGCGACAGGAACAAAGTGCGGGAGTGTATTCGTGTGTGCGATAGTTGAACCGAGCGAAACGCTGACGCGATCCGACCATCATCACGATTTCGCGTGCATGCATGATACACGTGTGTATGGGTGAAATCGCTTCGAAGCGTGGGAGTTGCACAGGTTACTGTTACCTAGTAGCAGAAGAACAGGCAGGGCAAACGGCAGGTAACAAGGCCAATCACCGGTTCGTCCTGGTCGTCTGGACGACAAAAGATTCAATCAGAAAGCTGGACGGGTTTACATTCGTTCTCCAGCATGAAAGTTGAATTGTGGACGATCATGTTGTTATCCCGCGCTACTCGTTCGACGGCCTTCCAAGTGGCCACACGAAGGATACACCGTCGTCGTACCGTATCGTACGGCACCGTTACTCGACTGTGGGCGGGTCAGCAACGCCAAGAGGTGTTGTCATCGTCGATGGAAAATCTGTACAAGGAATGGACCCGTCAAGAAGACGAGAAGCTGTGGAAGTACAGGACTGATTCGATTGATCGGATAGCATCGCGTTTGGGGAGGGGTTTACGGGGCGTCGAAAAACGCCTGTCCAAATTAAAGGATGTCAACAGTTCGGCCTATCAAAGATTATTTGTGGAACAGAATGACAACACAGCTTTCGAGGACGATGA
>Ga0051981_10001969_pt1 | contig 10039 bp, 10 predicted proteins | sample CryGey13umfilter_3_FD_59644 | JGI IMG/M metagenome (GOLD analysis project Ga0051981, IMG submission 59644) | Groundwater microbial communities from aquifer in Utah, USA - Crystal Geyser 4/10/14 3 um filter | ecosystem: Environmental > Aquatic > Deep subsurface > Groundwater | place: USA: Utah... | reverse complement strand
TTGAGGATGGTATCCAAGAATTGATACTTAGAAGATGGCTTGAAGTTGTTTCCCTAGTCGGTTGGACTTGCCCAGGGGGAACTGTGTTTGGGCCTATCTTCCGATGCCACGTAATTGAGAACAAGGGTTCGGTACATGCTCATAAGAATGTGCTCACGAAGTAAGTGTGAGATTTGGTAAGTTTCCATATAACTTGTCAAAACTGAATTCTAACGCACTTGTTTACGAAAGGGAAAACGAAACCTGGCTTCGCGATGCTTGAAGTTTTAGATCTATTTTCGGGTTTTTCGCTGCTGAGTTGGCCAAAAATAGGAGTAGAGAAATGGACGGAATCCGATCCCAATCCAAGAAGCAAACGTGCTTCCAACGAAACGGAATTACCCATCAGGAAACACCTTGTTGTTATTCAACGGTCTCCTCTTGTGGCATACTTTTGAACCTCCATTGAAGAAAATTTAACTATCCAACTATGGTTTGCAAACGTTTCCTGCTGATGTTCCTTTTCGCTGGCTCCTCGGCAGCGCTGGCTGTCCCTCAGCCGCAACTCTTCTCTGCGACCGCTACCACCTCGTCGCGGTCGAAATGGACGTCATTGGCATTGCAAACGACGGGAGGTAGCGACACTGCACCTCCTCCTGATCTCAAGGCTCCACCTGCTCTTTATCAGGGTGCTGTTGCGGCTGGTGCTGCCAAGGCAGCTGCTCCTCTTTCCAAGATCTTTACAATGGGTGTGGTGGCTGGATGCCATATAGCCTTCGGCGCCTACTTGGCTATTTCGGTCGGCGGAGCTTGTCCTGGGCTGGCCCAAACCAATCCTGGCTTACAAAAGATGATTATGGTATGTATCGTTGTAGTTTGTGATACAGTGTCCCTATACGTTTTCTTGCTTACGCTTGAAATGTCTGAGAGACGGATGCCCATGTTTTGTTCAGCACGTCGACAACTCACATTCTGGTCTGCTATTTCTCGTCACGTTTCATTTTAATCCATGCTCATGATGAACTTGGAAGGGTGCATTCGGTTTGCCAGTTGGTCTCATCATGGTACTCGTGACAGGAACCGAGCTCTTCACTGGAAACACAGCACTTGTAACGGCTGCCTACATGGAAGGTAAGACGCCGTTGAAAGCTTTGATCAAGAACTGGGTCGGTAGCTACTTGGGTAACTTTGTTGGATCGCTCTTAATGGCCTACCTCGTCCACGCGAGTGGGACTCTTGGTACATTGCCTGGTGCGGTCAACATGGCTACTGCCAAGTCAACTTTGAGCTGGACAGCTGCCTTCACCCGTGCCATCATGGGCAACTGGCTTGTTTGTATGGCTGTTTACATGGCTTCAGGATGTTCAACGATGATTGGGAAAATGACAGCCGTTTGGTTCCCTATTTCTACTTTTGTTGCTCTGGTAAGATGATGGGTCGCTTCTCGTCTGACGACATCAGCACAACCCACAAAGAATCTTACACCTTTTTTTTTTTTTACAGGGACTCGATCATTCTGTTGCCAACATGTTTATGATCCCCTTGGGCATGCTTCGTGGTGCCGACATTACAGTTGGACAATTCTTGACGAAGAGCTTGCTTCCTGTCACTCTAGGTAATATTGTCGGTGGTGCTCTCTGCGTCATGGCACCTTTCGGTACACAATTAGGAGGATGGGGGAAGAAAAAGGATTAAATGTACTCCGATCTGACGTTGGGAATATCTGTTGAATCCCGAACATAGATCGTAATAACATAAGTACTGGTACTAGTATTTCGAACAACGATTGCAGTAAGCGAACAACAAAACTTGGATATAAAAATGTCCAGAAATCGCCCCTGAATTGTCATTGCATGGAATAGAGCTATTGCTCAGCCTGATACCCAATACCTTTCGAGTTTATCTGTCAAAGTATCTAGGATATCATTTTAGAGGTAGCTACTACAACTGGTAATCCCAGGTACTACTAGGAGTACTAGATCAAAAAAAAACTCGCTTATTCACTTGCTGTCCATCCGTAAAATCTCCATTTGTAAAAACTATCCTTTCGCGACGAGCTTCGAGAAGAATCGTTTTCACGCCTTCGTTGCATGATGAAACAGGCCCTTGATTAGATCATAACACTTTTTCTTCCCAACCGACAACAGAATGGTGTATACTGACAAATCAGCAATACTGGTTGTATCAGTATTCTATCTGACGACGGTGCTAGTGCAAGCTTGGACGATTGGATTATCCTCTTGGATGACGAGGACCAGGACTGAGCAGTGTCGAGTGACGTTTTTCCCAGTCTTGTCGGCCGGCGAGTCGTCGTCGTCGTCCTCCTCCTCCTCCTCCTCCTTTTCAACGACAGGCAGTAACGACGATGCGACGATCATGGGAAAGAGAGAAATCGAAACAACACCTGATTCCGTGTATGGGGTGAGTTTCATGGGTGGTGATCCTTGTGGGTCCAAGTACAATGACGATCCCTTCGATGCCACGAAGGATACCAAACCTGGCTTTCCCGAAGACATGAAAGCTCGGATCGCTGCGTTGGCAGAACAACAGAAAAAAGAAATGAAAGAAAAGAAGATAGACTAATTGAGACGTTGAAAAGAATGAGGGCTCGTGGTGTGAGTGCCTGTATTCGCTACTCCTATTTTACTCGACAGGCCGAGCCCTTACGACGACAACGATACTACAGAGAATCTTAGAAGAATCCTACAATACCACTGCTGTATCTTTTGATGACGAAAGTTGTGCTTGCTAAATATCAATTTACTGTTTAAATACCGTCCGTGAGAGTCGTAAATTCACGCTTCATGTAATCAATGACTTCTGCGTAGGCCTTGTTGATATTTTCTGTAGAGTCTTTGGGGTCGACGTACTTGGTATCGACGACCTTTTGGATCACAGGGGCCAATGCGGTCTTGATGTGGGCGTACGTCAACTTGGCATCCGAAGGAGAATCAGCGATAGACTTTTGGCACAAATCATAGAAGGTAACGATAACCTTAAGCATACCAACAGTCTTGGGAAGAGGGCAGGTATAGTCATAATCCGTAAAGGCATTTTGTGCCAAGAAATCTTCACGGATCAACTTGGCAACTTCCATAATAACCTTCTGGTCTTCGGAAAGCGACTCCTTACCAACCAGCTGGACAATCTCGGAAAGGTTGTCTTCCTGCTGTAAAATGGTACGGGCCTGGTTACGCAAGTACGAGTACTGATCGTCCATTCCATTAAAGTAGGGCTCGAGGACCTGCATGTACTTCGTGTAAGAGATGAGCCAATTGAGACTTGGGAAATGCTTACGCTGGGCAAGCTTCTTGTCGAGACCCCAAAAGACTTGGACAATCGAAAGAGTGGCGGCAGTCACGGGATCGGAAAAGTCACCACCGGGAGGCGACACGGCACCGACAACACTGACGGTACCTTCGCGATTGGGAGAACCCAAGCAAGTAACACGACCAGCACGTTCGTAAAAGGCAGCCAGACGGGCACCCAAATATGCGGGATAACCGGAATCGGCAGGCATTTCTCCAAGACGACCGGAAATCTCACGAAGAGCCTCGGCCCAACGAGATGTGGAATCAGCCATCATCGACACATTCATTCCTTGATCGCGGAAGTACTCGGCAAGAGTAATACCGGTGTAAATGGAAGCCTCACGGGCAGCGACGGGCATGTTGGACGTGTTAGCGACCAATGTGGTACGCTTCATGATACCAACTTCCTTTTCTTTACCCTGGGCATCCTTGATCGTCATGGTAAGTTCGGGGAAATCACACAATACTTCAGCCATCTCATTACCGCGTTCACCGCAACCAACATAGACAATCGCATCGGAGTTGGAAAACTTGGAAAGAGACTGCGAGATGACAGTTTTTCCGCACCCAAAGGCACCGGGGACAGCGCAGGTTCCGCCAAGCACAGAAGGAAAAAGACCGTCGACGACACGGAGACCAGTAATTAAAGGTGCGTTACCGGGAAGCTTTTCCACGATGGGGCGGGGACGACGGACAGGCCAGAAATGGCTGAGGGTCAACTTGTGCGTCTTGTTTTGAGCCTCGTTGAAGACTTCCATGACGACATCATCCACGGTGAACTGATCCTTTCCATCGGCAGCCGTGGTGTAGATCTTGCTGACGGTACCGTAGACATTCGGAGGACAGAGAATCTTGTGCGAGTCGATGATCTCGTTCTCATACACAATGCCAATCACATCTCCTCCGGTAATCGGTTGTCCTTCCTTAAAGTCGCCGGGGGTGAACGTCCACTTGCTGGTGCGACTGAGGCAGGGGATATCCACACCCTTGGGTACGTAAACGTCACCGGATTCCTGGAAAATGTGCTCGAGAGGACGCTGAATTCCATCGAAAATGGTTCCCATGATACCGGGTCCTAACTCGACAGACAGGGGCTGCTTACGACGCAACACGGGGTCACCGACAGTCAAACCCGAAGTATCTTCGTAGACCTGAATCGAAGCCGTATCACCTTCGAGCTTAATAATTTCTCCGACAAGTTTGGAATGTCCGACACGCACCAGCTCGTACATGGCCGCACCACTCATTCCGTCCGCAACGACCAGCGGACCGGAGACCTTGAAAATAAAACCATAATCCGACTCCTTTTCTTCGGTATTCATGATATACTTTGTTTATTGAAATGAATGCTGCAAGATAATAATAATGGTGAAAATAAAAAGGGAAAATAAAAAAAATGATAAATTAGTCTTCCGTATCGTAGGGCGAAGTATGAGGGACAACCGAACGCAAAGACCAGTCAACACTTGCAAGGTCATCGACGCCCTAAAACCAAGACAATTAGTCTCACTGGCTTTGTCGAACAATACGCGGGTCAAAGATCACGAGAGAGCACTTCTCGAAAATCCTTTTGCCGGCGTCCAAGGTCGTACATGGTACGCAGTGGACGCATGCGCCACGAATGCAACCTCATCAACTGCCGATTCATCGCCACGGACGTCTCCTTGTTGAAAAGTGCCGAAAGGACCGTCTTCTCCGGTGTCGACTCGTCAACAATGGGACCCTACTAATCGGTATATATGTATAACACATCCAAGTCCATCAACATACTCACAATGATAGGGAAAGAGTGGTCCAAATGGTTGTTTCACAACAACTACAATCGCAATGCTCCACCGTTCGGGGGCTCGCAGGGGAAAGATCCGGTTATTCCTCGGTTCGTACGGGAGGGGGGCGACGAAGTGGCGAAATATGAATCTTCGGACGCTAAGAAACACCAATGCTTCGTCGCAATATTCAGTACGCCAGCAGGCGCGCCGGAACGGCTTCCGAATTTATGGATGTTGACCTACGGATCAATATGTAATTTATTTTTGTCCTTATTGGTCTTGGAGTTCACAATCGGGCTGGCGTGTTTACACGCATTTTTCGTCTCATTTTTTTGTGTTTCTCAAAACAAGAACAAAAAACAAGTGGACGTGAGACAATCGTTGAGGTTTGGCTGTTGGTGGTGGCAACTCCTATTAATAACTCCTCACAGTAAATTGGCGTCGTTTCGGAATAAGTGATTGGTGAAGAACAAGCACTCGTTCACCACTGTAATCGTGTCAAACTCAGTTCATCCCAATTATCATAGCATTCATCTACAGCGTTGTTTTCCAATGCAGCAATCGCCATCTACTTCGTGGCTCTCAGCCCGTCAACGTAGCGATGCAACATCCAAACGCAAAAGACAAGTCAGAGGGCGAACGATCCAAATCGGTCAATCGTTATTGAAAAATTTGGATGAAAATGATGCTTCTGCTGCTGTTGCGTTGGACATTCAACCGATTACGAAACCACAGCAAGAAAATAGGGCGTCTTGTCGAAGGAAGGTAACATCGAAGACTCTCACGGCTACGTCCATACTTATGGATTGGAACCAAGAAGAAGAAAATTTGAAACAAATGCAAAAACAAAAGCCACACCAACAAGATTCTTGGAATACTGAATCCACGTTTCCGCCAACACGAAGAACTTCAACGGAACTTTCATGCGTGGAATTATCGTTGGACAATATCGGCAATCAAGAAAACAACGATGATGATGATGATGATGATGATGATTCGTCATCATCGTCATCGTCATCTTCTTCTTCTTCTTGTGACAGCAGCAGCACTGACTTGGTTGGTTCACAAACCAAAGCAAGGTTGATGGTAGAAACAAAAGACAATTTTCTGTGCCGTTCATTGGCGACGTTGGCCGATGATAGCGATGAGGAACATGTCATTTCGCGGAAAGATCGTGAGCCACTCAGACCGGGAGATATCATTACCTACTACAATCCCGTATATGTGTACGGCAACATCGAAGGTTATCGTGTCACCCAAGTCTTGGGTACGAAAAGGTACGCCCGAGACGGGTGTCTACTGGACCTGGACAATGGCGAGTATTTGCCTTCCGATACACGTATTCGAAGAGTTGGAGAGTATCGAAGGGGTGAAGTCCTTCTCCGTCACTCGAAAAAATGCATAGCACGAGATATTTGTCACTTCCGGCTTCGTACGCGTCGATTGACAGGTGCACCGTCGTCGGGTCTCGAACGACAAGTCGAGCGAGTACGGCAGACCGTTTTACAGGCACGGGAAGACTTGCAAAAGGTTCCCTCAAACCTATGGAATGTTGAAAAGCAAACTTCAGATTTGTCGTTGACTAGAGACAGTGAAAGACATGACTTTTGTAATCGACAAACCGAGTCCGAGTCGAGGAAGAAGCAAAAAAAGGGCAAACAGCAGAATCAAGGAGAGGCGAATCGTCCTTCGTCGACGAACATGGAGAAAAGAAAATCATCTACGACACAGGGTCGAAAAACAAAACAAAATCTAAATAGCTGTGATCCCTTGTCCGATGATTCGGTTGCGGTGTTGTCTCCTTTACCCGTTCGTGAAGGTGGAACTCTCGCTGTTCATGACGCTGACGGTGTTGGTTCAAGTTCAACAGTGAAGAAGCGAGGCAGTAAAAGTAATTGCAAAATTCTTTTTTCGGATATATCGAAACAAACAAAGAGTACACAAGCTTTGCAAGAACAGCAAGCACCACGTCTACTACATTTTGATTCAAAAGACTCATCGGACGACGATCTACTCTTCGAACCCATTTTCAACAAATCTTTGAGCATTTCAGTATGCTCTCGGGCGATTCGAAAGAGCAAGGATGTGGAAGCCGAGAATGGCGTCCCCGACAGGGACAGTAACGGGTCATCAAAATAAATATCGACCGCATGATTCGCGCTTGTCGCAAGTCCACAAAATCATTGTCAACGACTACTCCGCCCGCGAGTCTGGCCCGTTCGTCGGGCTCGCCCAATTGCTGGGAAGCCAAAGTCACTACTCTACCATTCTCGTCGTAGCAAAGAAAGTCAGACAATGGTGGTACTTCAATTAAAGAGAAGAAGAATAAGAAGAAGGACACAAGTCTAATCGAGAATGAAAAGAATTGCAGACCCTCGTGATAACGTGCTTGACTTGGTGTACTGAATCTTGTTTGTGTCGGATTTACCTCCACACTCGGATAAGACCAAGTTTAAGTACTGGAGTTGTCCGCAAGTTGCACTGAGTCCAATGAGGGGCGTTGTTTGAGTGACTCTGGATCTTTTATGATATCTCTGTGTAACTTATTGGATAATCGTATTCCTATTTAGGCAGTGCAATCCCAATGGATCGTGTTGAAAATGTGAAACCAACATCCTGATTGGCGGAAGCTCGATCCGCTGAGTCGGTTGGATGACAAGCTCAGTGCAGCTATCATACCATTACTGCCTTACTTGTTAACAAAATTGGTGGAAGTGACTGTCGCACGAGAGTAATGCTACGGTTTGCATGTTCACTCCTTTATTGCGTGCGAACACAAAACACGCTGACAACTCATGGGTTATTTCAGACTCTGGTGGTCTCCTCGGACGGAACCCGTCGGCGATATTGGTCACACGCTGCTAATGGTTCAATACTCACTAAAGCTGGACGACGCGCTGTCTACGAGACCGTGGAAACGGGCGTGACCATCGGTGGGGGTAAGTTGGATCCGTCATGATCCCCCGATATTTTTTGAGCCACGCTCTCGTTTCTCTCGTCGGTTGTCTTTGTCGATCCACTCACAGTCTGTTCTTCCGCTAGACTGTTCTGCTCGGCCGACCGTGTGGTGTGCAAATGCTTGGAATAGGCCGGGTTACTTGATTTCGATTCAATGTGCCACCTTCGGCCTTCTACCGTGTCAACGACAACAAGCACCGGTTGATCTCCTTGACAGTTTGGACTTTCTGTATGGATGTCTTCTCTTGGATAGTAAGGTTTATCATTGATGATTGTCGGGTCCATCAGGACAACCGCCACGGAAGATTGTGGCCGGCTCCTTGTTACTTGTGACCCCACGTCCTGTCCCATGTCGTTGTGATGATTTTTTTCGGAAATTGATTTCGCCAACCGGTACTACCACGGAGGGATCGGTTCCGGACGACAGCAGCAACAATAACGCACAAGAGCGTTCCTGGCCATTTTTCTCAATTTTGGCCTCAGGTAGATTAAGAAGTTGGGTAATCCCTGCATCGGGACCGTAATCGCAGCCGTTACGACCAATGGGTAGGATAACAAGTTGTGATCGATGGTTTGTAAGATCCGGAGACACGTCAGCGCCGCGAAATTGATATAAAAGGCCGCAGCATACCAGAAACATTGGTGTGCAATTTCTTGTAAACGACGAGACTGTCGACGCACATCCCGACTGTGTCTTAGATTTTCACAAAATGTGTCAGGTACAACGATACGTCGTTCCGAATTGGGAATCGAACATTCGTTGGATGGATGCATGAAATCATGATCATTACTTATTCCCCCTTCCTCTTCATCGGACTTTTCACTGATCCTATCTTTTAGACTCCCCCCATTATCATCATCTCCCCCCATTTCTTTTCCTCCTTCTCTTCCTTTTTCTTCTTCTTCTTCATCATCATCATCATCATGTTCTTCTTTTCCCTCGTATCGCATCCGTTCCATACCAAAACTTTGTTGTACGGCTGCTACTATGGTGAATCGACGTATGTGTAAGTAAATGGCGACGCAGCACGCCGTGGCGACTGCGATGGCGCACCACAGTGGCCCATAGTACGCCGCCCAACGGAAGACTTTGTAGTCTGTGGTGGACCAGCACCACAGGTTGGCACTCCCATACACCTCTAGGTATAGGCCCGTGAGGGCCGAACAAGATCCCCACGCCAGCGGAAGGGTGTGCAGTGCCCATTCGATCTTTCGTATATCCTCTTCTTTCCATCCCCGCACGATGACCAAAAAATAATAGATCGCCAAACTGGCGTTGTAAAAGGGACTCGTCACCCCAAACTGCAGCATAAAGCCCTGCACCCGACAAGTAGTCGCATTTCCCACGGCCCATACGATGTCGTCTTCGGGGGAGGGTGGTATCGGCCACGTCGACATGAACATCCAGAACGAAGCCCACGTATCTACGATGGAGATACCACACAAGAGTCGATGATAACAGAGGCGACGACGGGTCCTATCGCCCAGAATAGTGTATATGAGGAGCACACTAAACAGGCAAGAAATGCCTCCCGAGAATTTTGGCAAAATTGCCAACGCCTTTTGTTGTCCTATGGATAAGGTCGTCATGGAACAGAACATTAGTCAAGGGAGCGCAGAACGCTCAAGGAACGCAATTGTGATAGTGATGATGGCGATGTTTATTGTGGTGACTGATGATGTTGGTGATTGATGTTGGTGATTGTGTTGATGTTCCTGATATATGCGGTCTGATCATGTGAGTTATATTCGCGCAGTATAATTGGGACTCTTTCTTTGCGAAGCGAACAAAATTCCTGCCTGATGGCAACCAAAACAACAACAGCGAAACAGTCGCCACGACTTTTCTCGTGTACTCCTACTACTTTTCGATTTCGTCACACACGCCTCGTCTCTCTTTGTTGCTGACAGGATAAGCCGGCCACTTACTTATATTGCACCAGTAGCCAGACACCACGGTCTGGCTGTTTGTCTTGGAGGTGCTGCAGTACACCCACTTGTACAATAATCGAGATTGTGCTC
>Ga0051981_10001965_pt1 | contig 10051 bp, 5 predicted proteins | sample CryGey13umfilter_3_FD_59644 | JGI IMG/M metagenome (GOLD analysis project Ga0051981, IMG submission 59644) | Groundwater microbial communities from aquifer in Utah, USA - Crystal Geyser 4/10/14 3 um filter | ecosystem: Environmental > Aquatic > Deep subsurface > Groundwater | place: USA: Utah... | reverse complement strand
GTCGTCAGCGGCACCTACTCATTCTGTCTCGTGTCTTCCGTTCCCTGGCGACACCGGGGGGCTAGAAAAAACGGAGGGGGGGGTGGGGGGAGAGGTGGATGGAAGTGCGTGTTATTCCACGTAATTCATCCGTGCATGACGTCATGCTGGAAACACTTTCACGCATACAAGATGATGTCACTAGGAATAGGAGTTAAGAATGAATCCAAAACAGCGCAGACGGCCATTTGGCAAATAATTCCGAATTCCGAAGACGTCGACAATTTTTTTTTTATGATTTGTGCGTAGGTGATGGTGTCTTTATGTCATCATCCGAGTTTACAGTTAGGTGCCCCGAAAGCGGAAAATAAAATACGAAGCGAAGATTGCAACGACACAAACCTGCTGCCGTCGTGAGAACGAACGAGAATTCTTCACAAACCCGGCCCACAACAACCGTATCCACGAACACTATGACGTGCACGGACGTCTATCACGGTTGTACATCAACACCATGGGAGTAAGAGATTACAAAGAATACTGCCTAAAAGTAGGGTATCATCATTTATTCGGAAGCTAACTACTAATAATCATGTGAAGGTCATTTTACGCACTAAAGGCTGTCTACCTAGTCATACTAAAAAAGAAAGCATTCGTAGCTCTCTAACCGTGAAAAGAACCTCAAGGTTCGCGACGACGTTTTTGAATATCCGCATCTTGTCCCGCTGGCGAGCGTTTGGCCGGAGTCAAGTCTTCTGCTGGCTGTTTGCTGCTGCGACGATGCCAAGGAAGCAAACGTGAGAATCCTCGAGAAGAATCGTCAGCCGCCGGTAAGGCACCAGTAGTAGTATTGTCACTGGAATCTGGCAAACGACCGCCCAATCTGCCGTTGTTGTTGTTGTTGTTGTTATCCAACACCTGACGCTCCACTGTGCCATCCGCCTTGCGTACGATACGTTCCGTGAACGTTTCTTCTTGCCCATTGACGATGCGACGCGTCGTTTGAGTGGTCACAGATTCTCCGCCACGTGAACTGGTACTACTACTGCTGTAGTAAACTGATTGTTGTTGTTGTTGCTGCTGCTGGCTACCTCGCGGGGTTGGGCGATTGTAAGAATTTTGCATCTGTTGCTGTTCCATTATCTGTTGTTGCATCCCGCGCATAGAATCAAACATATCTTCAAAGGGATCGCGCGTTGCACAACGGCGACTCATTCCACCACTCCCACCACCCAATCCTCCAAATCCTCGCGGTGGACCGAAGACACCGCCCCCGCCAAAGAAATCATCGAAGGGATCGTGACCACCGAAAAACGGGTCACCACCACCCATCATGCCACCACCAAAGAAACTGTCGAATAATGGTGATGCATGCTGACGCGATGCCGTACGTTGTCCATAACGAGAAAAATCCATGCGGGGACCCCCAAATTCTTCCCGAAAGACGGACTGGAAGACTTGGAATGGGTCGTGAAAACCGTGATGGGCAAAGAACGGATCGAAGTCGGTTCCGCCACTGTAATCCATTTGCTGCTCTTGGTCATACTGCGCCCGCTTTTGAGAATCCGATAGAATCTCGTATGCATTACTAATTTTGGCAAATCGCCGAGTGGCTTGTGCTCTTTCCCCCTCGGGAACCTTATCGGGGTGCGTTCGTAATGCAGCTTTCCTGTAAGCTGTCCGGATCTGACTCTCGCTCGCGTCGGGGGGGACACCTAAAATAGAATACGGATCGTCTTGTGGTTCCATAATGATGCCTTTTTTCCTTCTTGTCAGCCCTTCAATATTGGAGAGCACTGGAGTTAAGTAAATAGGACGAGCAGTAAGCAAGATGCTGATGTGAAGATGCTAGTGGGAAGTGGGACAGCGATTGTTCTCGTCGACACGATTGCTTCCCTCCCCACTCTCTCGTTTGCGCGCCATGACCATGCTTGCGACTAGGAGCGCTCACTGTCGATAAAACATAAAACCAAGAAGAAAGACAGGTTGTCTACAATTTTTTTTACACCTCGAAACTTACGGATATCGCCATTTCGGCCACGATCAGTGAATATGTAGTCCATCACAATAGTTCTCACTCTCCCAGCCTACTCTTGGAATGATATTTTTCCCCAACCTTTCCGTCTTCCACTTGTTTATTGCGTTACGATGCGTCATAAGTAGAATCCATGTTCATGAAATCGATACTCGGTGTGATGATTGGAGTACGTTTCACTGTCAATTGCCTGATGAACTCCACGTGGAAGATATTTGCTAGGATGATGATCCTCTCATTCACAGTCATAGTTACCACAATGTAGGAGTACCCATCATCCGTCTCGAGGTAACTTCGCAATGTGAAAGACTTGGCAGCGAACCTTGAAGGTGTTTTCGGCGTCTCTCGACCCATTCCATTCACTGAAGGCGGCTGAGATTCTCTCTTCATCGTGGCTTTTGAAGGTAGGTCTCACCACGACGCCGTTCGTCGGGCCTTGAGTGGTAGGCGAGATGTTGGTTCACCAATCAACCTAGGATATTAACCATACATCATGTTGGCTCAAGACCAAAATATTGGCTCATGTATTGGCATACGATAATTTTGGTTCATCTGTCGATCACTGTTAGTTGGATTTTCGCGTGAAGTAAATTAATGGGCGGGCATTGACAGTAAATCTGGATATTGGTCGCGAAAATCATCTTTAGAATAAATGAATCACGAAAGTCTTGTGGTTGGTCTCACTGTCATCGTTATTGCAGAAAACTAGGTACAGATACGGTGTATTCTTCTGGCCTTTACAATTAGTCCATCATCTCGTAACACTGTTAATATTTCTTGCGTTTCTTCGATTGCGTCGACGTCCAGTCTGCATAATTGAGATTGAGATAATACGTCCATTTGACGGTCTCTCCGTTATCTTCGATTCGTTCTTCGTGTAACTTGACACGATACGTGGATTGCGTCGGTGTGGGATTTTGTCTTGCTTCAAAGAATAATTGAATTCGCCGTCGATCGTCGGGTGTGAGTTTGTTGCTTTTGGTGGCCAACAGGCTACGCCAATCCAATTGCTGCGGTGCGGCTGGGGCAGGAGGAGCCGCGGCGCGAGGTGGTGGTGGTGGTGGTGGTGGCGATGTCCCCTGTTTCGGAACAGCCGCCATTTGCTTTTGGTAATTGGAAAGTGCAGCTGCCGCCAAGGCACCCGCCGCCAGTGCTGGATTTGCGACGGGGGGTGCAGCCGGGGTAGCCGCAGCAGGAGCGGTTTTCGAATCCGGGGGAGGTGGTGAAGCTGTTACTGCCCCTGGTGGAGGTTCCGGAGCAGCAGCGGTGTGTTTACCGGCGGTTGTTGTTGCTGCCTTTGCAATTTTGGCAGGCTTGAGTGAAGATGGAGTAGCCTCATCCAGCTTGCGTTTTTTGAGCCCTTTCTTTGCGGCAGGTCCTGGTTTCACAGTGGCGGCGCTACTAGACTGTTGCTCCTTTTCTTTCGCTAATCCTTGTACTTCAGAGACGTCCATCATTTTCATTTTGGAAGCTTTATTATTCTGGAGTTTGGATCGACCGGCAAAACCCGTGAGCAGGGAAGTTTTTGGTTTGATACCAGCAGCACCACCACCACCTGTCGTGGCATTTGGTTGGATTGTGCGCCCCTTACCCAGAAGACGACTCGTCGCGCCCCCCGATGTTTTCATTCGTAAACCAGTTCCTCCCGTACTCGGTATTGGTTTTTTCGTATTTACAAACAATGAACTTTTTGGTTTCGGTTTGACTGTTGATTTGCCATTGGCTGTTACCCTTTTGGTTGTTTGCACGCCGGGCATGATCGGCCCTGGTGTGATCACTTTGTTATTGGCCGTACCGGAACCTGCCAGGGACTTGGTATTTCGACTTATGACATTATTATTGTGTTCGGCTTCTTCGGCCGCCTTGTTTCGCTCAAGACGGGCGTCTTCTTGTAGAATAGACGCTGCCGTGTCGATTTTGAAATGTGGTTGTGCCGCAACTTCGGGAGTTATGTGATCGAGGATGGCAGGTTTCAGCAAGGAATATCGAAAAGGTGCCAGAGTTGGATCAACGTCGGCTTCTGTTAAATGGAGTACATTATCATCATCTTCGGGTAATTCCTGTGCATTGTCTTCATCTGCCGTCGTCTCTTGACATAGAGTCTGCACACTATCCAAAATGTCTTTGCACGCGGTTTGCAGCATGGTCACGACAGGAGATGATGCAGACGAATCGTCGTTTTCTTGCTCGTCGTCGTCATCGTCATCGTCAACGGCGGGTTTCAAGATCCGTTCGATCAATCCTGAAATCATACGCACCCATTCTTCTTGTCCGCCCGATGATTGCGCGTCGCGCAGGATTTCAAAAATGGTCGTTTGGATGGCGTCGGCCTCGTCGGCAATTTTTTCATTTTGTAACAATAGGCCGGCCAGTGCCAGAAGGATTCGCATCTGAATGACCTTGTCGGTGCGGCCGAATACGGCTGCCAAATTGTCGCAGTACGCAGAGATACTCAACCCATTCCTCAGGGCGGGTGTCGTCAGCACTTTGGTGAGCTCCAGCGGTGTGAAGGGGCCACGGAGTTTCCCCTCCACGCCCGCCAAAAAGAGATCCAAATCCGTATCGGAAACGCCGGTGGACATGGTAATTGTGCGCTTGTTTGGTTTTATTATAAATAATACGTTAGGAGATGTAGCGATGGAAAAGTCCTATCCATAACAAAAGCTAGAGAGGTTCTTGTTTGTTTATCGCGTCACGCAGCACGTAGTAATCTCGTTCGTCGTGCAAAAATAATACTCCTACTTTATCCACATGAAACAAACTCATCTTGGGGACGACCACCACGGATATTACATTAATATCCGCGACCGTCGAACTCTCGTCCCCACCAAAAAACTCTGATGTGACATCATGATTGGCATAGTTCATGATTCGACTGTATTGCTGGAGTACGCCATTTCGATACAACCCCATAAAATGCACGGTTTTCCGCTCCACTTTATCCAATAATCGTGCTCACAATCCGAATATAAAATAGTACACACCGGTTCTTACCTAGACAGGTCCTACATCAGATACGAGGTGAGTGTGAGTTGCCACCGTCTTCGAGGCAGCACACTGCAGCAAGAATGTTTACTTACAGTGAAGACTACCTCGAAAGGGGTTAGCAAAATGTTGGATGGACTTTATGCTTCTTTTCAGCCTTTCCCTTTGATACACTCACACGAAAATCCAACTCACTGTTATTCATGTAACATACGAGCCAACATTTTGGGCGTGAGCCAACATGACAGTAAGATCGAACATTTCACGCCGAATCAATCCTTTCTCTAAATATTTACCTGTTAAAAATTCGTGAAACGCGATCGATTGTATTTAATGCATTTCCTAATGTAATAGCTTTATTACAGTTAGCTTTGTTGCGAAAGAAGTTGTCCTCACATCAAAATCGGAGCTGTCTCGAGACAGTAACGAAGATATAAAAGCCTCTTATCAAACAGAAAATAAATTATTAGTGGTCCCAATTTTACATTCGATTTCCTTTCTCATGGGTCCAGTATGATATCAGTTTTTACACTGTACGTAGTCAAGCGGTCATCTGGTTGTGTAGATTTAATTGGGAACGAAGACCGTTCGTATTCAGTACACAAACATTGATAGTGCATCCAGTCGAGTTACCCATTCGGATTTCTCAACGATGAAAATGGAACCAACCCCCCTCATCTAATTTCTGCTCGCTCTATGGGCAACCACACAAAACCGCAAGGCGAGTCTGAAAGTTGTGCTACGACGTCTTACAGTTAATTGTCATCCTCCCAAACCTTTGGATGAGTTCGCCCACCACAAGCGATGGAAACTCCACAAGAGTGGTAAACTTTGTTTGGAGCTATGCTGATCTTCTGAGTGGTGGATTACATTCTTGTCAAACTTGGGAGGATGAATCCTGTCAGGCTGGCAGTGCTGGGGTGCGAGCCTTTCTACGCAACAACACGTCGCCGGGAGAAGCATCGCTCATCATCAGCCGTATCGATTACATGTCGGCCTTCGTGCAAATGCACCCACTCGAATGGGGAGTGAATAGACTCATCTTGAACGAATTCTATGGAAGTGAGACATTCTTTGTCTACAAAAGCTTTGCCTCACAGCACATTGTGGACGCCCCCAATTCGCAACAAGATCTGTCCAACCTGCAGACGCAGCACTTTCGACCCCTTGTGGCAAACTTTGTTGTAACTACCACCAACTCATGGTTCTCCTATTTGAAACACATTCACTTCGACAAGTCGACCGGTTTGGCTGTCTTTTCCATTACCTACGGTGGGGACGAGCCAGAGACGGCATCCAATGGATCCATCGTCCAAGTTCATCAAATCGATCATGCCCAAGGTTTGCTTCGCTTTATTGCTCAGTTGAATGAAGAAAATGGATGCAATAGATCAGAAGATGGACCTGACTACGAAAAATACATATCAGAAGTCTACCCGGCCCTGTTCACCTCTAGGAATGTTACGTCTACGCCCGCAACATGTTGGACGCCGGTGGTTGTGTACGAAGCCGGGATCGAATTTTATGACTTTTTGGAGGAGATCACAACGTTTGAGTATCCACCAGCAGTAATCATTGATGTCCGAGATAATGGCAAAGATATGTATAACGAACCGACTACGTTTAACGGAGTGTTCGTGGTGAGCTACTTCAACCTCTACAAGCGCTTCTATCAAAATCGTATTACCATTCAGAATGGTAAAGTAACTGATTTGGAACTCATTTATCAACCCATGGATACAATTCCATCTGAAATCAAGGATGATACCTTTCGTAGTGATATTTCTTTCCTTCGTCAACTCGCCGACGAAGCAGCCGCGAACGACCCGATTCAAGGTTCAACCGAATTCATGCCGACCGTCTCGGACTTTTCCACCAACCTCCGGTGGTGCATGGGAGGAGAATGCCCGATGGGGAATCTTTTCACGGACGCGATGCGATGGAAAGTAGATGCTGATTGGGCATTCATCAATTCGGGGGGCATCCGTGGCCTCGGATGGGAGGCTGGGCCTGTGAGAGTATCGGACATATGGGCGACCTTGCCTTTCCCAAACTCTATCTGTACCGGATACGCAAGTGGATTATCCATCTTTCGAATTATGGATTATTCGTTGAGTAGTGCTTCCCTTGAAACGGTGTGGACTCGCAATGGTGATCGACTGTTGCAAGTGAGCGGTCTTCGCGTAACCTACAACACCAATTTGGAAGGAGAACACAAGTTGGTAAATCTTGACATTTGGAATGACGAGGCAGAAGACTACGTCCCTGTAGACCGTCTCAAAATTTACAAGTTCGCCACGAGTAGCTGGGAGTGCACTGGTATGGATCCACTCCCTATTTTTTTGAACGAAATGCTTTCTCCGGGGCCAAACGTTCTTGGTGAGGAACCAGCAGTAGTGTATGCCGATTTGTTACAGAATGTCGTCGGAGAATTCCTTGGAGAATTCGATGAAGATAATCCTTACGTGCCGTCCGTTGAGGGACGACTCATAAACAACACGGAAGCGATGGTGCCATTGGATTGGATCCAAACGGAGGAATCATGCTCCGCGTCTACATACTGGGTCGAACGTTTCAAAACGTGTTTTGATTGCCCCAAAACAGACAGAGTCGTTTTTACCAATCGACTGGCGGAGTTTGAAGGCCGAAGTGGTGAGGATAAGTCTTTTGAAGGCCGTGCTACCATTGTCAATGGTGAAAACCACAAGGTTGTACTTGAACTCAAGTCCAAACCTTCCTGGTTGACAATATCCGAGCATGTGGATGTTGATGCCTTGACCATCACACTTGAACCGAACCAAGAATTTCAACTCGAGTATCAAGTATCAGCTCTGACCCTTGAATCGGGTACTGCATTGGCCTCGCTTTCTTTTGGAGTTCTTGACGGCGGCCAGTTCCCAGGATGCGAGGGTCGAGATGCTGTCTTCGATGTTTTCATGCGTGTTAAGAAGCAACCAGAGTTATTCAAACCAGGCTCCATCCGCAATGCTGGTCTTTCCCTCATGGTAATTGTAATTCTCGCGGCGACACTTTGTTCGCTCTGGGTTTATAGGCACCGCAATCGGCACGTTGTCCGTCAAATGCAGGTACGGGCACATTTTCTTGTCATACGCCATTTTGATTGCCTCTCGATGAAACTCACAAATTTGTCTGGAATTCTTAGCCCTTCTTCCTTATCGTCATTTGTGCAGGTGTTTCGGTGCTTGCTCTTTCGATTATTCCACTCAGCTATGAAGATCACATTGCCTCCCCGGAAGGTCGTGATATGGCCTGCATGGCCACCCCGTGGCTTCTGAGCATGGGATTCACCGTCATCATGTCCTCTATATTTTCAAAACTAGCTCGAGTGAACAAGATCTTTCTCGCCCCTCGGTTCAGACGGGTCCAGGTTGGAATCAAAGAGGCACTCGCTGGCTTTGCGATTTTGTTTGCTGCAAACTTGGTGCTCCTGTTGGTGTGGACCTTGGTCGATCCATTACAGTGGGAAGTGCGCCGCGTAGATGACAATGAGGATTGGAGGCTCTACGGCTCTTGCACCAAGATGGGTACCCCGGGATATGTTCTCTTGGGACTTACTGGCGGAATCAACTTCATCGTTTTACTATTGGCTTGCCGTGAGGCCTTCAAGGCTCGAGGTGTGAGCGAAGAATACAGCGAGAGCAAGTCCTTGGCGTTGGCGCTGTATTCCTGGGTCCAGATCTTCATCGTCGGAGGGCCAGTAATGGCATTGATGGATGGAAGCAACCCTAATGCATCGTATTTTCTCATCGTTGGTTTGATTGTTGCAACTTGTTGTTCGATGCTTCTACTCATTTTCCTCCCCATGATGCTCCACCTCCGAAAGTACGGACACAGATCTTCCGATATTTTGCAGCGGGTTGATCTTATTTCGGGTATCACGCCTGTGCAGCTTTCAAGTTCCACCAGTCCCAAGCAATCTGGTACACTGAGTAGTTTGGAATCATTCAAGTCAAAAAAGGCATCGGAATCTACCGAACAAGGACGGAACATGCCAGAACAGCCTCAAACCGATGTCGAATGTCCATCGTCGTCCTCAGAAATGATAGGGGGCGCGGCCTCGTCTAGTCGTAACGTTAGAATCCCACCGATCATTCAAGAAGAATCCGTTCATGCGGGAGACGATGAACCGTCGAATCCGCCGCCGGATCAAACAACTGACACTGATATCATCACGGAAAGGACCTCGAGAGATTAGCCCTGTTGTTGGATTCCGGGCTCATTACAGTGTTTAGATTTGTATTACTACGTAATGGTAATTGCATATCCATTAGTTATTATTACGCTTTATTCGTCGTTGCCGAAATGTTCTTTTTCGCAGTCTCAGCTTCCTCGTTATTGTCGTCATCGTCGTCGTCTTCGTCGTCGTCTTCATCCGTTTGGAAGAACGTGTATGATAGCGTTATACTCCGCACGTAACTCACTTGTGGATCTTGTAAAATTTCGGGATCAATAAAGAAGAATACAGGCATTTCCACTGTTTCTCCTGGTAGTAACCGTTGTTCTTCGAAACAAAAGCATTGAATCTTTTGAAAGTAGATACCCACTTTGGGCGGATACACATTGTATGTTGCCACCCCGGTAATGGCCTTGTCGCTGTGATTGGTGACACGGAAAAACGATAATGCCGTTTCTCCTGGTACTACCTTGACATCCAATTGAACGGGTTGGAAACTCCACGGAATCACATCATCGACGGTACTATCGAACCGTACAGTCATGAGGTGTGCATTTTCAACCGGTTTGAGTGATGCTAATTTAGCCGCGGCTTCATCATCGGTCCATGTGTGAACCTTGGCACTTCTTCCTGGTAATTGACCGGCAACACTTTGTAACATTTGTTCCACAATGCCTTCCACTGGACCCTGAGTTTGTTTCCCGGTTTCATCTACGATACGGACCCGCTGCGTGGTTCCTCCAAAGCCGGTCGTTTGACAGAAGACCTTGTACAGTGGGACTGCCGCATACGTTGCCCCCAAGGCTCCCACAACAACTGCCAAGGAATACCACGCCGTATTGACGTTACGTTCGTAA
>Ga0051981_10001962_pt1 | contig 10062 bp, 6 predicted proteins | sample CryGey13umfilter_3_FD_59644 | JGI IMG/M metagenome (GOLD analysis project Ga0051981, IMG submission 59644) | Groundwater microbial communities from aquifer in Utah, USA - Crystal Geyser 4/10/14 3 um filter | ecosystem: Environmental > Aquatic > Deep subsurface > Groundwater | place: USA: Utah... | reverse complement strand
ATCATTGCATTGTTCCCTTCGGCAATCCTCTCCTTTCATCTTGTGCTCGTCCTGTCACTATAAGCAATCAGGATGGTACGTCTATCCTCATCCAAGTCACAGCGACCTACGTCGACATCGCTGGGAATGATGGTCGTCATGGGGTCACTTTTATTCGTGGTAGGCGTGATAGTAGGATCTTTCCTTGGTTCTGGTGGCCCGTTGAATTATTCCATGATTGAACTCGGGGACTCGCTCTCATCATTGTCGTCGTCGTCGTCGTCGCTATCTACTAATGTCAAAAGTATCGGATCTCCTGTTTGTAACCCCGCGACATCGAAAATTGTTTCGGATAAAATCAAAATCGATTTTAATACCGTCCGCAGCATGTCCAAGGATCGCTTGTCGCAGCTCAAGCAATTCACCGTCGAACGATACGAAAAGCATGTCATGGCACCACCAGGGCGTGAGCATTATACATTGCTTGAATATTTCATCTACACTTATGGGCCCGTCGAGGCCAAGCCATGTTTCAACTCCGAACACAAGCGTCACGTTGTGGACATTGGAACGAGATACGTGGCTTCGGCGCTTGCTTTGGGCGCCTCCCACGGTACAGTGGTACGGACTTTTGATTTACCCAAGAGTAGAGAACGCGTGGAAGCATTTCGGGGGAAATCCGAGGCGGAATGGAAAGCTAATGTACTTGCATCAGGGGTTCACATCCAATTTGAGAATGCTAATCTGGTGGACGTCTCGGATGAAGATTTCAAATCGCATACAGCAACGTGGTTTATTTCAATGGATACGCATCATCTACCTTATACAGTTCCCTTTGAAAGAGAATTTTTCCAGCGACTTTCAGAATCGGGTTACAAAGGATTATTGTTCCTGGATGATATCCATTTGAACGACGAAATGAAAAAGTGGTGGACTGAACTCCTGAACAATGCCTCGGAAATGGGGTATCGTTGTTTTGACTTGACTGCTATTGGGCATTCCACGGGCTCTGGGTTGGTTGACTTTTCGAGCAAGGTAGAATTGATTGAATAGGACCACACAGGATATTGCGTTTTCGCTCATCAACGTAATTTTTGATGACTCGTTTCGTGTGCTGTCACAATATGATTTGAATAGCTTTGTGAACAACTTATTGTAAGTCAACAGGAGACTTTGAGAAGGCAGGCAGGCAGGCAAGCATTAAAACATATAGGTATAGTATGGTACCGATGTCGAAGATATTTGTGCTGAAACATGTCTGTATTCATATTTGGGTTGAGGGCTGACCACTTACGAGAACTTTTTCAGGTAGGAAATTGTTGTTCTTGTTGCTCTAACTTTTGGATGTCACGTTTCAGATATTACTACCTAACTAGACATAGGATGAGACAACGGGTTGTTGTTTTCAGTAGCCGTCCGGTCAGATCTGCGACCGTTTGAAAACCTCCCCCAATGAGAATGACGAACGGTGGGAGGGGTTCCAGCAATCGCCCTGTTTCTCTGTCGTCACTACCGTACCATACATAGCCCAATCGAGGTAACTGTCATACAAAATTGATTTGACTGTCAAATAGTTTCATGGGGGTTACACTTTATCATTACAGTGAAACTAGCGTGGGGGAACGCCTTGTTATTATTTTTATTTGATGTGTGATTGTGAATGATCTCGTTGGTTGCCCACACGACGCAGCCACATCATGACACACCACGTGATGAGATGAGATGAGATGCTTCTCACAATCACCAGCACGTCTAACGCGTTCGTTCTTTTTCATACACACAGATAATTCTTTATTCATCATTCACAGTCAATCATTCATTCATAGTTGGACGCCCGAGCTCCGACAATTTCACACTATCAGTTTCGATCAAATAAGTGCTATTACTATTAGTAGTGCCGTTGTTGCGAACACCATGTCACGCCCAAGCGACGATGCCAAAAATGATTTTGTCATCGCCTTGCAAGAGATGTGGTCACCCCATCAAGATCATCGACTTAATTACGGATCTGACTTTATCCACGACGAGAATTCTATATTAGATATCAGTTTACTCGCTTCCAATTGCAATAGCAGTTTCAGGGACCAAGATTCTGATGGTACGCTTCTTGTGGATGATACTGTGAAAAGCATGGACTTAATGGGAACACAAGAACAACCGAAGGAAGCTGAATTGGATACTTCCGAATACTACACCGAATATGATGAAATCGAGGCGCTATTGTATGGAATGGAGAAGTCGATAATCGACCACGACCAAGCAGTGACCTTGGTTCGAAAGTACCCAAAAGATCCTGTAATGGTAGCAATCCAAGCGTTGTTGGAAAAAGATTCTACGACTTCACAAAAACTCTGGGAGGAAGCGAAAGACCTTGGCTTGCTATCGAAAGCGAAGGAAGGGCATGGCTTTGTGGAGGCCATTACTGGTCGGATGATGGAATATACAGTCACGGGTGTACACTACCTCGCCGAATCTTGGTATGAACCTGCTGCAGAAAAGGGACAAGCAACAGCGCAATGCTTTCTGGCAAAATCACTCGAAGAGTCTCAAGATTTCGAAACGGCCTTCTCATGGTACCAGAAGGCCGCGGAACAAGGACACGCGGCTGCTCAATGTAGGCTTGGTCGACTTTTTCGTAAGGGTTTGGTTCCTGAAGAGACCCGCCCCATGGAAAGGGCCAAGAACTGGTTTGAAAAAGCCGCCATGCAAGGCTGCGCCGAAGGACAACTCAATCTTGCATTTGTCTTCTACAAAGAACGAGATCCAACACTGGCAACGTATTGGTACAGACTAGCAGTTGGAAGTGGTGAAAAAAGTGGTTTATCAAGGAATGTGGACTCGGACTTGGGGACGAAGGACGGCCATAAGAGAGATGGCGACAGTGATTCGGAGAAATATTGGATCAGTAAGGCACAGGAGAACCTGAATCAGCTCTTTGTGAAAGACCATAAAAAAGGTACCGTTGCCAGTATAGATGATGCGCAAACCAATCAATCCAGAGGAGGGAGAAAGAACAGTTGTACTGGTCGTTTTCTCAAGATGCAGCTCGCAGAATTAGAAGGGGCATCTACGAAAAACAACAAAGCTAGTGACAACACCCTAACTTCAATGGCAAGCTGGAGTAGTCGACGACAACGTTCTGCCACTGCTACTCTTTCTTCTATCATGTCGATACAATCTCTTTCTATTGGAAGCAAGGATGCGTTGTCCATTGCCTCTATGGATTCTTTTCGCCAAGCCGCGTCCTTCTCTCGATTCGAATTCGATGAAAAGTGCAATTCATTTTGCGAAGATGATGGTACTACTTGGGGGCAAAACAAGGCCGGTATGAATGAGACAGACCACGAAGAGCTCCAAGAATTGCTCTCAGACTCGGAGGCTATGGACGTGGAGGAAATGACCAGCCCTGCTCCAGAGCAATTCGTGAATTCTGAAACCGACTTTATCAAGCCCTATTTCGCCATAATGGGTGACAAGACGGCACGTGGCCCTCGTCTCACTGCCGGTACCAAAGAACTAAGGAACATAAAGGAATGGTACAAAGAAAATAGGGCTGCTTACCAACGGCGTGGATGCCAGAGCGAGCTTTTTCCTGATGCCATGGCACGCTACTATCAAAAAATGTCGGAGCTCTTTGATAAATTTCCGTCAGAACAGTCACAACGAGAAAAAACATTCCTGGTGTATTGCTCAAAGACAGCTCTGGCTTCGGGCCGTGTTGAGAATCCAAATTGTTTCCGGTACGCCAACGACAACGAATGCCAGTATGGGACAGCAAAATTCCCTGAGGCGGTCTTTTTCTATTTTAATAGTCGTGATCCTCCCAAATTGGAGAATGTAGTGGCACGGTACCGAGACTTGTTGGACAGCAGACCAGGCCTTCCGAGGGGAGAGCGTAATTACTTCGAAAGATATCTCGAATTTTGTAGGATGACTCTAGAAAAAGCATCCGATGGTTGCTCGACTGCACAGCTAGCCATCGAAAGGAATAACTTTATTCCGACATTGAAATGTTTGTGGGAAGATGTCAATAAGGGGGACAAGAATCCAGATACCCCCTGATGTGAGTTATGTAATGAATGTACAGATTACTATTTAATTTCTATTTTTACCCACCAGACAATAACTGTAAGGAGACGTGCCCTAGATACTACTCTCATCTATTACTAGTTTGGAACTGTTGAAGGATCTAGGTGGCTGTGAAGTAAGCTGGGATAATTTGATTTTCGATTACTTACGCCCCATGGAGGGTCACGGTCATACCTTGGCAAAAGCGACCCCTGCGTAACAGTTGGTATGTTACAGTTAGTCTTGTGAATGATGTAGCAGTCTCGAGGACGCTTCTTGGCATGAAAGGAAATTGTCAGAGACACAACTGTTACTCGGTATTAATCATGCCGAATTCTACCTTGAGAGCTGCATTGGGACAAAAGGACCCCTCCCGTCGTTACATCTATGATAGATGTAATGGGTCATCAGTCTATCGTGGTGAAGCCCAACGACCATGCTGCTATCTGTGTTGGGTACCTCCACCGGTTTATGTGTGGCCCAACACTTGCGAACAAAACAGATCGTGCGAGTGTATCGGGAAAGTAGGCTGTTGCGGCCGAGAAACTCAAAAATCAAGAACAGCAGTCTTCACAGTATTATTATTGTTCAACTTTTACGCCCTTGCCTTGACGATCTATGCGAATTTAGCCGCAAGCGATAAGGTGTCGACCTTGAAGCGAGCGAATTTTGCGCAAGGTGTTGTATCCTTTGAGACCAACCAAGTCATTACAACAGTCCGTACTTATGTGGGATTAAATTATGTAGTCATGCGGGATCTTGGTGGAGTGCTTGGGACCGAAGATGGTGAGACCATATACACATGGGACGAATTCTGTGGAAATTTCACCGGCGATGGACGTGTTGAGGCCTTTGCAGATCAATCTACGTGTCAAGAATGCGCCGACACGAGTAACGAGGTGGGAAGATTATTGGCATTATCAATTTTGTTTGCCTTGCCAATGATTGTAACAAACATCCTGAGGCGGTTTCCAAACTATGATGTACGTATACTCTGAATCGTCTCACTAGAAATGTAAATTGCAATGATTCGTCTTTGTTGGAATTTCTCTTGCTAAATTTCTTCTTTTTTTGGTTTCCTTTGTTGCAGCTCAATTGTCAAAAAGTGTGGGCCCTGCTCGCTTCCTTGGCTGCCTCTATTTGCAGTTTTTTGGCCTGGATTCAGTTCGACCGCGACTGTTTTAATGTCCTCTTCAGTCCAGATGGTGAGTTTCCCGCCAACGAAACGATAGAAATTTCCGCTCCATTATCATGGGAAGCCGGACCTGCCATGGTATGCGTGTTCTGTGTTTCGGTTTTGCACGTGTTGCAGCTGTTAGGGCACTTGATGGTGCCGACACCGCCCATTTGTTACGAAGAATCCGAACAAGAGGAATACGAAGAGCCACATTGTGCTATCCAGTCTAGCAATGTTCAATTGCCCCAGATTATTCCGGAAGTTGAAGAAAAGGAAAGTGAAGACGGTCGACACTTGTATTATCAAGATAAACCGAATGCACTTGGTCACAGACGCATCGTTGCGGAAACGTTGTCTTTCTGATCATTGATGTTTCATGATGGGTGAAGGGAATGATATCTGGAGAAACGAGTCGAAAAAATGGCTCAGTGAATTACCTTTCACATTTTATGAAATCGTGTAAACTTGTGATCATGTTTGATTCTTGCTCATTTTGTGACTGTGATAAGATGAAATTGCTTATGTAAACTAAAATACGTGTACGAGGAGGTATGTTGTCTTGTAAACGTGTACGACAAGGTTTCCTCTAATAGGATCAGAGCGCGGGTATTGTGCTTGTTATTGGTGACTTCGCTTCAGTTGGCCAACACTGATTTCGTTTTGCATCATGATTATTATTTCTTTGACGTATGAGTAGTAGCAGGAGATTAGAGTCGCCCTTTACAGTTAACAGTAAAGAGTGATCGGACTGTGAGTTGCGGTTGTGATGTGAGCTCTGCGAGCATTTCCCGTCCCTCTCTCCAAAGGGCTTATTTTTTTTTGTGCCGGTTCTCCATCCGGAAAGTTTTTGTGACGGGTTCTTGTTTGCGTTTCTTGGTCAAAAATTCGCGGACGATGATGCTGCTGCTGGTGTCAAACAATAATGATACTCACTGTCATCAACACCACGTGAAAAAGCAAATGGGACTGTACAGGAACGTCTCTTCTCTTCCGCGCCACTTATTTTTTACTTCTTAGGTTAGCGCTGCTTTCTCTGATCAGGTACCCAACAAAGAATAGAATGAATACAGTGAATCAGAATGCTCTTCCCGGGGAAGCACTGGAAGGACCACTACCTTGTACGGGAGAGGAAGGCGAGGATGGCAACGAGGACATTCTGGCCAGTGTAAAAGGCGGATCTAGGGATATGGCAGGACCAGAAAACGAAGAAAACACACTAGCTCTCCGTAACGATAATGATGATGATGGTAACGATCATGATGAAGATTATAATCCCCAATCTACTCTAGAAATTTTGCGAAATGTGACAGAAATGATGGTTTCGGTTCCCATCAATTTCATTCTTGGCAAGGCAGAGAAGCCCAGGCGATACCTCTATGATCGATGTAATGGCTCTAGTCAATATCGTGACAATCATCGGCCTCCATGTCCGCTTTTTTATGTTCCGTTCCCTGTCAAATGGTTTCCAGACCTATTGGAACAGAACGCAGTCTGTGAACGCTTTGGGAGAATAGGGTGTGTTCGCCCGTATGATAATCGAATGAGAAAAGTTATCTTCGCACTTGCGACGTTGTGTCAGTTAATTTCGTTCGGATTAACATTCTATGCCGCCTTTGCCATGTCCAAAAGTTACAAAATGTTGCCGTACACGTCTTTTACACATGGAATGGGGAGTATTGTTGGGGGTAGAACGGGAAAGGCCTCACCAGGACTTGCCGTTGAGATCGAAATTGGGCTACTTGGGATCGCTATGGTCGACCCAAGAAATTTGTCGGGTTTTAGTGGACAAGTGATCAGCTGGGATGAGTTTTGCATTGAGGTTACTGAGGGGTTCCAAGACTCCTTTAAAGTTCCGATTTGTCAAGACTGTGGGAGTCAATCGAGATCATTGGTGGCCTCGATGATTATGAGTTTGCTATTTTCCATTCCGACTTTTATGACAGATATTTTGCGATTTTATCCTGATTACGATGTAAGTCAAGGTCTCTGCCTTCCCCCGGTATACAAGCATTGTTGGGCTGGTTACCCGGTATTTTTGTTGAGCTCACGTCGGCTTGGATTTTTTATGTGTGTTTTAGGTCAATTGTCAAAAATTCTTTGGTGCTGTCGTAAGTTTTATCAGTATGATTTCTAGTCTCACAACTTGGTACGTGTACAATCAAAGCTGCGTGAAAGCTTTTTATTCCAACAAATTAGGACTATACGCCAACAATACAAGGGCGCTGGATCTAGAGGATGCTGATATTATCCTGGATTTCGACTGGGAGGCGGGCTATGGTTATATCTGTGTTGTTGTTGCAACTTTATTGAAAATTGTAGATGTTGTGTGCAATACGACGGTGCCGACGCCGCAAATTTGTCGTGACCATGCCGAACAAGCCATGTACGAAATAATTGCCATCAACCGAGATGTCACTGAGGGTGATGCCTCGTATTACACCCCCGAAAGCGCACGTGCCCTCCGTGCGTCGGTCGTGATGGCAAGGGCTGAAATGTCTCGTGGAGAATTCGATAGAATCGAAGAAACTTTGGACGACGAAGAGACCCGGGCCAGAAGGAGGCCTGGACATTTCGACAACTAAGAGAAAACTTTGGACGACGAAGATTATGCGTCGCCGCGATATCCACGGAATGTCTGACTATTCTTGACGCTCGAATGTCATGTTCTCGAGGCCTTCATTATCAATCAGCTAATCTTTCAAATGTCTGGCCAAGATAATGTTGGACGAATTTTGGGGGGAAACCGTGAGTTTAACAATTACAGAGTGGTACCAAGCGTGCTCCATTCGAGATTTCAGGACCTCATCGTTTCATTCAGAGGATTAACAGTGATCATTCATTACGAAGAGTGGGATTGTACTCAAGCCCACAGTGTGTGCACTTGTAGGTCATTACATGTGCTGCGACAGCAGAGTAAGCCCTGGGATACCTGTTGCACGTCGTCGCAGCCATATGTTTTGATCCTGAGTTTTAGACGACAAACACTTCATCATAAGCAAAATCTTCATGTACATACAAAGTTTATCAGCAATCAAGCGGTCGGGTTATATCGCCTCGGTTACAGGGTCGTTCACGATCGCGTCAAAGATAGTCTAGTCTTTAATAGTATGAGGTCACCAGTCGGCTAGTGGGGAAGGACATTGGAAGAGAACACGTTCGGATATTTATAAAATGTGAAATGGGACCGGCTGAAATAGAAGAGACAGGCATTCACTAGAAAAATTCTTGATCGGAGAGGTTAGATTAGAGACCTTGGAGCGCGGAGAGATAATAATTTCCTCGGTTGGCTTTCGTACTGTTTTGGGTCACAGAGAAAGTTTCTACCGGTAGGTAGTCGCGAGTACCGGCCTATCAGTCACGTTTCCTTCTTTTCCTCGCTACCACGCACCAAACGTAGGGATGACAGACGAATTGGAAACACATCACTCTTGATGTGAGGAGTTTGGGGAATCTTTCTCTTGTTGTTGCCATAACAAGAACCACACAGCACCCTATCCACAAAGACCCATTCGCACGGTCCTCCTTTACAAGATGAATTCACTAATAAAGAGCATTCCCGTCGTATTTTTCTTGCTCGTCTGTAGCGAGGGCTTGATAATCCAAAGACAAGTGTCAGACCGTCGAACAGCCACCAATCGGCGAAACCAACTGTTGTCACGTTTGGTTTTGCACGAGCAAACGCCCTCACTCTCTGGGGGTTCCTCCGAAGACACTTCCTTTTCGTCGAGACACGTCAAGAGAAGGTCACAGCACAAAGATGTTGTAATTGTTGGAAGTGGCTTGGCTGGCTTGTCAGCTGCTCTGTATTTGAGTCAACTTGATCCCAGTCGACATATTACAATTTACGAACGCGAGACGATACAAACCAAATCAGACGGCAAGAACGTGGCAAGCTTTGCTGCAGCCGGAATGCTGGCACCACAGTCGGAACGTCTACCCAAGGGAGATTTATTAGATATATGTTTGGCAAGTCGACGTATGTTTCCGGACTTTTGTTCCCTCGTCGAATCGTTGGCAAAGGAATCGGGTGAAGAAGGTCGTGTGTATTTACCAAAAGATGAAATTGCTACAAATTTGAACCCCTGGGAGGTTGGATATGTTTCTACTGGTGGATTTCTGGCGCCGGCTTTTGCCGGGGATTCTGTCGCCACTTGGGCACCGCCGGACGAGGGTGGTACAGCCACATGGCTCGACGCTACTCAAGTACGTGAACTTGAGCCCTATTTGCATCGCGATGTGATAGGTGGATGGTGGTTCCCGGATGACTTCAGTGTAGATGCTAGACGACTAACATGCAGCCTACGAGCAGCCTGTGTTGCCGCGGGTGTACAGATATGCAGTGGACCTCAATACGAGATTACGTCGCTTGATCTAGCCGAACGATCGTGCCGTGGTCTTTGGCTTAAGAATGGACTTTACATACATACAAATACAGTATTGGTTGCGAACGGATCTTGGATGAGAAACTTGCTGCCTGTGCCAATTGAGCCGCATAAGGGACAATCCCTCAGTCTGCGCATGCCCAAAGATCGACCACCCATCCTGCGACGTGTCTTGTTTGCGCAAGACTCCTATATTGTCCCCAAGGCCGACGGACGACTTGTTATCGGGGCCACCGTAGAAGCGGGAAGCTTTGATGCAGATGTTACACCCGCTGGACTCTTGCATATTCTTACCTTTGCCTTGGAACTAGTCCCGGCTCTCAAAGACTTGCCCATTGAAGAAACCTGGGTAGGACTGCGGCCAACGACGCCTGACAAAGGACCTATTTTAGGTGAAACGCCCTGGAAGAATCTTATCTTAGCAGGTGGATACTGGCGTAACGGGGTATTGTTGGC
>Ga0051981_10001959_pt1 | contig 10068 bp, 7 predicted proteins | sample CryGey13umfilter_3_FD_59644 | JGI IMG/M metagenome (GOLD analysis project Ga0051981, IMG submission 59644) | Groundwater microbial communities from aquifer in Utah, USA - Crystal Geyser 4/10/14 3 um filter | ecosystem: Environmental > Aquatic > Deep subsurface > Groundwater | place: USA: Utah... | reverse complement strand
TCTAGAAAAATAAGGATTTTAGGATTTAGGATTTTAGGATGTTTTCCGTTCGTCCCCAATGAGTCAATGGTGATGATCACAGATCAATCAATGATGTGTGTGAGAAGATCAGTCGACCCACGTTTTGCTCTGTATGACGTCAGAATGAGCGGTTTGATTTTTGGTTTTAAAAATTAATGAAATCTTCTCACAGTCACAGCCCCGACCCCTCTTTTTATTTACTCTACGGTTTGTCCGTTACCTAATAAATTGTAACATAATGACATCAACCGATTGACACAATTAGTTCACATCACACGGTCGGTGCGACTCCCTATTATCTTCGTCTTCATCTTCCCTGGATCTGCACCCTTCAATCAAAATCAATCTATCTATCAAACAGTCAACCCCGCTCTCCAAGAAGAAAATAAAAATATAATGGTGAATCCAAAGTTGAGAGATTTTCTATTCATACCCATCATGACGATGATGATGATGCTTTGTGGTGAGTCTTCGATCGAAATTGGCCAACAAACGGTGAACTGCATAATTGGGTAGATAGACCTATTTATTTTTCGTTTTTTTATTACGATATTCCCCGCTCACAACAATCAATTCATTTTTCCGCCCATGGCCCACCTACCCCTACTACCTGCTCCTACCACAACGATCCATCAGTGGGGAGTATGTTGGGTTGTGATGCCTTTGCAAGACAGACCAACGGCAAACGAAGTCACGGCATACCGATAATCACGGCGCGAAGGCGGTCATCGTCGTCGGCGTCGGCACTGAAAGTTCTCCCGTCCGTGGTAGATGAAGGCACCCTTTGGGGGGTCCGCACCGTGTCGGCCATCCTATCCTACGTGGGATTTGTGGGTTTCTACGATCGTCCACGTGGTGGAGACTTGGTAGACCCAGGTGCAGTAGAAATCAAACCCTCGACGGTTCCGGGTGCTGGCTTGGGTTTGTTTGCAAGACATAATCTACCCAAGGGAACCGTATTAGGCGCATATCCAGGTGTCCTAGTACCCCTGTCACAAAATTTAGGGAAACTGAAAAAGTACCCCGAGTGCGAGGCCTATGTGAGTATGGTCTGTTCATTGACGATGGTGTTGGCTGCTCTTCTGTACACATCTATCCGCAACGGAGAGACACGTTTGCTCACACGTCGTTCATTCATTCATTCATTCATTCATTCATTGACCCCCTTCTATGCGTACAGGTTTGGAGATTTTCGGATAATGCCTTTGTCATTGATCCTACCAATGATGTTGGTAAAGTAGATGCGGTTTGTGTTGGCGGACGAGACGGCCTACCAGGGTCGCAATGGTTATTTAGAAATGTTTTTCGCATGTCCGTGCCTACCACTCTTTGTCGTATCAATGAACCACCATTGGGAAGGGACGTGAATGTAGTCACCGAAGAAGATCGAGATCGTCGTTGCGTCGCATTCTTATTGGAACGAGATGTCATTGCAGGTGAAGAGTTCTTTATTGATTATGGTCTTTCATATGATCGGTCCATGTATAGTAAAAAGTGATACACCATCACGTCAAGCTACTGTTTATAATGGGGGATCCGGGTCACGCTACGGTATTCCAAGAACGCGTAATGGAAAGTGCTACTCCTAGAATCTCTCTGCGTCAAATAATTTTGACATGTCGATTCGAAATATTGATGTGACGGAAGATGTAAATGAGACACGCTTTATTTTTGGTAACGAGTTGTTTTACGGGACCTATCGAAAAGAAAATAATAATGATACTAACAAAGCTTCTCACCACAAAACCAATCTGCGATCTCGCGCTTTATGTTAGTCGTCGCATTATGAGTCTATTTCTGAACAAGTGCAATAATGAGAGTGTCTGATGTCGGCCAGTCGCAGGTGCCACAGCTCCAGGGGCATTCCCCAGGTGCATTATATTTCATTGGAAAATTCCCTGTCTCAACGAACAAAGGAAAGTTTTGAACACATGAATTATATTAACCGTAAATTAAAAAGAAGAGTTTGAAGCAAAGTTCATTAAGGTAAACTGCACGGTAAGAAATCATTCCAAGTTGTGTCATCATCTAAATGATTTCGCGACCCCAGGTATCGTTTTTCCTACTACTACGGCTGCTCCCCAACAAATTACGCTTCGACCTGGTACTGGCTTTGCCGTTTGTGTCCCGGCCGGTTGATCTCCATGTATCTCTATATGCAGTACCGAGTCCGTCGCGGGTCGAACGATCATTGCCAAAAGTAAGCGTTTCCTCGCCATCGTCAATGACAAAGAGAGAGTCTTCGAGCACCTTCGATTCTGGACTGGTAGGTGGAGAAGCCGCCGAGTTGAGAGGGTCAAAGGCGGTGCCCTGATAATCGTATTCTTCGCCCATGAACCCTTGGTCAGGATTTAGACTGTTTTGATTATTGACGCCACGGGCCAGATCATTTACGTATGAGCAATGCCAACCTCCCGTCGCCGAGTGTTTGAGATCTATGTCTTCCACGTCAAAGTTCTGCAGGTAATCCAACACTTTACCGCGATCTGTCGAAGCCTCTCGCTTGTGATATAAATATTGCTGGAGGCACATGGCGGTAATAGTCACACAAATACCGACAATAAGAACAATAAACAGTGCTTCCCAGTCTTCTCTACGCCGCGATTTTTTGTCCTTGGAAAGTTCGCTCTCGTCGTTGGTAGGTGTGGTGGGCGGTGCCGGCGTCACGGGCGGTGTCGGAGTGGGTGGTGGAGCCGCCGTCGAAGTGGTTGTCGAAGTGGTTGTCGAAGTGGTCGTTGATGCAGAGGGGGTCGGGTTTACGGGGGTCGCCGATGTGGTTCCCGGTGTGTAAATATCACCCGTGTCAGCAGCTGACGGCGGGGTGAAGCTGCCGTCACTGGTCATGACGACTGCAAACACATTTGATAGGTCCGCCTCTCCGGCTACCTTGTTGCGGTACATTGGACCCTTGGTATTCCCAACAATGACGACACTGTCCCCGTTGGCTCCTACCACCTCCAATCCGTTGCGATGGGCGAGTGTATCACTTGCAGACGACCCCAACTGCTTCGTGAAGAGAACTTGACCATCCATCGCACCATCTCGGACGTCCACCTTGGTGATAAAGACGTCCGAATCACCATAGGATTGGTCTACCCCGCTTTCGGGAATAAAACCGTTGTTCACATTCCCAGCAATATAAACGGAATTACCATCGCCGGAAACGACACAAGAAATACCCTCGACTTCGGCGGATGAATCGTAGTCTTCAATGTGTTCGACCCAGACGGCACTCATGTCCGAAATACGAATCTTGGCCAGAAAAGCGCGTTTCTGTTTGGGTTCGCTGTCGGCATTTTCCACGTGTCCCTCAGTCCATCCCGTGGCGAAGACGTAAGCTTGTTGCATTTCCGAGACGCAGAGTCCGTTGACTATTTCGTTACTACCACTGCCACTTGAACCACCAAATGACCATGCTCTCCAGGTAGGATTTCCGCCTACAATGCCTTGGACTTCTTCGGGTGACAAGATATCGCCGTTCGATGTGAACTTGGATACAAAGCCGTCGATGTCGTCTCCGTCCTCATTGCGCGCACCGAATCCTCGACCCTCTCCGGCAGTCGACCCACCGACAAACACGTTGTCACCCAGCTTTACAATTCCGGCAATGTTCTTAACGGGGAGGAATGTTCCCGATGCTGAAGTGGGAGACAGGTCTCGGTTCCATGTGTGCGCTCCCAAGGTACGGGCCAGTCCTACTGTCCCAGTTGCCGGTGGGCTCATAGGGTGGGCGGCGACACGCATGGAAAAGTCATCACCGTAGGGAAAGACTTGAGTCGGATCCTGTTTAGCACCATCCGTGTACGTGTTACTGGGCCAATTTCCACCCAGTTCCATGGATACGACGTAAACAAGATTATCATCCGCTTCCTTGGCCACGCCGATGGGATACACTACTTCGGATCCTTGTAGGACCCCGCCACCCACCAAGGTTGGTTTTTCGGATTTGTTTCCAATATCTGTGTATTTTAGATCTGCCACCATTCCATACATGATCGTATCGATCAAACTGGCGCCATTTTCCAACGCTTGCAGTGGACCCCCGCTCAGAGAATGTCCCACCAAGAAGACGCCCGAGGAGTCTTCATCGACCAAAACATTATTACATGCCTGCGATACGCCCTCATTGCCCAATGTTTCGCTGTATACTTCCGTCGGACTATTGTTATCGACGACATCGAGGACGGCATAGAAACACGCCGATGTGGGGCCCGTCCACGTGTGATCGCCCCACGCATTACCATAGGTAGAACCCGTCACGTGCAAGGCCTGACTGACTTTGTTGTAAGAGATACCCGACACGTACGATGGTCCCACGATGTCTTGTGTAGATTGATACGGTGCACCGTTCTGTTGTAGATCGCGATGGTTTGACCCATCCTTTGAAACGTCCGTGACACTGCCACTGCTACTACTACTTCTACTTCTTGGACCGCGTAAAAACGGATACGCCCAGTCATCGATGCGAACGGCCGACGCAACGTGAGATGAACAACATACGAGGGCCAGAACAGTCTTCCACAACACTCTTCTCGATGTAGCAGATGGTATCATCTTGCTGGTGTTTATGTCGTCTCTGCGTTTGGGGAGGAGTGTCAAGACGCTCGTGGTCGTCCGGCACAACCAGCAGAGAAGGTCGAAAAACAAAAAATTCTTTTCCGCCGTCGAGGCAAAGGTGCAGCAGCGCGAGGAATGAACCATGCAACGGCTCCATTCTCTGAAAAATTCTCCGACTCGTGCGTTGAACTCGAGAAGAGGTTTTCGAACGATTCGGAAACTCAAGTACAGTATCTCATATAGTTTGTCGCACAAAGAATTGGGAAGGTCCTTTATGAAAGACTGTGTAGGACTATTTCGCCGGCCCGAAAGGATACAATACTACAAACAATTAACAGCGCCAATCATATTCATCAGGGTCTTTTTTCATCCTCACTGGATATTACTGTTGGAAATGGTGTCAATCTAACTGTAAGTTGCCTGCTTTTTGGGCCAAACTTCGTTTTGATCTTGAACTTGTTCAGATAATGTACCATTAAGGATGGGGAATTTCGGTCGTTCATACAGCAATGCCACCACAAACATCGACAGCAATGACGAGAAAAGGAGCCACAAGCAAGTCGCGGCACACCTCGATATTCCAAGGAGTATCCATCAAGGATTCATTCATATCAAGAACTGTTACAACTCCTGCTCTCTAACAACAGGATAACAATAGAAAGATCCATCCTATCGACCCCTTTTACTTCAATAAACTACCGCTTCACTTACTGCATAGCTAATTACCTGCAATTATGAGTCCTCCAACGACTGATGATTCACAGTCAGCACCATCCTCATCAACTCCACCCTCTCCGCCAATGGATGGTGCTTTCGGCGGCGGCAGCAATAATACCTTCCGAACATTGCCCCCCGGGTGGACGATGGAAACGGATCCGCACGATGGTAGACTATTTTATTGGTATGCCGCCACGGGACAAGCATCTTGGACGCATCCGCAGTATCATCATCACCACGAACAACAACAAAAACAACAACAACAAGAGAATTCCAGAAATAACGATACGGGTGATGATAATCAAAATAACATCTCCGCGACTCGGCCAAGAGACCGACCCCAACCTCCTCCTCGACCACCCACCTTTGATTATGTTCCAGCGCCATCCGATCGTAAGAATCGTGGATACTACTCGACACCCGCGGCAACAACGTTACCGCCGCCAGGACACGAAGAGGATCCGTACGTGGCATCCCGTCGACCGGATAATCATCAGTGTGGTGCCATCGCATCTTTGATCTTGTGTCCACCGTTGGGTCTCTTTGCACTGTACCATTCCATACGGGTCGATCAGTGTTGGAAGGGGGGACAATATTCCGATGCCGTGATTCATTCGAGACAATCGCCGCAATTCAGTAGTTGGGGTATACTTCTTGGCGCCGTTTTTTGGATATGCTGGTTCTTCTTCCGACGTGGACGCGGGGAATGGGAATGGCCGGAATGGAATATTTTTGGAGATTAGAAAAGATGAAACAAAAAACAAAAAAACAACAACACTAGGTCGTTGTTGTTATTCTACAAAACCCCGGTGTGATTTGGATCGAGAAGAAGTCAACAAGGCAGGCAGTGTGTGAGCACTACACGCATGGGAATGGAAACCCACCCAATGCACATATCTGATGGAAGCCAAAAAAAAAAGCGCCAAACAATAGAAATGATTGGAGTTGAGAGATACTCCACTGCTCGCTTATGTTTCGTCTTGTGTTCATCGTTCGATCTAAAATTCAAAAGAATTGTTAACTACACACCTATCACAACCACAGCCTTTCACGTCCATGGCCTTTTATGATCTATAAGCCTATATGGGTGGTACATGGAAGAAAAGCAGAAAAAGTTGCTTACAACGATTATACCTCCTCCGATCAGAAAAGGGCTCGGACTCAAATTGCCAACGAGGGTGTCGTAAAAATCTAAATGTCATTTCAAAAACGGTCCCCCAGAATCGAAATTACGACGATCACAAACCAATTATTTCTCTGAATTTGATGAGGAAGATCATCATTTAGTGAAATTGCTCGTAGGTAGAATTCCATCCTTCGTATTATTATGAATGGTATCACTTTCATGCATCATGACGATGGATGGATTTATTTTGACGTTGTCTGACTTATGTTAGACATATCCGGTTTTGTGCGCTTATTCTATTTTGACAAGCTTTTTTGAATTCGGGAAAATATTATTTAATTTTAGCTAATAATGCCATATTTTCTTTTATTTTCCTTAATTTGCTAGAAAATTTCAATTCAAAAAATCTGGTTTTCGTCAAAATCAAGAATAAGCGCACAAAACCGGATCTGTCCCTGTGACAGTAAGAGAAAGAACAAAATGATGCCTGCCGCGCACAGTCCCAACCGAATTACTCCCATAGCATTTCTAATGACTCTTGGGGGCAATGTTTTGCGCGCCCTAGACGCATTCCAGCCGAGACGTCATTTTTGGGTGCGAATGATAGTAGAACTGAACTGTGATGACAAGACACACAAGAGCACGACCAGGCGCCACGATAAAAGAAGGGAGTAACAAGACCCATCAAATCACCGGGCCGAATCTCTTGGCTTTGCTTCCTCCACACTTACAGTTACCTGAAGTCTTTTCGTTTGACGGCCGGGAACCAAAAACAAACAAACAGGCATTCCCCAAGCAACCCAGTAGTACGTAGAAGAGTGTATCCATCCTCTCTCTCTCTTTTTCTTTCTTCTTAAAAACAAATCAAAAGCACCTCAACTTCCATCGAACATTCACGTCGCACGCGTGACTTGTTCTTACTCAAACAACAACAACAAACCGACGACCCAAAACAAAGAACATGGGTGGAGCCGGAAAGGTAAAAGGGACTGGTGAATGTGCTCATGGTGTACCACCCATCGCTCCAGATGAGAAAGAAAATTATAGTAATGGATTGAAAGATTTACTCAAACGTGTGACACAATATTTGGAAAAGGGTTCGTAAGTAACTACTCAAAGTTATCTTTGGACGAAGAAGAATGGTGCGGCATCTGAATGAAGGAAATGGAGTTCGACGGTCTGCGACTCGACGAACAGGAATGACTTGTATAACTAATACTCACAATTCTTTTTTGATTTGTATCGTATTCATCGTTGGATCTGTTGTTGTTGTGCGTGATTTGTTTGTTTCGTCACAGAAAGTCGGTAGGTAAAAAGGCAGCCGAAAAATGGCAAAAGGAATGGCCTGAATTAATTACGGAACAGATGATGGCTCTGTTGGCGGCCACGGGGACACGCATGTTATTAACAGGCGATGATCGTGCTCGGTTTGTCGTACAAGCCTTTGCCGAAGCTATCGGCGTATTGGAAAAACAAGTCCACGGGAGTACCAAAGTCAAGGAAGAATTGAAAACCGTATTAGACGAAGCCACAGGCGTTGCAAAGGCCACCAAGGCCAGTTTGATCAAATTTTACAAGTCTCGTGTACCGTGTAAATGTTTAAAGGAAGAAAAGGAAGAGGTACCACCACCCGTGGTAGAAGAATTGTTTGGAAATTGTAGCTTTGTTGGTTGCGGTGAAAAAAAGCCCCTTTCACGCTTATTGGCATGCGCTGGTTGTCAGGTGGTCACATATTGTTGTGTCGATTGTCAAAGGAATGATTGGCCGGAGCATTCCAAAGATTGTGCGCGATTGAACATCGAACGTGAACGACGGGAAGCCGAAGAAGTCTCCGAAGAGGTAGATGGGTCATCCGAATATGACGACGAAGACGACGACGAATATGATTCCGAGTACGACTCGGAGTATGATTCCGAGTATGATTCGGAATATGACGATTCTGGCTTTGAGGATTCAGACGAAGAGAAAACGAAACAGAAAAAAGACAAGAAAAAATCCAAGGAGGAGAAGTCGAGCAAGAAAAGTAAAGAGAAGAGCAGCAAAAAAGAAAAGGACAAGTCCAGCAAAAAAGACAAGGAAAAAAGTAGCAAGAAGGACAAAGAAAAGAGCGACAAAAAGGAAAAGAAAGACAAAAAGAAGTCGTCTTCGTCGTCCAAAACGAAAAATAAAGCAGCGCAAGTCTAATCGTATTGTCTTGTCGTCGCTGTATCATCCTCGTTTCCCCTTCTCTTACTGAATTCTATCACTCCCTAGCCCCTATTTTTTACGTCGTGCTTTGTTGACATTAACATTATTAAAACAAGTCTGTACCTCAATGAGTATCTGCCAAAATTTGTGACTCTACTGTGAGCCGATCAAGGTGGGTAGGTCCGATGTTTTTAAGCTTATTTGCCACCTTGTGTCATGTACAACAACTCTTCCCTTTCTCAGATTAGTATACGTTTTCAAGACCTTTCAATAAAATGAACTCTAGTTTGTGATTCCTGGCTTTTTCATGCAATTAAAAAAAATTGTAAGGTAAGCAGTATGGTTGGCACAACTATGATTATTAATATGATTCATATCTTTCTTGTTCTTTTCTATCCAACCATCTTGTAGCAAATTCTGTAAATAAATAACGCATGTCACGACTAGTTTTCACCAGCGTTCCAGCAATGCGACGCAATCACCCACTGTGGCCGCACCACCTTCCAATCGTTCCGCAAGTCGATCGACAATCTTACGGTTTGTTCGAATCAACAAGTCGGCTTCAGTGTACGCCCATTTGAGTAAATCACTTCGTTCCCGTTCATCCTTCGACCACCACAGTTCGGCTGCCACGGGGGGACTATTCTCAGCCACTGACTCGAGACGTTCCAAAAACCCTTCAGCATCACGTGGGTCACTCACGATACAGACGGGGAATTGGGCACTTTCGGCGGCCACGGGTGCCATGAGCCACACCAATAAACGCATAATACCACTGGACGACAAGAGCGGATCCAGATATTCGGAATCACGACTTTCCACAGCCAAGACTGATGCCTCGAGAGCGTTGCTTCGAAAGGCAAAACATGGGAGACCCAACGAGTATGCCGTGAAGAGCGCAGCCGCTTCACATAAGGCTTCTCGACGAGGATCTATCGTTACGAGACGGGTCAATCCACGTACAACTTGGCCCGTAACTTGACCGGAACCCAATCCCAATGGTAAGGAATCTTTATCAGGTAAATCAAAAGATTTGACTTGATCCTTGCCTATTTGTTGTACCGCAAATGTCGACGCTGATTTGATAATGTCATAAAAATTGTCCACCAACCCGACCGTTACAATAAGTGACAATAGAAGGTTTGCTCCCGGTGCAATATCGTCCATACCGGCCAAGTTGGTCAGCTCACAACCGCCGGCTAAACCCGCCACGGCCAGGGCACTCGATACCTCCGCCGCACGGTCGTCTCGGGGTACATCACTCACGGTGGCCAATCGTTCGGCTCGTGTTTTGGTCTGTCCATCGGGACATTTCACGCGCGTTGTGGAGGTGCTTGGTAGATCCATCACATCGGCCTGTCGGCCCCCGTATTCCAAAATACCACCGTTACGACGACCCAATGAAATTGTACGTGCCATGGTGGTAGCATCTTGCGTTTTAACAGCTGACTGTAAACGGG
>Ga0051981_10001955_pt1 | contig 10081 bp, 8 predicted proteins | sample CryGey13umfilter_3_FD_59644 | JGI IMG/M metagenome (GOLD analysis project Ga0051981, IMG submission 59644) | Groundwater microbial communities from aquifer in Utah, USA - Crystal Geyser 4/10/14 3 um filter | ecosystem: Environmental > Aquatic > Deep subsurface > Groundwater | place: USA: Utah... | reverse complement strand
AAACCGAAACCTACAACGGTTATTTCCAGGGCGATTGGTACCTTGGCGATCACACCGTACGTTTTGGTGTCGATTACGAGCGTAACGAAATCTTCAATCTATTCGTGCAGGACGCGCTCGGCAACTGGCGCTTCAACTCGATCGCCGATTTCGAGAACAACCGGCCGCGAAGCTTCATTTTCCGCAGTTCGGTCACCGGCAACGTCAAAGACGCGGCCGCCGAATTCGCGCTGGAGAACTATGCCTTCTTCGTGCAGGACAGTTGGCAGGTCAGCGACAACCTGAGTTTGATGCTCGGTCTGCGCGTCGATGTGCCGAATGTCGATGGCCGTCCGCCATTCAACCAGGTGGCCAGCGATACCTTCGGTTTTGCCAATGACAGCACCATCGATGGGCAGGAACTGTTCCAGCCGCGCTTCGGTTTCAACTACAGCTTCGACACCGAGTACAGCACGCAGTTGCGCGGTGGCTTTGGTCTGTTCCAGGGCGCTGCGGCAAACGTCTGGTTGGCGAATCCGTTCACCAACAATGGGCTGTCGTTGGTTGATTTCGGCTGCGGTACCGGCGGCCTGGATAGCTGCCCCTCCAATTCGGCGCTGTTGCCGCAGTTCACTGGCGACCCCGATAACCAGCCCGAGTTCGTGTCTGGCCGCCAGGCGCCGTCTGGGGTCGATATTCTTGCCAAGGACGTGCAGCAGCCGTCCAACTGGAAGTTCAACGTAGCGCTCGACAAGGAGCTGGCCAACGGCTGGGTGGTGTCGGGTGAGGCGCTGTTCACCGAAACCGATCACGGCATTCACGTGCAGCACCTCAACTTGGGCGACCCCACCGCGATCGGCCCGGATGGCCGGCAGATGTTCTGGAACGCGGCTGGTTTCAATCCCGCCAACTGGAACGTCGATGGCCGTTCTGATCGTAGCGTGTCGTCACGCGACAACCGTGATCGCGCCTTCGGCGATGTGATCCTAACTCGCGATACCGGCAAGGGCAGCGGCCAGAGCTACTCGATCACGTTGTCGGATCCCACCCTAGAGAACTGGTATTGGGCGGTTGGCTACGCCTACACCAACGCCGATGAGGTCAGTCCGCTGACCAGCTCGCGCGCGATTTCCAACTTCACCAACCGGGCCGCGTTCAACCCGAACGACGCGGTATCGTCGACCGCCAACACCGAAGTGCGTAACCGCATCACCGCTGCGGTCAGTTGGAAGCATGAGTTCTTCAAGGGGTACAAGACCGAGGTCAGTGCGTTCTACGAAGGCCGTTCCGGCACGCCGTTCAGTTACACCTTTGATAACGACGCCAATGGCGATGGTGTGTTCGGCAACGATCTGCTGTTTGTGCCGGGCGCACGCGGCGACGTGAAGTTCGGGTCAACCGCCGAAGAAGATGCCTTCTTCGCGTTTTTGGCCGACAACCCCGGGCTGGCACGCTTTGCTGGAACCACCACCAGCCGTAACAGTGCGCGCGCGCCGTGGGTGAACAACGTCGATCTGCGCTTCACGCAAGAGGTCCCCGGCTTGTTTGCTGGCCACAAGGGTCTGTTCGCGATCGACATCTTGAACGTGGGCAACCTGATCGACAGCGACTGGGGCCACACCGACACGGTGCCGTTCCCGTTCAATCGCGGTATCGTCGAGTTTGGTGGTGTCGAGGATGGCAAGTTCGTGTATCGCTTCAACTCACCCGACCGCATCAGCCGCTTGACCGACCAGGGTTCGACGTTGGCCTCACGCTGGCAACTGCAGGCAACCTTGCGCTACACGTTCTAACCCGCTTCAGCGTAGGTAACACCCAAACGGCCGGCGCTTGCGTCGGCCGTTTGCTGTTTGTGGCGGTAGGATGGGTAGAACGCAGTGAAACCCATCGTCCGGTCAGAACCCGGTCAACGCGGCAAATCCGTTACGCGTGTGATGGTCGCCCTGATCTTTCGTGCTGCGTGATATGCGTTGCGCTTGATGGGTTTCGGTCGCTTCGCGACAGCGTTCGCCGTGCGAACTACGCCTTCGCTGCGCTCGGTCGCTGCGTTCTACCCATCCTGCACACTGCCCATGCTGCACACTATCCACGGCTCGGTTACAAGCTCAATTCGGCATGTGAGCCGAGCCGCACCAAGCGCAATGTATGGCTATCGGGTTGCTGATAGATCGGCACCCGATCGGGCTTGACGTGGCAATCGCGGTGATCCCCCCAGTCGCCGGAAAGGGCGTGGTCGCGGTATCTTTCGGGCAGCGGTTCGTCCGCTGCCAAGTGCGGAATGATCACGCGCAGGTCTTGATCAAGGGATGCTTGATGCCGGCCTTTCAGCTCGCGCCGATCGTCTTTTTTGAACCGACTGGTCCACTCAATCGCCCGCATTGAGTGCGTCCAGCAACTCGTCCACGGTGTCGACACGCGGCAAGTTACCAGCGCGCGCTTGCTTCATGGCCGCGAGGGTGATGGCGTTGGGAATCAGTGGCTCGCATGGCAATGCCTTGTCGTGGGCCACCTTGGTGAGCATCAGACGCACCGCGTCGGACACGGTCAGACCCATCGCGGCCAATACAGCCGCAGCCTCCGTCTTGATGACGCCGTCGATGCGAGCTTGTACGAGCTGGTTTGCAGCCACGTTATATCTCCTCTCGTGAATTACGTTGTCATGCACAAAGCGGTGACGTGCAATTGTCAGGATCGGTCAGGATTCGCCACTCGCATACACCGGCAGTTCGGGGTTGCGGCGAAACTCGAAGATCAAGCGGGTTTCGATGTGTGCCACCTCGGGCCGATCGGTAAACGCGCTCAGTGCAAAGTCGCGCAGGTGGTCGGAGTCGCGCACGCCGACATGCACCAGAAAATCGTCGGCACCGGCGAGGTGGTAAAGGCTCAAGACCTCCGGTAACGACAGCAAATGATCGTGGAACGATTCCACCAGCGCGCGTGAGTGGCGGGTGAGCCGTGCGGCCACCATCGCCTGCAAGCCGATGCCGACGGCGGCAGGGGCGACTTCCGCGTGGTAGCCCAGGATCGCACCGCTGGCCTGCAAATGACGCACCCGTTGCAGGGCGGTGGAAGCGGCGATTCCCACTTGCGCCGCCAACTCGTTGTTCGGGGTGCGTGCATTATTTCGCAACAGCCGGATCAGGGCGAAGTCTATTCGGTCCAATGCCATGCAAGCCTACCTTTTCCGAATCGTATTCGGGTGTGAGTTTGTCTGCCGTAGCATATTCTAGAATGGGTGCATTCGACAGAATGGAGTGTCGCCATGACCCGTTTCGAGACGCATGCGGTACACGCCGGGCGCGAGGATTTCACGGCGCTGGGCATTCACGCGCCACCGATCGATTTGTCCACCACCTATCCGGTGGCTGATCTCGACGCCGGCACCGCCAGCTTCGATGCGTTGGTGGCCGGCGAGGCGCAGGCCGCCAATTCGATTTATGCGCGGCTGCACAACCCCACCGTGGCGCGCACCGAGCGGGCACTGGCTACGTTGGAGGGTACCGAAGCCTGTGTTGCCTTCGGCTCGGGCATGGCCGCGCTGACAGCGGTGATGCTCGCCGCACGCGCGCGTGGCGAGCATGTGTTGGCGGTGCGTCCGATCTACGGCACCAGCGATCATCTGCTTGATTCGGGCCTGCTCGGCATGCACACCGAGTTTGTGCAAGCGGATGAAATTGCGCAGCGTCGGCGCAGCGATACCGCATTGATCGTGATCGAGACGCCAGCCAACCCGACCCTGGATCTGGTCGATATCCGTGCGGTGGTCGCCGCCGCGGGTGATGTGCCGGTGCTGGTCGATTCCACCTTCGCCACGCCGGTGCTGCAAAACCCGGCTGCGCTGGGCGCGCGTTATGTGTTGCACAGCGCGACCAAGTTTTTGGGTGGCCACGGCGACGTGATCGCCGGTGTGGTGTGCTGTGCCGATGCCGACGCCAAGCCGTTGCGCACGGTACGCGCTGCCACCGGTGGGCTGTTGCATCCACTGGCGGCGTTTTTGTTGCATCGCGGCTTGCCGACACTGGCCTTGCGTGTGGAGCGCGCGCAATCCAACGCCAGCGTGATCGCCAAGCGACTGGCAGCACACCCGGCCGTGGCCAGCGCGCACTATCCGGGGCTCGGCACGGTGCGCAACGCGCATCTGCTGGGTACGCAAATGCGCGGGCCGGGAACGCTGATCAGCATTGATCTGCATGCCGGCCATGATGCCGCAAGTGCGGTGATGCGCGCGGTAACGTTGATTACCCCGGCGGTAAGCCTGGGTTCGGTGGATTCGTTGATCCAGCATCCGGCTGGCCTGACCCACCGCATGTTGAGTGCCGAGGCGCAGCGCGCCTGCGGCATTACCCCAGGGCTGTTGCGGCTATCGGTGGGGATCGAGCAGGTCGAGGATTTGTGGGCTGATCTGGATCAGGCATTGAATCACTGTCATGGGAGCAGCGGCTCGCAGGCGGCGGCGTGATGGGTCGCGGGCTTTGGGCGCGATGCGCCCCGGGTTTCGGGCGCGATGCGCCCCGGGTTTCGGCGTAGCCTCAACCCGGGCTACCGGGGCTGGCATAGCGCAAAAACCGTGTCGCCATGCGGTCGCGGGTTTGCGGTCAGTCGATCTCGAGCTTTTTCAGCTTGTAGCGCAGGGCGCGAAAGGTGATGCCCAGGTGGGCTGCGGCTTTGGTCTTGTTGTAGCGGCATTCTTCCAGTGCCTTGACGATGGCGTCGCGTTCGAGTTGCTCGATGTAGTCGGGCAAGCCGCTGGCCTGCGCGCTGGCCGTTGGGCTCGTGCTTGCAACGGTGGCGGCATCGCTGCTGCTGGCAAGCGGGCTGCTCACCGGCAAGTGCAGGTCTTCGGCGGTGAGGCGGTCGCCCTCGGCAAGGGCGACGGCACGTTCAAGAATATTTTCCAGCTCGCGCACATTGCCTGGGAACGCGTAAGTTTGCAGGGCACCGACCGCGCCGGAACTGAGCGTGCGCACCGGCTCGCCATGGTCGCTCGCCAGTCGCGCCAGGATCGCAGCGGCGAGATCCGGGATATCGTCGCGGCGCTCACGCAGCGGTGGTACTTTCAGCTCAATGACGTTGATCCGATAAAACAGGTCGTGGCGAAACTTGCCCTCGCTGACCAGGTGCGACAAATCCTTGTGCGTGGCCGACAGGATACGCACGTCCACTGGCAATTCCGCAGATGCGCCAACCGGGCGTACCGATTTTTCCTGAATGACGCGAAGCAGTTTCACCTGCATGTGCAGTGGCAGCTCGGCGACTTCATCGAGAAACAGCGTGCCGCCATTGGCCGCCTGGAACAGGCCTTCCTTGTCGGCGTGCGCACCGGTGAAGCTGCCTTTGCGATGACCGAAGAATTCGCTTTCCATCAACTCGGCCGGGATGGCACCACAGTTGACCGGCACGAACGGGCTGCTCGCACGCGAGCCTTGCTCATGAATCAGGCGTGCAACGCGCTCTTTGCCAACGCCGGACTCGCCGCTGATGTAAACCGGTGCCTGGCTGCGCGAGAGTTTGTCGATGGTGGCGCGCAACTGCGCCATCACCGAAGACTCGCCGATCAAGCGACCGGGGTTGTTGACGCGGGTTTCCTGCAATTGCAGCGCGTGTTGCACCAGGCGCCGCAGCACCGTGAGATCCACCGGCTTGCTGACGAAATCGAAGGCGCCGGCCTTGAGCGCGGTGACGGCGGCCTCGACATTGCCGTGTGCGGTAATCATCGCCACCGGCGTTTGCGGGTAGCTGTTGGCGATCAGCGCAATCAGATCCAGCCCGTTGCCATCGGGAAGGCGCATGTCGGTGAGGCACAGATCGTAGCTGTTCTCGGCCAATTGCGTTTTGGCGCTGCGGATATCGGCGGCGGTATCCACGCGCAGGTTCATGCGGCCAAGGGTAAGCACCAATAGCTCGCGAATATCGTGCTCATCATCCACCACCAATGCACTGCGGGTGTTCGCCATACCTTGCTCGATCCTTGTGTATCGTGAAACCTTAACGTAATGCCTTGATTTTGCATAGAGTTATCATGATGCGACGGCCGCTGTGTCCGGCCCGGTGCGGTGTGGCCGGGCGAGCGAACCGACACCGGCGAGGGTGATGCGGAAGCAACTGCCGCCGCCGGCGACCGGCTCGTAGCAGATCGTGGCCTGATTGGCCTCGCACAATTGGCGGGCGATATACAGCCCAAGCCCGGTGCCGGATTCGCTGGTGGTGAAGAACGGTTCAAAGATGTTGCTGGCGACGCTGGCGACGATGCCCGGGCCGCGGTCGATCAACTCGACAATCGGCACGCCGTGTTCGCCTTGCCGCAGCGCCAGTGTTATTCGTGCCGGCTGATCCGGCAACCGGCCATAGTTGATGGCATTGTTGATCAGCACGGTTACCACCTGATGCAGATGCCCGGGGTCGATCAGCGCCTCAAGTTGTGTCAGCCGGGTGACAATGCGGATGTGTTCGTCGCCCTGTGCGCGGGTGCTGCGAAACTCCACCAGAAAACGCCGTGCCCAGGCAACCAGTTCAACGGCTTCGGGCTGCGCGCGTTCGCGGCGGGCCATGCCAAGAATGTCCTGGATGATGCTGTTCATCCGCTGGCACTGGGTATTGATGATCTCGACCATGCGGCGGTCGGTATCGCCCAGTGCGGATTCTTCCAGTAGCTGTGCCGAATAGCTGATTGCGGCCAGCGGATTGCGTATCTCGTGCGCAATCGACGCCGAGAGCCGGCCGAGCGTGGCCAAAGTGAGCTCCTCGGCACGCCGCGAAACCATTGAGGTGTCCTGCAGAAAAATCAGTGCCAGGCCATCGTTGCTGGACAGCCGGGTGAAGCGCGGCAGCACTTCCGGCGCATCGCTGGCCAGCGAAACCGCGGTGTTCTGGAACGCTTTGCGGTTGCGCCAATGCCATAGCCGGCGCGACAGTTCGGGTGCGATTTTTCCCAGATTGCGTTGTTCCGGCGCGGGTTTTCCGAGTACCAGCCAGGCCGCTTCGTTGATCACCCGCACATGGTTGGTTTCATCCACTACCAGTACCCCGGCACGCATGCGGCGGATGATCAGTTCGTTGATCAGCGCCAGACTGGCCAGATCCTCACCACGTTGCTGCGCGATGCGCTGCGAGCTGCGCATGTCGTTGCCGAGCAGGTAGGTGAGTACGGTGGCGGCGAGGTAGGTGATGGCCAGCATTACCGACTGCACTGCAATCGAGCCGTTTTGCTCCGCCATGGCAGCGAGCAATTGCGGCAGTGCTAGCGCCATCGCTGCCAGCAGCGCCAGGATCAAACCGGTGCGCAGGCTCAGAAACAGCGCGGCGGCGGCAATATTGATGATCAGCAGCAGGGAAACGCCCGTAGCGATGTCGGTGATGGCGTGCACGGCGATCACCGCAGCGGCGATATCCACGATCAGGCCGATTGCCGCTTGCTGGCGCAGCGACAGGCCGCCATTTGCGCGAGCGGCAAACCACAGCAGCAACGCGAGCGCGAGGTAACCGGCACCTGCGGTTTGCGCCAATGCTGGGCGGTCGGGTGCCGAAATGATGCCGGCAAGCGGGCTGAAGGCGAGAAATACCAGGAGTCCCGCTTCCAGCACGCGGTACATGGCAAACAATTGCAGCTCGCGGGTAAGCGATGCCGCAATCGGATCGGGCAGTGGCAGTATTGCGGCTGTGCGGGGGCTCACAGGCGACTCGGTCAGCGTGTTTGCGGGAAGTATAGGCCGACAAACGGCGCTTGCCTCATATTCCGGCCGTGCCCGCTTTGCGTTTGTCGCGTGGGGAGGTGAAAATAGCGGGCTCTCGCCGCGGTTGCCGCCACAATTGGTACCGATGCGCTTCGCGTTCGCTCCGTTTCGTGTGTCGGTGCTCGCCGGCACGCTCTTTCCGCCAAGCAAGGTGACACATGAACTTTCACGAATATCAAGCCAAAGAACTGTTCGCCCAATACGGCATCGCGGTGCCGCCGGGCCAGGTTGCGCGCTCCCCGGACGAGGCGGTGGCCGCAGCCAGGGCCATCGGCGGCAATCACTGGGTGGTCAAGGCGCAGATTCATGCCGGTGGCCGCGGCAAGGCCGGTGGCGTCAAGCTGGTGAAAACCCTGGATGACGTGCGCGCCGCAGCAGCGGCGATGCTCGGCACCCGCATGGCGACCTACCAGTCCGGTGGCCGCGCCCTGCCGATCGATTCGGTGCTGGTCACCGAGGCTGGCGATATTGCCAAAGAGCTGTATCTGTCGGTGCTGGTCGATCGTTCATCCAAGACCATCAGCTTCATTGCTTCGGCTGAGGGCGGGGTGGAAATCGAAAAGGTGGCGGCCGAGAATCCCGATGCCATCCATGTGGTGCAGGTCAACTACGTGCAGGGCTTGCAGCCGTTCCAGTGCCGCCAACTGGCGTTTGCCATGGGCCTCAACGCGCGGCAAGCCAATCAACTCAGCAAGATCATGCTCGGGCTGTACAAATTGTTCAACGACGCCGACCTGTCGCTGGTCGAACTCAACCCGTTGGCGATCATGACCTCGGGCGACCTGATGGCGCTCGATGGCAAGGTCAACTCCGACGACAACGCCGCATTTCGCCAGCCCAGGCTGGTGGCGATGCGCGATGTGGCGCAGGAGGATGAAACCGAGGTGCTGGCCAGCCAGCATGACCTGAACTACGTCACCATGGACGGCAATATCGGCTGCATGGTCAATGGTGCCGGGCTGGCGATGGCCACCATGGACGTGATCAAGCTCAACGGCGGCGAGCCGGCGAACTTTCTCGATGTTGGCGGCGGCGCCACCAAGGAGCGCGTCACCGAGGCGTTCAAGCTGATCCTGAGCTCGGACACGGTGAAGGCGATTTTTGTCAACATCTTCGGCGGTATCGTGCGTTGCGACATGATCGCCGAAGGCATCATTGCCGCGGTCAAGGATGTCGGTGTCACCATTCCGGTAGTGGTGCGCCTTGAGGGCACCAACGTCGAGGCCGGCAAGGAACTGCTGCGCAACAGTGGGCTGGACATCATCGCCGCCGACGACATCACCGATGGTGCCATCAAAGCTGTCGCCGCTGCCGCCTGAACGCCATTCGCCGGAAGGAAAAATGGGAGAAAAATGGGGTCAGAGTCAACGACGTGTGTACAGCACGACTTTCGCTCCGGATACTGATCGAAATTTGACTCTGACCCCGTTTTTCGTTTTTCCAAGCGTCAACCACCAAGGATTCGAATCATATGTCCGTGTTAGTCAATAAAAATACCCAGGTTATCGTGCAGGGCTTCACCGGCCAGCAGGGCACCTTCCACGCCGAGCAGATGCTCGATTACGGCACCAAGGTGATGGGCGGCGTGACCCCCGGCAAGGGCGGCAGCACCCATATCGGTTTGCCAGTGTTCAACACCGTGCGCGATGCGGTGGATGAAACCGGCGCCGATGCGTCGGTGATATACGTGCCACCGCCGTTTGCGGCCGATGCCATCCTCGAAGCCGCCGATGCCGGTATCCGCGTGATTGTATGCATCACCGAAGGCATCCCGGTGCTCGACATGCTGCGCGTGAAGCACGTGCTGGCGCAGTATGAGGACACTTGGCTGATCGGCCCGAATTGCCCCGGCATCATCACCCCGGGCGAGTGCAAGATTGGCATCATGCCCGGCCACATCCACCAGCCGGGCAAGATCGGCATCGTCAGCCGCTCCGGCACGCTCACCTACGAAGCGGTCAAGCAGACCACCGATGTCGGCCTCGGCCAGAGTACCTGCATCGGCATTGGCGGCGATCCGATCCAGGGCATGAACTTCATCGACTGCCTGCAACTGTTCCAGAACGATCCGCAGACCGAAGGCATCATCATGGTTGGCGAGATCGGCGGTAGCGCCGAGGAAGAAGCGGCCGAGTTCATTGCGCAAAACGTGACCAAGCCGGTAGTTGGATTTATCGCTGGGGCGTCGGCGCCAGCCGGCAAGCGCATGGGCCATGCCGGTGCCATTGCCTCGGGTGGCAAAGGCACCGCCGCTGGCAAGTTCGAAGCATTGGAGAAGGCCGGTGTCACCACCGTGCGTTCGCCGGCCGATCTGGGCCGCGCGATCGCGGAGCGGATGAAGGCGCGCTGAGGGTATTCCGGCCGACCCCGCC
>Ga0051981_10001953_pt1 | contig 10083 bp, 6 predicted proteins | sample CryGey13umfilter_3_FD_59644 | JGI IMG/M metagenome (GOLD analysis project Ga0051981, IMG submission 59644) | Groundwater microbial communities from aquifer in Utah, USA - Crystal Geyser 4/10/14 3 um filter | ecosystem: Environmental > Aquatic > Deep subsurface > Groundwater | place: USA: Utah... | reverse complement strand
CCCAGCCGGCGCCGGAAGTGGGCATTGAAGTTGGACAGCGTGGTGAACCCGCACGCGGCGGCGATCTCGGTCACCGGCCGGTCGGTGCGCCGCAGCAGCAGCTGCACTTCGGCGATGCGCAGATCGTTGACGTAGTCGGTGAATGAACGGCCCACCAGGCGTTTGAAGCTCCGGCTGAACGCGGCCGGGCTGACGTGCAGCTGGGCGGCCGCGGCAGCCACGGTGAGCTCGTCGTGCAGATGGTCGCGGATCCAGGTCAGCAGCTGGTCGACGCGGCGGGCCATCAGTTCGTTCGGCTCATCATCGGCCAGCGCCCGCGTCCCGAGCGGCCGGCGCCAGCGGGCCGCGGCCGGCGCGGCGATCCGCGCCAGCAGCGCCAGGCCCAGGCCGAGCAGTTCCAGCCTTTCGGTGCCCGCCAGGGCCTGCAGCGCGGGGCCCAGATCCCGTGCCAGGTCCTCATGGATGACCCACGCCGCGGCCCGCTCCTGCAGCAGCGTGCCCAGGGTCGGCATCCACTCCGGCAGGCCGTCCAGCACCGGCGCCACATGGAACTGCAGCACCGTCGCCGCCGCGGCACCGGGCCCCCGATCCGCCCGGCCGGTCCACCAGGCATGGCCGACCCGGGGCGCCACCAGCACCAGATCCCCGGCTGCAAAGGGCTCGACCGTGTCCGCGATGAAGCGCAGGCCCGAGCCCCGTTCGATGCGCGTCAGTTCGAGCATCGGATGGGTGTGGACCGGCCCGTCGAAGGCGTCCAGCGACAGCGTCAGCAAGCGCAAGGTCAGCGCTTGTGCGGGTGGAACAGACTCCTGAACGGCTTTCAAAGCGTCAACGCGGTCTAGCGGCTGCCATCAAACAGTCAGTATCGGTCAGCCAGCGCGTGGTGGCGATGCGGCGCCGGCCGAATACTGCCGGTCATGTTGCCCGCGCCTTGCCATCCGCCATCGTCCGCGTCAGCGGCCACGGACTGGTGGCGCGGCGCCGTGCTCTACCAGGTCTATCCGCGCTCCTTCCAGGACCGCAATGGCGACGGCATCGGCGACCTCGCCGGCCTGGCCGAGCGCCTGCCCTATATCGCCTCGCTGGGCGTCGACGGGCTGTGGATCTGCCCCTTCTTCCCCAGCCCGATGCGGGACTTCGGCTACGACGTGTCGGACCACCTCGGCGTGGACCCGCGCTTCGGCACGCTGGATGACTTCGACCGCGTCGTGCGCGAGGCGCATGCACTGGGGCTCAAGGTCCTGATCGACCAGGTCTGGAGCCACACCGCGGCCGAGCATCCCTGGTTCACCGAAAGCCGGGCCAGCCGCGACAACGCCAAGGCCGACTGGTATGTCTGGGCCGATCCCCGGCCCGACGGCAGCCCGCCCAACAACTGGCTGAGCTGGATGGGCGGCCCGGCCTGGCGCTGGGAGCCGCGGCGGCGCCAGTACCACCTGCACCATTTCCTGCCGCAGATGCCGGACCTGAACTTCCACTGCGAGGCGGTGCAGGCGGCCATCCTCGACATCGCCCGCTTCTGGCTGGACCGCGGCGTGGACGGCTTCCGGCTCGACACCGCCAACCTCTACGCCCACGACCCGCTGCTGCGCGACAACCCGCCGCTGCCGCCGGCCCAGCGCGGCGACAGCCCGGTGTTGATGCAGCAGCATCTGCACACCATGAACCAGCCGGCCTCGCTGGCCTTTCTGCAACGGCTGCGCCGGCTGATGGACGCCTACCCGGGCCGCATGGCGGTGGGCGAGATCGGCGGCGCGGACGGCCTGGCGACGATGCAGGCCTACACCCGCGGCTCGGGCGCGCTGCACACCGCCTATTCCTTCGCCTTCCTCGGGGGCCGGCCGGACGCGGCCACGGTGGCGCGCCAGCTCGCGCCCTGGGCCGACGACAGCGGCTGGCCGAGCTGGGCCTTCTCCAACCACGATGCACCGCGCGTGGCCACCCGCTGGGGTGACGGCGGCGGGGCGGGCTTTGCCTTCGGCGGCGCCAGCGCCGCGGCCCGCGCCGGCGCCGGGCCGCTGACCTGGATGGCGCTGCTGCTGGCGCTGCGCGGCACGGTCTTCCTCTATCAGGGCGAGGAACTCGGCCTCGCGCAGAGCGAGGTGCCCTTCGAGCAGATGCAGGACCCCTTCGGCCTCGCCAACTGGCCGCTGATCCCCGGCCGCGACGGCTGCCGCACGCCCATGCCCTGGCAGCACGACGCGCCGCAGGCCGGCTTCAGCAGCGGACCGCCCTGGCTGCCGGTCGACCCGGCGCATGCCGCCCGCGCCGTGGACCTGCAGCAGGCCGACCCGCAGTCCCTGCTCCGGCACACGCGCCGCCTCATCGCGCTGCGCCGCGCCCAACCCGCGCTGCGCACCGGCGCCTGCCGCGTGCTCTGGGCCGAGGGCGAGGTGCTGCTGCTGCAACGCGGCGAGGGCCCGGGTGCGGTGCTGGCACTGTTCAACCTCGGCAGTGCATGCGCGCTGCCGCCTGCCGTGCTGGCGCCCGGCGCGCTGAGCCCGGACCGGCAGCTCTGGGCCAGCCATGCCGGCCTCACCAATGCCCAGCCGCTGCCCGGCGGCGCGGCGGCCTTCTTCCGCAGCCCCTGACCGCCATGATCGACCTCGACAGCCCCTATGCCCTGACCTCGGCCCAGGTCGCCCAGTTCCGCCGCGACGGCTTCATCAAGCTCAAGGACGTGCTCGGTGCCGAGACGCTGGCCCACTACGGCCGCGAGATCACGCGCCTGACCATCGACCTCAACACCGAGCAGCGCCCGCTGGAAGAGCGCAGCACCTACGACCGCGCCTTTCTGCAGGTGATGAACCTGTGGGAGCAGAGCCCGCTGGTTGGCCGCTTCGTGATGGGCCAGCGCCTGGCACGCCTCGCGGCCGAGCTGCTGGAGGTGGACGGCGTGCGCCTCTACCACGACCAGTCGCTCTACAAGGAACCGGGCGGCGGCATCACGCCCGCCCATGCCGACCAGTACTACTGGCCTCTGGCGTCCGACCGCACCATCACCGCCTGGGTGCCGCTGCAGCCGGTGCCGGTCGAGATGGGGCCGCTGGGCTTTTATGCGCGAAGCCAGTCGGTCGCCTTCGGCCGCGACCTCGGCATCTCCGACGAGAGCGAGGACAAGATCAGCGCCAACATGGCGCGCCATGGCTTCGAGTTCGTCTCCGGCGCCTTCGACCTCGGCGAGGTCAGCTTCCACCTCGGCTGGACCTTCCACAAGGCCGGCGCCAATGTCAGCAGCCAGCCGCGCTCGGTGATGACCGTGATCTACATGGACGCCGCGATGCGCCTGGTGCCGGCGCTGAACCCGGTGCAGGTCAATGACCGCGACCAGTGGTGCCCCGGCGCGCGCGAGGGCGAGGTCATCGACACGCGCAAGAACCCCGTCATCTGGAGCCACGCATGAGCCCTGGCTGGCGCCGCATGCTGGCGGCTCTGGCCCTGCTCGGGCTTGCCTTGGCGGGCGGTGTGGCGCGGGCCGCGCCGCCGCAGGTCGACCGCCTGGAGCCGCCGCACTGGTGGGTGGGCATGGCCGAGCCCCGGCTGCAGCTGCTGGCCGAGGGCCCGGGGCTGGCCGCGGCGCAGGTGCGCGTCGAGGGCGGTGGCCTGAGGCTGGAGCGCGTCGAGCGCACCGACAGCCCCGACCACCTCTTCCTGCATCTGCGCATCGCCGCGGGCGCGAAGCCGGGCGTGAGCCGGCTCGTGTTCGAGAACGGCGGCGAGCGCCTGCGGCGCGAGTACCGGCTGCAGGCCCGCGTGCCCGGCTCCGCGCAACGCCGCGGCTTCGACAGCCGCGATGTGCTGCTGAACCTCGTGCCCGACCGCTTCGCCAATGGCGACCCGGGCAACGACAGCCTGCCCGGCCTGGGCGACCCGGCGGACCGCAGCGCCCCCGGCGGCCGCCATGGCGGCGACCTGGCCGGCCTGATCGACCGGCTGGACTATCTGGCCGGCATGGGGTTCACCCAGCTCTGGCTGACCCCGGTGCTGGAGAACCGCCAGCCCGCCTACTCCTACCACGGCTATGCCGCGACCGACCTCTACCGCGTTGACCCGCGCCTGGGCACGCTGGACGACTACAAGCGCCTGGCCGCCGAGGCGCGCCAGCGGGGCCTGGGCCTGATCCAGGACATGGTGCCCAACCACATCGGCGACGGCCACCGCTGGCTGCGCCGGCCGCCGGCCCGCGACTGGATCAACCCGCCCGGCGACGGCGGCACGCTGACCAACCACGCGCGCACCAGCATCCGCGATGCCTACGCCGCCCCGGCGGACCGCGAGGGCTTCACGCGCGGCTGGTTCGCCCCCAGCATGCCCGACCTCAACACCACCCAGCCGCTGCTGGCCCGCTACCTGGTGCAGCAGGCAATCTGGTGGATCGAGGAGGTGGGCCTGAGCGGGCTGCGCGTGGACACCTGGAGCTACTCGGACGCCGGCTTCCTGGCCGACTGGGCCGCCCGGCTGCGCCGCGAGTACCCGCAGCTCGGCATCGTCGGCGAGGAGTGGAGCCTGAACCCGCTGGTCGTCAGCGCCTGGCAGGCCGGCAGCCCGCTGTTCGGCACCGTGGCGCCGGCCGCGCGCCGCACCCCGGCCGATGCCACCCGCCCCGCGCTGCCCAGCCTGATGGACTTCCCGCTGCACGACACGCTGCGCCAGGCGCTGACCGAGCCCGAGGGCTTCAGCAGCGGCTGGCGGCGGCTGTACGACTTCATGGTCAACGACCGGCTCTATGCCGACCCCGCGCGCCTGGTGCTGTTCGACGGCAACCACGACGTGCCGCGCCTCGCCCCGGCGCTCAGGCACGATACCGCGCTGCAGCGCATGGCCCTGGCCTTCGTTCTGACGACGCGCCGCACGCCCCAGCTCTACTACGGCGTCGAGGTGATGCTGGACAGCCCCGCCACCCACGACGCCTTCGACGGCTTCCGCGCCGACTTCCCCGGCGGCTGGCCCGGCGATGCGGTCGACGCCTTCAGCGGCCGCGGGCTGAGTGCCGAGCAGGCTGAAATGCAGCAGTGGCTGCGAAGGCTGCTGACCTGGCGCAAGACCGCGGCCGCGGTGCACGGCGGCGCGCTGACCCACTTCCTGCCGCAGGACGGCACCTATGTCTACGGCCGCCACGGCGGCGGCGGGGCGACCGTGCTGGTGGCCTTCAACAAGAGCGAGCAGCCGCGCCGGCTGGCCACCTCACGCTTCGCCCCGGTGTTGCCGGCGGGCGCGCAGGGCGTCGATATCCTGAGCGGTGAGGCCCTGGACCTGTCCAGCGAGCTGACCCTGGCGCCGCGCTCGGTGCGCGTGATCGAGCTCGACCCCAGCGGGCACCCTCGCCCGCTGCCTGCAGACCCTCGGAGTGGCTCGTGACGGGAACTGGAATGCTCCGTCGACGCAGTTTCAATCGGGCCCTGGCCCTGGTTCCGGGCGCTGCCCTCGCGGGCTGCAGCCTGTCGCCGGAGCCGCTGCCGGTGGTGAGCAGCGGCCGCGTGCAGCGGCTCACCGGCCTGGGCTTCCGTGAGGTGGAGGCCCGGCCGGTGGATGTGTGGCTGCCGCCGGGTTATGACGGCAGCACGCGGCATCCGGTGGTCTATCTGCACGATGGCGAATCGATGTTCGATGGCGCCACCTCCATCAGCAAGACCGGCTGGCAGCTGGACCGGGCCGTGGCGGCCTGGGCCGCCGGCCGGGCGGTGACGCCGCCCATCCTGGTGGCGGTCTGGAGCCTGAAATCACAGCGCGCCTCGGAGTTCCTGCCGCAGCCCCTGCTCGACCAGCTCTCGCCGGCCGCGCGGCAGCGCGCCTGGGAGCAGTTGCCGCTGCTCTACAAACCCTTCGCGGCCGACCTGGTCAAGCGCGGGCGCTCGGCGTCGGAGGCCTATCTGCGCTTCCTGGTCCACGAGCTCAAGCCCGCCATCGACGCCCGCTTTGCGACCCGGCCGGACCGCGCCAACACCTTCCTGATGGGCTCGAGCTATGGCGGGCTGATCACGGTGCATGGCGTGCTGAGCCACCCGGCCGCGTTTGGTGCCGGCGCCGCGCTGAGCACGCACTGGATCGGCGTGCTGGAGCGCAACGACGAGATCTCGGATGCCGCGGTGGCCTGGCTGCGCCGGGCCCTGCCCAGCGCAGCCGGCGGCCTGCGCCTCTACCTGGACCGCGGCACCATCGAGCTGGACGCCCAGTACCCTCGCGCCCAGGGCCTGGTGGACGCGCTGCTGCGCGAGCGCGGCTTCGGCCCGCCGTCCGTGGTCAGCCGCGTGATCGAGGGCGCGGGCCACAACGAGCGCGACTGGGGCGCCCGCGCGCATCAGGCCCTGGGTTTTCTGCTGGACGGCCGCGTGGCGGCCTGAACGACGAGCCGACGTCGAGAGGAATTGCCGATGACCCTGTGGACCCGTTGCATCTCTGCGCTGAGCGCGGCCCTGTGTTGCGTGGCGATGGCAGGCCCGCCCACGGCGGGCGACACCGCTTCGTTCACCCGCCATGTCGACCCCTTCATCGGCAGCGCCGGCACCGGCCATGTGACGCCGGGCGCGACGGTGCCCTTCGGCATGGTGTTCCCGGCGCCCGACAACGCCGACCGCGGCTGGGCCTACAGCGCCGGCTACCAGCATGGCGACCGCCGCATCCTCGGCTTCTCCAACACCCACCAGAGCGGCGCCGGCATCCCGGAGCTGGGCGATGTGCTGCTGCAGCCGCGCGCCGGCACGGCCTGGGGCCCGGGCACGCGCGACTTCAGCGCGGTCAAGTCCGGCGAGCAGGCGCGGCCGGGCCGCTACCGCGTGAGGCTGGCCGGCCATGGCGTCACGGTCGAGCTGACCGCAGCGCCCAAGGTGGCACTGCAGCGCTACCGCTTCGACCGGCCGGGCCGCGTGCAGGTGCTGGTGGACCTGCAGCACGGGCTGAACTACGTCGATCAGCCGTCGGTGCTGTCGGCCGACGTCAGCGACCGGCCCGACGGCCTGCAGGGCACGCTGCACCGCAAGAACTGGGTCGAGCGCCAGGTGTCCTTCGTCCTGCAGTTCAGCCAGCCGGTGCGCGGCCGCCAGACCCTGCCGGCCCGGCCGGGCGACAAGGCGCCACGCGTGCTGCTCGAATTCGACCTTGGCCCCGAGCGCACGCTGGAGGCCCGCGTGGCCCTGTCCAGCGTCGACGAAGCCGGCGCCGAGCGCAACCTGGCCACCGCCGCCGGCCAGGGCTTCGACGCGGTGCGCGAGGCGGCCGACGCGGCCTGGAACGAACTGCTCGGCCGCCTCCGCATCACCGGCGATGCCCGCACCCAGCGGCTCTTCTACTCGGCCCTCTACCGCACCCTGCAGCACCCCAGCGACATTGCCGATGCCGACGGCCGCGTGCGCGGCCCGCGGGGCGAGGTGCTGCAGGCGCCGGGCGGCGTCTACTACTCGACGCTCAGCCTGTGGGACACCTTCCGCGCCTCGCACCCGCTGTTCACGCTGATCGTGCCCGAGCGCGTGCCCGGCTTCGTCAACACCCTGCTGGCCCATCACCGGCAGATGGGCTATCTGCCGCTGTGGGCGAGCTGGGGCCGCGAGACCTACTGCATGATCGGCAACCCGGCGCTGCCGGTGATCGCGGACGCGCTGGTCAAGGGCTTCGGCGCGGGTGGCGCCATTGATGAAGAGGCCGCGCTGGCGGCGATGGTCGAGACCAGCAGCCGCGAGCGGCCCGACGCGCCCGAGTGGGCCCAGCGCGGCTGGACCCTGCTGGACCGCCACGGCTACCTGCCCTTCGACCTGCAAAAGGGCGAGTCCGTCAGCATGACGGCCGAGCTGGGCTATGGCGATGCGGCCGTCGCTGCCGTGGCCGAGCGCCTGGGCCGGCGTGACGTGGCCGAGCGCTTCCGTGCCCGCTCGCGCAGCTGGCTGGCGCTGTTCGACGACGAGACCCGCACGCTGCGCGGCAAGGACAGCGCCGGCCGCTGGCGCACGACCTTCGACCCGGTGGCCGCCACCTCGCCGCTGAAGAACCCCGGCGACTACACCGAGGCCAATGCCTGGCAGTACACCGCCACGCCGGCCCTGCACGGCGCCGCCGCCTTCCGCGAGCGCCTGGGCGGCCCGGCCGCGCTGGAGGCCTGGCTGGACCGCTTCTTCAGCCTGCCCATCCCCCACCCCGACCCGCACCTGGGCCAGGAGGCGCTGATCGGCCAGTACGCCCACGGCAACGAGCCCAGCCACCACATCACCTGGCTCTACGCCTGGACCGACGCGCCGCACAAGGGCCAGCGCCTGCGCGAGCAGATCGTGCGCCGCTTCTACGGCACCACGCCGGGCGGCCTGGTCGGCAACGACGATGTCGGCCAGATGAGCGCCTGGCTGGTGTTCGCGATGCTGGGCTTCTACCCGGCCGAGCCCTTCAGCGGCGCCTATGTGCTCGGCCAGCCGATGCTCGCACGCGCCGAACTGCGGCTGCCGGGTGGGCCGGTGGTGCAGATCAGCGGCCGCGGCGCGACGCCGAGCTGGCGGGGCCGGCCCCTGCTCGACCGGCAGCTTCGTCATGCCGACCTCGTGCAGGGCGGCGACCTGGTGTTTCGCTGACCCGCCGCGGAACCAGCCGGGCGAGCGCGCCGTCACCCCCGCCCGAGCAAGGCCTTCGCGGCCTCCACCCGCAGCACCAGCGGCGCGGATTCATCGTTGAGCACGCGCTGCAGAAAGGCGCGCGGGTCGAGGTCGGCGCCGGGCGCTGACGGAGCCATCGCTGGACCTGCCGTCTGGGGCGTGTCGTCGGCCGCGGCTGGCTTCAGGGCCTGCTGCAGGGCCTGCAGTGCGGCGTCGAACGCGGCGGGCGGGATCGGGCGCAACCCGGCCAGCAGATCGGCCTGGCCCTCGGGGCTGGGTTGCACATCCAGCCAGGGCGTGTCGCTGAACAGCGGCGCCAGGTCGGGCGCAATGAAGGCGGACCAGTTCTCGCCGCCGGCCTGCAGCGCCGGCACCTCGGGCAGCTGCCATGCGCCGCCGTCGGCGGGCGGCAGGCTGCGGACCCGGGCCGGCGCGACGCCGGGCAGGTAGCGGGCGCGCAGACCGGCCAGGAAGGCGGCCGCGCGTGCCCCGTCGACCGGCTGCTGCAGCGAGAACCACAGCTGCAGGCCGTCGCTGCCGGACACGGCGATCGCCGGCGCGGGCAGGGCCAGGTCGGCCTGCACGCCCTGCCACACCGCGGCGAGCACGTTCCAGTCGGCCGGGCGGGCCAGCTCCAGCACCAGGGTGCGGGTGGCGCCGGCCGCGGGTGCCGGGTGCAGCCTGGCCCGCTCGGCCTGCAGGCGGCTCGAAGCCTGGGGGTCCGGCGCGCTCATGGCGTCGGGCGCGTGTCGACGCGCAGCACCGGGTAGAGCCGGTAGCGCTCGTCCCAGCTCGGCGCGCGGCGGAAGAAGAAGTCCAGGCGCTGCTCGGCGCTGGCGGCGAAGGCCGGGTCGTCCCGGAGCCGGGCCTGGAACTCGTCGCGCAGGGCCGGGCTGGCGGCGAGCTGCTCGCGGGCGATCTGCTCGGCCACATAGGGCTCCATGAACTCCTTCTGCTCGAAGGCGTTGTCGAAGCGGCCCCAGGCGGCGAGCGAGTCGGGCGCATCGGGTTCAAGCAGATGCATCAGCAGGCGTGCCAGCGGCTGGGCGATCGGCACGAACAGGCTGCCGGCCGGCAGGGCGCGGGTCTCGGGCGCCCAGGCGCCGGTGAGGCGGGTGCGCACGCGGCCCTCGGTGCTGCGGGCGTCGTGCTGGACGGCGCTGGCGCGGAAGGCCTGCACCGCCAGCGCGTCCCGGCCGGCGCTCAGGCGCTGGAAGCGGATGCCGTGCTGCGCGAGCTTGTCGCCCACCCAGGCGGCGTGCTCGGCCGGCACCAGGTAGCCGGCACGCGGCGCCGGGCGCACCTGGTCCGGCACGACGCGGTCACGCAGCGGCAGCTTCCAGACCTCGGGCCGGTTCTCGTCGTAGCGGGTCATCAGCGCGCCGGAGATGTCGCTGGGCGTGCGGCTGTAGGCATAGCCGAGGAAGTCGATCTCGCGGGCTTCGTCCAGCGTGCGCCAGGCCAGCGGCAGCTCGGTCAGCGCGGCGGCGCGGGCGTCGGCGGCGCGGGCCTC
>Ga0051981_10001950_pt1 | contig 10101 bp, 5 predicted proteins | sample CryGey13umfilter_3_FD_59644 | JGI IMG/M metagenome (GOLD analysis project Ga0051981, IMG submission 59644) | Groundwater microbial communities from aquifer in Utah, USA - Crystal Geyser 4/10/14 3 um filter | ecosystem: Environmental > Aquatic > Deep subsurface > Groundwater | place: USA: Utah... | reverse complement strand
TCTATGACCAAAAACGAAGAAACAACGTACTTCTTGATAAATCAAAAACAAGGCAATCACAATCTGCAACGGTGCGGTCATGGTAAAGCCAATGAATTGTAAAAATCGTTGTAATTGTGCGGTATCGTTGGACATCATGTTGACTACTTGCCCGGTACTCGTCATGGCACGACCCGCCGCCGACACGCGCAAGGCCTTGCGGTACAAGAGTGTCGACACGGCCGTCCGGACAAAGACGGCCGCATGGGCCATGATGACGGAATGACGAGTATTGAGGATGGAAATAAGAACGGGTAAAACACCGAGGGCAGCTACTTGTGCCCAGGGATGGATCCCATCATATTCATCGATGGGTTCTCCTGATTCAAAGAACCTGACCAAATTGTTCAAAATCAACACCGGAACGAACGCGAGCAAGGCCGATAGGACTTGATACACCATTGCCATGAGAATTTTCAAACCTCCGAACCCCTTGACGAGAGACACGGCAACACTTGGTTCTTTATACACAGGTTCCTTAATCTTTGTTCGTTGCGCCTCCGTTGTGCACGGGGCCAACTTTTTTTCGTAAGCCTCTTTGAGGACAGCATTCTGAGCGTGTGCTTTGGCTGACTGTTCTTCCCAAGCCGCCAATGCGACTTCATAGGCCCGATCGGCCTTGTCTTGTTGACTGGGTACACCAATATCATCCTGATCCAGTACCTTTTGGGAACCCAGTGCCAATATGGGATTCAGATAACTCAGAGACCAGTCCGACAAACAATTGGCTTGATCTTCTAAACTCTTTTCCCAGACGCCAAAATCGCGTCCCGATTTGACTTGTTTGCGTGGTCCACAAATGCCAGTACGAATCATGATGTTCTTGTCAGTATTAGATTCTCCGTCGGAAGATGATGTTTCGGAACCAATCTTTTTGGTCTCCTTGTCGTTGGTGTCGTCGCTTTCATTGTTTTTGTGTTCGTTGTTGGTGCTCATGGCAACGTTTGTATTCTTGCACATACACTACCAACTGAGAAGAGGGGTGATGATGGTATTGCTGTTGTTGTGATGATTGTTATATTCAGTCGTTGGGCTTTGTGTTACAGTGATGTATCGATCGAAAGCTGCTTGTGTTGGGTATGCGAATTACATGAATGAAGGATAATGTTGATGATGATGATGATGATCGTTCTTTTACAAAGCGCTTTTTCAGCAGTAGTGAGTCACGATGATCACCAAAAAAAAGGTGGTGGAAAAAATCTGACGCCGAAAACCCCCCGCTAAAAAAGCGTATTATACATCGTCGTAATTACGAGGATGATGACACGTATGGAAATTGCTAACGTGGTAGAGTGGCTACACGTCTTACACTTACTGCTGTTTGCAACGTGACGTGAGTGATCGGGTTTCCCTCCACCTCTGTCAGAATTTACGGTTTAACCCTTCGTTCTCACTTCTTTATCACATCAGTCAATCGTCAAAGAAGAGAGAATCGCTGAAATTATTATGGTGCTATTGGGAACTAGATACCGAACAATCTAGATCACTACCATGTAACGGTAACGCACAACTGATAAGAAAAGAAAAAGAGAAAGGTACAAAAGACAACTACTCCTATCAAATAATAATGACGATGCAATGGACAGCGTGGTTCTTCTAATAGTGTAGTGACAAAATTCTACATCGATTGTATTGTCGCCAAGGTACAAACGTTTCTGTGGTTGGTCGTTTCAACGCCAGATAAGTATTGATCACAGCAAAAGTTCACGTAAAATACGTGGTATCCTATTGTTCTATCTCCAACTACTATTTTTTATTATGATAGGAATAGTGAAGGAAACATTGATATCAAGATAGCCTCCACTGAGAGCGAAGGCATACATTTCATGCACTCCCACAGAAAGCACAGTTTCGATGTGGAAGCCGAACGAGAAACATAACTCTTTTTTTTTTGGTCGAAGATACACGTGGTGGGCAGATTCTTGCGACACTTTACAATGATGAGACTGTGAAGTCGAACTCAGGATTCAATCACAACGATTGCATGATTCAGGACACAGCCGAAATGCATCATGGCCCACGACGCATAACCTTTCTTGCCAATGGACTCGCGTTGATAGCCACTGGCATTGTTTACGTCCATGTTCACGATTGACATAAAAGTCCGCCGAGGGGTCATCTTGGCAATGATCATGACAAACACCACAGGTTTCGGGACAGGCTAGATAGCCCGGATGAGTTACATCTTCACAAATTGCCCGACGAACAAAACTATTTTTGAGTATACGCCGAGCCAACCATCCGCAACCACGTTTCCGGCCGTTGAACCAAAACCTTGTGTAGAGATCGTCGTCACAAAAGGGGAGCAAAGGATCCCGACAGGAAGGAGCTTCAATCTTACTGCCCCCATCGGGATCAAATCGGATGCTCAGGTGCACCTTCGCAGGACGAGTCGATGTCACAGTATTGCACACGGTGATCAACAAGTCTCCACGCAACGCATCGACACGGTAGCGCAGCATTGCATCCGAGCTCTTTTGGGTTTGTCGCACAGAGCCTACCCACCATGACTGCACGCCTGACGTTTGCCGTAGTTTTCCATCATCGCGTGTAATCGTCACGTCATTCCGATTTGATCGGGTACCGGCGTTGATACCTCGTGCCAGATTGTATTGCATAAAGAGACGTTCGGGACCAGGAAGGTTTAAAACCCAGAGAACGGGTTCAGTCTCTGTCATATCCCCGAAAAAGGCCAACCACCCGGCAAATGGCAAGTCATCCGGGAATAAATGCCGAGTCCGATCGTTATACCAACCCGTAGCATAGTGTTTTTGACCATTGAAACACATGAGCGGACCACCGATAGCATCCACGCCGTATCCCATATAGCCACTTGTGTCCCCGTACACATCCCCGTTGCGTCCTGAATGAGATAGATCTAAATTATGACCGATCTCGTGCATCAATATCTGTTGAAAAATTGTAACTGTCAGGAGCACATGTACGATCACCATAGATTCCAAGAGTCCACCGTTTCGTAGCCACTCACCGACAATTTACCCGCCCAATGGTCACGAAAAACCGTTACAGTTCCACCAATATACCCGTACGCCAGGTACAATGGGTCATCACGAAAACGAATATCATCGTGTTGGGGCATCACGATCATAACATGGGAGAGTTGATGCCACAATGCATCACCCAGGCGACGTACCACGGTACCCACGACCAGATTTTCCAGCGTCAAGACGGAATCTACGCTTCCAGCCAAAGATTTCGAAATGCTAACATCCAACACACCTCCCTCAATATCTTGGTGAGTTGTTGGAATGATACTATACTGTCCCTGGGAACAAGCATTGAGCTGAGAACGTAAGCTGTGATCAGTACGCTTAGGTCCAGTTCCGTGTATTCGACCCTGTAATTCTATTGCCGACAAGGAAGGTTCTCGGCCCATGTACGTGACACGAACAATCACAGCGGCATGATCAGGTACAGACCGAAGGTAGCGGTCGTGAATCTGATCAGGAATCTCAATCTCCCATTCGGTAGAATTGGTCACACGTAAATATGCATCATTCTCATCTACATGTATCGGTCCTCGTAACCGTACCAGACCCCCATTCCCGATCGTCCACCCATCATCATCGGGTCCAGTGATTTTATATGTTTGTGGTATATTTCCAAATGAAGACGTAACACACACGGTCGTTTCGTCGTGTCCCATGGCCGAGGTTTCATTCTTTATTGTGTTTTGGAGGGTAACAAAGTCAATGTCCAATGTTCGAATTTCACATAAAACCCCTTCATCGTGACGGAAGATATTCATCATAGAGCTGGTCCCATTGTCGTACGAGAGAATGGAATCAGTAGCATCAAAGACAGAAAAGACATTCACGACGAACCACCACCATCGAACCTTCATGCTGAACCTAACCATATTAGCATTCTTATACGTGACATACAATTGTCACGCAAATTGTGGAGCCATCATCCCCGGCAACATTTTACACGGTCTCGTCAGGCTTCACACACATTCGTTGGGTACCAATCTGGTAGTTAGACTATGGTGCACAGACACATGCAACACACGGGCTTGGAGGTCCGAGGACAAGAATCAACCGTTGCACGTTAGTAAAATGATACTCCATGTCATCCAAAGCGATAAAGAGACGATGGGCACCTCAGCTTCCATACCCAATATTTGATAGAATGTGGTGACAGCAAGTTGCATTCGATCTCTCAATTTTGTCTGGCCGTGCTCTTGAAAATCATGTGAGGATGGCTCGCGCCATTTTTCCTTCAAAATCTACTACGGAATAGAGCTTCATTCCAAAAAATCACGCCCTTGACTTTTTTGAATGATGCGCAAGAAGAGGGCACACCTGATAAAAAATCAAAGTATTCAATTCAAGATCAAGATTCGGAATTGGGCTCTGAACGCCAACAAGCTCTCTTGAAGATTCCGATCTCAATGTGAAATTGTCAACGTAGAACTCTGGACATTGACTACTTGCATGTATTTGGACGAGGCCGGGAAACTTAAGTTGAGTTGCTTGTTTTCTGAAAAGCATGCAAGGCACATCTAAAGAACAAGTTCTAGTTTTTATTTGGTTCCACACATCACAATCTAGTTTGTCATGTGGAATCGTTGGATATGATTGATATGCACTTTATGTGAACAACAATGATAAACTTTATTGAATGGATCTCATCTTGATATCTGAGAAGGACCAGCTTGTCTGTATGGTATTTGATTAACAGTAAGCATATAGATGGTCAAAAGTATTGCGCCAAGCGTCATTGCGAGCCTGCAGGTAAGGTATTCTAGAGACTATTATTTTGAGAATTGCAACTTCTTTGCTAAAGATTCGTCAGATACACCTAGTAAATGAGTAACTCGCTAACTGTAAGTTTTCATCGATCTTGCAGAGCGTCGACGCGCGCTCCAAAAATAGTAGGAGTGTAAAAAAATCGATCGATCGCTGACTCGGCATTGGACTAATGAGCGCCCCGCGCTTGCCAAGTCGAGTCGCCAAGAGTGTCTACAAGTCTGAGCGATCACGGTTTCCACGGGGTAAAAGAATTGATCAGAGAAGTAAGCACACGAAAGAACGGAGTAAAACGTCTCTAGTCAAACAGGGCTTGGTACACATTCGATTTACAAAAGAGCCCGCCTTTTTTCAGGCATCGGTGCAGTGTTTGTGAATCGTGAGAAACAACAATCAAGTAAGAGAAGAACATCCTCTTTTCTTGAAACCTTTTTTTCTCCCTCTCAAAACATCATGAATGGCGTCGTTAAGCGGCCCCCATTACCTTTGGGTAGGAGTATTAAGGCCGATGGCCCAACACAGGAGACGACTCCTTTGAGTGATTTAGACACTTCCGAGAATAGTCGCACGAGTCTCCGTCGTTCCTTGCTTCAACGTCGACCCACTTTGACTATGAGGGAGACGAATTTTCTAGAACGGCTCATTGAGACGGGAAACGAAGTAGAAGTCCAAGTGGCCTACGAGAATCTACTCAATGAGAAACTTTTCTTTGAAACAGTCGATGATTTTGCTCCCGACGACGACGGCGAAGCTGCCTTTCGAACGTCTAGTGTTGGATCAGCTCGTTCGTCGATCTACTCCAAATCCATGTCGTCTCTCGATCAGCTCATTGTCGAAGATGTAGCTAGGTATATGCAGGAGGAAAACAGGAACAACCTGAGTTGTGGTGGATCCACCGATGGATTGGGCTCGGAACGTCGACAAGAGCTTTTGCAGAAGCGTCGCATGTCAAATGTATTTGGAAAAATTTGGCAAGCACATGAAAATGGTCTGGCGGTAACACCCCATGGGAGTCGTAAGTCCATGATGGTCCGTTCCAAGAGTTTGAGGCAGATGAAATCGCCGGCTCGTACAGAAGATATTTTTCGATCACGTCCTCGGCGTTCTTCTTCGACACGCAAGTCGTCGCAGTCTTTTGTCATTCCGCGCTTCCAGGGTAGATGCATTGATTCTGCCACGCCATCGAAAGAATACGGAGAAAAAGAATTGATGGATGATACCAAATCGGACAATAACCGAACTCGTCCCGTGGTCCCCTTAAGTCCGGCCAGCCAAAAACCTGTTCGCCCATCGTTACGCCGACTTTCTTCGGATGTCAGTCGCAAATCGGTGACATTTGATGTCCCCGTTCCAGGACCCGATAGGATAGGGGATCGCGCTTTTTCGGATAGTGCGGCACGTTTCTTCAATCATCTCCCAAATGAGTTGCCTCCCCGTCCCAAAATTTTGGAACGAGAGACGTCAGATATGAGCCGAAGAACGGAAAACTCAGTCCCTTCGATTCACATGGCACACCCGGTGCGATCATACTCTACCCGATCCGACGGTGATGATTCGACGTTGCAGGAGATTGACGGCGCCTTTAAGCCCCTTCTCCCCAGCAGTCCTCCTTCCATTCATCATGGCCGACCCGTTCGATCCGAGTCTATGAGCTCCCGTCAGAACAGTTTCCCATCGATTCATCATGGCCGACCTATCAGGTCTGAATCGATGAGCTCACGCCAAAATAGTATCACCACCTTTGATTCTTCCGTCATGGAATGGTTCGAAGAACGAGATCCGTCCAATGTCAAAGACGAAAAGAAAGACGAAGATGGTATTCCCGAAAAGGTCGTGATCCCCACGACTGGGCCTCCTTCAAGTCTGCAAGATAGTCAGCAGATTCTAGAGCCTGAGTCCTGCAGCATTCATCGTCCCGTCCTGATGCGTCACGCTTCCAGTGGTGCTGATTATGGTGAAGGTATTGAAGTCGCCGATTATGATCTTGACACTGTACGCGAAACCGCCGTATCGCCTCGTCATTCGGGAAGGCATAGCGAAAACTGGGAATTTTCTAGTATCCACACAAGCAACTCTTTTGACGAAACAATGAGTTTTGGTCGAGTCAGTAATATTTTCCGAAGTCGCCCCGCTCTCGAACGTGCCATGTCAGATGATGATATTCGTGGCATGTACCTTGGAGATTCTCGCGCGGTCTTTCGGGAATCTTTCACCTCACGCGGCGTGACTCGGGATGAAGACGAATCCGGTTATCGAATTGATGATGATGGTAGTATGGATTACTACGATTCTTGGATGGTGATAGAAGACGAATATGTTAATGGATACGGTGGCGGCGGGACACTTTCGTTCCATATTCTGGGAACATCTGCGCGTGATAAGAGTGCCATGCCGCATGTTCTGTCCCCCCCTTTGATGGAGTCGCTTCAGGCTTTCTTCCCTTTCGGTAAGTTCGGAGAGAGTTATTGGCTCAAGTACTCAATGGTACGCGACGGTGCAGGTTTGAATTCCCTGCTAAGACACGCGCGCGGTTCCAAGTATTCCATCCTTGCAATTGAAACGACGGACGGAGAAGTATTCGGAGCCTTTTTGGGAGAAGCATGGCGTAAGAACTGGAATTACTACGGCTCGGAACAATCTTTCGTATGGCGTATGCGTCACAGCCGTCGTGAGAAGACGCATAGTATTATTGACCAGGCCCACATGGAATCTGAAATCGACGTTTTTCCACACACTAGCGAGAACAAGTGCTTTCAGCTATGCACCGACGAGAACATTGCTGTTGGCGGGGGCACATATGACCCCGTCACGAGCTCTCACAGTCTCACTAGCGACCCTGACACACAAATCAAAGCATTTGAATGGGGCCCAAGCATCATTCTCCAAGATGATTTGCTGCAAGGCTCATCTTATCCCTGTTTGACGTTCGACAGTCCTTCTCTGTCCACTTCCCATTCGAATGGATCGCTCTTTGAAATCATCAACGTGGAACTCTGGACTTTAACCCCGTGTTTGACCTTGGACGAGGCTGAGAAGCTAGAGCTAGGGAGACTCTTTCTCGAAAAGCACGGAAAATTTTCGTGAAGGAGGATCGGATCATTTTGGTATTCCTGCTTCCGGTTTCTGTTGTATCATTATTGACTGTAAGCGAGTTATTTGACTCGGAAAACAGAAGTTGTAATTAAACAATCATTACGTCACAAGTTCCTATGTTAAGAGTAAATATGGAGAGGAAAAGAAGTGGTGATTCAGCGTTGCTCACTGTGAAAGATTCAATATCTGTTGAATGTGCTAGGAATATAAGTTCATCCTGTATGAACGACAATCCCCGACTACTTCCTAACCTACGAATGCCAATAATATTGTATAATATATATACACATGGTGAACTGGGAGTAATTTTACTTATCATCATGATGTTTTTATGCCCAACGGGAAAGAGAGTTCAGATTTAGTTCTTCACGTACGTCTTGCCACCACCGTGCTGCTTGGTCCACTCGGCATTGTCAAACGGGTCTCCGCTCCATGCCTTCTGGAAGGCAGCTTCGTGATCAAAGCTGGCCGGATCGTCGATACGATCTTCAATATCCTTTTTGAAATGACGGATCAAACCCTGTACCGGCCAGGCGGCCGCATCTCCAAGTGCACAAATTGTATGCCCTTCAATCTGACGAGAGATTTCTTCCAACATGGGGATCTCACGCTTGTCGGCGTCGCCCTTTTCCATGCGAATCAAGACGTCTTCCAACCAGCCTGTTCCTTCACGGCACGGTGTACACTGTCCACATGATTCGTGTTTGTAAAAGTGCGAGAGACGGCGAATGGCCGCCACCATGTCAACAGACTTGTCGAACATCGTGACTGCCGCCGTACCGAGACCGGATCCCTTGGAGCGCAGGTCATCAAAGTCCATAATGGCTTCATCGCAGAGAGACTTGTTCAGAACGGGAACAGACGAACCACCTGGGATGCAGGCTTGGACAGAATCCCAGCCATTACGCATGCCTCCACAGTGCTTGTCGATCAAATCCCGCAGAGGAATCGACATCGACTCTTCTACGACCTTGGGGCTCTTGACATGTCCAGAAATCGCAAAGAGCTTGGTACCGCGATTATTTTCACGACCAAAGGAAGAAAACCATGAGGCACCGCGGCGCAAAATCGTAGGAGAGACCGCGACCGTTTCCACGTTGGTGACAGTCGAAGGGCATCCAAAGACACCTACACCGGCGGGGAATGGGGGCTTGAGACGGGGCTTGCCCTGCTTACCCTCGAGACTTTCGATGAGAGCCGTTTCCTCTCCACAGATGTAAGCACCTGCTCCACGATGCAAGTAAATGTCAAAATCATACCCAGATCCGCACGCGTTCTTTCCAATCAAACCCGCGCTGTAGGCCTCGTGGATGGCTTCATCCATGATAACTGCCTCATTAAAATATTCTCCACGAATATAAATGTAGGCAGCACGAGCACGCATGGCATAACCCGCCAATAAGCAGCCCTCTACCAATTTGTGTGGATCCTTGCGCATAATTTCACGATCCTTGCAGGTACCGGGCTCGCTTTCATCGGCATTGACAACCAAAAAGGAAGGACGTCCATCCGTATTCTTGGGCATAAAGGACCATTTGAGACCCGAGGGGAAACCAGCCCCGCCGCGTCCGCGTAAACCCGAGTCTTTGATTTCTTGAACGATCCAATCGGGACCCATCCACATGATTTCCTTCGTCATGTGATAGTCCCCGCGTTTCATCGCATCTTTCAAACGCCAATCCTGTTCACCATATAGATTGGTAAAGATACGGTCTTCATCTTTCAAAAAAGAGAAATCACTATGAATAGTACCGTTTCAATGAAAAAAATTATCAAATGAATGACGAATGAGAAGAGAAAACTCTTGATGTTAGATGGGGACACAAAAAATAAAATAAATCGATAAAAATTAAGCGTCGATGGACGTCGCCCACGCGTACCTCGATACGTGGACTTCGGCTGGAGAAGAGAGTGCACGGACACTTGTGGAACGCGCCGCCGCTCGGGAAAGGTTTTTTGCTGCCAATCTCAAGCTCATCATGGTTGAAACAGAGATTGAATTGGTATGGTATACTATTATTTATTAATTAACCAACACCAACCGAAAAAAGAAGACACTTTTGGTTTCTCTACAACAAAACGACCTTCGTAATAAAAGCATCACGTCAATAAAGCTGGGACGCCGTCAGTGCCGACGAATCCACACCGCGCGAACGGGATTCCCTGAGTCAAGGGAAATGACGCATTGTGTTCTTTC
>Ga0051981_10001948_pt1 | contig 10103 bp, 8 predicted proteins | sample CryGey13umfilter_3_FD_59644 | JGI IMG/M metagenome (GOLD analysis project Ga0051981, IMG submission 59644) | Groundwater microbial communities from aquifer in Utah, USA - Crystal Geyser 4/10/14 3 um filter | ecosystem: Environmental > Aquatic > Deep subsurface > Groundwater | place: USA: Utah... | reverse complement strand
CCCCCGGTCATATCAATCAGTGATCAATATTTACCTTACTTTTGTTTATACTTTGTCATAAAAAGCCCAATTCGGCTTGGTGTGTCGGAAATCGATTATATTTATTTTAAATTTTATCTCACGGATGAGATCAGCGCGCACACAGATCCACGAAGTACTCTGAACGGATGACGCACGAACGTGACATTTTTTGGGTTGGGTCCCACACGACGAATCGACGAAGCTCACGCGCATAACAAAAAACTATAATTCATATTTATATCAATCACGTCATTCATGCCAAGAAACGACGCAAGACCCAAAACGAAAAGATCGCTTCTACAGAAGAAGAAGGATTTACAGTTAACACACAACATATTATTATTATCATCATCGGTATCGTTTTGGTTGGCCAACAGAACCAAGACAGATCTTACTTCTAGAGTGGCCTCATGAAAGTTATTGGTATTGTGACTGCCTTGACGACACTTAGTTCTTTCTGGACTCCTACTGTTTGCTTTACGACGACGTGGAAAACCGCCACCGCCGCCTCCTCAACAACGTGCTCTTCATCCTCCTTGAGTTCCTCCACTACGGAAGCCGGTGGTACTAGTAGCAGTACGAACAACAACAATAACAATAACATGCCGTCTCCTCCTCAAATGATGTGGTTTCAAAAACAGATCAGTATAACGGCACCGTCTCGGGGGTGTCACCTGATCACGAATGATATTCTGAAAGCCGTGAAAGATGATATGCAAAAGATCGATGTAGGGATGGCCAATTTGTTTGTACAGCATACGTCGGCTTCTTTAACAATCAATGAAAATGCCGATCCCGATGTGAGACGCGATATGGAAGTTGCATTGAACAAGGTATGTGTGTTTTTCACTGTTCCACGGCAAGTCTTCATTCATGAAAATTAACTCACATTGCATCCGTTCGCATGATGTGCGCTATCGTCTGGGACTGCAACCAACTGGGGGGAAATAATCACAGATTGTCCCGGCCCAGTGGTGCCGTGATGGAACGTTCCGTCATACCATGGAAGGGGGTAAGATTTTTCTTTGTTTTCGTTGTATTTATGCCTTTCGGTAAAGGATCCTTTGGCATTTCTGGAATCAATCCGTCTCACATTTTTCTCTATCACTGCATAATCGATTTAAAATGATGTGACATGACCTACCGAAATCGTTCAGATGATGACATGCCAGGACATGTCAAGTCCAGTATGATGGGTGTGAGTCTCAATGTTCCCATTCAACAAGGACGGTTGGCATTGGGTACTTGGCAAGGTATGTAAGGAAGGACGGATACCCTTTATATGGACTAGCCTCTTCCTATTCGGCTAGTTTTCACACGTTCCTCACTTCGCTTTGCTTCTCCTGTTACCTACAGGTATATACTTGAACGAACATCGAGATTCAGGAGGTTGGGGTGGTGGTCATACTCGTCGCATTATGATTACCTTACAAGGACAAGGCAAGGCCTAAATAATAATCTACTTCACTCAATCATCGGAAGGTAGATACGCAAACATAATAGGAGGTAATATTTCGAACGAAGGAAGGCGTCGACAGTTCATTGTAGAGAGGCTAATTTCGTTAAGAGTGATATGAACCTTAGTGACTTAAGTACGTGTATCATCGTTACACATCCAAGGTTTTCTCTACGACGGTTCCCGTTGCTATGGGATTTTGTTCGAACCCTAGAAGATTTCTTGTACGTACATCGACAATGGTCCTAGACGATCGGTATTGACAAAGTCAACGCCCGCTGCGATCAAAGGTCCCCACACATTTGCATCATCACTGGGAAGATTCCAGAAACGGATCAGACGTCCTTCCGCGTGGACCGTGTGGACCACTTCAACGATGGCCTCTTGGATTGTAACCGGCATTTCACCGACTCCATCCCAACCAAATTCACCAAAGAAACGGTTCCAGTTGTCACTCAACAAGTGAAGGAAGGCAGGGGCGACGTCACTACCAATGTCAGCCATGCGGCCGTCGTAGGTGGCATAGCGAGTGGACTGTGCAAGCATGGTCTCGCGCGGTCGATTTCCTGAAATTGTCACGTTGACGGCACCCGGTTCGACCATCCACTCGTTATCGCCGACCTTGTAGTACGTTGTGAGGAAGCCAGGGTAGGCGCTGGCGTACATTCCAAGGACCTCATGCAGCCGTGCGTAAGTTGCCTCGCCTTCGGTTTTGATATCCACAAGAAGATGAAAGACGGTACCATCGTTATAGATGCCTTCACTATCATGAAAATGATATTGGATGGCCAAAGGGTCAAGGTAGAGCTCTTGGATGGTATCGAGTACGGTGGGATCATCGACGGGATCATGCGCCACACGAAGGTTGCCCTGATCATTGTCATAGAGGAAAATATCGGCTTCACCACTGACAAAACCCCACGAGAGAGCCTCGTAGAGTGGGTACGTGTGTTCGTAGTCATTGTGGGCATGGGTGAAGGGATAGCTTACCGGACTGGGTAATGGCTTGCCGAATGGAGCAAACGTGTTGCCACGCTCGAGGAATCGAGACAAGGCAGCCAGACGATCTGTGTTGACAAAGTCGACACCAGCCTCGACGAGTGGGCCCCAAATGTTGGTATCGTCTCTTGGTAGGTTCCAAAAGCGGATAATACGGCCTTGACTGTGCGCTGCATCGACGGCAACCTTGACAGCGTCCTTAATTTCTTGAGGCATCATACCAATACCGTCCCATTCAAAATGACCAAAAAATCTATTCCAATTATCACTCAAGAGATGAAGGAAGGCCGGGGATACATCGGTGCCTAAATCGCCAATACGTCCATCGTACGTGGCGTATCGGTGTTCTTGGGCCAACATGGTTTCACGTGGGCGGTTACCCGAAATGGTAATATTTACCGCACCATGATGAATGTCCCATTGGTTTTCACCTGTCATGTGGTACGACGTAATGAATCCAGGGTGGACCATGGCATAATGTTCCAAAATTTCATGTAAACGTGCATACGTGGATTCACCTTCAGTCTTGATATCAACCAAAAGATGGAAGGTCGTTCCGTCCGCGTAGATACCGCCGTTATCGTGAAAGTGGAACTGATTCACAAGAGGATCAAGATACAGTTCTTCGAAAATAGGGAGAATGTTGGGGTCTTCAACAGGATCGTGGGCAACACGGAGAATGCCGTAGTCTTCGTCGTAGAGGAAGATATCGGCCTCGGCGCTTACGAATCCGTGTGAGAGCGCCTCAAAGAGCGGGAATGCATGCTCGTAATCGTTGTGCGCGTGCGAGTATTGGAGGCCGATGCATTTTGGGATCGGATTACCGTACGGCGCGTACGAGCAGGTGTCGGGGTTACCGCTTGCCAAGGCACGGCCAAGTTCGTCACGTGCCTGTGTTTTTCCAAAGTAATTTCAAAGTATTGAGTAAAGGGCAGTTTAGCAAAGATCGTCATCAAATGGCCTTCACTTTTGGAACTTACGGCGGCGTCGAGATCTTCCTCCTGGACAGGCAACGTCGATGCATTTGTACGCAAGCCTTTGCGCTTATCCTCTTTGGAATGTGCGTGCGTCGTGGTCAATCCAGCAGCCGCAAAAAGAAGTACAGCTTGGAGCGAAACCTTCATGGTAGAGTTTGAATGAATTGTCGTGCAACACGAATAGTCAGTTTCGGAAACAAAAATGAGAGGGGTAAATTTGTGGAGCAATATGTAATGTAAGACCGTCGGATAAAAGATACTCTCTTTGGCATCAACTTTTTGCATGAATCTTGATTGTTTGTGAACCTGAAGATTCGTTGGCGCGTGACATGCTCAATTATTGCCCCAGAGTCAACATTTCCGTTCATGATCATGATGGAACGATGAAGGCATTTATTTATCAATGAAGATTCATTCCAATCCGTAGTAGGTAATAGATTAGTCTTCAAAGATACTCTCCTGCTAGGTAGAAAAATGACACGCGTTCGTGTGTCGTCAAAAGTCGGTCTGGCCTTATTCCACGTGAAATCTATGCCATCTGTCTGTCCTCCTCCAATACAATAACAAGCGTACCGTGATCTCCGATCGTGATGTTTTACGACACGCTCGAGCTCTATCTCTCGTGCTTCGATACGGTTCCTAAAAAAACGCTCTAACTGTTGCTCGATCATACATCTTACACATTTATCTACTTCACCCTTTAACTTAGCAGACAAACATCGAAACAGAATCATCCTTCCATACAATCTACTTCGCGCCCGAAGGTCCAAGCCTCGCGCCCGAAGATCCATCTACTAATGAACAAATCGGTGCTAGGAGAAGATTTACCACCCCCAGAATAAGTGTGATCCACCTTTCGAGTACCCGCCTTTCGAATACCCTCCTTTCGAATATCCTCCCTTGGAGTAACCTTTACTTTGATAGTAATATCCTGCAAATATGAGAAAAAAAAAATACAGATGCATGAGAGACCGGCCGGAATGGTTGATTATAAAAAGAATCTAAGAAATCAGTGACATACCTTTCCCTTTCGAATAGCCTTTGCTTTGGTAGTTATAACCCTTGCTTTGGTAAATATAGCCTCCTGTTTTTCAAGAGTAAAAGCAAATCATAGTTTGTGAGCTACCGAATGCAGTGTTCACTTTTCGAAACGTCAAGTGTTCTTACCTTTTCCTTTTCCCTTCGTATAAGAGTAGCCCTTACCCTTAAAATATCCTTTGCCTGTTTGATCGAGATCAAAATAGTAGTGTTAGCAAAATGTGATGTCTTGGTCAACATGATTTAACAATTTACCATATAACTTACCTTTGTAATAAGCCTTCGGTTTGGGTTTCGGCTTCGGGACGAACACTGGCCGAGGCACAGTCACGATATTAGCAGTCGGAGCTGGGGTGGGCGCAGGTCGTTGCGTGATTTGTGCGACGGGCGACAATGTGGGCGATCCGGTCGGACGCGATTCCGGGGTGAAAATCACAGTTTCCGTGTCAGCGCATCCTTCGTTAGATGTATCATCAGCCTCGATCGTAACGATCGCCTCAAATGATGGCTCGCCACATAAAGAGATTCCCACAGTATCTTCGACACAGATAATTTGTCCGGTAATGAGCTGCTGACCTTGAATTTGGCTAATGTCCAATAAATTGTCATTCAGTTCCAATGAAGTATCACTGATTACCATAGGCACGGTCCCTTCGTTGGCAACGCAAGCCTCAAAGGTAACATCAGTGATGCATTGTTCTTCTGAACCGTCCAAGCAAACATAGCCAGAGAAGTCAAAGGCTCCAAATGATTCGGTCAAACGAGTGCCACCTTCAAAGCACCCAGGTTGGAACTCGACAATTTGGTACACAGTGTTCAAATCAGACGGGGCGGTGACTGTGATTTCAACCATATTTGGAATGCATCCGCCGTTGTTGCTTAGAGTAATGAGTTGCCCTTCGGTGGCGGTTCCATTGTATAACACTGTCTGGCCAGCCATCGCGGTGACAAAAACATCCGATGGCTGCACCAAGGGATCGTTGCAAGCGAGCATAGCATCGTCATTGTCGCTCCCTTGGCAGTTATCGCCGGTGTAAACGTAAGTTAATTCTGTTGCGCAGGAGTTGGGACAGTCACAGGGAGGACTGCCTATGGACTGCAAAGTATCACATGGTTCATTCGTATCACTTTCAACACACGTTAAATCAACATCCATGGCACATGCTGGGCTAAAGACGATGTCGAATTGATCGAAGGCATCACACTCGGGGCCATCGTCGGGCTCGGCATCCACGTCTGCAAATGTGACGATATTTGTGGTTGTACACACATCGATTTCAATATCCTCTTGCACCGTAGCAGATGCACCCAGCATAATTGGGTTCTGCGTAAGCCCTGGTGCTAGATCAACCGCAACATCGCCTTCTCTTGTCCGAGTAACAGATTTGACATTCATGCTGTGGCTACCTTCATTTCTGACCGTGTATGTCAGTGTGGCAAACTGCAAGCAAATTTGGTTATTGCAAGACTCAACAGAAAAAGAACCATATTGTTCCTTCAAGTGAAGAGGGCCGGAGGTGCTGACGGTATTTTGTTGCAGTAGATCACCAGTCTGGCTGGTAACGTTGCACGTGATAGACGCAGGAAGAGTAGTTCCAGATGATCCGGATAAAAGAAATTCGTCTCCAGATGAAACCGTCGATGGTTCCACTAGAACGGCACTGCCACAGTTGATTGTTACTTCATTTTCCAATGGAGCAAAGTCACTGCAAATAATAGCGCCGTCGTTATCTTGTTGGTTCGAACTATCTGAGCATGTGGAAGTCGATTTGTAAATGAATGAAAGAAAGTCCAAAGGATCCTGACACATAGGTTCTGGGGGGACAAGATCGACACAAGGCACATTATCTTGATTCACACAAGTTATGTCGATTCTTGCCACACATTGTTGATTTGATGGTGAAGCACTTGGACTGGCACTTGGACTGGCACTTGGAGCTAGGGTTGGAGATCGAGTTGGAACAGCCGTGGCTATTGTGCAAAGGCATCAAAATGTTAGTGAGGCCTTGCAAATGAATGTCAGTGCAAATACCGAATCAAAAACTTACGTTGTGAGGTAGGTTCTGGAGTAGGGGCTGTAGTAGGCATGCTTGTGGGAAATGCCGTCGGTTCCGCGGTTGGTTCCGCTGTGGGCTCGGCGGTTGGTTCCGCTGTGGGCTGAGATGTCGGTGCAGCTGTTGGTTCCGCTGTTGGCTGCGATGTTGGCTCCGCGGTCGGCGCGGAAGTTGGCTGAAAAGTTGGCTCAAAAGTTGGTTCAGAAGTGGGTTCAGAAGTTGGCTCTTCAGTTGGCTGTGCCGTGGGCTCAAGGGTGGGTTCTGCGGTGGGTTCAAAAGTCGGTGACCTAGTCGGAAGTGATGTAGGTTGTGAAGTTGGAAGAGGCGTTGGAGAACGTGTGTCGATTCTTTGAGTGGGTACCGGTGTCGGGGAACGCGTCACGATCAACCCAGTTGGTGCGACCGTGGGGGTAGGCGTGGAGCATTCATACACAGGTGGAATCTTGGGACAATTGCAATTACAAGTCGCGCATTTGTACCCACTCGGTTGATTTATACCGCCTCCTTGAGTACCGTGACAACCAGCGAAGCAACAGTTTGCGATACCGTCTGGACCAGTCACCTTGCAAATGTCTACAGAAACGTTTATCAAAATGTGTGAGAAGGACTACGTCAAAAAGTCTTGCGCGTACGTCATATTTGGTCGAAATGTTTCTTACCGTATCCTTTTCCCTTGCCTATATTCAGTGATGGTCGCAAAAAGGGTGCGTGTGTGAGAGTTATGATTGTTACTGCTTTTGGAAGCCGATGGCTTCTTCGAGGAGTGACAACGAAGGGCAGAACAATTCATGTACTCTGCTTCCCAAAACTTACCCTTTCCTTTGCTGTCAAATCCACCCTTACCCTTGCCCTTGCTATAATAGCCCTTGGAGTAACCTCCCTGTTGAAAAGAATACGTTAAAGTGGATTTAGCCATTTGATTATCTTGTCCATAACATATCAAAGGTTGTTTCGTTTCTCTCCCATTACAATTTCTTACCTTGTAGTATCCACCGTAGCCTTTCGAGTAATATCCATACCCTTTGCTACCATAATCTGTATTGACAACAAGTTAGCCATGTGCAAGTGTGGGTTATCGAGAATGTTATTCCAACACTTACAGTAGGTCAAACCTCGTTTTTGTTGAGCCGTCCCTGAGCCCGTTTCCTCTGACACAATAGCAGGACCATCACCTCTTGGAGTAATAACGTCTCTTTCAAAATTGTTTGCGGCGGTGGCATCTTGTTCAAGATTGCGACGGCCGAAAAGATTGAAACTGTTGCAAAGATTGGATGGTACGACCGTTACACCTTCGATCACATAATAGCCATTGTGAATATAAGCTTGCGTATAGTCATAATGATGGTAGAGTTTACGTTCACGTTCAGCCTCGGAGGGATCTTCGCCGAGACGTCTGTTATAGAAGTTTTCCCAACTTGCTTCGCACCGACACATCTCATGTTGCGCCAGTTCCCTTGGTTCGTCGACATTGGTATCGCTACCACTTTCGGCAGCCCTCGCGGCAAACACGAGACCAGCTGCTGCGATGAAAAGGTAAAAGCTCAATTTCATGTTATTCGTAGCTTCTTCTTAGGACGTGAAGCTTATTGTGAATGGGACTTGATTATGGAGTCGAGATGTTTTGCTGCTCTTGGTCTCGCCAAATTTTTGTTCTTTTCCTTCGTCACCTGAAGATCTCTCTCTTTCTCGTCTCATCAATCTTATTTGAGTTATTTACAAAGTGATCGGTCCCGAACGGAGTCCCAACCAAGAAACCAGAAAAGGTGAGATGGTTGCCTAATCACAGATGCATGTGCCCGCTCGATTTACTTAGGTTATCAAGTTCTGACAGTCTTGTTTACAACTATGAATCCGTGACTTTTGATAGCTTAATTTATTTAAGCGCACACTCCTGTATTGTACGAGGTCAGTTTGAGGATTTCTATCGGACGTTTCTTTTCTGAATGTCGTTCACGTTTTGATAAATCCGATACAAAATCTCGAGCGCCTGTCGGTACTTTGAGAACCACATTAATGTTACGTTCGTGAACGGTAATTCACAATAATAGGAGTATCAAAGCTATGTGCCTGTATCAGACCTCTCGATTTTCATGTGAAATAAGTCACTTGTATCGTACTTTGACTGGACTGATACAATCTCACAGTCAAACGAATAAGCAGACCTGTCTACATGGATGACAGATACGACCAACAAGATGTTTCTGGTTTTCGATCCCACAGAGAAGGTTCAGCCACCTGAGTTTGACAGGACGACGGGCACACACTACTCAAATACAAAGTGGTTCGTGAGTCCACACCCTACCAGCTCGTGTTGCGTCAACCTAGGAGCTTATGGGGTGATTTTCACGGAGCGCTCGTACGATTGCCTTTCCGATGGCTACCATATCTGGTGCTAAAGCTGGAGCAGCTTCTAACCACAACTACTTTACCTTTAGCCGCAGAGTCTAAGCTCACTGGCATGAACAAATAATGCAGTTACCATATTTTCTGAAGACATTGTTACATGGGACTAAGGCTTCCCTCTAAATAGTGCTGAGGCATGCTTGGCCAAGATCCATTCCGACGAACGAGAGCCAAAACTGCCTCACTAGACAGCGCAGATGTAGAGACCGAAACGAGAGAGAGAATGGTTTTAAGGAAAGGGAGAGAATGACCTTGACACTTTCCACTACTGCAGAGCAGAACCTTCCTTTACTAGCTATTATATCTCCCCGTACACGGAACGAGAGGCAGCGAACAATGGACTTGCTTGGCCGATAGGTGAAGGGTAAGGCACAATGAAAACCCCGCTGGGTATAATTTTGGTAGTCATCTGCGTCGCTGTTTACGTAGAATGACTAAAGAACAACTCGGAACACCGGTATACGCAATGCGTTCTACTTGAAATCCGGTTTTTTGGGCGGCCCTTTCCCATTGTGATTTTGTTTTGGGTGAATCGTCTCGCCCCGAAGCCATCAGCAAAACATCCATGTAGTAGTATGCCAACAAGTGATTGTTGTTGTTGTGACTGTTGCTGCATGTTGGCAAGACGGCTTCCGCAATGATGACACGTCCATCAGATGTTGACAAGGCTCGATGACATGTCTGTAATATGGCGAGTGAATCCTCATCGTCCCAATCACAAAATACTACATGCTTCAGTAGTAGAACGTCGACATTTTTTGGAATGGTCGTATGATCAAAAAAATTACCTTCCACAAAGGTGATATTGGGAAACAAATATCGTTGTTGTTGTTCGTATCGCTGTATAACTTTTGGAACGTCCAGACATATGGGTACGATGTGGGGATATTGGTTCTGTATAGCCGCCAGGAGCGCCCCATCGTGACCACCCAAATCCACTACGCTCGCTACAGTAGACCAATCATATCCTTCCACCACGGCACGAGTCTCCCATTGACTCATGAATGATACAAATCCATTCGCGTATCCCAATGAAGTGTTGTGACAACTATAGTACTCCGCTGGTGATTGTCCATTATTCGCGAGTGCAAAAGCTGAAGTATCTTCATCATCATCATCATCATCATCATCATCATCATCATCATCATCATCATC
>Ga0051981_10001947_pt1 | contig 10107 bp, 5 predicted proteins | sample CryGey13umfilter_3_FD_59644 | JGI IMG/M metagenome (GOLD analysis project Ga0051981, IMG submission 59644) | Groundwater microbial communities from aquifer in Utah, USA - Crystal Geyser 4/10/14 3 um filter | ecosystem: Environmental > Aquatic > Deep subsurface > Groundwater | place: USA: Utah... | reverse complement strand
CGACGACGACGACGACGACGACGACGACGACGACGACGACGACGACGACGACGACGACGCCGTCGTTGCCACGCCATCGCATCACCGTCGACGCCCGCGTCCCGCACACGAGGGACGTGACGCCGTTCCTCCGTGCACTCTTGCTGTTACAACGAGAAACAACCGCGGCAACGGCAATAGATGGCAGCAACAACAGCCACAACAAAAACAACAACAACAACAACAACAACAACAACGGCAATATCATTCGTTTGAAAGGAGTTACAGAATCAGGAATGAAGCGCACTTATATATCCATCTTACGACAAGATCACCACCATCACCATCAGCAGCACCACCACCACCAGCAGCAGCACCAACAACAACAGCATTACGGAAGGGGGATGAATGCCATTTTTGGTGATCCGTGTCCGGGAGTTACCAAAACGTTACGCGTATCGTACTTGATTGCTACTACGGATCACGATCGACGCGAGAGTTATCATCGTGACCAGGATAATAATAATAATACGACGACGACGACACCATCATCATCACCGCCTTCGTCGTGGGCATCCTCGGCGCAGATGCATCATGTCACTTTTGCGGAACATGAAGAAGTGCTGTTGCATCATCGCACGAGACCGACACCATGCACGCCATCGGGGGCATCCTCGACGGATCCAAAACCATCATCGACACCGTTGCAACCTTCCATTCCCGATGAGGCACCAGATGAGGCAGTTCCTTTACCATCGTCATCACCATCTTCATCTTCATCACCAACATTTCCGTCTTCACCTTCACCTTCTCGTGATCATCCTCACGATCATTCGCGGTGGCGACTCCCGGTGGATGTATCCGAGGTCGTGTTGCCACTGGGTATGGAGTACCTGACCATCGCGGAACGCGTGCGCGCGCGCATCGTGTGTCGCGATTGGAGGCGCATCATCCGCGATCGGGGCGTGGCGACCGTCGTGGACGATCGGGATCCGCAGTGGCGGCGGGATGGGGGGACGCAACGGCGCGTCCGGTGGACGCGTCCCTTCCTACGCGGGGTGCTGCAGCATTCGCACAGCAGTTTACGGAGCCTGTTCCTATCGGGGATGGGCGATACATTGTACGGGGAAGATCTGGGATGCATACAACATCTGCGAAAATTACGATCCCTGGATGTCAGCGGGTGCACGCGATTAGATGATATGATACTGCGCCTCCTGGCCGAACACTGTTCCACGACCTTGGAGGTACTGTACATCAAGGGCCTGCGCAAGGTCACCGATGCGGGGATCTTAGCGCTTTGTCGTACGTGTACGCGGATCCGGGTCTTGGACATCTCCCATATCCCCATCACAGACGTTTCGGGTGTGGCGATCGGTCAGCAGTTGGTGAATCTGAATGCATTCTATACCCGCGATAATTTTCGTCTCACCAACGACACGATCACGGCCATTACTAATCATTGCTTGCACTTGGAACAACTTACACTATGGGGTTGTACGAAACTTCAACGAATACAATTCGCCACACCTTGTCGAGAAAAATTATTTCTATTGAATCTATGGGGTTGTCATGGATTACGAGACGAAGCCGCAACAGCACTCGAAGGGATGATATGTTTACGGACCTTGATTGTTAGCGAATGTCATGGTCTCACGGACACATTTTTCGTACGTAACCGAATGGCAGACAATCCTATCAATCCATTCGATGGAAGGCAAGCATGATTGTTCCTCTCCTCGGACTGACATTTATTTTTCTGATTTTCCTTTCCTTTCCTTTCTGCTGGCAGACCTCCTTGGCCAATTTCGTCCCCCATTTGAGTCATTTACACGCACGATTCTGCAAGCGCGTGACCGATATCGGGGTACGGGCGATCGCGTCGTCTTTGGAAGATCTGTACACGCTGGATCTGAGCTTTTGTACGAAATTAAGTGCCCACGCCATTGCGTCGTTACTGGAATTGCGCGGCGGATCCTTATCCGAACTTCGTTTACAAGGCTGTTACAGTCTCACCATTGGTGGTGCGGTGGACCATCGTCGACCGCCGGGGCTGGATCCTCCCGGAACGGCCGGCCGTGCGATTGTGAATGCGCTTCGGTCGCACGGTCCGTCGTGCTGCCTATCGGCCCTGGACGTACGAGACTGTGGTGGGCAGCCCCCCAGGGGGACTCCCTATCCGACCCATGATCCGTTTTTCATCGGAATGACCGACATGGGATTTCGACAACGCGTCGCAGGATACTTTGATCGTCCCGCATGTTGGAACAATTACATTGAACGAAGGTTGGTGCACCAGCTTCGGAGCGAGACACAACATCATCATGATGTTGTACAAATTCCGTAGGAATCCCTCTTTTGGGGTAATTCTTCCGACGTTGTTTGTTCCCTCCAGAGGAAGAGAGAGGGTGGTGCGTTTAGATCCAGCAGGACCAGCAGGAGAACACGTAGATTGACTTATATAAATGTAAAAAGAATCGGCAACAAAAGTGAATAGGAGTGCGAATGATAGTTATACCTAGATCGGATCAACATCCGGAGGATTAACCCCTCCTTACACAGGTAGCATTGAATGGCCCTTGCATCATCACAGCGGGAGAAAAGCGTTTACTGTGGATACGGTAGAACTCTTTTTACAGTTAGTAGTAGTAGGAATACAACTCTACACGAGTAAATGCGACCGATACTACCGACCAAACATCCGGAAGAAACGGCGATGACGTTGCCGCAGACCCAACGTACGGTACTGGGAGTAATGGAGTAATCCACGTTGCCTACTAGAAAAAAAGAACATTGACGGTGAGAAGTGCCGTTCCACCTAACCTCCCGAAGTGGTTGTTGCCCCGTGTCCTGTCCTTCCGCACTTTCGATCCATTCGGGCTCGTAGGGATGACGATGGTGTTTGCCAAAAACCAACTTATATACAAATCATATCCAAGGCTAGCGCTACCACCGTGATCCCAACGACATCAATCTCCAATCCACCACCAACAGACCACCACCACCATGCGTCGCACATCCCCCTCGGCATCCATCGTGACCACCCAAACCCACTCGCCACCACAAGAAGCGACAGCAACAACAACAACAACAACAACAACAAGTTGTAGCAAAAGATGCCGCAGTTGTTTTGAATTGTCAAATGCAATACCAGCAGAGGAAGAAACAAATGATCGGACGATGACTCCTCCTCTGTCTCCATCCCATTTATTGATCCCGGTTGGCGGTGATAGTACCCGTGCTTCCTCCGTGGCCACGAGCACCAGCAGCAGCAGCGACAAAAAGAAGGACAACGGGTTACTGCGATTGTGGCTCCCCACCAAGGGATCTCGATCGAAACTCGATGAATACTTGGCACGTATCCCACGTGTGGTTTCAAGGGCCAACGAGCTTTTGCAAGATGATGCGTCGTCGTCGTCGTCGTCGTCGTCGTCGTGTTCGGTGACAACCGAGGCAACCGTCACCGCCGTCACCGCGGACGGAGAAGAGACCGTCACGCGATTACCCGATCGTCTCCGATCGGCCGATCATCATCGGTGCCTCAATGTACTGCAGGGGGAGATCGCTCACGTATCGGCCGATAAGGCCGACATTGTCGTCAGCGCGGAGGCGACCACCTGTCACGTGGTGGCGCTGCGGTCGACTACCGATGCACCGACCGATCGTGGCCGGGCGGCTCCCGCGTTTGTCAGTTTGGCCCACATCGATCGAGCCTACGACGCATGTTTGGAAAATATGGTACAGGAACACTTGGCTTACCATGACGAATTTTACCACACACGACGCGGACAAGGTGAAGTGGATCCAACAGTGGGATTTTTCGTGGACGACGATGAACTTCTCGTCAATCCACCACTCTCGAAAACACCTACGAGAAGAAAACACAGTTACATTCCGGAGCTCGTCATGAATGACGAAGTAACAAAAGCACCGTTGCGCGAGGTATCTCTGGACACTGTTTTACCAACACCAACACCAACACCACCAACACTACCCATTAGAATTGATATGGAACTGCACATCGTGGGCGGGTACCTGGATGAAGAAGGACTGTCACAACAACTTTCGACAGAAATCATTGAACGATTCGATGATTTGGCCCACAAGTACGGTGATCGTATACAGATTTCTCTTTCCACGGCCGCCATTTCCACTTTGAACAATGACCAGGTGAGTCACAACAGGAACAAGCCCAGGTCAAGGGGCCTTGGTATCGATACCCGTACGGGACAAGTCTTCGCCGTTAAGGCATCACTTCCGACACGACTGCAAGGACCGGCGTTGGAGATCCGATCGGCGCGCGTATTTTCGACGCAATCCATGCCCTCGTTGTCGGTCATCCACGATCGAACCTGCCACCCGGGTGAAATTCGTATACATCCCTTTGAATACCGGCAACGGAATGACCTTAACGCACTGCTGAATGTACCAGATGATGTGCTGCTACGAGTGGCCAGCACGTCACCAGAACACGAATCGAGAGATTTTTGTCACAACTTTCGTCGTATGTTGTCCTTTGTCAACACGGTACCCTCACAGGCAATCTTTGCAAGTGGAGACAAACCTCTGCGATACACAAGATCGTCGTCGGATCTGAATCGATGGGAGGTACAGAATGACGACGAAGTATCATCGGATATCAGCGACAACGCGATCATGTTTTAAACAAACAAACAAACACGGGCGATGATAGCCACAGAACTTATTCGATTTTGGGCCCTGGAAGCATTGAGATGACAAAATATGATTGATACAGAATCCAAAAATTTCTTAAACTCATATTTATCATTCTATACGTGAAAAGGTCTGCTGTCAGCCTCCCATATACGGGAGAAGATTTCCAGAACGCTTTGCTAGGTGTTGTTTTTAAGCCAATATTTTGATAAAACCTTTTTTTGAACATTTAACAGCTGTGCTTCTGGAATTATTATACTTCCTTTACAACTGATATCAACGAACTCGCGGAATTCGTCGTCCTGTTTTCGCTTATCTCCAATATGCTGGAGCGATTCCTCGCTGACGCAACAGAAAGCTCTGCTAACGCAAGGATACCTGTGTTCTTTACCTCGTTTCGTAGCACCAGCGCTTCTTTACAGCGGGCAATGGTAGCCGGGTCGAATTGTCGACCCTTCTCCGCATTCAAATCACTCAAATCGGATCCTGTCTCTACTCGCGCGAGCAATGTAGCCAGACTATTTTCATTGCTTGACACCATGGCCACCAGGAAAGGACACTCAACCTGTTGCTTTGATATCATTTGAGGGTCCTGGTCTTCGATTTCGCGCACGGTCGTTGCGTAGAGACAAGACGCAAGGTAGGCTCCAGACCGACGCACTGAACGGGAGGCTTCAAGCTGCAGCGCAAGTTGGGCACATTCTACCAGCATGGGAACGAATCGAGACATCACTGCTGGTTTCGCGAAACGAACGACCTCCGAAACAAGATTTATTGCAGCCCCTCGCACAATGTCATCCTCTTCCTTGTCAAAGACCGGGCCTCCTGTATTGACTCGCAGTTGTCTTTTTTCATATGCTTGTTCTTCCATGTCATTAGCGTCGTCATTATCTTGTCCAGTAAAATAGCGATGAGTTTGAATTTGAATAATTTCAGTTTCGCTGGGCGATACCTCATGAGGGTTTTGCTTCATAGCGTGAAATATTGTCCCCAGAATGTCGTCCAAATGCACGGATAGCGCCGCTCGACGACGAACAAAAGCGATGAGAGATTCAGCCAGCTTGATCCTCTGTTCCGCAGTGATTCGGAAGGATGATTTTGCATCTCTTGACTGAAAATCACCGGTGACCAGAGCTATGCATAGGTTGCGTACTACTGGCACCGGATCCTGTAAGGCTACTGCAGTTATTGTTTGGATGGCGGCGAGATACACGTAGGATTCTCTATCCGACAATGCCTTGATCGATTCTGCGATGATATCGGACAGGTATAGAATCGAATTGTTGCTGCTCTCTTCCTCGAGCACAGAATACGATGGCGACGGCTTGCTAACGACAGAGGTCAAGTGCCTGAGCGCCACAACCCCGCGAGCACGCACAGGCGGCTCTGGAGATTCAAGATCGTGCTGTGCTTGTAAAAATTGACGCATCAAAGGGTCTGAAGCATCTTTTACTACATCACTGGGACCCGTTTTGGAATCACGCGCCGCAATGAGAGCATTGGCATGACTTGCCATTTCGGAGAGTTCCGACCACATCGTTGCCGCCGCTGAGTCTTCAATGTGTAGATGTCCCGATGCATCAGACAATAACCGCAGGGAAGGCATCAAGGATCGCAACACTGATTCTTCCTCGGCTTCTCTTTTCTCTGATCCCAATTCGAGCATCCCCACAAGGAGAGTCAAAAGTACAGAAACAATGGAGAGCTTCGACTCTGCTTCGCCCGAAATACCCGGATGCGAGTTTCGCGAATACTCGGTATTTTGCAGCGACAACATCTTTGACACCACCTCGCCTGCACTTGTCATATTTTGTGATTTTGTTTTGTCCACTGGAGAGGCGGCCTGTCTTTCTTTGCTGATTTTGAGACTAACCGTGTGTAAAACTAGGCCAATAAGATTGAGTAAAGGAAGCGAGCTGGAAGATTCGGCAAGGAGTGTTTCCATGGAACATTCCTCACAAAGCAAGTGAAGCAATGTCATTGTGACTATTTCGTATTGAGATGTCCCGAAGGGCTGGGGTATTATTTGGTAGGTCCGTTCACTGCTGTCAAACGTCAAATACAAAGTTACCAAGACCTGTAGCAATCGCGAGGGCAATGCAGTGTTGGCCTTGGCCACAGATTCTTGACTCAGAGGTCGAACCAGTTGATTGACTACGAATTTGGCCCGTCGTTCCAAGTCGGAAGCCATTTGTGCCGTATCGTTCTGACAAGTAGTAGGAGAAGCCGTCAGCTGTACCAAATCCAAACTGCTCATATGGTTGGACTCCTCAATCACAAAGTTGTAAATTAAGGTTCCAGGGCTCATCAAATGAAGCAGCAACAGAGAATACACGCCCAAATTATCGATTTGAGGGCCAAGATTGGCTGACAAGATGGCCTGTGACCATAATTGTAACGCATAAAGAGCGTCTTCCTTGACACAGCTTTGCAATACACCAGGGGACGACGCCAACTCGAATAAAAATCGAATCACGTTTATATTCTTTCTGTGATCATTGACCAGAAGGAAGTGTTCCCCCATGCGCGACAAATTAACAAAGGGCGGAATCAAAAGAAACAAAACCGTCCAACGGCGCACAATCTTGTGAATATCCGATGTTGGATCATTGTTGGTGTTGTTATTGTTTGTAGACGACAAAGGGAAGCAAAGAAGAGGCAAAATGCCATTCTTCAAGATGTGATTAGGACATTGATCCAAAATAGCCCAAAGGGTATGAATTTTCGTTTGGTGTGCCTCTGTCCACGTAGTGATAGTTGTTATGGCCGTCCCCACCGGACAATGACTGGATAGCAATTGATCCAATACGGACACGATTTGCATCATCAGTGGTTGAAAACTTTGTATATGGGCCGCCTCGTCATCTTTCCTGCGTTCCATGTCTCTTCGCGGTCCCGTTACAAGGGTACGTGCCAAACGTAGAGGAGCGCTTGTATCATTGGGCGGGCAGAATACATTCATCACGGCGCTTAAATTTTGGTACGACAAGGTTTGTAGTGTGTGTGATACTTTACGCCGGAGCCAATGTGGGGCTTGACGACCCCGTTGCAACAATTGTTGACATACCAAGGCGATGCGAGTGTCATCGACGGCACACTTCTTAATCTTGGAAACAGTGTTGCCGTCCTCGGACGACGAAGATGATGGTGACACTAGTAACAAGTCTTCCCATGCCTTGGCATATAATTGTCCATGCCGTAAAATCCCCGCGGCATGGTCCAGTGATAATGATACCGCTGATGGTTGTTGTTGTTGTTGTTGTTGTTGTTGCTGCTGCTGCTGCTGTACGAAGAGTTCTTGAGCTTGCCAAACGGCAGCATACAAATCCATCAAATGACGTGGTAATAACATTGGTCGAAATCGTTCCAATTGAACAAGTTGTGCCACACGTGCGGCGGTCCCTTGTAATTCGTACCATCGTACCAAAGTATCGTTGATGTTGTTGTTGTTTCCCAAAGTGGTATGAGTCGTTTGTTGCTCCTGTTGTTGTTGCTGCTGCTGCTGCTGCTGCTGCTGTTGCTTTGTTCCCCATAAGAGACACCTTCGCGGGAGACGACCCTGTAATGATCTGGGCATGGGGCGTTGTGATATGGTCGACAAGACATGATCATCCAGTAGTACCACGATACCGGTACAAACGGTGAATTCAAGTATACAGGCAATATCGGTATAATTTTGCAGTGACAACATCCCCGGAGGTGGTTGTGGTTTCTTTTGTTGTTGATTTTGTTGTTGTTGATTTTGTTGTTGTGATGTTGATGGCGGTAGTTCGTCGGGTAACAGATCCAAATACGTGTATGCGCGCGCCAAGGCATGTAAAAGAGGCCATAGAACTTGAATGACGACCCTTCGTCGCGCATCATTTCTCAAGTGTAAATATATCGAATGATTCTCGTGAATGGGTACCCAATCTTGAAAGGTACGAAGAGGTACTTGCATTTGTATTTGTGGGTACGCATCGATGATCTCCCGCAATACCGATCCACCGGCTCGATCTTCCAGGGCCTTCCATTGCTGTTCGAGTCGTGCATTCCTTGGAACGATACGGTGTTGCAGTGTTCCGTACAGAGGATCATCGACGGGTGGTGTGTTTCGTACCGCATCGACCGTGACGCGAATCGTGTCCACGATCTCGGACGCGTGTCGTTCCAAGGCGGGGACGATGCCTCTGCCGGAGGATGAAGGACCGCTTTCCGATGAGGATGATGATGAAGGTGGTACCACCATCGTAGGTCGTGTGCGTCTCATAGCCTACAATGCCAATACACACCACGAACGGTAATTTAATATACTCCTGTTGAAAAGAAAAAGAAGACGGAGAAGGGAGACGGGAGAAGGAAAAGGAGAGTGCTTGTGGTTTGTCGTTTGTGGTTGTCGCTGGGATGCTTGTCCTCGTCCCCTGTCCTCGTCTCCCGTGTCTCCCCGGACTCGTGGCTACCGTAACAGTAAGTAGTACTCGTAAGAGTAAGTGTAAAATGAATAGAAGTGACACTGACAGTCCGTGAGCGATCGATTGACTGTGAACGGTATTGTGAGTTCAGAATTTGCTCCTACTGCTACCTAATCCTACCTTTTCTGACGAGAATACCTAAATTCATCGTCTACTCTACCTAGCTAGTAGAATAAATGTAAGAGTCGCTACCAGTCGGTCACGTATCGTTCTCCCACTCCTGCCACGTAAAGCGAGACTGGTAGGCAGAGTAGATAGATATGATAGACTGATATGTTATGTAATGTAAGGTGACGGAGAACGAATGCCACGGAGTAGGAAATACCTCGTAGTCAAACTATTTCGACGACGTGGCTTTTTTGGTGTGGATAATCCCATCGATACTCCACGCGGTCGGCATGTTCAGTCGTTTAAGTAAAGTGGACATATCGATGGGTAACTCCTAGATACCGTAATATTATTATTATTGTTTATATGGTGATGCGGCTGCTGCCGTAGGTAGGGGGAGGAGCAGTTCAAAGTCAACGTCGTTGGTTTGGATTGGTTCGGATCGGAACGAAGTTGAAAAAAATAAAAAAATAAAATTACTCTAAAAAAATACGCGGCGCGTTTCCGCGGGTATACTCCAAGCCTCTCCGAACCTCGCCGTCCAATGACTCCTCCTCGGTCAAATCGTCGTACTACCGACCGAATACTCCTGCTTCTTGGTTTACCCAAAATACGTCGTCACTGTCCCCGACAAAGTGGACGTTATGTTATGTTAGAACCGTTGATCGTGCAGAGGGATCCACCGCTCAGTCAGCAGGCCATTATTTACACAGTTTAAAATATGTACTCCTCGTGCTTTACAATCAAGCCTCACATTTTTTTACGTCACACGCCACACTCCCACCCACCAAACCAACCACCCACCCACCCACAACAACAGTATCCAGAAAAGGCGAAAGTACCAACACCAACACCAACACCAACACCAACACCAACACCAACACCAACACCAACA
>Ga0051981_10001945_pt1 | contig 10109 bp, 7 predicted proteins | sample CryGey13umfilter_3_FD_59644 | JGI IMG/M metagenome (GOLD analysis project Ga0051981, IMG submission 59644) | Groundwater microbial communities from aquifer in Utah, USA - Crystal Geyser 4/10/14 3 um filter | ecosystem: Environmental > Aquatic > Deep subsurface > Groundwater | place: USA: Utah... | reverse complement strand
GATGATCCTACTTCGTTTTTCTTTTTTACATCAGCTTTCACCCCATGTCTTCCCACAAAAACAAATCATCGGTATTCGAAACTCTGTAAGATATCAAACATCAAATACCACCATGAGTTTTTTGAAGAAGACAGGCAAAGCTTTTGCAGACGTCATTCCTGGTCTCGGCCATTTTGTATTTGACCCCACTGTCGGAAAGGTATTGTAAGTACCGTCACTTGTTTCGTCTCTTCTCGTCGACTCGTCATCTCGTCTTCAATCTCAAAAATTGAGCTCGACGTCGATTGACTCGCCCCTAACTGACAGCCATATTCACTATGTGTTTATCATCTACTATTGACAGTGTGACTTCGGGTACTGGTGTAATCGGATTCCGGGTTGCCGTTTCTCTCCTCGAGGCTGGACACAAAGACGTTCGCGTCGGTATCTGGAAGGGCGACCGAGATGACGGCAACCCAGCTTCCTTTGGTGAACAGTGCGCTAAAATCCTTGAGGAAAAAGGCGCTGAAGTTATTGAGTTTGACTGGGCCGATCAGAGCCAGTATTCCGCCGCCCTACAGGATGTCAAGACGGTCTTCTGTAGCTTGCCCCATATCAAAGGATGGTCCGACGCGTTTCCCGCATTCTTGAGCGTGTGCAAAGCCAAAAAGGTCGAGCACTTTGTCAAAATCTCCTTCTTGCGTCCTACTCACGCTTTTAAGGGTGTGGCGGAAATCGCTCGCCAATACCGGGATAATGTGCCCTTTGTCAGCTTCCACGGCACCTGTGATGACTTGTTAGAGCAAGCCAAGGCCGATTCGCGTATCTCATACACGATTCTGTGTACGTCGCACCTCATGTCGACTCCGCTTATCTTCCAAGGTGACACTCTACGCAAAGATTTCAAGTTTGTGTCGGCCTCTTATGGAATGGGTGTCAACTATATTTCGCCGAACGATGTCGCTGATGCCGCTACGGTTGTATTGCTCAACCAGAAGCCGTACCGCAATAAGGTTCTCAACTTGACTGGACCGGGTCCTACGAAGGATTCTGAGCTTGTCGCCGCTCTTTCTAAGCGCTACGGACGTGAAATTGAACACGTTCAACTGGGCTACCACGAATACAAGGACACTGTTGATGCGCGTGGTCTGCCTCATTTCATGGCTCGCGACGCTGCTGCTTTCGAGCGCATGAAGGCTATGGGCGTTGACGAAAATAAAGATTCGTACACGGATGACTTGAAGAATATCATCGGGAAAGAACCTGAGACCATTGAGGGTTATCTCACTCACACATCTGCTATGCGCCCTGGTATGACATTTCCGTAATTCTCCTTTTAGGACCGAACAAGCGCTTTCATATCACTTGACATCCCAGATACTATTTTGTGCTTTTGTTCGTAATCATATATCACTTTCGTGTATCCGTGCTGTTATATGGTACCGGGTAACATATCAATAAGTAGTAAACCAGTAAAGAAGATTGTCGTTGGTATGGTACGATGCCTTGGATTAGGAGTAACAATTGTACGTAGCGTATAATGGGAAGTAAAGAAGCGAATAACTAGAGAATCCATGCTGCGACGACCATGTAGATTTACAGCGTTCCATTCATCTGGAGCAATATTTTAGCCCTTGGGGCGGTTGAGCGCTACCGCTGACATACACGAAAACAGCGAAATGAAGCACGAAAAACGACATCTCGAAGCCAACAGTTTTTCGTTCAGAGCTATTCCTTCAACACCGAGACAGCAAATCACAGTGTACGATACAACAACGATGATACACAATGCCTCGAAACGAAACATCTTAACGCCCTCTGCAATCTCTTTAGAGCTGCGTCGGAAGTCTAATTGGAAAGCAAGCATGATTGTGACAGTGTTTTTAGGGTAGACCCGGAGGCTTCTGTGTCAACTTTTGAGTTTGAAAGAAGATGATTGACTTTTCCCAATCTTTCCCTCAAGCCTCTACTAGACAGACACTTTCATTTGCGGGCGGTAAAATTATTGAATTATGGCATAGCACTTTGTCTGTCGTACTATTGTCCTTACACTTGGCTTCCTTAGCCTAGGGTAGTAATGGTACGAGTAGGAGTAGGAGTAGTGGCTATCCTAGCCTCCATTGGAAGACATATTACATGTATGACATATTATTTTGTGATCTGATTCAAACTTCGCGCACGCCGAGTTTTCTCGGCTTCCCTCCCAAAATTAATCCATTCAAATCGAAGATTGTTTCGGTGCTCTGGTCGTCCTAATCGTCAAATCTACTGTTTTAATTGACCATGATGGAAGACAAAACAAGTGCAAATATGGAGGAGGAGAAAGTGGAGGCTACTCCCAAACAGATGGAAGAAGATAATTTGCCTTCTTTCACTTCCAAGGGATCGCCACGTTTGATGATCCGTCAAATGGTAGGTGATCCCAACCATTTCGTTGCGAAGAGAATTCAGCACCAGAACGAAGCCTTTCTCATTCTCATTCGCCATGCCCTGTTCTCATCAAATTTTACAGATTCTGGAAAATTTCAAGTCATATGGAGGTGAACGAGTCATCGGACCCTTCCATAAATCCTTTTCGGCCGTTGTAGGACCAAATGGTTCTGGGAAATCCAACGTGATCGATGCATTGTTGTTCGTCTTTGGAAAGCGTGCGGCACAGCTGCGTCTGAAACGAGTATCAGAGTTGATCCATCATTCGAGTAGCACAGATGAACGTCCTTCTCAAGCCAAAGTTTCGGTCTACTTCCACGAAATCATCGACACGGGTGACGGTGATGAAGATTATGAAATTGTCCCGGATTCGGAAGTTGTATTGAGTCGTTTGGCTCGCCGTGACAACACTTCAGTCTACCAGTGGAATGGCGTCACCAAACCTATGTCGGACATTGCAAAGTACTTGCAACGCAAGGGAGTTGACTTGCAACACAATCGATTCTTGATTCTACAAGGAGAAGTCGAACAGATCTCTCTCATGCCACCCAAAGCAAAGGACGAGAACAGTAGCGGAGGCCTATTAGAATACCTCGAAGATATGATTGGTTCTCACCAATTCGTACCCGCAACGGAAGAAGCTGCTGCGAGAGTTGAAGAATGCAGCGTACAGCGTCAGGAAGCCTTGGGACGGTTGCAAGCTGTCACCCGCGAAAAGGAGGGCCTGCAAGCCGCCCAACAAGAGGCACGGGCATTGCTGCAGGCAGAGCATCAACTTCGTTGTGCTCAACATTTGTACGCTCAATTACAAAAGTACAGTTACGATCGTCAGGAGGCAGAATACGTCGCCGACCGGGAAAAGGTAGCGGCGCAGCTTGAAGAGACACGGACCAAATTGAAGGAAGCTGGGGAGCAACTCTCGGAATACACGACGCAACGAAAAGAACAACAGGCGGCCTACGATCAAATTTATCAAGAACTTGTAACAACAAAAGAGGAATTCCAGGCTTACGAGCGACGGGATATCAAACTTAAGGCGGATTGTCAACACGCAAAGAAGCAAGTTCAGAAGCTCACCAAACAAATCCAACAGGCATCGTCGCAGTACGCAAACGCTCAAGTGGCCGTTGATGAAGCAAAAGAACAAATTCCTGTATTGGAACAAGCGCGTGATCAACTTTTGGATAAGCAGAAAGTGGAATCCGCTGTCTTGGACGAACTGTTCCAAGCTCGACAGGCCGAAACCAAATCCTTGCGAGAGGACTTGGACCAAGTTACTACAGCATTGGCCCCTCTTGTCGAAGATAGATCGTCCGCGCAGGCAAAACTAGCTACAGCGCAAACCGCAGTTTCTCTCGCGACCAGTGCCACGAAGCAACTTGAAAAACAATACCAGTCCGCACGTAGCGAGTTGGCTCAGCTTGACGCCAATCAAGAGGCACTGAAAGATAGCCTTGCTCAGACCCGAAGTGAGATTCAAGGAAAAACGCTGCAACGTGAAAATCTACAAAATGAAGACCGTGTCTTGGCTGAAAAAGAGACTCAAGTAGCAAAAAAGCATAAGACGCTAGTTGTAAGTGTAGATGTACTCCAGGCGATGAAAGTACCATACCCGCACGCATTCCTGACACACTTGTATTTACCACAGGCCCGTGTCGAAGAGTCGAAATCGCTTTTAGCTTCGTCAGGCGGTCGTAACAAGCCTAGCAAGGCTGTATTGGGCCTCTTGAAGGCAAGTCGACCCGGGGGACCCCTCGCTAAGGTAGGCTTGCTTGGTAGATTGGGGGATCTGGCAGCTATTCATGCTGATTATGATGTGGCAATTAGTACTGCATGTGGTATGCTCGATCACCTTGTCGTCCAAACAACAGCCGGAGCACAGCGTTGTCTGGAATTTCTGCGTCAACACAATCTTGGCCGTGCAAACTTTATTCCGTTGGACAAACTGTCCAAGGGGGCGCACGACCGCCCTGTTGTGACACCGGAAGATGCACCTCGCTTGATGGATTTGCTGAACTACAAACAGCCTGCACTGGCACCTGCTTTGTTCCTGGCTGTTGGGAATACCTTGGTTGCGCCCGATTTGGAGACGGCAACACGTTGGGCCTACGAGTACGAGAAGCGTTGGCGAGTCGTGACTCTCGACGGAAAGTTGATTGATACTACGGGGACCATGTCTGGGGGAGGAAAATCTGTCAAAAAAGGTGGAATGCGTTTGACGGTAAGTGTTGGAGCTTCTTAATTTTTTTGTGGATGCCTTGAAATTCATTACAAGCTTTATTTTATTGAATCCAGCATGCCAAAACTGTGGTCGTGTCCACCGAAGAAGAAGAATTGGATCAAGCTACCACGAGCTGCGAGCAGCTGGAACAAGAGTTAACGAAAGCTCAGGAATTGCTTCAGCAAATTCGTCATAGACGCAAGGAAATCCTTGTAGAACTTCGTCAGTTGGCCAAAGATCTAAAGGCGGGTCAAGCGAGTGTGCCGAAATTGGAGTTGGAAATCGGCAACTGCGACACGACGAGAGAAAATTTAACCAATCTTATTCCCCAGCTCGAAAAGCAGATTCAAGAGACTAAAGCCGACGAAGCAAAGCTGTCACAATTGGAGCAAGAGGTCAAAGACTGCGAGAATGAGCTAGATGCTTGTACCGAGAAAGCGTCCGAATTGGAAAAAGAAAAAGATCGTCTGCAGAAAGCCATTCTTGAAGCGGGTGGAAAAGATTGGAAGCAGCAGGAGGCCAAGTGCAAGAAGCTCCAGTTAGATCTAGACAAGACAGAAAAAGAAATTCGATCCGCAAAGGTGGCGGTGACAACCAACGAAAAAAACATGACCAAGGCCGAGAACACCAAATTGAAGTCTGAAGAGCAACTGGCGGCATCAAATGAAGCTCTCCAGAAATATCGTGCCGATCTCAAAGCTCTAGAAGACGATGCACTGGTTGTCATGCAAGCGTACGAGAAAGTCAAAGCCCTCGAAGCCCAGAAAAAGGAAGAGCTAGAAGCTACCGACAGTGAATTCGAAGGGCTGAAAAAGGAGCAGTCTTCTGCGAAGTGCGCTGAAGTAGATTTGATTGGACAGATCGATAGTATCGACAAGCAGTTACAAGACATTCAAGCCAAATCGCGTCACTTACAGTCTGAAATGTTCAAAATTGAAGAGGCCGCAAAACAGGATGAAGAGGAGTGGGGCGACTTATCCGAAGATGGTGACGAAGACAGTGACGGTGACGAAGAATCATCACGGCTTGTCAAGATGGATGAAGACGTTGACATTGATGAATTGAAATCGCTGGAAGAACAGGACTTGGTCGCGAAAGAAGAGACGGTAGCGAAAACAAAGTCGAAGGAATTCTCGGCTTTACCCATTTTCAACCCGGAGACTCTTAAACGCCACGACCGCGATACGGTCAAAGAGCGCATTGCTATTTTGGAGACGGAACGAAACAGTATTGCCAAGAACGCTAACCTTGGTGCTATCGCCGAGTATCGAAAGAAAGAAGCTGAGTACTTGGCACGGTAAGTTTTAAATGTTCTCCGTTACGGATACGTGCATCTAGATTTCTAACAACCCTGTCTCTCTTTGCAGCGTTACCGAGCTGGATACAATCACGGAAGAACGAAATCACCACCGTCGAACGTATGAAGACTTACGTCGCAAACGTCTTGAGATGTTCATGGAGGGTTTTGGACACATCACTTTGAAACTAAAGGAAATGTATCAGATGATTACTCTCGGTGGGGATGCCGAGCTTGAACTGGTAGATTCATTGGATCCTTTCTCCGAGGGCATTGTTTTCTCGGTAAGACCCCCCAAGAAATCATGGAAAAACATCAGCAACCTCTCTGGAGGAGAGAAGACACTGTCCTCTTTAGCACTCGTTTTTGCCCTTCATCATTACAAGCCCACGCCTCTTTATGTTATGGATGAAATCGATGCAGCGCTGGACTTCAAGAACGTTTCAATTGTGGCTAACTACATCAAAGAGCGTACTCGCAATGCTCAATTTGTGATAATTTCATTACGCAACAATATGTTTGAATTGGCAGATCGTTTGGTAGGTATCTACAAGACTGACAACTGCACCAAGTCAGTCACGATCAATCCAAGGGCTTTTGGTATCGAATCTCGGCAGAATGGTTTAATCGCCACAACTCCGGCGCTGTTGAACCGCACAAACAAAACCATTTCCTCTGTAGCCAAGGATTCGGCTCGTCGTCGTCTAACCATTCATTCCGAATCCACTCCGCGAGCAAGTATCGAGAATAGCGGCGAATAACTTCTATGTAACGATTCCGACTTTCACTCAAGTACTATACTTCGAGTCACATTCCGCTGTGTGTCGTCTTACTGTTACATCGACCATCTCCCGCGCGTGAGAATCTTTAAATTCATATTTTCGTTGTGTTGTGTATGGTATCAGACCGCAGCGTAATGCAGTCACCCGGACAACTACACGATGGCACCATACCGTGTCTCGGGATAGGAGTAAAGCTTCCCTATCCGATAAAGCCCCATACCGCATTGATATAGTTGATGGTATGCTCCTTGCTTCTGCATCTCGATGATGCCGCATCTCAATCATATTGTATTGCCTTTTCCTTTCAAGTCCAATGTCGCACGGCAATTCGTAGCAATCATTTCTGCCTCTATTCATCGTCATCGTCATCGTCGGAGCTATCCTCGTTGTCGTCATCAGCATCATCATCGTCGTCGTCGTCGTCAAACAGGGGAAGTAACAATAAATTGGACTGAAACCCGACGGCATGTTCCGGTTCTCCAGGCCAAGACATTAGCATACGCCCAAGCTCCACGAAAGAAGCTCGAGAGACATGAATTTCGTTGTTCTGATACCCCCAAACCGCGAAGTTATTCGTCACAGCTGCCCGTAGGAGGGCAGAATGCTCGTCCCAAGCTTCCGTTGCCAACAGGGAGGCGGCCACTTCGTAGAATGCCCTTGCCTTTGTACATGAACGATTTTGCAATTGGTGCACGAGTCCAAGATTAAAAATATTGACGGCACTTGCATAGATGACTTGTGCAAAGTCTTCATCTATGATTGCGAAAGGCCGTGAGTATAGGTGAACTACGGGAACAGGTCCTCCATCGGGCGATCTTCCGCTCGTCTTTGTAAAGCCTCCCGGGGAAAGTGTCTTAAAGTTCCCTGGGGTATTCTTTGGTTTGGATAGGTACACAGATCGAGTACTTAGATGATACTCCGCTAAAAAGATGCATTCGGGAGTCACGCACCGCGGAGGGGCATCGCGCCCCACGACGACACAGCGTTCGACCCCTGCTCTGTCGTGGGCTATTTTCGTCTCCAAAGCCGCTCGGAACAGATCTTTCGCCTCCTCCAAATATCCCGCGCCAAGCATATCGATGCCTATGTTGTTGAACGTTTTGGTTTGTTCCATTGTTGTTGCATGTACCGCAGTAGAGAGGGAGATGGATGGACAGAGAGTTGCTCACAGTCAGATGCTGGAAATGCGATAAAATTATTGATTATTGCGGAACAAAACGGTGGCGCGAAGCATTGCTGATGTGAGGCAGAGACTGAAAGGCGATGTTTTCGCTCCATACACGGGGTTGTGTAGACGGAGAACGGCACACCAACTGAGAATCCGAAGCCCTGACTGTGAAGTACCATTCCCGATCGTGGAAGAATCTTCGTTGGGGGCGAAAAGAAAACTTATTTGTTTTCTGATGGATAGATAGACTGACGTAAGTAAGTATGATGTTGTGTAATCCATTCTTTCGGTGTACAATTTTACTGTTGTGTACTTCCGTTACAATAATAATGTTTTCCTTGAGGAATCATTACATCATCATAATAATAGGATGTCGAAAATGACTGCGAAAAAAAATGGGATTCTCGAAATTGTGCCGTTTCATGATTTTCGGTCAAGGGCGTGCGTATGCGTCTTTTTAGGAAAAAAGAAATAGTTACGAAAGATCAACCGGTAGGTATAGTAATGATGATGTATTCGTATCACGAGATCTAAAGAGTGAAAGAGAAGATCTAATAACAAAAACGACAACTCTAGTAGTTACAACTACGGGTGCAATACTAGTACTTGTTTGTAACAAAAGGTAGTGCAAAGCACCTTCGATAGTAGCAGGTTCTTCCGCAGACTACCACACAAATAGCATTCACGGTATCGTTCCATGTAGTTCCTACCTACTTAGTTCGTCATGCACCGCCAAAATGAACTCTCACACTCCGATACCGGTTCGACGCATCAAGTAGCCGTTGCACTTCGCAGTCAGTGTAACATTTGGGGATGTTCATATTGGCCAAGAAGCGAGAGATTGCGCTACCCCCGCCCACCCAGCGACCATATCTAACTTGGAAGATGGGAGGAGTATATTATTTTATTGTCAATGCGTAATGATAAGAGAAACTAGGTAGATGGAATAAAATGTACCGGAAACGTAGGGTGGGCAAGTAATTTAACTGTGTCTTCCCCCCATGTTTCTACCTTTTCAATCATCCAAAGCACCCCCTACTGAGTGCGAATGTGCATAGTGCGAATCCGATGCTAAAAAAAAGAAAGAAATTGCGAATGTCCCGTCATTGTGCCCCTTGACGACGAATTCCCATTCACGCAGCTCGGGAAGCCACGAAGGTCGCTGAGTGATAGATGCGTGCAGCTTGTTGGTACAGGCCCCAGGAATTTACCATTGAATCCGTCGCAGTTAACAAACGATTCCTCCAACGTTGGGCTCCACACAGGTCACCACGGTGTACGCAAAGTTCTATCAAATTGTGACACGAGGCCAGAAAAATGTCCGTGGCGTTATCCGCAAGTTGAAAGGCCTGGTGAAAGAGAAAGAAGGCTCTGTCCAGTAATCGTTCCTTCGCGACGTATGTCATGGCACAGTGAGATTGGAAGAAACAGGATAGGCCCATGTTATAGATCGCAACGGAAGCAACGCTCTGGACGGTACAATGATCGTTGGATCGGACAGGTTCGGGGGTGTTGGAGATGAGGAAAGGAAGACTCAGGATGTTAGATCGCAGCATACACCTTTGCGAAGTAATGTCTTCGCTATCATGTACGTCCGCGTCCAAGCACCGTGGAAAAGTTTCGACGGCCGTACAAGGCAAGTTCGCCGTCTCCTCGTCTTGATTCGGCTGCGACAAGACCCCCGAAACCAGTCTAATACCATCTTGCAAATGGTAAAATGCCGCTTGGTATTCTCCCAAAGCTATCCACTCCACTGACTCATTGTTTATCTTGCGAAGATGGACTACCGCAAGTTTGGTTTGCGCAATGCTGGAAAAGGACTCCATGGTCACACCTACCAAAGTATGCTACTCTCCACTCTCCACTCTCCACTCTCTATTCCTTGGAGTGAATGAGAATGAGGGTGAGATGATTGTTGGGGTTCTCGCTCCGGGGTCAGTTGGACCGCGAAAATCATTTTTTCGGAACAAATCTGATTGGCTTGAGTGATGACAAATTTCTGGGGAAAATAATAAGTGAGCAAAATATTCCTAAATACGTTTTTTTGGGTGTGAAAATGTCACCGATATGCCTTACAACCCACACAGAATACAAAGGATGTGATGATGGCTTGTTTTTTGAATTATATTAATACCTTGGAAAACATAATTCTCTTCAGCAAGATTTACATTACTCCAAAGATACCTATCACCAACACGGAAAATGACATCAATCATGTTCGAAACACGTCGA
>Ga0051981_10001932_pt1 | contig 10133 bp, 3 predicted proteins | sample CryGey13umfilter_3_FD_59644 | JGI IMG/M metagenome (GOLD analysis project Ga0051981, IMG submission 59644) | Groundwater microbial communities from aquifer in Utah, USA - Crystal Geyser 4/10/14 3 um filter | ecosystem: Environmental > Aquatic > Deep subsurface > Groundwater | place: USA: Utah... | reverse complement strand
GGCCCGGGATACGGCGTTGATTTGAATCTCAAAGGCAAGGTGGACCCAATGTACGAGGAACCGGGCACGTGGTCTTGGTCGACACCCCTGGAGGATTACGCCCGCGTCCAAAGTCACACCGGACATATTAATGTGCAAATGGAACGGGCCGTGGAACCTGGCATTCGTATCAAATCAGAATTCACCCGCGACGACAGCACCAATGGTGGCTTTACGTTGCACGCTTGTGGTTCCAAGATCACGTCATCGATTCCCCAAACGGAAGATCCTAATTCTGGCATTTCGATGTACGCGTATAATCTTTACATTGAAAGGGGCACCATGTCACCGGAACCGCAGATTCTATTGCATCTCGACCCAGGCCAATCGGCTACTTGGTCTCAAAAACTTACCATCGGCGATGAGTCCTCACGTGACGAGGCGTGGCCGTATCAGTCGAGTCTACGGGCTGCGTCATTGGCAGAGACAGTGGCGTCATCGACAAACCTCTTGGAACGTTATCCGATCATCATTCCAATTGTAGCCCTCACGATGCTCGCTTTGACTTTGCAAAGCGTCGTGCGTCATCAAAGACGTCGTCAACGGCAGCACCATTATGTTCGAGTAGCCGATGTTCCCGAAACAACACAAGGAGACGACGACAATGGACAATGATGTGCAATGCCGTTGGTCGATCTTCACTCTGATAACAGAGGAAAGCAGCATCCTCCCATCTCATTATTACTTGGACCAAGCACACTCTTTCTGCCACCAACAATCATTCGTTGAAGCTTGTAGATAATCACTGACCCACTCCCATCATAAACTAGAAATAGTTCGTGCTTGTAACATTCAATCCTCTTTTCGATTCGAGCAACTGCAAAACCTCAACTATCTGTGGTAATCATTGTAGGAGTAGCTAAGATGCCATCATATAACTTCTTGCCAGGACAAGATAGAGGCTTTCTTTGAATCAGAAGGTGAGCGAAACGAATCAAATGTAGGCAACAGAAAATGCAGTGTTCAGAAGAAAAAAATGCTTGCGCGCGTGAAAACACGGGTACGCGTCGATATTATTTATTCCCATTCTCCTTTCACGGTTGCAACAGCCACCCGACATAACATTGTCAAGTAGGGTTAGGAGCCCCCAGTCACGTGTTTCGGAAGAGGCAAACGATTACATGTCAACGCCACTTCATCCATCTCTGTAAGTGTGGTTCGAATTTTGCATAGAACCTTGGCCACGAATCGTTCTTCGAACATCGTAATCCAACGAGCGTCGGTTATTGGAGCATACCAACGAAGCGTTGACATGAGCGGGCGGCTGGCCTAGGTGCCAGACGTGGGTTCGTCTCTAGGTCTGAATGGGGTGGCTCGCAACCGGACGGCGCAAGGCGAAATATGAGGTTTATAACATTTACGTGGATAAATTAGATTGATAAAGTTACGAGTCTTACACGTATATCTGCGGCTTGCGGAGATCGTCAGGCTGCACGCCTCCTTGGATGGTCTGCAGGATCTGACCGAAGCGATCCGCCGCGAAGACGGTATCAAAGCGGTATTCGTGTAGAACCATCCGAGCGGTATAGTGCCAGTGATCCCGTTCCTCTTTTTTGCTTGAGTCCATGCCGTTTGGACGTACCCTCATTTTCTCGTGGGCAGACTGGATTTCGTCCGAGATGATGCGGCAAACAAAGGGACCGAGGTCAACCGGCAAGTTGTAACGGATCACGTATTCAACGACGAAGAAGTAGACGACTGAAACGATGCCTGACAAGACAGAAACAGTTCCGAGGATAGAAGGGATTTGAAAGTCAGATTCATCCCCCATTGTGTCGTCGCCCTTGTCGAACTGATTTACAGCAATCGCCCAGGGAAAGGTAACAGCAGCTGTCGTGGCGGTGATGAATCGGATGAAGGTGAGCGCCATCTGGTGGCTAGTTGCGCTTAAGACTACCGAAAAAGAGGCTCTTGACTCGGAATCAACAGTAGCGTTTCTCTTGGCCTTGATCTTCTGGTGCAACCCGCTCAACAGGCTGTACTTTCGGAACAGGTGAAAGGCAGCCAGAACGGCACCCATAGTCGATGGAAGAGCGGCCCAGAAGGCAATATCAATCAACACATCGACGCGGAAAATGCGACCAATCGTGAAGACAATTGAAGAGACAAATACTAGAAACCCCGTCACGAACACAATAGAAGCAACTTGGCTTTCTCTGTGTGCCCAGAATAAAGTCTCGAAATCAAGGTGTTCACGGTGAAGGATCTTTCCACCGTTCAAACCGGACAGCCTGTTGATATTCTCAGCCAAGCGACGGGTCTCGATCTCAACGGGGGCGCTGCCAATGCGGCGATCTATACGCTGGCGGTACATGAGACTTCTGAGCCACGAAAGCGCGGAGAACAGATCCCAGTGAGCTATTTTGCGCTTCTTCACGAAACCCCATCGGATCGCTCCTTCCTGGAGCGTCGTCTTCAGGCGAGGCTTGAACTGCACCAATTTCTCAAATAGTTCCTTTGCTTCTTCTTGGCCATACGGGCCCGGGCTTTCGAAAGTCAATATTTCTTGAGTGATTTTGTATACATTCACCAAGGATTCTTGGACGTAGCTGTTCACATAGTACTTGACGGCCAAAAAGTCAGTCAACAAGATGTCCTGGAAGCGGCGAATCGCGTCGGTGTCGAATCTAGATCTCTTCAGCTCTTCGTAGGCTTGGTCGAAAGCTTGTGGGTCCTTGATGTTGTAGTACTTGAACTGGTCACGGAGGATCATCACAGTATTCTCGAGTTCTTCGTAAAACGGATTCTTCTCATCCAGAGCCACTCTCATTTTCTCATCATCGCCCATGAGTGAAAACACGGCTTTTTCAACTTTGTGATAGCGATTGTAGAAGAAATCAGTGCGAGCTTCTTCATTACGGCTCTTGTATCGGGCAATGTTCGTCATGGTGCCAAACGAGATGACAATGTTCAAACCAGCCAGCACCGCTGCAAAAATATTAGAGGCGTCTGTGTCGACAAGGCGAAGACCCAACGTTGCAGCAGAAAGCGCGGCTGATTGTGTAAGAGAGTTGGCAACACTAAAAACAAGAAGTAAAGCAAAGGGTGAGACATCTCTGTGCGCTGGCCACCGACACAATCCAAATGGTGGTGCCACTTACTTCTGAGCTTCCACGGCGAAATCGTCAATGACTACATCCACGGGTGCAGTCTGGTGAAACAGCGACGACGATATCCGCAAGTCTTCGCTGCGCAAGAATTGTGCAAAATCGATGAGCTGTCGGCAGATCTTGTAGATTCGCACTCCGTAGAAACCTTGAAGTGGCAAAATGTCGCGCTCTACCTTGTCCCAGAATTCACTCTTTTGGGGGGTATCATCGTTGACATTGAGAACCATTTCTTTCGTTTTCAAACTTATCGTAGGGTATCTTTCTAAAATGTCCATGAAGCGCGCAAGGACGTTTTTGTGCCACTCTTTCATCAACGTTGCAAGGAAGAAGTCGTTGTACTCGAGACCACGGGGGATGAGGGCAGCAGCGAATTTCACTTTCCAGTCGTAGGAAAGAATGTTTTCCGTGTCCTGTCCCGTTTCTTTGTACTCTGTAAGCTTGTCCCAGAGGTAATTGACACCAGCGCGGTATTGGAAGCCCGGGCGAAGGAACCCGTCTTGACCGTAGTTAGATCCTGTTCCGCGCTGAACGACTTCACCGTTCGACCATTGTGTTTCTTGGCTGTACTCGCTGAAGCGGGTCTTGAAGTCAATCCCGGCCAGGGCCTTGCCCAGAAAGACATTGAAAGACATGGAGTTGATGCAAGCACCCGTCAGGCCGCTGTAGCGCATAAAATGTGGCGTTGACTGCTCATCCCCACCAAACGCGAAAACATATTCGTTCTTGGACTTAATCATGGTCCGATGATTCACGTAGTGGGCAACAGGGAACGAAGCAAGCGAAACCTTCGATTCCGCGTTCCCATCGGGTCCGCGTGTGAGGTTGCTCTCCCTCTTGACCATCTCGCTGCCTGTGAAGATCTTGACATGACCCTCGACCGAACGACAGATGTACTTGTTACCTTTGATGATAATTATCTCGTATAACTCGGCGGGTTGGTCGACTAAACGGAAAGCTTCCAACTCTGGTAGTTCGCTCAGCTTTTGTGGAATATGAGAATCGATCAGATAGAGGCGAGGAACGCGTTTTCGGGCACCGGGATTGTAAACATCTCCTTTGCGAATCGTTTCAAGGACGCCCTCGTACCATAAACGGTCCATGTATGACAAGAGAAGACCCCGGAACCGATCGATGTCCGTCTTCTGTTTGCCGTCCTTATCCTTAGCGCGAAGAGAACTGACGAGCTGATCGCCCAAATCCTCCTTCCACGCATCGTACTCGCGCGTGAATTCCATGCCAAGGTAAAAGTTGTCGCCGGTTTCAAAAAATCGGGTCTGGACCGTCTTTCTGCGCCATTTAGGCGCGTCTTCGGCGAGCTGGCGGCATCCACTCACGATCTGACGAGGGAAAAGCAGGAAGAATTGTGAGTGTGCTACACGCAAGGGCCAGTTATGTATATTTGTGTGGTTGGTTGAGCTTACCTTCGGCATGAGGGGGTCCCACACATCGAGCAAAGGGAACTTCGATTCATTGACGAGTGCCTGAAACTGAAGCTCCCAATTTTTGTCCCTGCTGACAGCTTCATAAATACCACGGATGAACTTCTTAACGCGAACCATCTTCGTAAAGTCACCGATGATGCGAGTGTTCTGATCGTTGATACTTCGAATATCATCCAAAAGACCAGAGCCAAAGCGCTTCTCGCCGAAGTTGTGCATACCGTAAGAGACTTTCAGGCCCTGAAGACACGCTACCCCGTATGGCTCGTACGTGGTGAAGCAGAGGTGGGTATTCGATTCCTTCGGTTTTCCAGTACATTCGAAGACGTGAGTGAAACCAACATCAAGGGCAAATTTCTTCCTAGCGATGCCCTTTGAAAGTAAGGTCTCAAAACGGGGGGCGGCACCTTGAGTGTCGACGCACTTTACAACGACAGCAGTAACAGAGCCATGAGCGTTGACAGGGGTGTCGATCGGGTAGATGGCCGGGGAGTTCTGTCGTCTGACAACTCGGTCTTGGTGTTCTCTTTCGAGTGCGCGGAAACAATACTCATTAGAGTCGAGGTCGACCTTGACGAGCTTGAACGGACAAATTCGTCCGGCTTCGGGCACGTACACACCATAGTCGTTACCGATGTTGAGTTGTTCCCATGGAAGAGTCTGTTGGTATATCAGTTCGGTCACCTTCCAAGTGACCTCATCTTTTTCAATTTTGGTGCCGGTATTATCGACATCACGTTTGATCAGATCATCGACCTTCAAGGCGCTGCCGTCTTTGAGAACCATATTCTTCTCCGCGTCGTACTGCGCTTTGCTCTCGGTGTAAATGCTGATAAGGCCTTTACTCCACAAACGAGTAACTTCTTCGTGCAGCATGTTTTCGAGATCCTTGATGGTGATCTCGACGAAACCTTGCATCGGGAGAGTGTTGCCAAGCTGGGCGTCAGTCTCCCCTGCCAGAGAGATATAGATGTTTTCGAAAGTTGTGCCCAGATGATAGCGCATCATTGCAATCCACCTTGCGTCAAGACGGACAATTTGCGCGCGCTCGAAAGTCGATCCACCCTTGCCAAACGCGTCACGAGCCTCGTAGAGTTTCATGACACCATCAGAAGAGAGAACATTCTCTGTGCAATGAAGCACGGTCATGAGCCCCGTTGGTCCACCTCCAATCACTGCGACTGATTGCGGGGTCGTGTCCACAATTCGTGTTCCAGGGCTGACCTTCTTGCCCACTTTGTGTTTGAAAGGCCTGTAGGCATCCGTGACTTTGTCGTAGATGTAATACTTTTGGCCGGGAACGAGATCTTTCGGATGAATTGCAGTCCGAGACACAGACCGCTGAACCTCCTTCAATACATTCACTCGGGAGCTGTCAAGTTCTTCGCAGAACATGTTGCCGACAACCATCAAGCGTGTAAGCGCCACTCGCATGCTGGGGAACTCCATGAATGCGTTGTATTTGAATCTACGGCCGTGATAGAGCTCGATAGTCATGTATGCCTTCTGAGCACGGTTGATGCTCTCGGCAACCAAATTGTACTTATAAATTTCCTCTCCGGCGACATCAATTTCCTCATTGATGTTGGACGCCACGTGCATTAAATTGTACTTTGTCCCACCAATCAGCGAGACGCACGAGTACACTTCTTTGGTTCCGCCGATAAAGTACCATTCGTTACGTTCGATTTGCGTTGGATGGACCTTTTCACCGACCGAACGCTCGCGGATAACCTGGTCAAGGGCTTTCCGGCGCATTTCGCGCTGCAAGAGTGTCTTAACGCGGCTCAGAAGGAGCTGCGCAGGCTTCGAATTTTCTTCTCCGTTCTCAATAAGTGAAATAAGTGTTCGCTTGTCACGAGGAGTGGTGAGGTTCAGTGCCTTGGTGATAACATCAGCGCCGACCTCTTCGTATTGGGGAGATGCCTTACTGATGAGGACATCCTTGATGTGACGAAGAACAGCCTGTTTAAGCTTGTCTTCGGTGGGGAGTTTCCAATTGACGGCAAGCATACAATCGAATCCAACACGGATACCCACCTCAACAGACGAGAGGATTTCAAAAACAGTGTCGGCTTCTTCGTTGATAGCGTCAAGGGCCAGGATGATGGCCTCAACCCAACTTTCAAAGGGCTCAAGCCATACTCTAACCCCACTGCAAATGTTAGGCAGCATTCGCTTGAGTGTTATTGCCAACTCTTGGGCCTTGTCGATCGGTTTCGTCACATTCATGGAGGGCCGCAGCTCTTGCAGCCGCTTGACAAAGGGCCCGAGGACCTCGCCATCCCAGTTGTTGCGCCCACGTAGATTGGTCATGATAAGAATCATCTGAGGAATGTGGAAACGTAGGGCCTCGAACGGATCGAGCTGTTCCATGCGCTGATGCGCAAAGTTACCCCATGGCTGCTTCAGCATGTTGTGCCAATGCTTGCTGAGGCCGAGAAGGACATGCATGACACCATTATTCACCGTAGTGGCTCCGGGGCTGGTAATGAATGTACGTACCAACGATTCATCGGTTGGCAGGCGGTGATGGAAACGAAACTCATTGGTCTTGTTGCGGCCTTGGGCGGTACCGTACTGGTTTCGGTTGGCCGTTTCAAAATTGTTCGACTCGGCGGCCAAGTTCTGTGCCGTATTGTCAGGATCGTCCGTCACCAAACCTTCACGACCTCCAGTGAGGACACGGGTAATCCAGTTGGACGGCCCCAACACTACACGAAAAATGGAAGCCAATGCATGGTTTCGTGTAGCGGGGAAATTTTCCGAAGCCGGAAAACCTGTAATGCCAATCACCGGAATCTGGCCAAAGCCGTCAAGGAGTCGGTTGTACGTCATCCATGTGTGCAAATGCCACAACCAATCGTAACGACTTCCAAGGTTGGCCACGATAATACGCGAGATGTTGCGATTCTTCATGGCGGTGGTGAGATGTTTGCGAACTTCGACCATATCGCCACAGTCGAGTGCCTCGATGACTTGGACACAGATTAGCGCTTCGAGGCTCGTCAAAAAGGGGACAAATAACTGCAAGATACGAGACATCATCAAGGCATTGATCTCGTCGTACTGAGATTCCATCAAGCGACGAAGAGCACCTCGCCAGGCTCCACCCATGGTACCGACTTCATTGTTGATTTCCAAAGCGTTGGTCTTGAGGGAAAAGACGCCGAGATTCGAGGACACGTCCGTGCCTTGTTTTTCAAAAAACTCTTCATCATCGACATTGTGCTTGAACTCTGCGCCCTGAACAAAATTTGAAAAGAACGTTGAAGGGTCACGATCGAGGAGGTAATCAATGGACGTAAAGGCCGAGGTGGAATCGGCCGAAACGAGACGACGCGAGGATTGGTTATTCAGGTCCGGCACTTCCGAATCATTGAATTCTTCATTTTCTCCGACAGTGGCAGGCATAGATCCCGACGTGACCCTCGCAGAAATACTAGTAGGGGGAAGGGAGACACCCCCGGACGTGCTGACATTGAAAGAAGGAGGCGGAAGACTGATAGAAACGCGTGTCGAAGGATCACGTTCCGGGGCGTCGAACCGAAATCCAGGACCGTTGGGATCACGTTGAATGACAGAACCCGGCACACGGGAGGCAAAAGATGCGCGTGAGGAATAACGCAGAATCGATCGACCTACACCTGCGGAAGGATCTCGGCCTAGGCGTGGGGCCGAGGGAACTTCGGCGTCGCTGAAGCGGGTAAAGCTGTCGCTGGTAGGAGGATCTGCCATCTTTCTTACTCACAAGTAGTGATATATTTCTTCTAAGGTTCTTCTTGGTTGGTTGGGTCTCCGAGTTCGGGCTCTGTGAAAAGATTGCTGCAACGTTTGAGTTCACCTTTTCCAGTCACATCAGATTCGTTCCAGTCACATCATCCCGTTGTCGACAAAGGAAACAAGCCAAACACAGGGTTACGAGAATCATTAACTTACCTTTGTTTGCTTAACTTTGTTCTCTCTCAGTTGGCAAACGAACGCAATGTCGAAATTAATTTTTGGTTGGTGTTGCTTTGTCGATTGTGTGCTTCGTTGATGGAAACAACGCCACGGAAGAAGAGAATTATGAAACGAGGAAGTGAAATCTGAAATCTTGGCTGTGTGAAGCCGGATCGCCTGCGGCTGGAGGTGTTCACGGCTGAGATCTTTGTTCAAGAAACGGCGTGCCACGAGGGTTTTTGTCTGCGCGGGCATGTACACTGTCAGATCGAAAGTAGATTGGCGGGACAGAATTTCTTCACAGTCGGTTTGAACATGATCTGACACTTACATTAACTGGGTCAAGACGACGCAGAGAACGTAGCCGCTAAGTACTGCACGTACAAAAATTAGGCGATTCACGGAAAGACATGACAAAAATATCATGAAAGATTCACAAGTGGTAGGATACACAATGTTGTAGAGTCTTCCGAGTCGAAAGAGGGTACGAATAGTCGTATTTTTTCTGGTACCGTTCGTACTGGACCCAATGTCTTGGTGTTTCTGATATGATTCATGTCACAGTGAGTGATGTGTGTTTCGGACAAGACCCGCATCGCGTTTTTTATGTGCAAGGCCCCCCTCCACGAACAACCAAGTCGGAAAGACAACCGAGTTCACGGTCGACTGCAAGATACCGCTCGACGTTTACCGTACGCCATGTGTCTGCTAACCAATAATGTAAACCATTGAACATCTGACAGTGTCGTCAGTCATCCGATGATCGTTAAGGCTAACTGTTAACTTCTTTTCATGTCGTTCATGGCGTGCCGAGATGAGGAGTGAACGATTGGAGCAAGAATCTACGGTGGAGGACACTTACACCGGTCGGAGTACTTCTTTGGGGGATAATACTTTCACCTTCAACCACTTATCCCGCCATGTTGATATTTTCGCCCTACTAGCATTAAGTAAATGGATGAGATAGAACAAAGAAAAAAAATCGACTACAGCAAAGCTTCTGGATACATCTACCTTGTATGAGGATATTATTGTCTTCCGAAAGAAGCTATTTTGGCGGGTTGAGAAAAAAGGCCGTGGGTGGGTCGTCGTGTGCTACTTCCGACGGCTCGATTTCTCTTTAAGAATCTATTGGCCACGTTGTCAACCTCACTTCAAGTACAGAAGAGATATGTGGTACTTGATTGATGCCCTTCTATAAATAGTGCCTTGCTTTGCTATTAATGAAATATCCCTTTGATGAATTACAGATTTTGGTCCATAATAGGGCTTTTCGTTTGCATCACAATTGTTGACATCTTCATTATTTTATTACTCTTTTCTTTTACGATCGAATGATTGTAGTCTTTTACGTCTGAACGGCGAGCTTCATCAAATGTTCCATGAACACGCGGAGTGACACATCGTCCGTGTAAACTTGAGCGCCCCCGATACCACCCAAATCACTGTTGTGCGTGACAGAAGGATTCAACTTGGCCATCAAAAAGCGTGCTTCCGACTTGTGCTGGTCACATACGATGTAACGGGGAACAGGGAAACGAGCATCCATGATGAGTTGCGCATCACTTTGAGGAGCCTCCAACAAACTTCGAAAGGCTGCGTG
>Ga0051981_10001926_pt1 | contig 10159 bp, 4 predicted proteins | sample CryGey13umfilter_3_FD_59644 | JGI IMG/M metagenome (GOLD analysis project Ga0051981, IMG submission 59644) | Groundwater microbial communities from aquifer in Utah, USA - Crystal Geyser 4/10/14 3 um filter | ecosystem: Environmental > Aquatic > Deep subsurface > Groundwater | place: USA: Utah... | reverse complement strand
TCTCTCTCTCTCTCTCTCTCTCTCTCTCTCTCTCTCTCTGAGTTTCATTCTCTCATCTTTTGCTGTGGAAGCTGATCCTGTGAATCATCATCATCATCGGCAGCAGCATTGGAGTTACCGTCCCCTTACTACCAGACATTGTTGGACTTGTAAATTTCGCTTCCTATAATGTCACGCGCTGCAGAAACCACCACCGCGGCAAGTAGTCCGTCAGGTTTTAATTCCTTGGCTCTCAATTCCAGCATGGATCAAATCTTGGCACCTTCCATGGAAGAACCAGTATCACCGAATAAATCAAACGATGCGGATCAATTGAACTTTATGTTACAGGATGATTTGAAAGCTGCTCCTTCGGCTAACAATCACAGTTTATCATCAGCAGAAGAGAAAAAAGTAGATGAATCTACCATCTCCGAAACCCCCTCGTATGACGACAATCCACCCGTCAACAACAGTTCGTTTGAAAGGGCCTTGGGCGAAATTGAGAACGAGTTTGAAGATAAAGACTATGAATTTGCTGATGATAGGCAAGAACGAAAGTCTGATAGCCTGACTTCGTCGACGATGGAATCAAAAAGATATAATGATATCCTGGGTTTGTTGCGGAACCGTCGTCAAGAATTGACAGCCGCCTTGCGAAAACAACCAGGAGACTTGGCGGCACAGTCTAGTGATGAAATTGGCAATGAATTGGTAGAGGTGACAACAAAATCCAGCGACGAAGGGGATACCGCAGTCGTATCGGTGACAGGAGCCACAAAGAGCGACGAAGGAAAACATAAAGAAGGATCGGCTGATTCGGACGAGACGGCAGCAACTTCCAATCTGGAAAAGAAAGCGGAATTATCTAATTCGGATGAGAAGACGGCGCATTCATGCACAACTGAAGAATCCAATGCAAATCAATTGGAAAGGATTGAATCCGCGCCGCAGGAAACGGAGGACGAACGCCGGCGTAGACAACAGACAACCACACCGACACGCCGGCACCCGGTGGACCTGAATTCCCTTTCTCCCACTCCACCCCGTTCACCCCAGCGTAGCCTACCCTATTTTCATAAACCGTCGGGTATGACACCACCAGCGTCCCCAACTTTCTTGACCGGTTTGGGTACTAAATCTCCTCCGCGGAAAGCCCGTCTCGATTTGTCGCCCAATGCACGTTCTGAAGACTCGGCTTCGCCCAGGGCTTCAAGTCCAGCAACAATGTCACCCAAAGGAATTGATTCGAGTCCCTCAGCGAGGGTTTCAGGTGCCCCGGCTCGCGATTTGCCAACTTTACCTCCGTTGATGACGTCTATAGTGCAACAGGATGGGTCGCCAAAAACTACTTCCCATCGTCTGCCTGAATCACCGCAGTCCGAAACGGATAAGGCAGCACCATCTTCCTATATGACCCCTCGTTCGATTTCACCCCCATCCAAAAATCTAGATACTGCAGCGATCGCCGCCCGGAATGCGTTACCGAGATCTTCGCTTCAGAAAGGCAGTCCTTTTCGTGCAAGTGGGGGTCATTCGCCGAGGAAGTACATCCCGCCGGACAAAATCCGATTTCGTGATCCGTATCCCATTCTTCGGCCTGAAAAACAACCTCGTGATCCGGAGGTAATCATCGCCGAGCACATAACGCCCAAGGAGCAGGATCCCATCCGCTGGGTCCGACCCAAGCCCGACCTCAAGCAATTGATTGTCGCTGCAATGGGAACTTCGCTGGCTCGCCGAAGTAATGCATGCGGTGCTCTGAAAGTATTGACAAAGAGCAAAAAGAATCAAATCAATCTCTTCCGCACTGATTCCTTCATGTCGTCGCTCTTGTTTTGCGCTTCACAAGATATCCCAGTGAAAGAGCGAGACGTGGCGTTAGACGCACGGACACGTGCTGTATCCTGTATCAAGGCCGTTTGCGAACCAAAGATGAATCGATATCATGCCATCACTTTTCCGGGTCTCTTAGACTGTCTCGCTAAAGTGATCCAGACTGACAATGGCGAATCGCGCTCCCTCGCCTGCGGCGCGTTGGCCCTCATTGCAAAAACCTCCGACTGCAGGGAAGAAATTGCAAAGGATTTCCGTTTGGTTAGACTTTTGGCCCAAGTTCTGGGCAATCGCGTACCAGTTTCGTCTCCTGTGAAAGAAGACAAGGTGGAGTATCCAAGCTCTCCCCTACCTGACGAACACACGGACGACGAAGATGACGAACATTCCGACAACTCAGGGATAGCTGAAGAATCCACGATTGCTGATTACGATACAGCTTTTGCTGGATCAATGGGCATGCTCGAATCCTTTGATATGCTTTCTCGCAACAATCCGAATAGTCCTAATCCCCAATCCGACGAAGAAGGAACCGTGGAAGATCGAACGGTAACATCATACGAGTCAGAAAATGATCAGCCAGCGGTAGACTCGATTCGGAAAAAGAATCTCGAAAGGAACCAAACCTTTGTTCAAGAATCAAGAGCTAGCGCTTGCGCCGTTCTCTTACATTTGTCCCGTGAATGTGCTTTGTCCGTAAGTTTACTTTTTGATATATGCAGAAGAGAGGTCGTCAAATGCAAGGTCTAACCCCATCCTCTACTGGCTTAGCCTCTATTGTGTAGTAACCAGGCAGTTATGGACAATATGATTTTGGTTGCGAACGAAACATTGAATGTAATTCACACCCGCTGTCTGGAATTCTTGTTTAACTTATCGAGATTTCCAGCCAATACTGCCAAAATGACCCCCTACGAGGGGATGATTGGAACGTTGATATCACTCGGGGCTGCGGAAGCCCCAGAGGATCGTGTACTGGCGCTCCAAACGATCCAGAATCTATCTGCAGACCAATTTAGTAAGCCAAGGCTTGCGATCGACTCGGTTCTCACATTTTTAACAGCTTGTGCTGTACGAAAAGACGAAACCGAACGAGAAGCGGCAGTTTCAGCGCTGCAAAATATCTCGACGGAACCTGGTGCTGTGGTCGCCATAACCAATACCAAAAACGCAATCGCGACTTTAGTTCACCTAGCACACAGCCCGACGACCAAGCAAACTACCCGGCAGTTAGCATGCGAATCACTTGCAAACATCAGTCTCTGGCTACAGACCCTGGCCGGTACAGGCAAGGTGCCCGATAGCGTAGAAAATAATCTGCTGCCCACTCTCAAGACATCGGGTTGGGAGAAGTGGAATTGAAGATCTTCTGTCCCCTGTAACATTTGTTAAATCAAAAGATTTCTATACAATTTCTTGCTCTCTGGATCTGTCAATAGCAGCAAGAAGATTATGTGCGTGCATCTGTGCTTTACTTTGCAACTTATGACATGTTGTTGATGGAATCTTTGCTCTCTTGGGCATTCCATGAAAGGGAGACTGTGCTAGGGGCTTCCCTGCAAGTTGGTGCAGTGGACGTAACAACGCATCGCTGTCAATCTGCATCAAGCTTTCGGTAGTCTGTACAACTAGGGGGGCCACGTTCTCGTTCGAGTCGAGCAGCGGAAGTAGAAAAGATCCAATTTTTGGAATTAAGCCACTGAGAGCGACCCCCGTGGGTCTTTGACAGAAGATACGCGAAGTACAGGCTAGAGCAGATTTCAAAAGGTTTTCAGAGCTTGTTTGACCAGCTTGAATTCGACCCAGACCACCATGCGACGCATCGAAAAGCACTTGTTCTAGCCACGGCCACACAGCCTCGCGGACGCGACTTGCCATGAAATCATCCGAGGCCTCGACCATAGTGGCTACCAGATCCAATACTCGCGACAGGAAAATTCTCATTTCTCCTCTATTCATGGAAGATGATTTGTTATCGCGGAGACGGGGCACAATGGCAATCAAAGCGCTCTCCTTGCTACTTTTCAAGAGCCTGACTGTTGCAGTGGTGCGAGCTGCCAAGGAAGGCCAGCAATCTGCGATGTGACGCAAAATTGCATTCTTGGCTCCATTCAGCTCTTCTTCCCCTTTTGTTGGTTCTGGAAGCCTTGACACGGTAAAGAGAAGCTCGAAACAGGAATTCAAGAGTTTGCATGCTCCGCTCTGTACTCGCAACTCAGAATGCGACAACAAATATGCCGCGATGGATACCACTCTTGCGATAAGATCCGTGTCTTTCTTTGTAGCAACAATGCTCCACTCTTCAGATTCTTCATTGTCGCCTCCTGGATCTGTATCCAATCGTTTGGTATCCGACGTGGGGATGACTCGGAACTCATTCAATAGACTGGTCCATTGGTCATCACATACTGGCCGATTTAATGTTGCCTTCGAAGAGACTGTCGCGTCTTGAACACCTCGAATCGCTGTGCCGAAGCATGAGATTGCAGACTCGAAGAAATCAATATATATGCGGGTCATGTCAGTGTCATCCCTGGCAAAAATAGCCCAACGATCGAACGAATTGGTGGTTGCTAAAAGGAGATCTTTTGCTTGGGACAGAGTTACACGTAATCGCATATGATCGTCTGATTTGAAAGCTGCACGGCCAAGGCGGAAACAAGCTGTTGAAGTCTGGATTGTTTCTCCCAGTGATTGGGCACGATTATCAGTGCCAAGACGTACCAACGCAGTTCCAAGCAGCGATTCAACTGACCCGGCTACCAAACCTTCTAAATCTGTCGCATGGTGGTCATTCTTGATAGATATCGTTTTTAGACAATCCATAGCGGCGTCCTTCACAACAGCCCATTTCGAACACGAATACTGCGTTAAAATCTCAAATAGACCAATTGATCTTAAGTTCGATTGCACCTGTGTGTTTCGACTAAGAAAAGACAACCATTGAAGCAAGCATGTGCCGACGCATGCAAATTCTTTTGAGTCATTTGTGGGTAGGGACGTATCGTTGTTGAAAAGAGAAACGGCAACTGGGAGTGTTGATTTCATGAGCATTTCGACCGACTGGGATCCTCTGGTGTCGTCGCTCTTTATCGTCGACAGAAAAAGCCCAGAAACCTGAACCAAGGGCACCGCTTGCACCATTACGGTCAAATCCGTCGCCGATTGTGCAACTTTGTCGACGCACTGGCCCATCAAATCGTCGACCAAAACCGCTGACGATCGCGTTCCAATCTTTTGGGCAATGGTGCGAATGAATACTTCAAGATGACCCAATCTCACGCTGTTGAGGTACTTCCAAGGGAGCACAAGCCGACTACCGAAAGTGGAGCCAGATTGCCAACGGAAATTCAGTAAGTGGAAATCGACTGTCCACAAGAGGCTCCACAAATTCGTTACGCGCATATCAGTTTTCAAGAAGATCCGTACATCACGACGATCTAGAAAACGTAGATAGCCTTGAAGTAATCGGAGGCAATCGAACCATTCCGCCCATTGTTGTCCAGAAGTTAAACCGGTAATGTCCTCCCACATAGATCTCCAGCGTTCAAAGAGCCGGCTTCTCACAAGGCGATCACGAGAACACCCCTGCAATACCTGCTCGGCGTATGACTGGACGGAGCTCGACTGTTCCATGAAACAGACCGTACCATCCATAATTGTATCTTGTAACTTATCCCAGGCTTGTGTTGTCGGCTCTTCCATGTTCTGAAGCACTGAATTGAGGTTCCCTTGCCACGCTCGTTGAATTTCCTTGGACAGGGACAGACATTCCGCCTGTATTTGTTCTGAATCATGACTGTAACACTGAGTCATTAATCTCTGCAGTGGTAGCGCTAAATTTTGTGCCACGCGAGTCCAAAAGAGTTTCTCTGGCACACCATTACAATCTTCCCGCGTTTCAGGCGATCCGCTGTTTTTGGTTCCGTCAGGCGTGTCGGACAATTTCCAACCCTGCACAACCTCCAGCAACGTACGATCGTTTATCTTTTTCATCGATGGTTTTCCACCCAGTGTCACTGCCCTACATAAAGCGGTCAAGGCTTCCAAACCAGACAGAGCGACCATTTCCTGGCGAAAGTCACGCAGGGCAGCGGTGACGGTTCGGTACAAACCGTGAAAAATGCCCGGAAACAGTCGTTTCCAGAGCTCGGGATGCGGTGATACTTTATCGATCCACAATTTCAAACATCGCAGAGACGGAACAGGCGAATGTTGCGAGGCTTCCAGAAGCGTCTCCACCACTCGCGCCACCAAGGCGCCTTGAGGCCACACATCCATGAAAGCATCGACGAGTTCTCTTTGACAAGATGATGACGACTCTGAGCTTTGCCATACCTGCGTTAACAAGTCAAAATATACTCCGTACGTTTCGCTGCGGTTGTCCAACGTGGCCTCTCTTGGTACCGGTGGCAAACTCGTGACATGGGAGAGTGCGACTTGCACTAATTGCGTCACCGTCCATCTTTTCAATTTCTGTAACAAGAATACGAGAGACTGTGCGCTTTCCATCCATACCTTTCGGCAGAGGCTTTGTTCCATCAGGTCGGATTGGTCTACCATGTCACCGGATGATGTTGCCGATGCAGCATTTTGATCGGTAAGAATTTTGTGGGTTGCCAGACAGGGCTGTACCGAGTACTCGAGGAGCATGTTTTGCAAGTTGGGATCGGATATCGGGTGCGCCGCGTACGGCAAGACCCGTTCCAATCTCCCTCGGTATTGTACCAATAGTTCGTACAATAGACGGAACAAGGGTTGGATCTGCCGTCTATCGCGCACCGCGGGTGCAGCGTTGTAAATGGCATTGATATCACGCAGGACCCGCACAAGGCGCTGAACGACAGGATGCAGCGCCGAAAGAATGAGGCGTGCCTGATCCTCGTTTTCTTTTTGTCGTCGTTGCTGCTTCTGCTGCTGCTCATTGTTGTTCGGTCTTTCGTCCTCCTTGATCATTCTAATTTCTTATTCTGTTCCTTGAAAAAAGTCTATCAGGATAGTGCGCGTTGGTGTGCAGTCTGTAATAGTATGTGTTCCAATTCCCCTTTACCGTCCTTTGTTATCCTCCCTCCATCGTCGCGGTCTCACGGTTCGCCGCGCATACTCCTGAACGATTGATCGCGAACGAACACGCATCGTTGGTTTTTCTGTTAGAATTCTTGACTCACACTTCTCACGGCTCATCCGCAGTGACACCCCTCCTTGTCCTCCTTGTCCTCCTTTGGCTTCTCGTTGGGGGAGGAAATAGTACTCGCCTTTCACTGTCAGATAGTAAAGGTAGTACTGCACTCCAAAGAGAGGCACAGGAGTCCCCGTCAATTCCATCGGCTGATGATGTATCAAACTGAACTTCAATTTTTAACAAAATTGTGTTTCTTCTGATAATAGCTTGTAAGATTTTGCTAAAGTTTGAAAGAGGTATGCTTGAAGGGAAGGCCCATTGGTACCAGTAAAACCAAAAGAACAACACAAACATCATTATGTTCTATTAATCATGTGATCAGATGGGCGTACTGTAAAAAAAAAATCAAATTGCAACTCTATTGGTGGAAAAATCACCCAAACGTCAATATGTTGCTTCTGGTACATTGCTGTTCTATGTAAGCTATCACGGGCACACAAACTACTGACCATAGCGGGGCTCGAGATTATTACTCCTATTATTTTGTTTTCGTGCTGCTGTTACATTACCTAGCTCAACATCGGTGTGGCTTACATTAGTCAAACACTTCTTTACTTTGCTACATTTTGAATTTTGATACAAGAACAGTATCCAGAATCAGTCCAAGAGTGCTTTCCGAACTTGGAGCGAGGTAAAAGTAGTACAATTTCCCATTGTGGCCATCATTCCACTTTCTGTGGAAAGTAGAACAAATAATATCAAAAATCATGACTGTCACGGAACCCTAACCCATAGTGTGTGGTACCACATATCAATTGTGATATAATCAACAACAGTATCATTCCGAGTCTTCATCCACAAATATTCTTTTACCATCCCCAGTCTATTGAACTTTTAATTTGCATATGACGAAATGGAGGTACTATATTCCACACTTTTTGTCTTTCGGCTGTTGAATTTTAGGGAAGAAACGTGGGCGGGTGGTCCACTCTGTAGCTGTAGGAAACGAAACCTTCGTTGAGACTATTTTTTCATCCTTAGTAGGAATAGTTCCTTTCGTCGTGAAAGAACGTGACTGTGAGTAGTAAGTAGGAGCGGATAGTTCCCAGTACGAATATCCCCCTCATGTGTATGGTTTTACCGGCCTACAATCGAACCTTACTGTTAATACTCCTAACTGACTAAATTTTTCTTGGGTTTGCCTACAAAGTTTCCCAAACGTCCTTCCGGAGGCAGGAGTTTTCGTCGTACTCTTTTTATTTATTACTAACAGTAATTATGAACTGTAGATGGCGGCACATGATTACGGACGAAACGTATATCCCCGTCCGAACGGTACCTACTACTCTACCGGTCTTCTGTTGTGCTTCTGTCGAGGAGATGCGCAGCATAGAGGTAGTAGCACCCCGTTGGAGGACGACGGGGCACTCGTTCATCAGAAGTTCGCCGTCCACGAGATACTTTTCCATTCTCGCCTTATCTATATTTGGTCGTAATCATCATGTCTTCTGTGAGATTACTCGAGGGTAACTTGTTGGAAGATAAAGATTCTCATCTTCTTCGACGACGACTCACAACTTTATTGGCATACGACGAGACCCGAATTCTATCGTACGGAGCTGACAGTGAGGATACGACCGATCTTTCTTCTTCCACGACTTTGAATTATTCATCATCACCGTCGTCGTCGTCGTATGTTTCCGATGACGATGCTCTGATGATTGCATGGTACGCCTTTATTGGGGTCGCGGCCCTGGTTCTGGGGTGCGTGATAATTCTCTGTGCGTACAAGATGTATTTTCAACGCGTTCGCGGCCCCGCGTTGGAGGCCCGTCGAGAAGAGCGGCGGATCGACCACGAAGCGGCATTGCTCCGCATGCAGACCAACGTTGATAAATTTACCGCACAGGAAGAGAAGCAACGGACGCGTGATTTGTGCATCCTGTTGGAATCACAAACCACGGTGAGTAGATGATCGTGAACTAACGGATATTGTTGGCACTTTTTTTTTCGTCCCCGACGAACAACGCGCGATCAATTCTGTTCCCGCTCTCACACGCATCTGCTCGCTCGGCTTCTTGTTTTCGCCTTGGGGAACGCATACACAGATTGTACGACCCGGTGATCCCCGGTTGAGGCGATGCCACAGCAAGGAGTCGTCGGAATGCAGCACGATCGGAGATGACAATGAGGATACTACGTTGGACGCGGAACAACCGAGTAGTGATTGCGTAGTATCGTCTTGGTGTTGCTTGATTTGTCTAGAGGGATGGCGAGAAGGCGATGTGATCTGCCAATCGGCTGGTTGTGCACACATCTTCCATCAAACCTGTATTGTTGCGTGGCTCGTCCACCATCGTAATTGCCCTTCCTGTCGACAAGTATTCTGGCCCACTTCATCAAAGGACAATGATCACGAGGAACAAGAAAAAGGAGAACAACAACAACAAGGAGGAGAAGAACACTATATTTGATCTCTTGATTTCACCAGATCAGGGACTCCGTCTCTTTTTTTTTTCTGCACGTAGTTTAAAACACAATGCATTTTTTTCACGTTCTCATCGCAACTTGAGCGAATCGAGAGAGAACTTTTGTGACTCGGTAATGAGTTTTTGCCGAAATTTAAATCTTTTTTTATTCATACTACGTTCTATATCTTGTGCACTACGGAAGAACACACGGCTGTTGTATAGTAGTCTCCTTTTACCTGTGATACGTTCCTTCCTTTTCAAAGTAATACAAGTTTGGAAACAATCAGAATAATCAGGGTGACTGACGGTACAGCGCTGTATGGCCAGGCGGAGAATGCGGACGAGGCCGCAACAACGCTGTCGGTACCATCCTCGGTATTTGGATTCTCGCGTCCTTGCACGGGCACGTCGACCACCGTTTCCGTCACCGTGACGGATCGTCCAAGCTGAGCCGATAGTTCACCGGACAGGTCCGTCGCATCCGACAGGATCTCATACTGCGCTCGTTGCACCTCGTCCTCCGTCGGTGACGGCGACGCGATCAGGAATTTGCTGACACCGGTACATTCCATGCGGGCCAACGTGGGCCTGGAAACAACGGCGCCATCAACAATGTTACACTGAAGGCGAAGGTCATAAAAAGATGCACCGTACCTTGATTGAAGGCTAGTCACCAGTACCCGTTGGACGGGGGCGATGAGCGTCGAAAGCTGTACATTGGCATCTCTTACAAACCACATCGAAAACGGGG
>Ga0051981_10001925_pt1 | contig 10166 bp, 8 predicted proteins | sample CryGey13umfilter_3_FD_59644 | JGI IMG/M metagenome (GOLD analysis project Ga0051981, IMG submission 59644) | Groundwater microbial communities from aquifer in Utah, USA - Crystal Geyser 4/10/14 3 um filter | ecosystem: Environmental > Aquatic > Deep subsurface > Groundwater | place: USA: Utah... | reverse complement strand
AAACGGCGACCACCACCGCCGCGTCCTCCCCCTCCTCCCTTGCGGAAGGAAAAGGACGACATGGCTTCCAATTCGGGAGGGATCACTTGATTGGATCGTTTGAGAATTTCCACCAACTCGCGAGCCAGCCGACCGTTCTTCTCGCTAACGAAGAAAGAAACGGCAAAACCTTTCTTCCCCGCGCGACCCGTTCGCCCAACTCGGTGAATGTACGTCTCCATTTCTTTGGGGAAATCGAAATTTACCACCATGCGAATGTCGTCAACATCCACTGAAGAGAATAGAGGAAAGCAACGTGTGAGAAAGATATCTCTGCGGGTGAAAAGTAGGACACGATCTTCACTTACATCCACGCGCGGCCACATCTGTCGCAACAAGCAAGGTACTCTGCATGCTTTTGAATTCTTTCAGGGTCCAGTCTCGTTCGTCTGTTAGAAAGAGATACATAAGCACAGAGGAAGAGAGAACATGAGAATAAATTCATTCTTAATACATGAACCGACAACAATAGATACCAACAAAACTTACCCTGAGACTTATCTCCGTGCATGGCGCGAGCCTGAAAACCGTCCTGTCGCAAAGAACGCGTCAACATATCGCATCCCTTTTTCGTCTCAACGAAAACAAGGACACGATCCTTCGGAGAAAGATTTTCGCGAAGATGCTTCAAAAGTTGGCGATACTTGTCACGATCCTCGCAGGTTTCAATGACCTGGGTTACATCCTTGTTGGCTGTGAGATCCAACGAACCTACAGTCACCTGGTAAAAGTCATGCAGGTAGTCATTGGCAAGCCCTTGGATTTCCTACAGAGAGTTACAAAATTCAAAATCAAGTGAGTTGCAAGTGAGTTGCAAGTGAGTTGCAAGCCAGGAGAATAACAGAGGTATGTCAAATGAATCCGTACCTTTGGCCAGGTGGCACTGAACATCAATACCTGGCGATCAGGACGGATCTGAGAGCAAATTTTACGAAGCTGGACTTCAAAACCCATATCAAGCCTGAAATTCGAAAAGAATGGATACGTGAGGCACTTCAAGTCTGAAAACATCAGTGCAACCCGACAAAATCACGCTTACATTCGATCGGCTTCGTCAAGCACTAAGTAGGTGACACGTTTGAGATTCGTGTTACCAGCTTCCAAGTGATCAATCAAGCGGCCTGGGGTAGCAATTAAAATTTCGACACCTTGTTGCAAATCGCGGACTTGCGTGTGCTTTTTGACACCACCATATACGACAGTATTCTTGATACCGCTAGAAGCACCAAACTTGTCGGCTTCTTCCTTGATCTGAACCGCCAACTCACGCGTCGGGGCCAACACCAAAACAATAGGTCCATCTCCGCGTTCCAAATGAGGCTGTCAAGTGCGAGTAATGTTACAATGTGAGATGTATGATCTGCTGCCTTCAGCCAACCGCATCTCTTTCATTGATTGCCGTTGTTTTTGCCTCCCAACGCTTCGCCTCCCAATTCTGCAACTTACATGGCGTAATAATGCAAGCTACAGTAAAGGAGGCGAATAGAAGCTAAAGAATGCCACTCTTATATCATAATAATCAGTGACACCTTTTCCTCGATAAATTGTTCAAGAGTGGACTTGAATCAAAGATTCGAGCAACGACAAAAAGGCAAGAGAACGGCACTGGTGAGACCTCACAACGGCGACCCGCAATTTACGCACCTGTGCATTTATATGAATCATTGCCGGCAACAAGAACGCTAAAGTTTTTCCGGATCCTGTAGCCGAAACACCAACCCTGTGTTGTGATGAAAGTGGACGACGGGTGAGGACATTTTTTCCGCATGCAAAAACAAAACAAAAACTCCAAAACCGTCAGACTTACATATCACGCCCCAAAAGTGCCATAGGCCAGGCTTGGCTTTGGATTGGTGTAGGCTTGTCAAAACCACACTTGAGAACTTCCGTCAGCACATATTCGGGCATGGAGGCCTCTTCGAAGGACATGGCCGGTTTGGGAATTCCCGTTCCACGTACAACAATTCCCTTGCTCGCACGCCAAGCTTCTGCTTCTTGCTCCGAACGCTTGGTAACATCAGGGTGTTCAATGTAAAAGTTCTTTTCAAAAGGACTACCACAAAAAAGAATTAAAAAATATGAGTTTCAATCGTGCGCAGCGTCACGAAAGACAATGCCAAAGATACGTACACCAATTTTTCCTGCGAAAAATCAATCTTGTGCAAATTGTTGCCCAGATCTGAGCCCCCTCCTCCTCCTCCTCGTCCATAACCGACGCCACCGTATCCTCCTCCCCCACCGCCGCCGTACTGCCCTCCGCCATATCCGCCTGCCGGATAAAATAATCGTGTGTGTGTGTGAGTTCGAACCGGTCGAAATCATCCTCTCCAAATGAACCCTCGTTCCGACTTACCTCCATAGGCAGGCGCTACCGCCGCTTGTGCTCCACCATAGTATCCACCACCGCCACCGCCGTAGTATCCACCACCACTAGTCGGGGCACCATAATCACTGCTGGAAAGTCGCGGGGGGAAATGATGACGATGTGAAAGGTCAGTCACTATGTACGTCGAACAAGGAATTCATAATCGTATGTTTTCGGAGCTGCCCCTGACTTACCGACCATAACCATTGTAAGACATAGTACTTGAACGAGTTTTTGAAAAGAGAGGGAAAAAAAGAAGAAGAGAAGAGCAATGTAGAGAAGAAATGATTCCTCTGTTTTGTTCTGGCAGGCAAACAACTTATGTCTGGACACGGTGTCGTGCCTACTAGTAGTAGTGTAGTAGACAATGCCGGGGGTTTCTCTCACTTTCGTCGTTGGCCTCTGTTGCAGCGCACGCACGGCGAAGAAAGAGACGAAAACGTCTGGCCCTCACTCCAAACGAAAGCGAAGAATAAAATTTATTGATTGGCGCCTAACTGTCAGCCAACGTCTCTTCTTGAATACGAATAAAATACAATATGTACTATATTGTATGATGAATATGGAATAGAATTTGAAAGGACGGAACGATTTTCACGAAGTGCTCATTGTCACATATTCCCTTGATGCGAGCTTCAGAGTAGACGTCGGTTGTTGTTTTACGTTAGTTTTCTTTCATACTTCTTGAAGTTTTATTAGTCTTACTTCTCCATCGCATCATATGGGACCATACAGCATACACATCAGCATGCCAGCAACAACAGAATCTAATCATTGATGGGGTAGATAGATAACTCATAGATTTGTAGTTTGTGGGGTGGATGCCGGTTTCAAAACACCTCGTATCACTCATCAAGCTGAACTTTTGAGTTCTTCTCCTAGCAACATTTTGCTGAATTTTGAAATTGGTACCAACTTTTTTTGAATATTTCTTTTAATTGGTTTCCAAAATCTAGGTGGTTTCAAACACTAATCACGGGGGAGTTAACTATTTCGTCCTTACGTAATCGAACAGTTTCTGCTTCTAGAAATAGCATCACACGTGTAGTGGTAATTTTATTTTGGATTCGTCCGATCGCCGAATTACTGACAATTTATTGTAGAGAACCTAATTGTGTCTAATATCGAACGAATGTACAATTGGGCGCTTCAAATATTCATTCTTTCTACAGATCGGTAGAATGTTTCAAAATTTAGCAAGATAAGCCCTCACTTTTTATCGGCAGCCATTCCACAAAAATAACACAAAAATGAGGTCGACCCATGACATCCACCTCGGAAAAAATACTAGGATAACCCTCCCAAATCAACAAAGATTATTGAAACATATCGTACTTACTCGAGCCTGCATTCGCCATTTCATCAGCAAAATTTCGAAATTTGTTCCACGCAAGTTTTATACCAATACCACGGGTATTATCAGAACGCCTTTGCTATCGAACGCTGTGTCACCAACTTTTGTGAGGAAAGCGGGAAAATCCAACGAACCGGCCATCCCACCCAACAACAAAGCGTCTTGGCGATACAATAAGAGGCGGTCCCATCGTAATTCCAACCACATCCCACTCTTGAGTATTGAAAGGACTTTTCCCTGGACCACTGCCTCATTCATTGTTCTTAAGTAAAAGTCTCACTGATAGCGCACAACCTTAGCGAATCGTTTCCATCCGAGTCCGTTTCTTGCACTATCGTATACGTTACAGTTTGTGGTCTCCGCTCTTTTCGATTGTATCTGTGTCGTTGGATTTCAATTGAACTTTTCCGTGCATTGCCCGAGTTTGAAGAATAGGTTTTGGAATCATGTCCTCGAGAGACAATAGAACGATCCCAATGGAGGTCGATGCAACAATGTACAACGAACCTGCACCACACGAAGTACCGAGTTTCGGGGACCCAGCTAGTTTCGAAAGGATCACATCCTCAAGATCGCTTCCTGTTTCCACCGGCAAGGTCAATACAGCCACTAGTACTACTAGTGCATCGGAGATGTCTTTAGACGCTCCCAGTCGCAACGACCAAACCAGACCTTATGACATGATCAACCAAACGTCAATGCCCACCGCTTTTCCTACTATGAATGACTTACAGCCGAGAATGTCCATGCTTGGGAAGGGATGGGGAGACTACATGAGTGATGCAAAAGGCATGCAATTCGAATCTTTCAAACGATTTTTCGGCAATGAAAGCAATTCTTCAGACTCAATGTCCGAGTTAAAGGACATGATTCTGGGTCGTCAAGATGGGCGTTTCTACACGCCTCTTGCTCTCCGGCACACGCATTCCACGCCATTGCAGAAACCCCGATCGATTCTTGACGAATACGCCATGCGATCTGGCTTGCCTCCCCCGATCCCCCTCGACCCCTTTCAACGCTCAAGCTCCACGCCGTCTGCTTTCCGCACGCTTAGCGCCAATAGTGCATTCGGCAGTGTTCGCACTTCGTCCCCAGCCAACGACGAAGAGAGCTGTTCACTTGTGGGTGTTCAGTACGTAAGTATGAATGGAGAACCGGCCGTGGGATATCGTTGTTCGGCGTTTGATCCAGTGCAATACTACGCGCGCCAACTGGAAGACATGGCCGTGCAAGAAGATATGGAACGTACCTCGATTGAGGTCACCGACACCATGGCATCGTTAGCGGCAGATAACGAAACGAGCCCCAAGACACATTCCAAACGTCGTCCTAAGCGCGGGGCAGCCGTGGCAGAACGTTTTCTTGCCAATGTCCGTGGTTTGCGCCGTAGACGGCGTGGACGCAGTGCTCGCGATGAGACTGCTTCGCAAGCTATGGCCACGGATGGGGAAGACGACGATGATGATCAAAGTATTATGTCAGTACCTCCTCAGACAACCGTTACGGTCATCACGGAGCCCGGTAGTGTGACTACAGGGTCTCGCAATTCCGAGTTGTCGGCGATTCTCAAGCAATCGTCTTCTTCATCTTCTTCCCGTTTGGGATCGACTGCCCGTCCATCGGACCAAGAAGAGCCGTTGCGACCTGCAGCTCCCACCTACCATCACCTCGACTCTGACACTGATGAAGATTTGCACTACCAGAAGATCGAAGCATCTCTGCACGCAGAGAGTCCCCAGTCTGTTCCCTCTCCTACCTATCAACCCATAGGAGATGATCGGATTCAACAAGGCGTCCAATGCGATCGGATTCGTATCCAGGTGACCGGGAAGAGGACCCCTCCCGTTGCAAGCTTCGGTACCAAGGAAAATTCATCTCCTTTGGTTTTCAACAGCCCCGGCGTGAACAGAGTCGCACGAAGTCTTGACAGTGCTTTGACGCAGCGCTCAAACGACTCCATGACAGACTCGCCACAGACAAACCGGTCCTCTAACACCGGATCCAGTATGGGTCATACCACGCAAGCAACATCTTGCAGTAGTATCCAACAATCGAATCTCTCGACGATTTCGGAAACCGATCGAGAAGTCATGCTTGCCAACAAAGAAGGCAAACGCAGGCGAGGTTTGGATAGGCTTAAAATGCATGCCAAGCAAGGTTTAAACACAAGCGCGGAAAGTGTCAACTCTTCGTCGACAAATAGTACCAGTACTAACCCTCATGGATACTTGGCGCTTCAAGGCAGCCCAGCTCCGCGTGATGGCGCCAACGTCCCCTTGGATAGATTCTTCATGGATGGAGGCGGGAACCAAGCGATTGCCAATACAAGGGTTCATTCGCTTGGCAACTCGACCTCGTCACGCAGAAGCGGTCGTTCTGGGTCTCCAGTGACTGATGGGGGCTCCGCGATGACTCATACAAGTTCATCCAGCTCATCCCAAACCGAGCCACCTACGTTTGTCTCCTATCTTGACAGAAAAAATGCCTCTGATTTGACAACTACCAGAGAAGAGATGGAAACGTGTGAAAGTCGCTCTGATAGGATTGAAAATGAAGAACGAGAGGGCTCGCCAGCCCCCTTTGTCGGTTATGAACCAATGTACTTCGAAGAAGCCGGTCTTCCGGCCGAACAACAAGCACCCAAGCCTGTACGCCCACCAAGCCGTCCTGACAAATTCCGATCGCGGCCACCGAGGAGCCCTATGAAAGGGTCCAGGATGATCACCACGCCACCACCTTGTCGGACTTCTCCCTTGTATCAGCAATTGTCACCACCTCGCCAAATCGTGGACCGTCCGCACCAGAACATCTCGCAGCCCTACGTTTTGCGGACGACACTCTCGGGCAAGAGCCTCGTCTACGTGGGCGAGTTGGGTACGAATGGCCATGATGCTGGTGGAGACCTTGAAGTGATGCACGGTGTCACTTACGAGGAGAATTCTATCGAAATCATGAAATCCAACTCCAAAGATGAAATGATGCCATAGTGACGACCTGAGAGACAGGGATCTCGTGCTCAGATTACGTGATTTATGTTATATGTAGATTTCGTCAAACCAAAAATCACATGTCTTTCAACATCTGCTGAGACAGTTTTCCAGCAAACTCCTTTTTGTTTGTTGTAGAAGGGATCCACCGTAGAAACATGCGAATCTTTCTTATATGGTGTCTAAAGCGGATTCTTGGGTTAATTCCACCAGTTCTATAATGGTACGAGGCAACGAGATGGGGAACACAGAGCAATTTTATGAAATGTAACTATTGCTTGTAGGGTATGTGTAGTAGTAGTTTATTCATCCTTGACCGAAATAGGGAATGAATTCAAGGTCACATTGGACGGTAAGAAAGTGCAACAAAGCCAAACAAAGTCGATCTCGATTAATTATATTATCAAATTTTAAAAAATGTTTCATCCGTGGTCTATGAAAAGTATTGCAGAGTCTTGATGTGAGTTGTCGCCTTGGTCCTTGGATAGGGTAGCGTTCTATTGCCCCGCTGAGAAATCGTGCGCAGTGAACTACTTTTCGTGTTAAGACCACATGGTTGGTCTAATATTTGTGATACCTATGGTTAAATAACGATGTTGTTTGGTTGAAATAACTTCAGTTCATAATGCAGATTAGTTGTATCAATATAAATGGGAAATACGAGCTTCGACTTGACAGATGAAAGATTTGGTAACATGATGAGATCTATCGACATCGATTTTAAAAAAGGGCTCGTACCGTGTGGCGTACTTGACACGGAAATACACCATGCACGGATATACTTAACAAATGCAACGTTCCCGAAGGAACCATGTTGCTACACCGACCAGGAACATCATGACAACGACTGGTTGATCTTCCATGTTGCCAAAAAAGTCCATCGTTCCATTGTTGTTGTTATTATTCGATCCGCTGCGTTGACGTCCACGACCATCGAATGGTGTGTCCTTCCCGGCTGCATTGCCATTGTTCTGATTGTTCCCGTTGTTGTTACGGTTGGGGTCATTCGGTGGCAACGATTCCATCGTCATCTTTGAAGCGATTCCCAAATAAAATAAAATCAATAGATCTTGTCCTGTGGGAAAAATTACGCGGAAAAAGATCGTCAGCCATGTGACTTGTACAATTGATCGTGTCATGGAAAAGGTGAAGAATCATCCTCTCCAAAGTTTCTTTCTCAGGGCATTCGTTCTACTTACCTATCGTTGAGTCTAACTGTAAGGGAATGCACGAGAAATGATGTTCAATAGAATAGATGAGATTCACACGAACGAACGGTAATTTCTTCTTTCCGGCCTTCGACGCAAACACAAACAACGTCTTCGTGTCTCGTTGAGAGAAGTAGTAATGTAAGTTATGCCCGTGGTATTACTACCAAGTATTTCTCTGGTATGATTACTTCGAAATCTGACAGAATCATGTCTATAATCATGCTTACTTATGTGTTCCAATGAACGCTTTCGAAGTAATTTCGGAATAGCCGCCGCGCACCATCATGTACACCGACGTTTCGTGTTACGCAGCCGCTACCTAGTCCTACAAACGCTGTCACGTCGCAGACTACCATGAAATATGTGATCCGATGTTGCTACTCCTAAAATTGGCAACTGGTTCCGCAAGAAAAAATCTACCTACCTTGCTATCAGTGTACTACCTAGATACATGGACTCTAATTTGTTTCACATTTTCTTTCATTTTTAAAAACCACCGTGTGGAAAACTAGTCGATTTGAATAGTATTCGAAGAGACAGGTGGTGTACTCGAGTTTTTTTTTGCTTCGGGTAAGGAACATGGTTCGTTGAAAAAATGAAGAGAATTGTTCAATGGAAATCACAACAATTATTCTTAGTATGTACTCGTATGCAAATGCACAGAAAAATTATGATGGGGGTTCATCGAGCTCACTCGGCAGAAGGGACAGATGCGCAAATACATCAGGTGGGTGGATGCAGGAAACAGGACGGAGAATCCTTGAAGATTCCCAATTGGTAGTGTTAGTTGCATTTCCAGTGGAAGCAACGAAAAACTCAGAGTGGCAAGCATTCTGTAAAGGATGGGAGGTTTTGATGTTTCTCAGTTCCTTGGTTTCTGTGGAGAAAGCTCCTCACTCACCCAACAAGGATGGAGCAACTCATTTGTTGCCACACACCTGTACATTTGGTCATCTTCTTTTACAGCACGCCAATCCCAACTGTTACAATGCCAAGAGAGAGAGAGAGAGAGAGTGTGTGTGTGTGTGTGTGTGGAATCGAAAAGAAAGGAATGAATGATGTGAGTTATCGGCACTTGTGCGTCACGGTATAAAGAGCAATGTTGGCCTCTGAGGTCCGAGGTGCTTACCCCTCGCTGGCAAATTCAATAGTATTCCGGGTGGCGTTTTCTTGTATTTCAATGGCATTCGACCATATGCGAGATCTGACACGGTTACTGTACTCGTTCCGCATGGGGATGGGGACCACTTCGACCGTTTCATTGAAGATCAATGCCTTCCTGCGACGTCCACCATCGCGTTCCGTTTTTTGCCGTTTGGGCGACGAATACTTTTGATCTGCAACGCGATCGTATTTGAGCATCTCCCTCTTGGTACAGGATACCATCTGTGATCTTGGATTCACCCACGACGAAGTGGTTACCGTTGTGTCCGTTGCTGTCGTGAAAAGAGCAGGAGGAGACGGTGGAGGAGTATCTGCCGCCACTGCAGAAGCTGGGTGTGTCGGTGAGGCAGGAGATGACGATTCCGTCTTTCGATCGATGCCAATCATATTCAAAAACTGACTCCGTACAGAGGGATGACCGGAAGCCGGCTTCATGGCAGCAGTGGCTGCAACGGTCCGAGCTTGCATTAACTTTTGTTGCATCATGCGGTCGAAGTGTTGTGATAATGTTCGGCTATCGCTACGTCAGGTTTTTTCTTTTGAGAACTTGGGTGCCCAAGGCGTGATGAGGAAGGAACGAGGGTCCCAAAAGCACGCCGTGTCAAAGGTTTTTCAAACGTCCCTCCTTTGGGTGGGCGGAGGAGGAAAGTGTGTGAAACATACCACTGTGGTGAATGGTAGTACGAACCAATCCGTAATTGAGGTCGTGTTCTTCGAAGCGTGTCGTCGGAAGTTGGATTTGTTGTACTGCGTGTAGGTAGAAAATAGTGTAAACGGGCTCGTCACTCTCTTTTGGACGAGCGATGACGTTACGATTTCTTGTTTTAGATTTCTGGAGGATGTCGTTGGTGTCAATAAGAGGTGATGCACAACCGTTCACTCTTTTCAATATAGCCTTAATGAATTGGAACAAACCACCCTACCGTGGGCTAAAATGTAAAACAGTCTCTAACTGTAAAAGGGTTATCCTTCCGACATCGCAATTGACACTGGGACGTATCCGGTTTTGTGCGCTTATTCTATATTTTGTCAAAAAATAAGATTTT
>Ga0051981_10001919_pt1 | contig 10180 bp, 7 predicted proteins | sample CryGey13umfilter_3_FD_59644 | JGI IMG/M metagenome (GOLD analysis project Ga0051981, IMG submission 59644) | Groundwater microbial communities from aquifer in Utah, USA - Crystal Geyser 4/10/14 3 um filter | ecosystem: Environmental > Aquatic > Deep subsurface > Groundwater | place: USA: Utah... | reverse complement strand
GTCTGACTAGATCAGGAAACTGGATGGCATGTTTTAGCACCTTAGAAGCAACAAGAGCTCACAGAGAACTTCATTCCGGAAGCTTAAAAGTTATCAATGTCGTTGAGTTCAGCAGAGCGTCGGTATTATTTTACAGTTAGTTTGCCCTTTACCGGTTAATTTTGCAAAAATCCAATCACTGGCATTTCGTCTAACTTTTCGAGGATGGTGAACAAGAATCCGCCGGGGCGTGGAGCCGCGCGGGACCGTACAGTAAAATAAAAGACAACTCTTTTTCCAACATTCGAATCATCGCTGTCCTCATCGCCCACGGGGTGTGTGTTCGCGCTGCCGCGATGGTAGAGGCGACAATCCATCAGCAAGGCTTCCCCGCGTGCAGCGTATCCGTTCTGTAACGTTTTGGGTTCGACAGACGTCGGCATGAGGCCTTTGGGTGGAAAATTGGAACGGGCAGACTCGTGAAAGTCCGCCAGATGCGTCCATGGAATCAATTGTGTAGGCCCCATACTCATGGGCGTCTCTTGTAGAGTCACAAAGCAGCAGATACAATCGGGCTGAATGGGACCAGTATGCGCCGAGTCCGCGTGCCATTCCTGGTGCTTTGCACCTGGTTCCGAAATGAGAGAGCCCAGCTCGGCCAACACAACATTTTCTGGGTCACATTGACATAATGGCGCCAAGACTGATCGAAGGAAGTCATTTCGAGACAATATTTCGCACATTGCCCGATGCACAAGGGAAGATGCCTCGAGTTTCAGATCCCAGCGGTGATTCCTTTCTCGAATGTTGCTCAAGCGTCGTTCACATTTTTCTCCGCTAGGCTGTAAAGTTGATTCGAGGTTTTGCAAAATCAAATCACGTAGCTGTATGCATGTTTTGGGACTGACGAGCTCAGCCAACTTTAGAAAGCCTTTTTCTCCGAAAGTCTCCACCAGGTCCTCATCCTTTGACGACTGATCTACCATGAAATTTTGTACCTCGCTCATGTCACCGATGGTCATTCCTCTCGGTTTACTTTTTTGACGCTCGATACCAGTCCAAAGACCAGAGCTGATGGTGCGTCCATCGATTTCGTCCTACAAGCTAATCATTCCTACTTCGAAACAAGGAGGCATTTTTAATTTTCGTCAAAAAGACCCCCTAACCACGACCAAGACCAACATTAATGTTTGTAAATGTCACATTTTGCACATGTTGATCGAATATGGATGACAGTGAACCGGACTCGAGGAGTCCAGAGGGATCTTCGACATTTTGGTCGTTTTGTGTCTCTCGTCAAGCAGGCGAAAATCATCTTTGTCAGGAACAAAACGGTGTTGTGTAAGAGAAGCATCTGTCATGAAAGGAGTACGTGGTTGTTGTTGTTGTTGTTGTTGTTGTTGTTGTTTTCATGATTTTCGTCGTGCCAACGAATGGACCGGTAGTTTTGCCAACTGGTGTCAGATCCACCTGCGCCGTCGGCGAATGCTCCTCATGAGATGACACCCGTTTGGTCGGCAACTTTGCTCTAGCCGCTGTTGTTGTTGCCCGTACAAAAGTTTCGGCAACATGCCGACCCGGATCACCAACATGAAACACGAATCGTTCATGAACCGAACGATTTGGCATGTGTCGGGAATACGGCACAAGTGTGAGTCAATCGTGAGCGATCGTGTTGCTGTCGATTCAATTTTCACTGCTGGTTGTCTGTTTTGTATCTCGTCAGGTACTTTTGGCGTAGTCAACTACATAACATACACAGTCATCATGTGCTCGGTCAAAAAGATCTGGGGAGTTTTGCTACTGAAGCCGACGATGCTAACCGTAATATCTAGCGAAGCACAAAACTTTACTGTATGAAAGGCCGAGGCAATATCACCGATCTTCCTGTACGGCTCGACAAAAGAAAAGACTTTGGAAGCTGCTAACGGTCGCACCCAAAATGTATGACGATAGCGAAAGTCTGTACGTAGTTGACTCCAACACCATTTCACAATAAAAAGGGACCCGTCACATTGGGGATCTACTCGTCATCTTTCGACAGCGTTTTGAAGAACATATTGCGGCACAAGGCATCCAGTACAGTACGGTCAGGGTAGAAACAATTTTCATGGCAAGTCCCGGGGATACACCCCGACACAATATCCTGTAAAATAAATTCTAAATTTGGTGCGACTTTCCAATAAATCCATTGAGGGCTACCTAGTACATGTGCCGTCGCAATATCATCCGCAAGGAACGTGTACGCAACCACTGGAATAGTCTGGGAAGGCGAATCGACCTGGAATATCGCCAGTTCGTCATATATCCCTTACAGTTCATCTACGATTCCTCTAAATTAAAAATAAGGCCAAATGGAACGTCTAAGACAAGGTAAAAAAAACATTTTCGAGATCCGCCACAGTCTGAACTTTCAAATCATGGTGCACCGGCTTGGCAACCAAATCATCAAAAGCGGACTATTTTGTCACCAAGAGATCCTTCGACAGGTCCGAAGCAACAACAATGCAATAATCGACACTGATTTACGATCAAAAGTTGTCGCGCCTCTTTTTCAAGAGATTATGGAAGTACGGTAGCCCTAAACAGCATTTATCCTAGGACCATTACCTTGAATCTCTGGTACAGACGCATAATCTCCCACAAAGGTTGGCCGTGGTCCTGCTCCCATGCCTGCCTCATCACGAATTTGCTGCTCGTATTGTTCCATGGTCATATTTTGTACTTGCTCATAGAGTGCCGTAGAAGGAGCCAATTCGTGTCGACCATAGGCGATCAGTAATGCGGTGATGAAATTCAAGAAACAGCACACTCCTGACCAAAACCACACACCACCCAGTGATCCCTTTTTCTGTGAACAGAGACTCGTCTCGATGTCTGTTTTGGTGGACTCGTGACAGAGACTCGCCATGGAACCCGAAAATACCGAATGGAGATAATAACTTAAAATGGTACTTCCGATAGTCATTCCCAATGCATTCCCAACCATAAACTCGGTCGGGGCGAGGAAGCTGAGTGCCGATATCCGATTGTTGTTGATAATCAGCAAGACACACGTCGCGTGCAGACATAATAGAAAGCTGGCCACCACAGTCCCGAATCCAAAACTCAGAAAGCCGACGCCCCAAGAAGCGAAAAACAAGAAGACGTCCAAAGCCAGCAGAACCCTGTTTCGCATTAGTGCAAAGGAGAGACAAATATTTAAAATAAGAGCATACATGGGTCGTACTGATACGGAAGACGGACATTACTCCCTTCACTTACATCAAAACGTGATTGAGCACCTTCCATATCGAGTCTAAACTCATAATATACGTTCGCACAAATATCTCGAGTGAAGAAGGCATGATGATGCAGAAGAAAGCGACACCGTATAGCACTGTCAGCAAGCGGAGTATCAATATGAACGGTGCTGACTTGAAGAAAACACTCCTCGAAAAATTTCCAAGAGCCGGAGAGTTGATCAACTGGCAACTGGATTAGCTTTATCAACTTCTCGAGTGCGGATCAGACAAATAATAGAAGGAGTGAGCCACCCGAGAAAAAAACACAGTACAAGAAGTCTAATAACAATGGCAAGAGATCTCGAAAAGTATTCGACACGACACAAGCTATCTCACCTTCCCTCTTGTTTTATCCGACGCAATCGGTCGGTCGAAGTGCTCTCGGGCCGTCGTCGTCCTAACAGTAAAAATAATAGAGGAGCACTTCTTCATACTCCATACATATTATTATTCTTGAGGTAACCGCGTCGCTCGTTTCCGTCGACATGGCACAACGAAGCATTGGAGTCGTGTCGGGATCCAATATTTGGAATAACTACCCTCGTCTACATCGTAATACTCCTAGTATTTTGTGGGTCATGGAAAGAAGGTACTTTTCGTGATCTAGGGGTAACGTCAATGATTGTTCTATGTCTACGCTCGGAAACGCCGATCCAAACTGTGCCTAGTTCGTGCTTGATACAGAAGTAATACCCCTACGAAGCTGAAAAAGTGTGTGGTTCCGCATGACTAAGCATTGACTAACAGTAAACGTTGCTGGTTATTGAAATCTTGTGAAAGGATGCACCCTATGCTATGCTACTCTACTACCTGATTGGACTGTCGAGAGGATACATGTGCAGGCGCTTTTGTACAGTATTCGTGTCAGCGTTACGGCAACCCTCCCATCTCTCACACCACGAAACGACACTCGAACGTGGCATAGCACACCACACAAGGGCATGCAACATGATTTTTACAATGTTTATCCTTTTACACGCCTTTGACTCTTTCTGGTTGCTACCCACGTGATGACAAGAAATTCTTGCCTTCAAATCAACAATACACTTCTGACTGCCTCGAAGAGATAACAGGTTGAGTGAGAGCGTGACCGACAAGCAACACAATTTAGTTTCCCTGGGCAGAGTACAGAGCGATTAAACCGGCAATGAAAGGGAGAGTGATAAACGCAATACCAGCAATGGCAATGGGGAGCTTTTCTTCGTCGGTCATCTTGTCAGTGTTTCTGTCGTCAAGGATCACGGACGTTGTTAGTGCGGGGGAAATCAACAAACTCAAAACAGGAACAGAAAAAGAAGGGGAAAAGGTGGCCAATCGCAAAGACCATCTTGATCTTGCGTCAAACTTACGTCGCGAAGAAATCTTCAGGCTCGGAATCACGGGACAATTTTTCTCGTTCCGGTTCGCCGAGGAAGCCATTCAGAGAGGTGGTCGTGTCGACTTGGCTCGCAGTGGAGAATCGCACGCCGTTCGCCGTACGAGGCTGTACTTGGAAAGCAGCTGAGAGGCATACAACCGAAAGGAGGATGGTGGGAATCAACTTCATTTTTATTGTTTCTGGTTCCTGGTTCCTGTTCAATCTAACGAAATACGAAATGTATCCAACGAGTCCTATTCTTGGTATGGACGGAGGCGGGCGCAATAGCCTGATGACTGTTTCTCCGCGTTTGTCTGCGGTTCTTTCCTTCGATGTCATCGGCTGATGACACGGCACACATTGTCAGATGACGTGAGCGCGTGGGGGAAGGGAGAGTCGGGTTAGGAGGAGTACGCAACTTCGTGTCTTCCCTCTTGCTTTCTCACATATACAAATAAGTGCGACTACGCAACCATCATTATTAGGAGTATGTGTTTGGCGGCCACACCCGAACACCAGGTCGGGAAATGACGTCATAACCCACAACGGCAAAGTGAGAGGAGGTACCTACTCGACGATGCGGCGCCCTGCCGACGTACTATGAGTAGTTAGTTACTAGTAGGTGATGTCAGGGTAGCGTACAGATCTCATTAGTGGAGTCAAAAATAAAACATTTCTATGCATCTGGTTACTCTACTCTTCTTGCGTTGGTATTGTTACTTGAACATGGATGGTACAAGAACTACTGGTCCTCCGCTTTCTTGTCGTGAGATAGTGACGATGATTCGGTCCCGTGTAACACCAAATGCCTCATTTCTTTGATTGAATACGAATCAATCCATGACTCTGTTCAACTCATCATATCAAATCATCAGGAATTGAACGCAAAGTTCATCGGTCAAGACTTTGAAAGGTCCTCCTTTTCGTAGTCCCCTTCCTGAAAGATGAAATGTAAGTAAAGAAAAATTATGACGGTGAGAAACCCCGTCAGTCTCGTTGCTGGTGTATTCGAACGAGAACAACGCACGTAAGGCTGCCGATCTCAAAGACTAAAATTCCATTGTTGGCTCAACGTCAAGAATATTCATAAATTTCGTCATGGCCTCCGCGACGACATACACGAGTGTGAAAACACAACATAACCATGTCAGAACCACAGGATACAAGTCCTCACTTTGCAGTTGGACAAATGTTTTGAAAAGTAAAAGTATATAGTTTCCTCCTTCATGGTTGTTTCACAATTGGTAGAGGCCGTCGCGTGTGACGGGTAAAGATTTTTCGATTCAAACTTACACCGCACTCACCTGAAAGAACGAATGTTGTACCCTCATTCATGATACTTCTTCGGTAGAAGTTAGTGCCAAACTTAATGTCAGACTGCCTTGTCTCGCTGCAAGCAATGTCGAAGCTCGTTCCTGAACAGCCGCCTTCATCATTTCCGCTATTAATTGACATCCCTCCATCGCGGCCTCAAGGATAGATTCGAGCACCGTCACGGAACTGAGACGATTCTCGCACTGCGTCAGGACTACGGAATTTCGATTTGGTAGTATCGCACAGGTCAATCGTACGGGTGCTTGTCCACCGTGGCTGGTGATTTCTTCCTTGCGATTCAAATCCACCAGAGCCACGTTCGTGCTGACGGAATATCCCGCGGTACAAGCGCACACAAAGTCTTTGACGGGCAAACCCGCATCCAAAACTGCCAAGGTAGCGGCATTCAAAGCGACAGGGACGCGTCCTCCGTCATCTGCCAGTAGGACAACGACAATTTCGATTCTTGACCTTGGGTATAGATGCAGCAACAAGGTTGCTTCCAAGGCCCTCTGGATCCATCGAGAGGCCTCCATCAAGCGTCGATCCGTGTTTGGATTCGACGTGCGTCGATCCGTCGCAGAAGCAAACGGCGCCACCTTGAGTGTTACGTCCACGATGGCTCGATCCGGCACTTCATCGGACCTTCTGACACACGCCACAGGGCCTCGCACCGTCGCCAGAGCCGTCGTCAAACCCATCTCCAGCAAGGCACTCCCGCCCGCCGCGTTGCCGACGACGCCAAGTTGCATTCGCAACCGACGGATCTCGTGCGCTTTGCGTCCATCGTGACGCAAATTACTTAACGCCAATAAATCTGTGCGCCGGATCGAAGATGCCATTGTGCGATGATACACGGACGAAGAACACTGGAACGTTAATGACAGTCGGTGGTCGATGCGATCCTGTTTTTTCATCGTGTGGTGCAGCGCATCGCATCGCACCGCCCGTCTGTCTGTCTTTCCGAGTTTTGTGCGACCGAATGACCATAATGTGGCAGTGGCGCGGCCGTTGGTTCTTTCTTCTGCCTTTCACTCGTGATCGTGTAGTATTAGTAAAATGCTTGACAGAGCGAGTTGATGGATTTTCCCCCCTCTCATCGTAACTGCTCTAGGTAGTCTTTTTAATTCCATTTGACTTGTCTTGCATGTTGTCCAGGCGATTCTCGTGTTGTCTGCGTCGCTGTTCGTTTTCTTTGTCGGCCAACCTTTTGAACGGACACACCATGAGAAACGCACTGTCACCCATTGCTTACTGGTTTGTCGGAACTGTCGCTCTTTCGGCCACAACGACCACTCAAGCATGGGTGATACCGAGATCTTCTAGTAGTACTGCATCATTATCAAAAAGGCTATTCTCTACTGATTCGAAAACGTCAGAAGAGGAAGTACCATCGGGAGTAGAGGAGGAAGAACTAGACTTTTCGACGGATTATCACGCGCCCGTCATGTTGAAAGAGTGCATCGAAGCCCTTCTCTCCTCGTCGGAACAGGGAGACAACGATGAATTGAACGAACCGCGCTATTTTGTTGACGGTACATTGGGTGGTGGAGGTCATTCGGAAGCGTTGCTCAGACAATGCCGACCCGGGGACATTGTATTCGGATGCGACGTTGATTCAGATGCCATTGCCACGGCATCGGAGCGATTGCAGGCTTTTATGACAGCCGACACGCAGCAACCTCTGTTTGTACCCGTGCGTTCCAATTTTTGTCAATTAGCGACTGTTTTACCCAAGGTCCTACATCCTGTCACACAAATGCCGATTCTGAAAGAAGTCCAAAGCATCCATGGAATTCTTTTGGATTTGGGCGTATCTTCTTTTCAAATTGACACCCCCGAAAGAGGCTTTGCCTTCATGAAGGACGGACCGTTGGATATGCGTATGAGCACTGACTTATCGCTCAATGCGGCGGATGTTTGTAACGAATTCGATGCTCGTGAAATACAGCGTATTTTGCGCCTTTACGGCGATGAACCTCGCGCCAAGGCCCTGGCGGCATCCATCGTCAAGCATCGTCCTTTGCATACGACAGCAGATTTGGTAGAAGCTATTGCGCAGGTCGTACCCCAATATGCTAAAAAGGGACGTCGTCAGGGTCGTACTGCCACGACTGCTCGCGTATTTCAGGCTCTGCGTATTGTCGTCAATCAGGAAGACGCCGTCTTGGAACAGGCTTTAACGAACATGGCACCCGCTTTACTTCGACCTGGTGGTCGCTTGGTTGTACTATCATATCACAGTTTGGAAGACCGCATGACCAAACGAGTCATTCGCGATGGGACCATCCATAAAGCGCAGGTCAGCGACGAACGAGACATGTACGGAAATTTCATCGGCACACCAAGACCTTTTCGATCTGCCGGAAAGGCCCGCAAAGCGACCGATGAGGAAGTGTCCACTAATTCACGTGCCCGGAGCGCAACGTTACGGGTAGGAATCCGAGAATAGTGTTTGGGTCGCAGCTGTGTCCATCGAACGGACTTTGTGCTGCTAACAGATTGTCAAACCAAAGGCGGGCGGATGACTCGATCTCGTGTACACAAAAGGACGATCTATTCAATCCTTCGGCGTGTTCACGCCCCTCAGGACTCTAAGACCGTGCATTAGACGTACACATCTGAAAGGGTTGGAGAAAGCAAGGCTTGGCAGCTCATTGGCTTGTGCTTCACGCAATCAAAGTACCATACGTGGCGCCAAAGATCAGGTCGTTTGTGATCTATTGAAGACATTTTTTCTGAATGGCCGTATGCAAGGGCGTAGAGATTTGGGGGGTACCATACTTTTTTCATAATTATAGAAGAGACGCGCTCATGTTGCGACTCCAACGAAGGGAGGAGAGACAAAGAACACCTACGACCATTCTAGCAATCATGATCGAGAATTCCGTTTGCCGTTTGTTTGCTTTTACGGACAGAAAGTTCGCTGTCTTGATTTGTGGTTACACGACAATGTTGGGTCCATGAAACGCTACAACGAGGACAAAGATCCCAATAGGTACATGCATTCAACTCTTGTCAAAACTGACCTGGGCTAGAGAAAGCTGGCCGGTAACTGGTTAATTCACGTACTAAATAATGATGATCTCACTTTAGAAACGACAGTTTTGAACGATAGGCATTCTCAACCTTTCCATGATGTCGTAATACTCCCCAAATTCGTGGACGGATTTCGGTTGTCGTCGGAGAATACTACGGAACGAGAGATCAAGGATTACTTTTACTAGGAATGAGAAAATTCTATTAGTTTAAATATGGACCTTGCAGCAAGGTAACAATAGCAAATGGTGTTCAAATACAAAGAGGGATGCACCGGTGGTCGGCACCCTTATCGAGGAAAGCACGATGCCATCACACAAACGACGAGAATCAAGAAGTTCTGTGCGCGGCTCTTTAGTTTACAATTATATTTAGGAGAAATTAAAATGGAGGCTACCCACTGTTCACTTCAATCCTTCTATCGTCAGAAGCTAAGTTGAAAGGAGCAGACCATGAGTCGTCGCCCGTTGGCCACTTCTATACCACAAGCTTCCTAAACGTCGGCGTCGGCTCTCAGCATAACGCTGTGCCATCGTCATCATTTGACACGTTCCCGGGACCAAAGAGCCCCTTTCTTCTGAATGCTTCAATGAATTCATCGTCGCGGTCGTCGTGTCCCTTCTCTGCCCCACTTTGGATCTGGCTATCTGGACTAATACTCTCCATCTCGAAGGCTGAGCTAGGAGATGCATATGATTCATCCGTATTCTTGACATTTGTTTCTGTTTCTTCTTTCTCGGACTCTTCGGTGGCATTATTTTTCTGTTCCCGTGTCAATCTGGTGCTAAGTTCTAACGTTTCGGACGTCAAACTGTCAGGTGGACGCGGCGATGCGGAAGAGGAAGACAATTTCGTACTCAATCTTTCGCGGAGTCGATCCAGTGATAGACTCTCTGTAGATCCATTGACGGCGTATTCATGGTCCGACACGCGCTTGAATGCGGGTCCTGAGAACTCCGATATGGGAGCGTCAATATGTATCCCAGTCGGAACTAGGTCTGAAAGTCGTTGGGCGATCCGACTGATTTCCTTTTCTGCATTCTCTCTTAATTCCTTCTTTTTTCGTTCACGCTCCAACGGATCCACAATACTGTCCAATATCTGTTTCGCTGTCTCAGGGGAGTATAGCTCCCTTGCTCTTTTCAGGGCGCTTTTTGCTGCGCGTGCTTGTAAACGGCGGTTGTTGAGTTTGTCGCCCTCGTAGAAG
>Ga0051981_10001908_pt1 | contig 10196 bp, 7 predicted proteins | sample CryGey13umfilter_3_FD_59644 | JGI IMG/M metagenome (GOLD analysis project Ga0051981, IMG submission 59644) | Groundwater microbial communities from aquifer in Utah, USA - Crystal Geyser 4/10/14 3 um filter | ecosystem: Environmental > Aquatic > Deep subsurface > Groundwater | place: USA: Utah... | reverse complement strand
TATTTATCAAGCCAAAGATCCGCCGACAGAACAACGTTCTTCAGCACCGGTTGATTTCAGCGATAGCATTGCCAGGCTGACGGCACAAATAGACCAACCCGATGAGGAAACGCTCATGACGCAACATGCCCAGCAAACGTTGATGGAAATCCAAAAAACACGGGTAGGAGGAGAAATTATCGCGAATCATCCTGCCAACAGCGATGTACCCCACCTGACGAGATCGAACTTGCCGAATCTGTCCGAACCACGAAAGCAGGTCTCCACCATATTTTTTAAGCGCATTCAAAAGCCTCTTGAACCCAATACGAAATCTACACATCTACGTCGGCCTCCCATACGCGAAACGACCGTGGATGTCATGGTAGGACTTCCCAGTAGTAATGTTACGACATTGGATCAGAGAATCGCATGCCTATCTTGTGGGGAGTCTTTGGTAACAGCCAAGGGGGCCATAGTTGTCCTTTGCCCCAAATGCGGCGACGCTCATCCCAACCATCGTGTCATAGCCCAGGAGGAGGATGATAGTAACAGTGTCGTCTATCACTAGCGTTATGCAATTGGGTTTGCTACAATCATGCGCGTGGGCAAACTTGGGGTGCAGGTCGTATGGTGTACATAGCAACGTGCATAGCAACTTTGGACGTAGTATGATTGTTCTCGGTTTCGAAATCTACGCAACTAGGTAGTAAATATAATAGTGTATCCGCGACTGTTGTCCCACAAAAACTTTAGCGGTAATTCTCAGGAGCGTAATAAGTGAGATGCTCGGGGTATTCGAACCGCTCATGCGGTCGTTCAATGTAGTACATGTTTCGCTCTCGGCGATCGTCAAAGTCACCATCGTCGTAGGCGATGGCAACGGCAAGATCGGGAAATACACGGACGATTGTGCCCGGAAAACATTCTTGAAAGCCTTCTTCAAAGCATCCATGGACACGGTCGCCTTCTGTGACCGGTGTATAAAGGGACAGGTGTTCGGCTAACAAATTTGGAATGTGCTCACTAGTTTCCATTGCAACTGTGAAAAGCGGAGGACTATCGTCCGAAATTTCAATGATATCTCCTCGAAAGTAGACTGGATGGTGAGTCGTTGGATCCATGAGTCGCGCATAGACCTTCGTGCCGACTCGGAAAATTTCCTGAGAGGGAGCCCTAGGAGTAGTGAATCGACGATGCGCTGGAATACGATTTTCCAGAGGGGATCCCGATAGGATAATCGGTTTCTTTGTAGAGAATAGATGAAACATGGACTTAGGTAAAACCTCTTCTGCTTTGGAATCATTCTTGCGATGAGTAACGACCAAAATACGCTTAATCTTCTGGAGATGCAACCATGATTTTGCTCCCATGGCGGCTTGTCGAAGCTTCAAAAAGCGATAATCGGCGATTTCTCGATCAAGAATACGAGTCAGGACCTTCTTGATGGGTATGGATTGTACAATCATGTCTGTGTGTATCTTTTGAAGGATTTCTTCGCGAGATTTGATGTGCCAAGTTCCAATGCGGAAATCTTGATCCAAAAATCGACCTCTGGCATCCTTCACGGCTTGTATTGTGTCCTCTACGAGACGTTCTTGAAAAATCGTTGGCAGTGATCTGTAAGCGCGATAAAGTGGTGCCTTTTCCATAATTTCTCGACGGTAAAGCATATTACCCTTGTGCCAATCGAGGTACCTCTCGTAGCTTCCCATCCATTTAGAATCAAACCGAGTTCCAATCAAGACATCATCGGCAGTAGGAAAAGTAGTGGGCCCTTTGGGCACAAATGCAAGTTCTTCATCCTTCAGAATACGCATAGGAGGAAAAGGTTCAAACATTTCATTTCCTTGCATAACTCGTCTTCCCCATTCCGTGTTTGCGAGCCCATACTTCCCCCACCAAAAGAGCAAGTACATAGGACCGTGAGTAATCGAGGTCCGTACAACAGAACTACCAAACAAAGCCAGGCCTCCTTGTTTCTTCATTGTGGCGGCTACTGACAGTGCAACGACCAACACAGCGTAAAAGAAATGCGCAAACAAATTTATTCCAAGCATGAAATCACGTGTTTTACTAATGGTGGCGTCCCAGTAGGCCTTCCAAGCATCTTTCATGTCCAATTCTTGTTCCAAAAGAGGCCCTCGTAGCCACTTTGGAAAGCCAATGGCGTCGAGCCGAGGTGTCCAACGCTTTTCCAGATCGTCCCCGTGCAACATCTCGTTGGACAATTGCATCATTAAGGACGTGACCATATCGTAGCCCCAATTGCGGCTCGACGGTTTCCAGAGACCCAACGCACGCAAGAAGGAATAAGGTGGTTTCATGTATTCCATGGGATTTCTGAGATCCGACCAAGTGTTGCCCCACATGGACCACTTGAGATGGAAGTAAGTACCCTTGGCAAACTGACGAGGATCACGATCGTGACGAGGACGCGCCAAGAATGTCATGATAAACATGATGCGCTCGGGTCCATTCGGGTCATCGTGCGCGGCACCTCGATGCCACACCATTTGGCTGAGCAATGCCCCGTCACCGGCACCAATTTGTCCCGTACCGGTCACGTCGGCCAAACTCATACGGTTCACGTCGCACACTTCCTCCAAGGGATTGGCACAGAAATGCGTTCCCGGACAAATTTCCGTAGCACCCATGGGCATTGTCGTATTTTGTAAGGCCAAAAAGAGAGAATATGTATGGGCATACGAACGCGAAAACTTGAGCGCATTACCGAACTCTTTGGTGTCCGAATGCCATCCTTGGTCGGGCGCCCCGTAAAACGAGGCAATCGTCGTTAGCTCACACGCCGCCGGGTCTTCATCTCCGAGGACCGTCGACATGAGGTCGTAAAAGAAGGGATTGGTAGACAATTCCTGTAATGCTTTAGCAACGATTGGTGATTCGGTGGCATCAAAACCATAACTCAAGCGATTTTCTGGTGGATACATGGGAAACTGTTCCGTGTCTCGGATAGCACGATTGCGTTGATCGACATAATCTCTTAACTGTTGCGCCGTTTCGGGCTGCAGCAAGCGTGGAATGACAACGCCACCGTGTGTCATGAGTTGATCAACGGCTGTTTCCACGGGTCCATTAGTATCCACCAACAAGTCCGTTGGATCACGAGTCGTCAAATCATTTGTTGTACAATAGCGATGGTAATAGGTCTGTTGCTCGAGCAAGTCCTTGTCGTTTCGTTTGTATTGATCCAAGAGTCGAGGGTAGTATTCCGTGTAAAGATGTTGAATAAAGAAAATAAACAGCAGTGCCCAAAACAAAGTTGCCAAAGGAAGATCCACCACAATCGTTCTCACAATTGCAAGGAATCGCTTCTGTAGCTTTGATTTGGCGTGTTCAGTACTGGGAGATGCGTCGGATGACGACACCTCGACGTTAACATGAGCTTGCATGGTGAATGGTGAACCCTGCGACTGAATAAGTGAAATTAAATGTAAGGTCCCTACAGAAGGCGATATGAAAAGGAGAAACAGTTGCAAATAAAGGCCGCAACGATCCAAACTAGGAAGAAGGGTGGCGAACTCTTCGCATTGTTAAAAGTAAATCAAAATGCAGTCTTGTGGGGTTTCCATTATTTTATTTATTATCAGCGACAAGACTGGTTTCAACCGACGGGGTTGGAGCACAACTTCGTGCCGACAAAGGATGCGTGAGAGAGGTGCTCCTGGAAGTGAGCCGATTTCAGTCACGAATGCCACTGAAACTAATACGCCGATGATGCAACGGCATGAACATGATCCTTCATCAGTATCGCCTACCTCCTCTCTAGCTAGTGCCACGGTGATGATCAACGTTCCGAAGGAGGCAAAGCAGCACGACCATGAAGCCAGCCTTAACCTACTGTTTGCTCCTTGCATCAACGCTATACTTTCCGTGTGCAGTTGCTTTCACGCCTCTTCACAGAGGACAGTCCAGATTCTTTCTGGACACGGCAGACACCCAAGATTGGGAGTCTTTGCTTCCAACAGGGATATTCCATGGTGTCACTACAAATCCGACGCTGTTAAAGCGGGCGGGTGAACCTTGTACTGTGGAAAATTTGCATCGCCTAGCCAACAAGGCCTTGTCTTTCAGTGATGAATTTATGTGCCAAGCTTGGGGCGACGATTTGTTTGCACGCGGCATGGAGCTCTCGGCGCCTGCCCGAGACTGCATCACCGTAAAATTACCAGTGACCATCAAGGGCGTACAAGCAGCCCGTAAACTCATTCAAGCTGGTTGCCGAGTTTGCTTGACGGCATGTTATAACCACAAACAAGCTTTACTAGCAGCCTCGGTCGGTGCAGAATATTTGGCCCCATATTTAGGTCGCATGACAGATGCTGGACTAGATGGGCAAGGAGAATGTTGCTACATGAACAAGATTGTCCAGGGGATGGGAAGCTCTACTCGAATTCTAGTGGCAAGTCTACGTGATGCAGAAACTCTTGCACAGCTGTCGGCCGAATGTGGGATGGATACATACACGTTTTCGCCGGCAATTGCGCGGCAACTCTTCATCGAACCCTTGACAGACAAAGCCGCGACGATATTTGAAGTAGACGCAAAGGGAGCGATATAGAAATTACTGGTAAATTATACAAATGAAGATTAACCAGGTGTTATGATCGTGCAGTATTCCTAACTAGGATTCCGGGTTTGGGAGTGGGTACTTTCATGGCCGAAATGGTGAAGCCGAAAAACTGAAAAATGGCAAACTCTTTGTCCACATACCTGACAGGGAAAAACGAGAGAGGCTCAATGAAACCAATCTTACCCAACTTTTGAATAGCATCACTAAAACTTCCTTCTTCAGGTGGAGTAGGTCGTTCACGATCATCGGCGTTCCACCAAACGTTGTCCCAAACAATCTTCACATTCCCGGTGGAGGCTTCTACCGTGTAGAAACCAGAAGTGCAAAGCCACCCAGATGAATTTCCCACCCGCGTGGTATATTTGACACAAGACGTCATCTTGAGGTCAGGAGTGAGATGATACTCAATCGGTGTAAATTGGGCAAAGAGTGTTGACAGAGATTCGATGTGAGGAGCATGTATGACACGCCAGGTTCCAGCAACCTCATTAGGGTTAAATGTTAGGATACGATCATCATCCGCAGCGGTTGACTCCAGTGTTTTGAGAAATCCTCCAAGGTTGCTGTCACCTAAACCAGTTGTGCCATTGCCTCGGATGTAATCGCGGATTTGGGCACGAACCCTCGAACGAACCGTCGTCCCTTTTGTCGTCAGCGGTGCAACCAAGGCGCCTATTGAAACCAACCAATAGAATAAAAGAATAAGAATCGTCATACCACCATCCGAATCTTTCTCATAATATTAGGGTAAAACGTGAGAGACAGTCCTGTTTGGTTCGATCTCGACCCGTTAACATCTCGGTAAATTTCACCGTCAAGAAGCTGTTCTCGTCATCAAACCACATCATCGTCGGAACATCTCGACAATAATTTCGATCGCGGATAAAGATTTCCCAGAACCCACGATGAGTCACGAATGACGATTGCATCGGCGGCAACGTCCAAGATATCTTTTTTTGGCCCATTTGACACAATTATTATTTTATCAACCGAGAGTAGATCGTTCATCTTTCCTCTCGTGTTTGTACCACACATATTACCGACAAAACACGGGCAATAATGAAGTTCTCCACCTTCTTTTTCTACGCTACAGCATTGCTCTCATCAGCTACGGCCTTCTCGGTCGATCGCCGTAATTTCGTTGGCTCAGCGGCCGTTACCTTGGTTATCGGTGCACCGTCCATTGCCTTTGCTGACACGGGCGACGTGGATGCTGATGGCTTTATCACCAGTGAATCTGGTTTGAAGTACAAGGTTCTCAAGGAAGGAACGGGAGCTATTCCAGAACCTGGACAAACCGTGAAGGCTCATTACACTGGCTGGCTTGACGGATTTGATTCGATCCGCAAATTTGACTCGTCTCGCGATCGCGGTCGTCCCTTCACGTTCCGCGTTGGGGCGGGACAAGTTATCCGAGGATGGGACGAGTCTTTCGGAACAATGAAGGTGGGAGAGCTTCGTCAAATTATTCTGCCTCCCCGTCTTGCATACGGTGAGTAGATTCCACAATTCTCCTATCCAATAGAAGTAGTCGCCTTTCAAATTGGCTCTCACATTCAACACTTCATTTCAATGTGCAGGTGATCGCGGAGCCGGTGGTATCATTCCGGGAGGAGCTACGCTTTACTTTGGTAAGTTTTACAATATGCTTTGGCTGTTTTTTTGTGTGTACGTGCGGCACTCGTTCTATTTGCTCACGAATCGGTATTCATCATTGCAGATGTCGAACTCCTTGGCATTTTATAAATAACCTGGAACTAGACCAGTAGCTGGATCAATTTGCGTGCAATTTTCGTCAGTGACTCCCCTCGGAGTCGACTACGAGTGCAACGAGTTTCTTGTTGTAGAGCGCTAAATTATAGTCAGACATTGCTACAAACCAACATGAGAGATATCGGCGATTGGATCTTCGTGATTACCAGAAGGAGTTATCCATTTTCGATCTACTCGTACCTTTCTATACGAAAGCCTGGAAGATAGTCGGACAAGCTTCTCAGGAACTGAATGCATTTGAAGTAGGCAACCTGCTCTGTGGTGCGTCAAACTTTGTGATATCTATCTATACGCGGAAGGCAGTTGCCGAACAAATGTAAAGTCCAGGGGTACTACAGAGAAAAACCACGGAAGTTTTTCTTTCTTTCATGTAAAACACAACCAAAACAGTTGTCTCACCTAATCCACCACCGACCATCTACGTAGTCCGTGAAAGCAAGACGTAGTCAACCCGCGAAAGAAGTCAACACGAAAGGTTCACGAACTAACATGAAGATGGTACGATTCACAGCAATGGGTCACGTTGTTATTTTCTGCTGCTTCTTGGTTCTTATCACAATAGAGATTGGGACTTCTATATGACGAGCTGCTCCTATCTTTTATCCATGTTTTTTTTTTCAGATTTCTTTTCCTTTTTCTCCTTCTTAGCTTCTTTCTTGGCGGCCTTGGCTTCTTTCTTGGCACGCTTGGCAGCCTTCTTGGCTTCTTTATCACCGACGACCTCTCCGCTTCCTTCTGTTATGGATGTTTCCGATAGCTTACGTTTGGCTGGAGGCTTTGAATCTTTTCTTTCTTCTTCATCTTCTTCTCCATTTGCTGCTACGACCGAAATTGAATCGGCCCCGGAAACCTTCCGTTTGGCTACCGGAGAAGGAGGAGACCCCTCTTTCACCATTGTTGTTTCTTTTTTCATTTTCGATCCTGGCATTTGCCATCGTCGACGAAGATTCGTCCTTTGTGCCACGGGTACATAGGGAATACGCAAAGGATCAACTGCCCTTGGAGCTTCTTCTTGGGTGGGTGCCAACGTTCGTTCATCCATTTTCTCCAAAGACTCCATGATATTCAAATGACGAGAAAAGGACCGCGTGATTGGATAAATGAATGTTGCCTTTTTGCCGTTCGATTTTTCGGAATCATCGTCATCTGAATCATCGTCGTTACCGTTTTGAGATGATGCAAGGAGTCGAAATGATTCATTTTCGACCGAATCCCCCCATGAGATTTGATATCGTTTGTCGTTGGATTCAAATTCAACGGAAGCTTCTTTTTGTATATTTATTTTAACGCCCTCGAGTGCATCGAAAGGAACATCGGTGGGTAGACGGAGCGTCCAAAGTTCATAACGATCCGGATCCGTTTCGAAGTCCTTAGGAAGTCGGAATGTCGGGATATCAAAGGAAGTTTGTTCGTTGCTTGGTTTCGTCGTCTTACTAGACGCTTTGCCATTTTTGTGATGTGATTTGTCCGTCATGGGGATTATCATTGTCGGTTTTCCCAAACACAAACACGGACCGGACAATCCTCCCCCTCTATGCGATATTGTAATGGTTCGGGGAGTTGTTACGAAAAAAATAAAATAAAAAAAATCGATGGCGGCTCACGATCGAGGAATCGCAAAAGCGCGTAAATACCCCGAAATGTAAGACTGCAATCAAGCAAGATTCCCTTGAAAAGAAATATCACCTTCCTCGTGAGAGTACACTTTTCTATCGCTCACTGTCAAAGTTGTGTTGTTTTCCTAACTGTAGCATAAATATCGTCGAATTTTAAAAATTCCCGACAAAAAACAACGACATTGTCCGTACATTAATATTTACAGTGCTACCAATAATGTTGCAAATGCATGGTCGTCCAAAACCACTCACCGTCCGTCCGTGCCACAGTTGACATAACAAAGGAGCGCGGCTCTTTACTCTCACCTTCATCGGGTCTCCATCCCTTCTGTCCATGCTCGCATGGCTCTTGGGCGTTTTCCGCGGTAAGGGTTTTTACCTACAAAACCATTCTTGACATTCAGTTGTTAATATCGGAGCGTGATTGATCAAGATTAAGATTCAAAGAGACAAAAGAGGAAGTGTGACTCTTTTATTCGAGTTAGATTTTAAAAAACTTACAATCACACCAGATCGTGCTCAAGAAGAAAACCAACGCTCATACTGCACTTCGAAAGAAGTAAAGGGTGTTTGGTGTGTGGTTGTCAATCAAGTGTGCCCTCATTCACTATCCTCGAGAAACCCGCAAGAGTAGTTCTTTTGTGTATCGCGAGAGTTTCGTGTTTGAGTGTGTGTGTTTGTGTGACTGATCGCTCTACTCGCATTACGTGGTGGAACATTCTATTTGTCTACCAACATAGTATCAAATTTCAATAAAAATAATATGGAATTCGGTGGAGGGGGATTGCATCATGACTCGCACCAAGATGATTTTGGAACGATCGATCGCTATGATAAATTTGGACGCACACTCTCGGAGGATGAACGGAAGAAGATTGCCAGGACTAGAGGACTTTGTTACCCCTGCGGACGTCCGACTCATGCGAAGAGAAGATTTATGACGAATATTGCCATTACCAATGATGATGTGCACAATGGAATCTGTATCAGGTGTCATCCCACAGAGGTACCGAAAGAGGTTCTGGAGAAATGGGAGAAACGCAACAAACCAACGAAGGTATCACACACAGGGGCGGTGGTATCTGCCAAAAAAGCTGGCAGAAAATTGAAAAATGCCACTTCCAATCGTCATAGTGAACACTCACATTGCCAGAAAACTCAATCAGAGAAACTTCTGTCATTTGCTGAGGAGCAATTAAACAACACAGCGAACAGCTCTGCCCCATTGCGACCTATTAGTGAGCGCTCGATCGGACATGCACCAAAAGCAGGGAACACAATAAAATACGCATCGAGCGATCCATTGCCTGGACATAAAGTGCAAGAGGATCAGCAACAGCGGACGTCCCTGGATGACGAGAAGGCGTATCTTAGAATGGATCATAGTATGACCCCGACTAAAAGAGAGTACCAGCGACGCCCGTCTCCGGGGCAAAAAGGGTCTTCTTCGGGTCACATCAGACGTCCCTCTGATACATCGGTGTCGAGTAGAAAAGATGACGAAAGTTTCAATGCATCACTCTCTTCAATGGGAGGAAAGCAAATGAATTCTTCGAGTCAACGAAAGAATTCCTCGAGAAGTCAACATGGAGAACTTTTGGACGACGAGTCGGAAAGAAGCATATCAACTGGTCAACTTTACGAAGATAGCCAGAGTTCTTTACATCAATCTGGTTCACTTGAAGGTTCAAGAAGAGCCTTTGCAAAGTCAGCAAATCGCTCAACTCGCGATGATTTTCGATTCCAGAAACAAGACTTGTCAGCTGAAGAAATTGCCAGCCTATTGAAAGACGAAATGGGAGATCCTCTGAAACTGCGACATTTATTACATGGTATACGGAATGAATACAAAGGTGGATACGATGCGTTGATTGGCCCCGTGAAAGAATTACTGGTGGAATATCACCACGACCCCCGGACACTCGACGTTGCTTGCGGTGCTCTTTGGCGGATCGCAGCAGACGACCTAGATTCAAAGCGTAATATCGTTAATTCAGGATCTATTGATCTTGTAATCGATGCAATGGGCAAGTGTCGGTACGATGCGGAGTTTGCCGAGTGGGCCATGGGAATTGTGATGAGCTTCGCGCTGGAAGCCGAGTTTAAAGAATATGTATCTCAAAGAAATGCCGTTGAATCGATTTTGGAGACTCTGAGAGAACACAATGAAAAAGCAGGTATCTTCGAATGGTCGTGCCGATGCCTTTACACTCTTTTAGTTATCCACGGTGACG
>Ga0051981_10001907_pt1 | contig 10197 bp, 3 predicted proteins | sample CryGey13umfilter_3_FD_59644 | JGI IMG/M metagenome (GOLD analysis project Ga0051981, IMG submission 59644) | Groundwater microbial communities from aquifer in Utah, USA - Crystal Geyser 4/10/14 3 um filter | ecosystem: Environmental > Aquatic > Deep subsurface > Groundwater | place: USA: Utah... | reverse complement strand
AGAGCAGAATTAAGCTTAATTACTATAGCCACCCCGCCTGCCACAGCCACACCGGGCCCGACGACGCTGTCGTGCTTACCTTAACATCGGAAGTTCAGCCATCCAAAAGAAGGTAGGATTACACCGTTTTCTCATCGGGAAGCGTCACAGGCAACGCGAGCTCACGGCGGACGTGTCCGCGACTATCCATGGCAAGGCCAAAGAATAGATCAACTGTGCGTCCCTAAACCGACTTTCATGGATCCTCTAATCACTTGCACCCATGACAAGAGTGAAAATTACTAGCATCGAGCGAACCGCTCGTTTCGTCCAAGCATAACTCTAACCTTAAGGGCCTATCAAGGGGTGCATACACCCACTTGGCAAAATCCAATTTCGGCTTCGTAGTTCGTGCGGCGGACCGAACGGTCATCTAGACAACGAAGTGTAATCTCAAATCAAACAACTTCCAGAAAATAACAGCCCATTATGATGAAGCTTGCTATTGCCACACTTTTCTCTGCCTCTGCAGCTGTCTCAAGCTTGACGCCAGACAACTACGGCGACCTGATCAATGGCAAGACTGTCTTTTTGAAGTTTTTGCACCTTGGGTAAGACCGTCCAAGTTGTTGCGTAGGGGAACCGTTTGACCTGTCGTTTCTCTCTGATTGCCTTACAATAATCTTGTTCTATGAAATTTTATCAGTGCGGACACTGAAAGAAGCTAGCACCGGATTGGGAAAAGCTTTCGGACGAATGGGCTGGGCTGACAATGAAGTTGGGTTGGTTGCAGAAATCGACTGCACGGCCGAGGTTAAGGCGCTCTGTGATGCCAATGGCGTCCGTGGATAACCCCACCCTCAAATACGGAGACCCGTCCAACCTTGAAGACTACCAAGGCGGCCGCGACTTTGGCTCCCTCTCCAAGTTTGCTCAAGAACATTTGAAGCCAGTTTGCTCGCCTTCCAACTTGGATGTTTGTGACGACGAAAAGAAGGCGCAGATTGAGGAGTACATGAAGATTCCCGAGGCCGAACTCGATCTACCAGTACAAACGAACATATCATTACCCCGACGATGCCGTAGCTTAAGCTTATTGAATTGGCGTACAAATTGGGCAGCATATGAAAACTCTATTGCGGAGAACGGGCGGATCTATCCTTTCCTGCATCCTGCATCGTTAGACAGTAGGTTTACACGAAGGTGGACAGCTCAAAGCAACCGCAAAGACATGGTACTTTGTTCGTTGTTCGCTACAAACTCACAATACTAGATCCTTTTTGGCTAGTCTTATTTGCTCCAATTATTACACGTTGCTATGGTTTTGAGGAAGACCAAATGACACTCTTCTTTTTGGATGCGAGGATGCGACAGCCTGCAACGCCACGGTGGGAATCGAGTGAGTTCCTCTTACATCTTCGTCCAATCAAAATTAGGCATGTCGGCCGTTTGTGCGAAAAAACCGTCGTAGCTGTGTCCTATTTCTTGACATGAAACAATGCTATTGCTACTATTGATTCTGTGAAGACGAGAGAGAAAGAAAGACCGAAAAATATTTTGGACCATTAAGGCTTGACCGTTGAGTTGCCAAAAATTGTGACGATTTCGAGCCAGCCGGGCATTTGAATTTGGGAATTCGGACCGTTGACTCACAAAATTGTTTGTGCAACTGATGTTACGCCGATGCATCGAAGTTGTCATTACCGTATTGCACGACGCATCAAAGAAGTTGCTCACCATGAGGATGTTTTACCTCCTATCGAGATTGTCCCTGATGGGATATTTCATCAGCATTGTACATGCAGGTTTTGATTCGCTACCAATTGCAGTGCAATCTGTCGACAGGCACAGTCCTCTAATTGACTACTACATCCATGAGGTCAAACCCAAATCAAAATCAAAGGCATCGAAGTCAATGAAAAAGATAAAATACCCTGCTGGATATCACCGTAGAACATATTCTCCCACGGTAGCACCCACCTTGTGTGTAGACGACAACGAAACTTACAGCGACTCCACCGATTATTCGGACTATGACGGGTATTACAAAGGCAAGGGAAAGGGGAAAGGATACGTGAGACGAGCGAAGAAATCGAAGTCAAAATCCAAATCAAAATCGGAATCTAAGTCAAGCAAGAAGAAAAGCGGGAAAGGACATCATAACATTTTTGCGCATACAGGATCGCACAAGAAAATGACTAAGAGCAGCAAGAAGTATTATCACTACTACACGAAAGCTCCGACAACGAGATCTCCTTCCTGTCAGCCGTCGACAGCCTCACCAACCATGGACCCTGCGAACACTCAGGAACCAAGCTCGGATGGTACTCCCACAGATTTCCCTACACGGCCGACCCCTGTACAACCAACTTTGATGCCGGTAACGCCAGCCCCAGTTCCCCAACCCACATTAATACCGACACCGACACCCACCTTGTTTCCAACCACTGCGCTCCCGACCGAGCTTCCTACTCTCGGACCAACAGCAGTTCCTCCTCTCACGCCAACAACCACCCCGCCAACGTTGAACCCGACTCTCTCGCCGACAAGGTCTCCCGTCGTGACTTTTGAGCCAACAATACCATCAGTCGATACCACGATTCCAACGTCAAATCCCACGACAAGTCCGACTGATGTGCCGCTGACAGCCACTGAAGTCGATGCTTCGACATTCTTCGTCCTGTATGACTTCCTTGGAACCGAACCACTGCCGACAGATGCGCAATATCAACAGGCAGCTGCCGTCACAGCCAATTACATTAACGACTACATGATTGCATTTTTCGATTTTTCGGATGATACGAATCTTGAAAATGTGCAAACGAGAATCAATGACTTTCTGAACGACCCCATACGAATTGGATTTGACGTGAACTACCGATTTGGTGGCGACTCGACACGGATTCCCTCGCAACAACAGCTAGACAATTTGCTGATTCAGGCATTTCAGCAACCAAATGTTCAGGCGTTACTTCTTGCTCTGAGAGGAATCCCTGGAAGCAATCCCTTTTCGACAGTAGTTGATGCATCATACACGTCCGAAGATGGAACGCTCTTTCTCGAAGGCGGGTCTCCCCCAGTTTCAGGTGCAGGAGTTGCAGCTATCGCGGCCGGTTGCCTTCTGGCAGCTTCAACAGCCGCACTGATTGCCACAAACCGTGCTAAGAAAAACGGTCTCCCAATATTTGGCAATACAAATTCCCCTGGAGATGCCCCCAAAATGGTCCCCGTCTCAGAATGTGAAGAAGATACGATGTCCGAATGCACCGTTTCCGTCGCCCGTCCTCCCAGCCCCCCAAATAGACATAGTCCGAAGTTGAAAAAAATCGATGAAGATCAAGAAGCAAGTTTCACGTCGTTAAAAGTAGGACGTAGATTGGATCGAGGGTATGGAGTCATACCGGAGTATGAACAAGGGGAAGAAGAAGGAGAAGAAAGAGACTGCGGTGACGATGGCAGTGCACATTCAAGGTAATTTACGAAGAGAAGAACCCAGCAAAATTTCATTTGATTCATACTTGTCGTTTTCTGTGTGTACATGTCAAATCTATCATAAAAACTTAATTGTAAGAAGAAGCATGTTTCAGCCGTGGAAGAGGGAATAATGAGTACCCGCAATTCACCTTTTGTTTATTACGTTTTCTCAACCTTAATAAAGCGCACAAGGTCTTTTTTGCTTATGTCGAATTTGCCGTTGTGGCGTATCATCGTGGCACATATTTTCATGAATACTCGCCTCAGCTCACCGTACCCTTAGCTTGCAATCAGTATCTCTATTCATTCGCTCCCACGAGTTATTTGAGGGAGAAATTAAAGTTTGCTTATATTTTTCTCAAATTGAAGTTGACAACACCGACGATACCTTGCAGTGTATCTCTATAGACCACATTAGTCAGGAAACCCGTGTCACGACCATCCAGATCAACAGAGCCATCAGTGTACCGTTACATCGGATCCGGACCCTCCGAACAGTTTACGTAACGTATTCATACCGTTTGGCAAGTCCAGATATCAATCAAATACGACAATCCGAAGGTTTCAAATACGGAACGCAGATCGGTTGGCTGTAAAGAAAAACCCCGGCACTAAATATACGTACCCGCTCTCCAGTCCAACAACGACATTTTTCATAACCATCATCTAACTCTACTAGAAGGCCGATATCAGTCTTCAACCATCTAGACTGACGCGGCTCTATCTATCTAAAACAATCTAATACAGTTCGATAGAGAGTCTCGAAATAACAGTTTACTGTTAATCAAAGTAGTCAACCGTAAAAAAATAATAATACACGTGAATTTCACGTAATTTTATAGGTTAACATATCAAGGAATCAAACGTTAAAAAAGAGACAGAAGAGAGTACGATGTTGAGCAGTTTCAACAAAATTTTCTAAAAAAGATACCTGTACTCGCCCCTAGGTCGTCGTCACATCAAATGCGCTTGTAGACTGATGATAAGAAGAGCCAAAAGTAAACTTTCATGGACCATTATGTGTATTCGGCAGATCCTGTAGTGTTGCACAAACGGAAATTGATTGCGAGCAAATTTACTTTTACAATTATTTTTGATCAAAAGTGAGATTTAACGTAGCGTCGCATCCACCATTTTGGTAGAATATTCGTCTTTGTCTACATTTAGGTTGATCGAAATTGATCTCGAAGATTTCAAAAGTAATGTACAAGACGGCCCTAAACTTTTTAACAAATTATTAATGGATAAATACGGAAAAATGAAAAAGCTACAAGAAAGTGACAAACCCATTAATTTTTCACGTTGAGTGAAATTGATGTCAAAGATTTCAAAAGTAATACACAAGACGGCCCTAAACTATTATCTAGACGTGTTGATTGATGAATAATGACAAAAGAATGGAAAAGCAACAAGCAAATAATAACACACAAATTTTTTTGATAAGATGGCTTTGATTTGGAAACAGGTATCTAACTCTTAATTAGAAGTTGATTTCAGCCATTCATGATCTGGCACAAGACCCCGGTATCTTTTGAATATTGTTGAAAAATCATTCTGTAGATAATTTACCACGAGAAGATAAGAAAATACTGCCAAAGCTCTACAGCCATATTAGGACCATCGGCACCTATATTTGTGTAGAAATTACTTGATTTTCTGGCAATGAAAATAATATTTCCTTCTCAAAATGCTCTGCTTTTCCTAGATACTTATTACAATTGCACTCAACCGGCTTTTTGCGATTAAGATTTTACTTGACATTCCTTCAAACATAAATGTTTGCGACAAAATTTGCCGGGAGAAATTCGTAAACAAATTTTCTATTTATTATGATGAAATAGTAGAAAAAATTGACACATTTTTAACTGTGAATCCGCATTTTCATCTCGACTTTGGTAACGAGCCGATCGAGCAGAATTTTCTCATGTTGGAACTGTTTTCATTATCGTTGTAGTTTTTCGGGCTTACAAAAAGCTCCATTCTACATTAACTGTGCATATACGACGACCGGAACATCTTTAGCGAAAACGTAATTAAACTTTATTTCAAGTTTACCCCTTTCAAACTATAGAATCAGTGCGGAATTTGTCAACTCGATATTGTGAACGTCGCTTTTCTATTATCGTATCTGTGTATCTTTATCTGATTCTCTTGTTTACTAAATGTTCATTATGACCACTTCATCGGTCACTATTTTTGTTCTCGCTTCCCGAAAGACAAAAACTGATAATTTGATATTCAATAATACAATTCTTACCTTCATCAAATCGTTCTTAGGAGCAGAATTCCTCTATATCCTTCATCATCAACACTTGCGCTTCCGTATCATTCGTAGTTGCAGCCCTTTTCATGCAGAGGTCTATTGGCTTTGATAGTTTCGGCCTCGACTTCGATTTTACTGAAACTATATTTTTCAATCTTCGAAACTCAACATGGACCAATTTTCTCTGCAATAACCTGCTTTTACTAGGTCTAAGTTTCGATTATGATACTGAATTTTCAAAGAAGTTATTATAATGTCTATCTATACGGCAAAGAGTGAAGAGGTAAACTTAAAGTAGTCAATAGAGAGTTAGAAACTCGAACTTATCGAAGAATTTTTAACATCGTCTTGATCAATATCGACGAAAATTCAATAAATTGTAACCGAAGGCTAAGATTTGCAACCTTTATATGAAACGTCAATGAAATAAGATCAGAAATAAAACGTAACTGTTCATAGGTAATAAGAAAGGTATGGTAAATTTCTTTCAATTAATCTTCATGATAAATGCGATAACAAAATAACCGCGCAACATTATTCTAAAATTTAAGTATTTTTTAAAATATAAATTCTCATCTCATTCAAACTGACTTACAAGACTAATGATTGTAAATAATTGCACAATTCATTACTCGATGAATAAGTATCTGTGAAATAACCATGATAATTTAATACTCCACCTCGTTCCTGTTCAAATGCAAATGGAAAGGATTCACAATAGAATGACATATTCTCGCAGTAATAATTGCTGCCTTGTATTTCATTCATCAACACTCGGAGAAGTCAATATTTTGTCGTCTCATCTTTTCTTTTATTTGATTCATTCGGACTCCTCCAAACCTGGACCATGCGAACTTAAATGCACTCAGCGAGTACGTGGAAAGTTAGAAAAAGGACATCTTTCACGTTTACAATGCCGACTATGATTCATACTTTTTTTTACAATCGCAATGAATTTCAGGTTTTCACAAATTGTTTTTATCCATTGATACTCCGTCGAACATTCTGGTTGTTTAAGGGAACCACAAACGTGTCAAAAAGTCGATTTTATGTGTTTCTTAATTGTATTATTTCTCCGCCTCACAGTGACATGCCATGTTGGTGTCATGTATTGATGAATGACTTCTGGCGCCACACAGTGGCATGCCATTATGGTATCAAGTATTGACTGTGAATTTAGACAACTGAAAAGTTCAATGTTTAATCAAAAGCATGTTTCTAAATAAACGTTTTCTGCGAAAAACAAAACAACTCTAAGTAAAAATAGAATTCATGCGGCATTTCAACCGTATCCAGGAAAATCGTCTTGATGCGAGAATGGCTGTGACGAATTGTGTTTGACAGTTCTTTTCTTTAATTTTTTATTTTAGGATCTTTGCATCTTTTCTTGAGTTACTTCTATTGCCTAAATTTAGCAAATTACATGAAGCGCCAAGGACCTTGGTTTAGCGCAGCAGTAACTTTTGAATAATTAATGAAAGATTTGTAACGAAGGAACAACACGTTCTTGAAAGTCGTATTGCACGTCTTTAATCTAAAAGTAGTATTATCATAAAAATGGATACGAAAACTGCTACAAGTCGAATGTGCTGAAGTCCAATTCGTATTGACTGTGAATCTAGTAATTGGCACAGTCCACTTATTGATGTCATGTATTATCTTTTACAACACAACTAGGAGTGAGGATAAGAAATGTGAATCGCGGATATTACCTAGTCGCAGAAATTGTCAGTGAGAGCCATTGTGAATGATCCCTGCATAATTTGCGCACTCATAAAACTATCGTGAGGAAGTTACAGTTTTAATGTAGTTTTAAAATAGAAAAAGTTTGTTCACAGTCATCAACATTATTATTTAATTCAGGGTAGAATTGTCGAATTCGTCGTTAACGAAAAGTACCAACAATTGTACCGAAACCCAAAGAAAAGTGTACGAAAGAACAATGCAACAGAGCTACTGAAAAAAGACTGCGTAAATGTCGATATTTTGTATGTCTCAGGTGAATTGACATTTTTGAAGCGCGAGACTTGAGATAGATACCACGTTCTCAGAAACAAATCACGTTCGGACTACTAACTACATCTAACGAACGTTATTTTTTGAAACTCTGTGAAATAGACACGCTCTCGAACATATTGTAAAGATGAATGACATGCCCAAGTTGGCCATCTTTGTTGTTGTTAGGACTACAACACACGCTGGACCACAAGTGCTTCCATGATGTCTGCAATTGTAACAACGTATAATGAACGCTATTTTGATTGCCTACCCGTTCGTTAAGTAAGTAAACCTCATGTTTTTGTCGACCCTATGGGCCGGCGATTCTGGCATTCCCCATTTAAAAGAAAATGAGGTATCCTCAAAGTGTACGACAATGGGGACTCTACCGTTTTCTCCTCTGATTCAAACCAACTATTTTTTAAATCCGTTTCTGTGGTCCTATGGCGGTAAAACGAACATGAATGAACAGATCGCATACCTCAGCATTCATTAATCCCGTAGCCACACAGTAGTCGCCTAATTTTATTTGATATGTACAATTTCCGTCTCTTTGCAAAGTGTTTGTGAGGTTGCCAGTCATATCGCTTATACACAATGTATAGTATTACTTTCTTAGACCAAAGTTAGTTGCGACGAAGCTCAAACCATCCGCACATCGACGCACTGAAAGTCAACATGAATTTAGCTCGCAAATTTACAAACACCTCGTACTCGTTTCAACGGTCCAGTGTATGCTCTCGCCAGCCGAGGAAAACATCCCATGGAGCACGCTGACAAACTGACTTGCAGAGCACTAAGCCCTGAAGTTTGGATCAGACTGAGTTCTTCTTCTATAGCAAGAGTTTCCCCATCGATTTTAGACTGGTCACAACGTGGCTAGGTCTGCAGAATATCGTGCCATGCATTTTCTGGAGGGCGGGGGCTATAGATCTTTGAAGCCGTTAGCAAGTATCTCACAAAATCATGCTTCTCTTACGGTTGATGTTGGAGTTGGATCAAAATGCTCCGGGCTCCAAGACGCATCCGGTTTTGTGCGCTTATTCTATATTTTAAGATTTTTTAATATTTTTGCAGAGAATACTCGTAATTTTTAGCCAATAATACCATGTTTCACATCAATTTCTCGTACAATTTCCGTTAAAAATATATTTTGATCAAAATCAAGAATAAGCGCACAAAACCGGATATGTCCCCGGTCATGTTGCAGGCGGTACCCATCGGTTTTTCTCGGATTATTCGTATAAGAATCATGAAAGTTCGGACTGAGAATGACTATTTCTTTTAAAGAACGGGTCATCAAATTTCTTAATTGTTTTCGGGCATATGTTATGATATTTATCGAAGCCCCATAAATAAGAATTTATAAACTGTTAGAGAATTATGATGTCTCTTTGGAATGTCCTTTACATATTATCATCGATCAATGTGTTTGCGTTCGCATTTCCACATCATTAAACAATTATGTCTGGGGTTGTAATAAAATTCGAGCTCTTCTTACCAACTTCGAAGTCATTCGTCACAGAGAACACACCTCCGTTCTCTTTCTTATTAAGTAGATGACTTAAAGTCCCTAGGAATGCCCAGCTAGCCAATGTCACAAAACCCGGCATCTATCGCCGTCGTCTGCATAAAATCGAATAGGGTACCTGATCACAAAGTAAAAAGACATTGATTTTACGAATTACGTCCCCTTTTCAGCAAGATCACCATGAAGTGCACCGAAGCAATCTTCATCGCACTTGTTACTTCTTGCACCACAAGCAGCATATGGGCCAGCAGACTCAGAGGTGTCAAAGCCAAGGGGCTATTTCACACAGAGTACATTATGGCTTTTGAAGAAGACTATGCTCCGATCAAGCGCGTCCAACAATCCCAACAATCTCAACACGTCCGAGTTCGCCGAGGTCTAAAAGGTGATGATGGTACATCGTCGCTTTCATGCACCAAGTCTGGAAAATTCGACGGCCAGTATAACATCAATTGCAACACATGCGGTGACAAATGTCTAACATACCTCGCCTCAACGACGACAGGTGGTACGGCTTCCAGTCCCACCACGAGTCTCCCTACGACAACTATAACCACGTCACTGAAATGCACAAAATCTGGCAAATACGACGGCGAGTACAACATTGATTGTGACTCGTGTGGTAGCAAATGCCAAAATTATCTCGCGTCTGTCACAACACTGGGCACGGTGGTTTCGAGCCCCTTCACAACTCTACCTACGACGACAACGACAACGACAATCAAGTGCACCAAGTCACAGAAAAACAACATTTTTTGTCAACCAGACTATCAAACGACTTCGACAGTTCTGGCAACAAATCCTACCACAGTGACAGTGGCAGATACAACTACCCCAGTAGCCACAGTCCCCACTTCCACAGGGACTTCCACCACAACTGCAGCCACAGAGGCTTCCACCACAACTGCAGCCACAGAAACTTCCACCACAACTGCAGCCACAGAAACTTCCA
>Ga0051981_10001906_pt1 | contig 10198 bp, 6 predicted proteins | sample CryGey13umfilter_3_FD_59644 | JGI IMG/M metagenome (GOLD analysis project Ga0051981, IMG submission 59644) | Groundwater microbial communities from aquifer in Utah, USA - Crystal Geyser 4/10/14 3 um filter | ecosystem: Environmental > Aquatic > Deep subsurface > Groundwater | place: USA: Utah... | reverse complement strand
AGTACCATGTCCGCCAAGGCCGTCCGTGAGTATCATGGGAAAAAGTTGATTGCCAGGCAAGTAGCCGAAGCGTCTCGGGGCAAACACGTCGTCGACGATCGATCGGTCCTCGTGACACCGACAACGGACTTGGAAAATTTGCCAACATCCGAACCATGGCTGTTGACAACACCCTTGGTGGTGAAGCCTGATCAGCTTATCAAGCGACGTGGTAAGGCCGGTTTGGTCGGACTCAAGTTGGATTGGGCGGGTGTTAAAGATTGGATCGATGCACGCATGGAGAAAGAAATAAAAGTCGAACACGTGACGGGAAAGTTGGACCACTTCATCGTCGAGCCATTTGTGCCGCACGAGTCTTCCGACGAATACTATGTCTGTATTCAATCGGATCGCGAAGGAGAAGAAATTCTATTTTACTCGGAGGGTGGAGTGGATGTGGGCGACGTGGATGTCAAGGCCAAGCGCATGCATGTGGAGATTGACGACCAGGGACCGATAGACCGAACCATACTCAAATCAAATCTATTGCAAGGTGTCCCACAAGATCGACAGGTAGATCTGGCTTCTTTTTTGCAGGTTCTCTTTACCATTTACCGCAAACTCAACTTTTGCTACATGGAAATGTAGGTGATGTAGGTGCAAAATCGTGTCGTTGTTGGTTGGAGAGATCGCTCACAAACGTTGCATTGAAATTTTCCCGTTGCTACAGTAACCCGCTGGTCTTTACCGGTAGTGGTACAATTTTGCCTCTAGACTTGGCAGCCAAGATTGACGAGACAGCAGCCTTTCTTAACTCAAACGATTGGGGACACTTGGATTTCCCCGCTCCTTTCGGTCGACGGGAGTTTCCAGAAGAGGCATACGTGCGAGAATTGGATTCAAAGACAGGAGCTTCCCTCAAACTCACTATTCTTAACCACGCTGGTCGTATTTGGACTATGGTCGCCGGAGGAGGTGCGTCTGTCGTGTACGCTGATACCATTTCCGATTTGGGATACGGGCACGAGTTGGCGAATTATGGAGAATACAGCGGAGCACCGAGTACCGAACACACGTTCGAATATGCCAAAACACTCATAGGGCTCATGACACGCGAGAGGGATCCAAGAGGTAAAATCTTTATTGTCGGTGGGGGTATCGCCAACTTTACCGACGTAGCTGCTACGTTTGAAGGCTTGATTAAGGTAATGTTTTTGGATCATTCTCGACCAGCAGCACGGCAAATTGTCTTCTGACCCATCACTCATTCTTCTTGTTGAAACCCATGATAGGCCATTGTCACTTTTCAGGATGATTTGAAACTTCATCACGTAAAAATTTGGGTCCGACGCGCGGGCCCTAATTACCAAGAAGGACTTCGTATGATGCGGGAATGTGCCGAAAATACGAACTTGGACATCCACATTTACGGCCCAGAAACACACGCTACAGCCGTCGTGCCGTTGGCATTGGGTATTGCAAACGTAGAAGACTTCCCAGAATTTGATGATGCTGCTCACCAGGGGAAAATGCAATGCGCGATTTCATCGTCAGCGAAAAGACCATCCAAGCGGGCCAAAACTGAAGAAGATGACGGAGATAAGAAACCGTCGGCATTTTCACTGCAACCTCAGAAAGCCGACCACGAAGCGGATCACAATGTAGAGAACTTTACTGCTCTCACTCGTTGCGTTGTGTACGGTCTACAAAACAGGGCTGTGCAGGGTATGTTGGACTTTGATTTCATGTGCAAACGCCAAAAGCCTTCCGTGGCAGCTATGGTCTTTCCCTTTTCCCCTAATCATTACGTTAAATTCTATTGGGGCACGAATGAAATCATGATTCCTGTCTATCAGACAATGAAAGAAGCATTTGAGAAGTGTCCCGAAGTCACTGTCTGTGTCAATTTCGCCTCATTTCGGTCTGTATACTCCAGTGTGTTGGAAATGCTCGAATATTCGGATCAAATCAAAACTATCGCAATCATTGCTGAGGGCGTTCCTGAATCTCAAACGCGTGCCTTCAACAAGGCGGCGAAGAAGAAAAACGTTGGCATCATTGGACCTGCCACTGTTGGTGGGATCAAACCAGGTTGTTTTCGAATCGGCAATACTGGTAAGTAGAATTCGGCGCGGCTTATCGAGGAAAAACTACACCTCTCACTTCCGACTTTAGGTGGCATGCTCGACAATATCGTTATGTCCAAGTTGTATCGACCTGGTTCGGTTGCGTATGTTTCAAAGTCTGGAGGTCTGTCAAACGAGCTGAATAATCTCATATCTCGAAACAGTGATGGAGTCTATGAAGGTGTTGCAATTGGAGGTATGTTCAGATCAGATTTGTTACGGAGAAAGTTTTTACCGTTTTTCTCACTTTGACTATACTTCAGGTGACCGGTGTGTGATCACTAGAATTGTGTAGAAGCAAATTTGTAATACAAATCTCATCTTTTTTACCCGCTCTCAGCTATCCAGGTTCAAGGTTCCTCGACCATCTTTTAAGGTACAATGATAACCCATCCGTCCATATTTTAGTTCTGCTTGGGGAAGTTGGGGGCGTCGACGAATACCAAATCTGCGATGCTCTGAAGAACGGGCGAATCCATAAGCCCCTTGTTGCATGGTGTATTGGAACATGTGCATCTATTTTCCCTTTTGAGGTACAGTTTGGCCACGCAGGCGCGTTAGCTCGCGGTGACTTGGAGACTGCAAAGGCGAAGAATGCCGCTCTTCAGGAAGCTGGAGCTCATGTACCAAAAAGTTTTTTTGAGTTAGGCGACAAATTGAAGGAAGTTTATGACTCTCTGGTCGCATCTGAATCGCTTGTGCCATCTCCTGAGCCTGAGCCCCCTAAGATCCCTATGGACTATACTTGGGCTAAACGACTTGGGCTCGTACGTAAGCCAGCTAACTTTGTGTCATCAATTTCGGATGATCGAGGTGAAGAACTTAAGTACAGCGGTATGCCTATCAGCGAAGTATTTGAGAAAGATCTAGGAATTGGCGGAGTCCTTTCACTGCTCTGGTTCCGCCGCCAGCTCCCACAATACGCCAATAAGTTCATTGAGATGATATTGATGGTTACAGCTGACCACGGGCCAGCCGTCTCTGGTGCTCATAACACTATCGTGGCAGCACGTGCTGGAAAGGACTTGGTGTCTTCACTCACAAGCGGTTTGCTCACAATTGGTCCTAGATTTGGCGGCGCCTTGGATGATGCAGCTGCCATGTTCACTGAAGCCAGCGACACAGGGGTAGATGCTGCCGAGTTTGTGAAAGATATGCGCAAGAAAAACAAACTCATCATGGGCATCGGTCATCGAATCAAATCCCTGACCAACCCTGACAAGCGCGTGGAAATCATCAAAAACTATGCTCTGGAGCACTTCGAAAACAATACAGTTTTGAAGTTTGCGCTGGCTGTGGAACAAGTCACCACAAAGAAAAGAGCAAATCTCATTTTGAATGTGGATGGCTGTATTGCGGTCTGCTTCGTTGATATGCTGCGCGGATGCGGGGCTTTCTCTAACGAAGAGGCCGATGATATGATTCGAAACGGCTGCTTAAACGGGCTTTTTGTCCTCGGTCGTTCTATTGGATTCATTGGACACTTCCTTGATCAACGTCGATTGAAGCAAGGATTGGTGAGTTGTCATCATTTCATGCGTTTGTTCTAAAATTTTGTCTAATTATCCTGCTCCAAATTTTACTCACTTTTGCACCACCACCCTCTAACATTAAAAAGTATCGACACCCCTGGGATGACATCAGTTACCTCGACGATTCAACCACTGGATAAGCCAGAAATTTTTCTTGGTGTATCGAGGCTATGACGAAATCGGAAATAAAACATCATAGCTTATCTATATCCTACATCCTAGATCTAAAATAGGATACAAATTATTTGAAGTGCCCTAAATAGATATGAAAAGAGAAAGAGCCGTGACAAAAGAGAGACACCACGTCAAAACCATGTTTGTCCCCTTAACAGCTGATGTCACGCCCCCACAAACAGCTTGTCCCAGATGATTTGAGTCATTTTCACGACAGGTGTGACATGGGAGGCCGTCTTGTCTCCTCCCAGCTGCATTGGAAGTCCGTGCGGGGCACAGAATGGCGTCACAGCCGTATTTGCCAACGGCTCCTTCGTTCCATTCACTTTTCGAACATAATTCGGACGGAATTGTAGTAATTACATTCTGAGTCAAATCCAAGACCAAGTTTTCAAAGCGACCCAACGATTCCGGGATACTACCTTCCAAACGGTTGCGTGATAGGTCGATGTGGACCGCTGGTGCTTGACTGGATATGCCGCCCAGCAAATTTTGAGGAATAGTGCCAGACAGCTCATTCGATCCGAGATACAATTGCGCCAAAGCCGGAGATTCTTCAAAAGGAGGGAGAGGACCCACGAATATATTTCTGTCAAGCTTTAGGGTTCGGAGGTACCGTAAGTTGCCAAATACGTTTGGCAGCAGTCCTGTCATAACGTTACTGTTCATGGCCAAGTAGCGGAGATTATTTAATTGGAGTATCTCGGCGGGGAAGCGGCCACGAATACCATTAAAAGCAAGCGAAAGCGCGGTCAGCGACCGTGCTTGTCCGATACCTTCAATGTTGCGCAAACCAGTTGAATCGAGTCGGAGATCCAAAAGACTTGTCGCTTGATAGATGTTTGAGAAATCCACTGTCACGCGATTCGAGTTGAGCCAGAGAACCTGAAGTTTTGGAAGACGAAAGATGGATGAAGGGATGTTCCCTCTCAGATTATTCGAGTCTAGATTGACGAGAACCACTTCGCCGTTGTCACAACCAACACCGTACCAGTCACAAACATCCGCCGAGGACGCCCAGTAGTCGTTACGATACCACTGTCTCCCTTGGCACGACTGGAACAGCTCAAGCAAGATACTTCGCTGTTCGACCGGTCCTTCACAAGTGGTACTACCGAAATAAGGCGCAGCCATCGTATTTTGGTCATCACACGGAAGGCAGGTGTCTTCCTTGCTCGCGGCGCGTCCGTAGCGACTGAATGTTCCAGGTGCACAGAGAATCGCGTCGCACGAGTTGTTGAGCTCGCCGACGATCCCACGCATCCAATTACCATTGTCACAAAATGTCTGTGGTAATCTTGAAATCTTGTTCCCGGCGAGTTCCAAGTTGATATTTTCGTGTGTATCCAACTCAAGTGGTACTGTTCCCGTAATCTGGTTATTAGTCAAGATAACCTCTCGTGCGTAGATAGACGAGCTCAGGAAGTTCGAAGGAATAGAACCTGATATGTCTTGACCATTCAAAAAAAGAGATTCAAGGGACGGTACCTTGTCGAATGAGGGCAGGCGCCCCACGATCTTACGGCCTGACTTCACGTCTCTCGAGGCAGAAAAGGACTGTAGTCTCGGCAAGTACGAGAGCTCCGTCGCAGGTAAGATACCAGAGATAAGAGTTTCATCAATTCTTATTTTCTCGAGGTTTTCAAGAACACCAATTCCAGAGGGAAGCGTCCCGTGGAAGTCGTTGCCGGCTATTTGTAGATCCTTCAACATACTGAGCCGGTCAATCGCCAACGGGATTGTCCCAACGAGCATGTTCCAGCTCAAATGAAGCCGCTCGAGAGTTTCATGCAGTTCCAACACTTCAACTGGGAAAGTACCTGCGAAAGAAAATTTTGAGTTTTTTTCTTTTGGCTTTTACTATCAGCCAAATCCCGATCTGAAGCACTCACCACCAAGGCCAACTTCCTCGACATTCAATTCTCTTAAATGGCGGGCTTCCTCTAGCCCGACAAGAGATTCTACTCTGGTGTTCGCAAGATCCAGTACCTCAATCACTGTGATCTCTCTCGACATACCCAGAAAACGTACAAAAAGACCGTCGTTACCTCGTAGGTTCAGCTCCGTAAGCCTAGGGAGGGACCAGAGGTCCAAAGGCAATGTACCGATCAGACCGTTGTACGAGAGATCGATTTTATAGACACCATAGTCGTCCTGTTGATCACCCTCGCATTCCACCCCAGTCCAGCTACAGATTGGATTGTTTGATACCCACAATTCAGCATTTGGCCATCGACTGCCACCAGTTGCCTGAAAAAATTGTGTCAAGATTTCACGTTCCGATTCAAAAAAGTGGCATCTAGTCTGTCCGAGAAATTGCGAACTACCTCCTTCACAAGGCAGGCATGGCTTGTCAGGGGCGTCCTGGCGGCCCGAATCACTGTAGAAGCCTTTCGGGCACAATATAGCATCGCAACCGACAGCACCAACACCATCGTACATCCAGCCTTCCTTCGAACAGAAAGCAGGTGCAAGGGAATCGATCCGATTACCCCCCAGGTCGATGAAGAGATCCTGGAAGTTCAGCAAGGTCGGTGGCAAGGTGCCTGTCAACTCGTTTTCCCGGAGTAAAATCATCATTGATGCATTAAGCATTCTCACGCCGCTAAAAAATGTAGCAGGTATTGGACCTGTCAAATCATTGGATGAGAAATCAACATACCACAGGTTTCGGGCGGCAGCAAAGTCGGGAAGCCGTCCATCGATTAATTCTCGTCCTTGTTGATCTTGGAAAGATACTTGTTCCAAATTTTCCATCAAGCTTATTTCGGATGGAATACTCCCCCACAGCATATTTTTACCGAGAACAAGTTCACGCAAATTGGAAAGGTTGGTCAGCTCTTCAGGAACAGTCCCGCTAAGCATATTATCGTACAAAATGCTGTGCAAGATATCACTGTGAGGAATTATTAGAGCGATACTCGAAACCTTCGCACGGTGTACTTACAGTTGTTCTAAATCACTTAAATTCCCAATTTCAGGCGGGAGCGTTCCGTTGAATGAGTTGAAAGATAGGTACAACTCTTCAAGATTTTCGAGCCCAAATAATTCGTCGGGTACAGTTCCGGAAGTACCGCAGTCAACAGCATGAAAACTAACAAGCTTCGCTGCTTTGCCAATCCCCTTCAATGAACCAAGTCCTGTACTGGAAAGTCTCAGTGAAACAAACTCTGAGCCATCAGGAATTCCCTCGAGCGTGAGAATAAGGTTATTGCCTTTTAAATCAACAGCACGAAGGTTAGTAAGGCGACTAAGAAGCCCGATGATATCGGTATCGCCATTTTCGTTTTCGAGGCCGTTGTTTTCCAGGCGTATTTCTGACACAGAAAAATCTTCTGTACAAATAACGCCATACCACGTGCAAACATTTAGTACAGTGTTCCAATTTTCCTTATAGACCCATGAATCCCCGCCCGTAGCGCGATAGAATTCAACGAGCACATCACGTTCGTCGTCCAGGGGTATACTGTCACACTGAGTTGATCCAAAAAATGGAGCTTGTCCCGCGTATGCACACGGTTGACAGGTCTCACTAGTCGTCGCCCGACCAGAAGAGGAAGCAGTCTTCGGCGGACACAAGATGAAATCGCAATTTGTGGTACCGACTGGTCCACCCCCCATCCAGCCTTCATTGTCACAGAGAAGTGACGGGATGGTGTCAATCATATTATTGGACAGGTCAATTGTCAGAGCGTCGAAGATGTCGTACTCAGCTGGTATAGATCCGGCTAACAAATTCCCGGCGAGGTTTACGGAAATCGGGACTGACTTGTCCACGTTCTCCAGCAGGTTCGCTGGTAGTAGTCCCGCAAGGAAGTTTCCAGCAAAATTGAGGCTTGTTAAGGCCGAATTATTCCTGAAAGAATATAGCGGCCCTGTCAACTTCAACTCGCCTCTTTGAGTAGACATGTCGAGGTCTTGGAGCAAGGTCATTTTTCCAAAGTCAGATGGAATCAAACCGAATATTTTGTTGTTCTGCAAGTGTAACGTTTCCATTTTTGTCAACGCCCCGATTTCACGGGGGATCCCCCCAGTTAATTCATTACCGTCCAATTTCAAGATAGTCAGATCAGTCAATTGACTGATCTCGCTAGGGATGGTGCCCGTAAAACGATTGTCGCTCAAAAAGAGTGATCTAATAGTCGTCGCCTTTAAGAGCTCCGATGGGAATGTACCTTCCAACCCAGCCTCTGCAATATGCACCTCATAAAGAATCCGCGAAGCATTTTCAATACCCGACACTGAGTCGACTTTAGTCCCAGAAAGCTGGATAACTTCCAAACCTTTGGCATCTCCAATGCCTGTAAAGTTGAGTTCTACGGCGTTCCAGGACAGAGCCAATCGTCTGAGGCTAGACAACTCGTAAATTGAGGATGGAACTGTTCCACGCAGTCCGAATCGCGACAAGCGTAATTCCGTCACTCCAGTGTTGAGGTCATTGGTGCCGGTACAAATGACGCCTTCACGTTGACAAATTGGAATGCCTGGTTTGGTCCAATTTGTGTGGGTCTGGTTCCAATATCGTCCTCCCGTGGCTTGGAATAGTTCATCGAGAATCTCTGTTTCGCGGCTCTTTTGAACGTTACCCGTTTCGCATACGGTCTCGCCATAAAATGCATTCCCCGGACAGTCTTGACATACCAAGTTGAGTGATGGACTCGCCTTGCCGTGTGGACTCCAAGTTGACGGTGGACATAAAATGGCATCACAGGGGTTGGGCAAGGTGCGACCCACTTCGCCTTCCATCCACAGACTCATCGCACACAGTGTAGAAGGGATTTCACTGATCTGGTTGTCTTCTACTCGGATGTCCAACTCAGAAAATGTAGCAAGAGATTCCGGAAGGGCGCCATTAAGATTGTTCCCTGTCAAATGGACCGTCACCAGGTTAGCGCGGTCAGTGCTAGCCAAGAGGTTCTGAGGAATTGTGCCGGTGAATACGTTGTACACCAACTCAAGTTCCCGAATATTCGACTGGCGCGCGAACGGTAAGAGCGGTCCGCCTAGTCCTCCGCGTGCCCCGTTGATGCGTAGACTCAATAGGCTTCTCATGCCCTCCAATTCAGTTGGTAATGAGCCGGTAAAATCATTGTCTGACAAGTCAAGGTACTCAAGAGATGTCAAGAGACCCAGCTCAGACGGAATAGAGCCTCCAATCTGGTTTTCGTTTAGGTAAAGTCTTTTTAGGTTGGACAACTGTCCAATCAATGTGGCCAATTCTCCTGTGAGATATGCTGATTCCAAGTGCAAAGTGTCCAAGTTTGTCAAGGCGTATATTTCTGGTGGGAAAGCTTCTTCAAGATCTGTGCCGTCCAGAAATAGTCCAGTCAAGGATGGAGCTCCGTGACTAATTCCATCCACGTGGGTTAAAGACGTGTGAGACAATTTCAATCGTTCCAGGTCCGCGGCGTGCTGAAGAACAGCCAGTCCACCGCCGTCATGTGCAGGTCTCGAAAAGTCCAAATCAATCCGATTGAAGGACAGATCCACAGAAAGTAATCGAGGCAACCTAAACAGGTCAGCGGGGATAGTCCCTTTTAAGCGGTTGTTAGACAAGGTCAAGATTTGGACATTCCCTTGATTGTCACAGAATACACCATAAAAACGGCATATATTCACTTGATCGAGAGGGACTTGGTTCATGTCAGTGGAAGTTGACAAGAAAGTGTCCAATATGTTCCATCCGGAGTTCTGTTCCCAGCGCTGTCCATCTGTTTGGATGTACAATTTCATCAAGACCCGAGCAGGATCAATCGTTGGGAGTCCACCGCTATCTGTAGCCGTACCACCGCCGACTTCTACGGGGCCTTGCGAAGTAGCTGTAGAGCACGAAGTAGCCCCGAGCAGAAAGGCCGCCTCAGCATCATTTGTCGACGGTGGACAAGGCAAGCAGGGATTATCGTCAGATGTTTGCTGTCCATGATCATTAGAGCTTCCGGCATGGCACAAAATAGCATCGCACCCGTACGATGCTACAAGTCCGTTCATCCATTGACTTCTTGTACACATATAAGCAGGTATTTCATCCGTCAAAGCATTACCAACCAAATCCAAGTTGAGCGTCGAGAAGCGCCTTAAAACGGCTGGGATCCCACCGGTAAGTTTGTTATTGCGTAAATTGATCAAAATATATGATTCTGTCAACTGATTGTGAGCTAAAAAGTCTTCGGGTAGCGGTCCTGTGAATGAATTGTCTGCTAAGAACAGCTTGGAAAGACGAGGTGCGTCACTGAAGCTTGGGATAGGCCCGGTCAATCCCTTTCGAGATACAGTGGGTTGTTCCATGCTCCCCATCCCTCCTTGTCCTTCAACGTCATCAGCTGTCCCTCCGTGTAGAGAGAAGACTTCCAAATTGAGCATATTATTGACTTCTGTCGGAATTGTTCC
>Ga0051981_10001901_pt1 | contig 10205 bp, 3 predicted proteins | sample CryGey13umfilter_3_FD_59644 | JGI IMG/M metagenome (GOLD analysis project Ga0051981, IMG submission 59644) | Groundwater microbial communities from aquifer in Utah, USA - Crystal Geyser 4/10/14 3 um filter | ecosystem: Environmental > Aquatic > Deep subsurface > Groundwater | place: USA: Utah... | reverse complement strand
GTTTTCTCCGCTTTGCTGCGTTCACATCACCAAGAAGACAAAGAACTTGTCCGGAACGCACTTGATTTACTCATCCCAGCAATGCCCAAACGCCTCGGCGAAGACGAGAAAAAGGCAATTGACCAAGTCTCTCAGATGATGTTGGAAGAGGCCAGCTCCACCCCACAATTGGCGCATCTTTGTCAGACAATTTTGAGAGACGGCGAGATATTTCGTCCTTACAGGGAGTGTTTCGTCGGCCTTCTTGCCAATAGCGTAGCCCGCCTTGCTATTCCGCCGAGCTCTCCTTTCGAAAATAGATTATTAGCCGTTGAGGTTGTTGCCCTATTGTTGCATTGGAGTGAAGATAATCCGGCTGAGAAGAAGTTACTCAACGAAGAAAACCTGAATTCCATTGCCAACAGTTTGGTGCGGTTGAAAATGCTCCTGACCGAACCTGCCGATGGAAGATCGACAAAAGTTGAGCACGCACAGACATCGCTTGAGCGCCTTACGATGAAGCTACTGCAAAGACTTCTTGTGTTTCCAGACGTCTGCATTCGCTCACAGCCCTTCGAAAAGATTGGCTCTTGTGAAAAATCCAAGCCGACAGATTCGCCCGGCCTGATTTCATCTTTAGAACTGTTCACGTGTATAGCCAGCTGCGGTGTCAAGGACTTCTTTGAGGAGAACGATCAGTTGGTGATTACAATCGTGGAAAAAAGTTTTGAGCTTTCTTCGACGGACGTATCTGTAAGAAGTAAGCTCAACGACTTTATTTTTGTTGGGGGACAAATTGAACCGCTCGACGGATTGATTGCTGTTTCACTGGAAAAAGTCCTTCTCGACGCATCGCGTGACCAGAAAAAACAACCGTCAGCAGCATCCCGCCTTCCAGATCCAAGCCCCCGTCCCGGTGTTGCACGGGGTCGTGACAAAGGGTCGACGGACGAAAGTATGCCTTCCCTGTCATTCCTCGTTGATATTCTCCGGGCATTGGCCAGACTGTGCAGTAAGCGAGGGGTATTTCGAGCACGAATTGCATACTCTCTGCTCACAATCGGATCTTCGATAAGTAAACATCATGTTGCCGAAGCTGCAGCCAAACAGAGACAAGGATCGTCTTACCCGCCTAGGTCGGCGCTCAGCGGGGTTATGTACCATACTCCGACGATTGGAATCCTCGAGGCAGCATTGGAAGCGGAAAGCACTGATTTTGCTCGATTGCAGTCTAGTCGTCATCGTGCGGCGAAGGAATCTACTGGTGGCACTGGGACCGGAGAATATGTCGAGTGCCTTCTTCTGATCCTAATGACCATCGATAGAAGTGAACTCCCAATGACATTTACTACTGAACGTAAAATGTTCGTTCAATTGATAGGAGGGCTCCTGGACGGAAGTGACAGCGTGCATCTCCTCTCTCTATCGACGAAAATAATTGGAAAGTGGTTACTGCCAGGACCAAATTTGTCCCCTCTTACAGTGAAAGAGAAGCACAGCTTTCTCTGGCGTTTGTCTTCTTTCGACTCGAAGCTTGTGTCGGATGATCTGGCTTCTCAGCCTTTGGCGGATCTTGTTGCTTCTTTGATCCGTAAATTACCTCCTTCATTTGGTACTGGTGATCTTGTATATGGCCGCTCTTTGGTCGCTTGTCTTTTGAACTCGAATGTCTCCAGTCGACAACATCTCTTGAATATCTATCTGCGAGCTTCTTCCCACACGGAAACTGAGACTGGTTTATCTGTCGATTCGGACCTTTCTCACTTCGACGTACTGTGGCGAGTACTCCATAGTGACTTCGAAGGCCTCGGAGGAAGGCACTGGGTCGTTGTTTTCGCGGAGGCATTACTTTCTTGTGTACATGCAACGCAACCATCCTTGTTATCAGGCCTTCGAGTCCTTGTACATTCTGATGTCGTACTCTGTCGTGGAGTACTTTCCGCTCTTCTATCATCATGCTGGACTAGCTGCCCCAACGATGAGGACCGTATTCTTATTTCAACCGCTATCGAAAGCCTACTGTCACGCCCCTATCATACGCAATTTCTTCAGAGCTCAAGCTTCCAGGCCAATGACCCATCTACTACGAATCCCGTAAAAGACCTTCTTGCCGTTGTGCCAAAAATGGAACCGGTGCCCTTTTTGGAACCAAAGCTTCTGGTTTACCTTGCGGAAAATTATAATGCTTGGCACGAAGTGATTCATCACCTGGAGAAGCAGTACGTTGCACTGAAATCTGAACCAATCGCGCCTGAAGTTCTTGCCGCCTTGCGCCACTGTTATAAGAAACTTGGAGAGTACAATCTGTGGACGAATCTCGCGGCTGAATCGTGCGAACTCGTTGCTACCGAGTGTGCGTTGGCTCTTGACGTTTACGGTCTCCTCAAGGAAGCTTCTGATGCGTATGGTGATATGGTGTCAAAAGTTGAGAGTCAATCAACGGACTTCGAGCCGTCAGACTACGAAATGGATCTATGGGAAGAGCGTTGGATTGAGATCCATAGAGAGCTCTGTGAGCTTTCTGCAGTGACTGAGTTCGCAAATACATCGGCGAACCATCGATTGCAACTCGAATGTGCTTGGAAAACACAGGAATGGGGCAAGGTACGGGCACTCTGTGCATCCACGCCGCTCCTCTCAGCGGTCGAGAGTGGAGACGCCGTGGTCAAAATGAGCGAGACACTGCTTGCGGTAGCGGATGGTAAATTGGCCGATGTGGAGAATCTCCATGCACAAACAGCGCAATTATGTCTTTATAAGTGGCAGTTATTACCGTGTGTTGGAAGTGGAAGCCCATCTCATGCATCTTTGCTACATTTTTTCCACCGTCTGGTGGAGGTTCGGGAGTCGGGGCAGTTAATGGTCGAAACGGCAAGCCACGCGAACGCCCGGACCTTGCCCGACCTCAAGAATCTATTAAGTGCATGGCGACATCGTTTGCCAAACGACTGGGAGCCAGTCACTCAATGGGACGAGATATTTGCTTGGAGATCTCAGATGTTTCGAACTATCACGAAGAATTTCCAGTGGGCAGATCCAAGCATGCTCTCAACTATCCATGATGCCCCGTGGTCCTCGGTCAGAATGGCGAAGACCGTACGAAAGCAAGGACTCCTTGATGTTTCTGCTTTGCTCTTGAGTCAAGCCGAGGAGAGAGAAGTAAATGTCGCGGACGCTTATCTAAAGTTACGTGAGCAGATCCTGACATATTATAACGAAAAGTCCGAATTGGAACGTCATGGTGGTCTGAACCTGGTGAATACAACAAACTTCGATTTTTTTGATGTTGCCCAAAAAAGTGAATTATTTCGTCTCAAAGCTACTTTTCTTGCTTCGCTTGGCGGTCGCTCGAAAGCTAACCAAGCGTACTGTCATTCACTGTTGGTGTCCCCTGAAAACGCCAGGGCATGGGTTAGCTGGGGTGAGCTTTGTGCGTCCCTTGGGGCAGTGACAGAGGAACAAGTTGAAAAGGCCCAGGCATCTGGATCTGAACAAGACCGAGAAAGTGTGGCTTTGTCCATGAAGAAAGTCCCACAATATCTCACACAAGCTATGGGATGCTTTTTAGAGGCGATTCGGATCGATGCACACGAGTGGTCTCGTCTATATTTGCCTAAGTGTCTCTGGATGCTTACAAAAGATTCTAGTCCTGCTGTCATCTGTCCACGATTCGAAAGTAGAGGTCTCAGCTTGCCGCCGTGGGTCTGGTAAGTAAAAGAGGATGTGGATCTGTCAAATTTCGTTCTTGTCGTGTCTAACAGCCTGCAATTAGGTTACCTTGGCTACCGCAGCTTTTGACGGGGTTCTACCGACCTGAGGGAAGAAGCATTAAGCGGATATTCAGTAACATTGTCAGAGCGTATCCACAAGCAGCATATTATACTTTACGCTCGTTTTATCTTGAGCGTCGGGATGTGGAAAGGGCAGTCGGCTCAAGTCCCTCAATTTCTCAAATGCCATCAGTCGCTTACGCAGAGGAAATGATGTCCCTTTTGCGACGGTCGCATCCATGCCTATGGAGCTCGCTCGAAGCCATCCTCGAAGAACTTATTGTCAAATTTCGACCCTCAACAGAAGAAGAATTCCTAGCAACTATCGTGGCTCTACTCGAACGTGCTGAAAGCCAGACGACTTTGAAGTCGGAGGAACAGAATCTCGCATCGTCGATTCAAAAAACATTGAGTAAGATTGCTTACAAGTACTTTCGACCTAGTGAATCGTCGCCTAAGACTGACGAACGAGCTAAACGCACGGCCGAGTTCAAATCTATGCACCGAGAGACTTTTGAGTCAGATTTCCACGTCGATTCCAGCGACTCAAATGACAGCGGTCCGAAAAAGTCAATGTCACTCGACGAGATTCTAACCGGGATTCGGAACTGGAGAGACAAGCTTCAGGAGCAGGTTTTAATTATGCAACCACGTGTCGATCTAGTGGAAGCTTCTCCATCTCTAGCAGTGTTTGGTATTGGGGATGCACCAGACCTATGGCCAGGTAGTTGCGACCCGCGGGAAGCCAGTCCCCCGTTGAACTTTCCTGAACATGGTTTTCAGGGGGATGCGACTGGTCCCGTCTCTTCGGCATCCTCTGCCAGCGCTGCGAGAAAGGCCGCAAATGGCGCCTCCAATGCTGCGAGTTCTCTCGCCTCCAAAGAGGGCGTCGGCGGTGACTACGGCGGGGGGTCATCGTGCATCGAAATTCCGGGTCAATACATGCCCAATTCGTCTTCCTGGACTGATACCCGTCCCAGTCCCGAGTTACACGTAAAGTTAATTCGATTCCAACCCAAAGTTGAAGTCGTTCGCCGGTCAGATCAGCTCGTCCGTCGAATTGGTGTTGTTGGAAGCGACGGGAAGCAGTATAAATTCTTACTTCAATGTGCTCTCTCGTACTGGACCAGAACAGACGAAAGGTCGGCGCAGATTCACTTTGTCGTTGAAAAATTGTTGCGAAGAAGCACTCAAAGTGCAAGAGCGCAACTTTCTGTGCAGCCTCACTGTGTCATCCCGATCGCGCAAAGGCTGCGCCTTGTACAGGAAGAGGATTCCCGTACTTCTCTACAGGAAGAATATGACCTATACTGCACTCGAAACGGTAAAAAGCCTGAAAGTGCTGTTTTCAACTTCAACGAACCCATTCGACAGGCATTGTCTGCAGACGTTATGTCTAGGCTGGAGGGGGAAGAACATGAAATAGCAGTCAAAGCAGCTCGGTTGGGCGTCTACGAAAAGGTTTGCGTGGAAGAACTCCCCAATCGGCACATGTTGGCAAAACATGTATCGTCGCGCCTCGAGGGAGCTGAAGCACTGTTCTCTTTTCGTAGGATGTTTACTCAACAGTGGGCGATCGATTGTCTTCTACAGCATGTGTTTGCCGTGTCTGAACGAACACCTGGGCGAGTTGTTTTTGTGACTAATACGGGACGTATCCTTTCACCAGATGCTAGACTGGTAAGTGTTTTGTTTTTGTAATATGGTTGTTGTTGTGTAAACCGGTGTGCTTACGCTTCTCTTCATAAATAGACCTACAACAACCAGGGATTCCTGGAGCGACGGGCCGTGCCTTTCCGAATGTCCCCAAATATCGCTTATCTTATTGGCTTCCCCCTCCTTCGAGGGCATTTTATCCCATCGATGTCGAAGACGGCGCTTGCTGTCCATGAGAGCCGGGATATTTTTGATCCCATCCTCAAGTTGCTCTTGCGCGATGATTTGACTTCGTTTTACACCAAGTCAATAGCCAAATCTGATACGAAGACACAAGAAATGGAGCGTCAACTTCTGGACAGGATTACGAAAAACACCTTGACAGTAAAATCGAGGTTCGCGGAATGCTCACCACTCTTGAAGGATTCGGAGAAAGCAAAACAACGACCCGTGGATCACCGCGTCCGCGAATTGTTGGAGGCGGCACAGGATCCAAACTTATTATGTATGATGCAAGGTAGCTATCAGGCATGGCTTTAAATAGTTTACAGGTTTACGTCAACTCGTCTTCAAGCGATTTGGATAGTTGTGGGAGCGTCTCTAACCCAATACTCGATGACAAGCACTCGCCAGCTGCACGTATCTCGGCTGCATTCATTTTCTTAGTCTTATTGGCAGCATGGTAAGCCAAAAACGCAAGCACAAATCCCTCTGCGCTGCTGCGCAAAGGTTGACGTTTATCACGAATTTTTTGTCTGATAAGACTCATCTCTCTTGATACAAGCTGCGAAGCCTTCGTCACGTTAAGTTGGAAATCTGCATTTTCATGATTCCGCCAATTTCTACGCCCTATACTGTTTGGACTCTCAAATGGCATTGAGACCAAGATTGCCTGTCCACTCCCCCCCGCTCTCCCTGATCTTCCAATCCTATGGAGATAAAGCTCTCGTTTGTTAGGGAGTCCGTATTGAACAACTACATCAACATCAGGATAGTCCATTCCCCTCGCAGAAATGTCACTTGTGAGAAGTATCCCAAAGGACGTACTGCGAAATGAGTCCGCCACCCGTCGACGTGCTGACTGGGACAGCTGGGAATGGATTTCCCATGTAGGAAAATCATTCATGGTTTCGCGGATGGCATCAGCGAAAAAACGAACCATTCGAACTGCAGGAAAGAAGATCATGATCTTGTTGCCACTTCTGGGATACTTTCTCTTCCCGTCTTGGAGCTCACGGATTAAGCTCAGAAGCGTAGGGACGTATAAATTCATCCGCTCCAAACAAAGGTGAGTCTCCTCCACTCGGGACTCGCTATCACCATCGTCATCCACACAGTCAATGTATTCCCATTTAGAGCTCGTGCAAACTTCAGGTAAAATTGCCTGCAGTCGTTTGGGGATGGTGGCCGAAAATAACATTGTTTGGCGTTTACGAGGCAAGTGCGACAATATATTAAGAATGTCCTTCCCGAATCCACCCAACAGAAGGAGATCGGCCTCGTCTAGGACTATCGAACGAGTTTCTTTTAAAATGTCTGCAAACTTACGTCCTTTGATGCGCTCATCTCGAATAAGGTCAACCAACCGGCCTGGAGTTGCGACTAAAATTGTCGGCATTCTTTCTTCCAGCGCTCGAACATCACGTTTCGTTGAAGTCCCTCCATAGATTGCCCTAGCTGAGAGTAGAGGGTGGAAGGAAACCAGTTCATTCGCTGTTTTTGAAATTTGCATTGCTAATTCTCTCGTAGGAACAATCACAAGAAGTCCAATTTGTCTTCCTCTTTGAAATTGTGTCGCGTCCATGGCAAGCAATCGTTCAATACTGGGTACCAAAAAGGCAAGTGACTTGCCGGTACCGGTGCGAGCTTGGGCAACGAGGGATTCTCCATTTCTTACCAAGGAAAATGTACGTCCTTGAATGACTGTCATACGATCCACACCCATGTATTCCTTCAGGGCCCGATCAGTGGGAGGCGAGACCACGTTTGAAAACTGGGCATCTACCAGCAGATTTGGATCCTGTTGGGCAATTTCTTGACGTTTCAGTACTTCTCGCGTTTGTTCTTGAATCGATTGGACACGCCTAGAGAGTTGTCCTTCTCTACGGAGTGGACGTATTCGTCCACGCCGTTCTCTGGAGCTAGAAGTTGATGAACCGTAGTCATCTTCTGAATTATCAGACGTTGAATCATCATGGAGCTGCCAGGTCTGATGCGTTGACTTCCTGAAGTTGCAAGGAACAAATGCTAGTCCTTGACGAGATATAAGAATGGTTGCTACAAGAAAATAGTGTAGACAATGCATTTGCTACGTTCGAAAAGAGCAGAGTGAAGACGAATCAGTAAGTCAGTCATTCATTTGTACGAGTTAAAATGGTGAAGAAACACGCCATCTTTTATACGGCAACCGAGAGTCCATCATTAATCGATCTTTTAAGTCAACACGAGGTGATCTCTCTCTGACTCATCACCGTATAGGTATTAATCCTTCGGACTCTTCAAGCGACAGCGACAGAAGCAAAGTGTTACTTACTGTTTGTTTTGTGGGGGGTGGCCGTGAAGTGCAGGTCAGTTATACAACTGAACACAAACGAGAGGAGAAGATCAAAATGAGTGTCGCATCCAATGCGTCGTTTACATACATACATACAAGTATTCCATCGCATATCTCTCGGGCTTTCCATCATACAAATGCCTCGTACTTAATCCTCACGGAAACGATTCACTACATAACGTAGATTCTCGTGGGTAGGTCTCGTCATCTAAAAAACGTATTAATCAATTGGTCTGCCTCTATCATTCATGCTTCGCGCTGACGAACTCCTCTTCAGATACTTGCGAAGGTGGCCACTTACATATTATACTTGATGATGAGCATCATTATCCGATTACTCTTCTCATGGGCTAGGCATTCCAATTTTGTTACAGTGTGGGAATGCTCATCCTGTCATGTGCGAGCAAATGGACGATACGGCGTGTGGAACGGAAGAGGACGAAAGGACATTTTTTTATGGAGTTGCGTCGTACCGAAAGCCAGAATTGGATGGTCAGTGGGCCTCCTCCTGTTAAGTGCGACTGATGGGAATCCGAGCCAAAAAAAGCTGTTTGATGGGGTTCCACCTCCGATCGTTAGCGGAAAAAGCTCTCTTTTCAGCGGCCTATCATGATTTTTTTGGGGGGCAGAACGTTCCTGCGGTTGACACAACCGCAAGCCACAGTCGATACGATTTGTAAAAGTCGAGATATTTGCCTACTTATATCCAAAAATTGATTTTTGACCTTTTCTATTTTCTGTTAATGAAATGGCTCGATATTCGACCGTAACCTATTCGGCTGTGTCACAAAACAAAGCTCACATGGCACAAAAATTTGATAACGAACCGAGGCTCTATTAAATAATAAGACGATTTTTAGTCGATTTCTTCAATGGTGGGTCCGCCATCGGCTCCGCCCGAAGGGGGAGCACCACCCATGTCGGGCATTCCTCCGCCAGGCATGCCGCCGGGTGCAGCTCCGCCAGCCATCTTCTGAAGGATAGGCATGGCGATACCTTCCAAAGACTTCTGCTTTTCTTCGTATTCTTCCTTTTCAGCGGAAGGATTGCTATCGAGCCACTTGATAGTGTCCTCAATGGCACTTTCGAGGGCAGTCTTATCCTCCGCGGGGATCTTGTCCTTGACTTCATCCGAGCTGATCGACGACTTCAAAGAATAACAGTAGTTTTCTAATCCGTTTTTGGCCTCGATACGGTTCTTGTTAGCATCATCTTCAGCCTTGTAACGCTCAGCTTCGGAGACCATGCGCTCGATCTCTTCCTGCGACAAACGACCCTTGTCGTTGGTAATGGTAATCTTGTTTTCCTTACCGGTGGACTTCTCAATGGCTGAAACGTTCAGGATACCGTTGGCATCGATATCAAACGTGACATCAATCTGGGGCTGGCCGCGAGGCATAGGAGGGATACCGTCAAGGTTGAATTTTCCGAGCAAGTTATTGTCCTTCGTCATGGAACGCTCACCCTCAAACACCTGAATCAAAACACCGGGCTGGTTGTCGGCATACGTAGAAAAGGTTTGCGTCTTCTTGGCGGGGACAGTCGTGTTACGCTTGATGAGAGTGGTCATCACACCACCAGCAGTTTCAAGACCAAGCGACAAGGGTGTGACATCGAGAAGAAGCAACTCGGAGAGCTTCTCAGACTTGTCGGCTCCGGAAAGAATTGCGGCCTGGACAGTGGCACCGTACGCAACGGCTTCGTCGGGGTTGATCGACTTGCATGGTTCCTTACCGTTGAAGAATTCCGACAGCAAACTTTGAATCTTGGGGATACGTGTGGATCCTCCCACAAGAACAACCTCATCCACTTGGTTCTTCGCGATCTTCGAGTCGCGTAGGACCTTTTCGCAAGGGTCCATACACTTTTTGAAGTAATCCATACACAAGTCTTCGAAACGGGCACGGGTGATGGTCGAGTTAAAGTCGATACCCTCAAACAACGAGTCGATTTCGATGTGTGCTTGTGTCGAAGACGAAAGGGTGCGCTTGGCACGTTCGCAAGCCGTGCGCAAACGACGGAGCGCACGTTGGTTCTCCGACATGTCCTTGCGATGACGACGCTTGAATTCCTGGAGGAAGTAGTCGACCATGCGATTATCGAAATCCTCACCACCCAAGTGCGTGTCTCCGGCCGTGGCCTTGACTTCAAAAATCCCTTCTTCAATCGTCAATAAGGAGACATCGAACGTTCCTCCACCAAGGTCGAAAATGAGAACGTTCTTCTCGTCACCCTTCTGATCCAAA
>Ga0051981_10001892_pt1 | contig 10231 bp, 11 predicted proteins | sample CryGey13umfilter_3_FD_59644 | JGI IMG/M metagenome (GOLD analysis project Ga0051981, IMG submission 59644) | Groundwater microbial communities from aquifer in Utah, USA - Crystal Geyser 4/10/14 3 um filter | ecosystem: Environmental > Aquatic > Deep subsurface > Groundwater | place: USA: Utah... | reverse complement strand
CCAAAATGACTTATTCTGAACCTTACAGGTATCCTTTATTAAAAAACAGAGGGAGTATGTTTTATGTTTTAACTGTAAACAAATCAACTAATCTTCATCGTGATTGTCGCCACCACGAAGACAGGGCGAAAGAAAGAAATAGGGTGCGAAGCATAATTCTATGATATAGTGGAAACCTGTCCTATCGTAAAGAGAGAGAAAGAGAAGAAGAAAAAAATATGAAAATCGTCCCGAATCCTTCTACAACACCCCAAATAAGACGTGTCGTCACGACATTCATATTGACGGTAACGAATCGGATACCTCGGATTACGTTGTTTCGTCGCTGTGATACTATGCCTACGTATCCGTCTCATTGGGCCGGTATTAGTGGGACCATTGAACCGGACGAAACACCATATCAAGCTGCGCAACGTGAACTTGGTGAAGAAACCAATTTGAAAAATGTTGTTGTTGAACCTCGTGGAGGTCTCTTTCATGATGTATCATATATTTCGCCACATCGTCAATCTTCAGAACCCCCCAGTATCATTCGTGTTTATCCCTTCGTCGTGTACATCTCCGATCATGAACACGGAACACTACAATTGATCGGAACCGAGCATGATCGATATCGGAGTGTTTCTGTAGAAGAACTGGAAGCCCTGGATGAGTCTGGGAAATGTGTACCAGGCTTACGACAAGTGTTTCACCATGCCACATATGGCAAATACGATACCCACGTTCCTGATGCGGTTCGCGCATGGGCCAGTGATGTGGAAAATGGAGCATCAGTATTAACGAAGAATGCTATCGAATTAGTTGATCAACTATCGTCGAAGTACGCAGAGGCGGACGAGAAGAATGACGACGACGACGACGACGACCACCACCACCACCACCACCATGAGAACAATAAAGAAACTCATCTTCGTACAATCGCACAACAAATTGCCATGTTACGCCCCACTATGGTTCCCATTGTCAATGTAATGCGTTCCATAATCACCAATCAGGGCAAGAACACAGGTACTGTCACGGTTGAATCTTTTACGAAAGATTTGCAAGGCAGCATCGATTTGGGTATACATGCCATTCAAGAAATGATAAAGGCGAAACACCAAAAAGGCGACGGCGCCTTTACTATTGCCACATTTTCTCGGTCGGGGACGCTTCGACAAATTTTGATGCACTTTGTAACAGAAAATTCTGATTTGGACGAATCAAAGATCCGGGTCGTGTGTGGACGATCTACACCGGGGAATGAAGGTGAACTCATGGCCAAGGATCTCAATACCGAATGGGTTGCCGATGCTACTTTACAAGGGTGGCTCGCTTCTTCTTCGTCGTCATCATCATCTGCTACTGATAGCCGATCGCCGTCGATTGATGTACTCGTAGTGGGCGCTGATTGCGTCATGCCGACGGAGCACAAGATGATTAACAAGATCGGAACCCGTACCCTGTGTGAAATTGCGCAACAACAAAATCCTAAGATCCCTGTCTTGTGTTGCGCCGATCGATGGAAAATATGGGATGACATATTCCCTCCACCATTAGAAGAAGATCTCTTTGAAGTAATACCGTTGGATCTTGTTTCCAAATTGCTCGTACCGTCCCTGACTAAACAAAAGGGAGCAACAGATTTATAAATACGATCTAGATTTGGATGATCGAATCCAGTATTTTGGTCGTAATGTGAAAAAAAAAAAGTGAAATCGGATTGCACTGTCACGCCGACATGACGTATGGTGAGCCACTCTCACATATTTTGAGCAACAACGATCTCACAATCAAGTCTCAAGTCTCTCTGTCAATTCTCCACCTCGTCTCGAGTATCATACCTTTTACAGTTACATTAGGCCATACTATCCTCTACTTAATTTGTAACTGATTTGTGACGATTCTCATTATTCGATCTTTCGGGTGTATGAGATGTTGCTAGCGTACACTGCTGTCTTTGTGATTTCTTCCATTCACAACGTTTATTCTGTCTAGAGCATAGAGTGTTTTTTGGGAGAGAGCACAAAAAACACCAACGATGATGCCGTTTCGCGTTCTTGGCTGGTTTGGTTTTCTTGGATTCTGTTGGAGCTTTCGTCCTTTCCCACAAGTGCGTCAGCTCTCTCTTCTTCAACACCACCACCGTGCTCCATTCAATAGAGTCGACGTCCTCTTACATGCTGTGTCAAGCGATGTAAATGATGGAACAACAATGTCGTCAATTATGAATGGAAAGAACGTCCTGACAGGACTTCGTGTGGCAGTCGTAGGTGGCGGGCCGTCCGGTCTATTGCTCACTCATCGTCTCTTGAAAGCAGGGGCGTCACATGTATCGGTGTTTGAGAGTCGACCACGACCAAGTGGAAAATTGGACCGTCGAGCATATGCACTTGGACTTGGTATTCGGGGAAGGACTGCCATCAAATCGGTAGACGAAGAATTATGGGAGAAAGTGAAACAAGCTGGTTATCTTAGTGAAAGATTCCATTTACATGTTGGGCCATTCAAGATCACACTTCGAAGTGAACGAGATGGAGATCAAATGCAAAATTATGAACCGTCGTTGTTGTCGTATCAATCTGAACTTTGTCGAGTTCTGGCAGATCAGTTAGAAGCACGATGGTCTAATGCAGAATTACAAATGAAATTTGAATGCAAAGTGGAAAAGGTGGATCTATTGACTCGCACGCTAACGACCAAAGGCACGGAGCAGTACGAGTCTTTTGATCTTATTGTTGGATGCGATGGAGTAAAGTCCATCGTGAGGAAATCGATCCAAAGCGCTTGGTCTGACTTTGAAGCGAGTGCCGAAATTTTACCTGGAGAATTCAAAGTAGTGCGGCTGCCCAGAATGCCGCCCTTATTAGATCCTACCGCCGTGGCTCTTATCCTCCCCAAATCTGGAACATGCACAGCCTTCGTCGAACCTACGTCCGGTGGAGAAGGATGTGTTTTATTTGCTGGAAACAATGCCACTGATACACTCTTTACGTCCAGAAATGCGACCGAGTTGAAACTCACTATCGAAGAAAGATTCCCGAAACTTGTCGGTGGTGATATCGACGAAATGGTGGCACAGTTAATGGTAGCATCGAATACATCGAAAGCTTCGGCGGTAAAATGCAGTATATACCACCTTGCAGATGTAGCAGCCCTCGTGGGAGACGCCGCGCACGCCACAGGTGGGGTTTCCGGACAAGGGGTCAATTCTGCTTTGATTGACGCGGCGGTCTTGGCCGATTGTTTGATAGAAAATTATGATACCTCATCTCGGTCGGCGTCAATGAGAAAGGCCTTACTCGAATATTCCAAAAAACAACTCCCGGAAGGAAAAGCTTTGTATGAATTGTCATTTGGACCGAATCCGTCTTCGGCAAGAAAACGGATAGCGTCAACATGTGCAAAAGCCTTGGATTTTATTTTCAAAGGTAAATTTGGTATCGGAAAATCACCACTTCAGACTCGACTAACGACGTCTCTCGAGTCCTTTGCTGACATACGACGTGAGCTAGACCCGCGATACGAAGAAAACTTTCCGTCAAGAACAGAATGGGAAGAAATTGTGTCAGCTTTAGACGCCAAAGCCCCAGCATCCTTGGTGATAAAATAGGTACAGAGAATGTCATGGGTCGAAATGCTCCCCGTGTGCTATCCTGAAGTGGTCCTTTCTTTTACCTTACTGATGCTGTCGATTTAAACACTATTTCGAGGGACCTGTGAAACATAGGCGATCAATAAGACCATGCCTTTACCTTGCACGCCACTACGTTTTCAACAATCTAATTACCCATCCTTCTGTCCGCAATAATCGTTCGTTTCGTATAGCAACGAGTACAATTGTATATTTTCATCCTTTTGCTGTTTCGTCAGAAGTTGGACTTGCCCTTGTCTTGGGTAGCATACGCCCAACTATACGCCCATTCGACCATTGGGCGGGTCATTTTAATTATAGCCCCTTCTACAGAGATTGCTTTATTGTTAATTCCAACAGAAGCGCTCGAAGCTTTGTCTGTATGGTTTCATATCTGAACACCAAAGTTCTAACTCTAATGGACGAAATTTTAGTCTACTATGACTCTTGATTCAAGATTCTTGTTGCGTGCGATGACCTTTGTCAAGATGATTGGGTGTTTCGCACACGGAGAGCCTCACTCTCTCTTCTTATGCAACCTCATTTGGCTGTCGTATCGCTTCCCCGGTTCTACTAGAAGAGAAAAGTAGCCGTCAAACAAAGATGCATCCATTAGAAGAGACAATCGATGGTAGCTTTCATCATTCGAAGCAGCAACAGAGACGAAGATCCTCGTTGGACAATTCGGCTTTATCAGCGGAAGAGTCCTTTATCAGTTTGATACCAGACATCGAAGACTACGATACATCTGCTAGGAAGCGCCGATACAGCTTGAATAATAATGAAAACAAGAATACAACATTCCTGGCCGAGATTCTTTCCCAGCGCCCGAAGAAAGACCTCGACTTGGACTTGGACTGTCACATGTCAAACCACAGCAAGGGAACATCAAATGGTCGTTACCCCTCGCGAGATGCCAACAAATTAGACGACGGTACGGGTGACACGCAGAACACTTCCCTGATTGATACTCTTGACATGTCAGATAGTAGTATGGAATCATCGTGTGGAACTTTCTGTGATGCCGAAGAAGGAGAACCGGCCAACCGCGCCTATTTGCGGAAGGACCTTGGGGCCAGTTGCTTCTGGGATGACGACTTTGATACTGGGAGTGACGATGAAGGAGAGAAGACGGCACGACCCCTGGTTCCTAGCAATGAACGCAACGAGCGCATCCAGGCTGCGCTGGAACGGGTAAGAAAGTCCAAAGAGAAAGAAGCAACTACTGCGCTGGAAAACTCTACAACTGAAATGGAGACATCGAACTAATGTACCGTAGTCAGAGGGTCATCTCTCGTATACCTATCTATTGAGCTTCCCAACATAGTATAAAAGTAGCACGACCGATCGTTGACATTACAGGTTGCCCTGAGAATCTTGCGCAACTTAATTGGTAAGTCGCTGGACAAGAAAGCTTTTGGATAAAAAATTACGTGGGCTTTTGGTAGCGGTGCTTGCTTCTCAGAGACGCACCCACATGTCGTCTCTGATCACGAAAGAACGGGACACCGAGCTTGGATTGAATTAGAGGACAAGATCCAGAAAAAAGAGAACCCAAGCCGGTACATTATTAGCTTGCTAGTAGAGAGACTGACATGGTGTGCCAGTGATATGTAGTGAGTCCTCAAGTATTCTTGATGGCAATTAATGACGAATACCTTTTTCTTTTAAAGATAATTCGCACTCCTGGAAGGCTGTTCATACGAAGTAGGGCTCAAGCAATTTTGTGATGTGGAGCACTTTGTGAAAGCCGCAGTTCGTGAGCGTCATATTCACGATCATGTGTTTTGGTCGTTGCACATCATAAGTTGAGTTTTACTTGTATTCAGATTTATGTAGTATCATCCGACTATATTATAAATTGTACAATTAATATCGAAAAAAGAGCTAGCCAGCTCTCAACGGATCGAAATCCCCCGTGTCAGAACGCACGCACGCTTCTCAACGCCTCTTCACTTTTTCCGCATGTTTTGAACGAAAGCAAAAAATATTGTTGATGGTTGTTTGGAGGAAAAGTTGCTGTCCACGAAAAGCCTGCTTTACGTCCTGTTCATGCCCTCATAAACCTAGATTACGCATTACAACCTCACAACGACTCATTCAAAATTTAATGCAAAGGGTCTGATCCTGAACAATGATTAAGGTTGCGGTAAGAAAAGGATGGATCTTGATGCTGACTGCGCTCGTCGCCGTCGTCGAATTACCCATTCCCATTTATGGAACATCCGAGGGAGAACAGAAGATCCAGAGACTTCGAAAAAAGACACATATCAAACAGATACATCGTCAACATACCCAGTTTGCCGCACACGGTGACTCGGGAATGGTAGAAGCTCAATCAGCAGGGCAGTTTCACCCCGGTGAACCATCTGCTGCCTATGTCAAGTGCAGAAGTTTGCTTAATGGAGTCTCTGGGGGTAGCGGCAAGGTCGGCGAAACAGAATTTTTACAATTCCTTAATGTATTGACGGGCGGTAAAGTCAATGAAAACTCCTTCGATGACTTAGGCGATCAGTTTACGGTAGTCTTCTACCAGGCAGCTTGCGCTCAAGACCGACAGTGCGATGGTGGGCAGGGTTTCATTCTACTCGATGACACTCTTCAAAGCTATGAACTAGTGTCTCGCTTTTGCGATAGAATATTGGAAAGAGTTACAACGACTACGGGGCTGACGTTCGGTTATTCTATCCGATTCGATACGGACACAGTATCCCAGGTAAGCACGACGAGGCATTTCATGTGGATGAAGGTTAGAAAGCATTGACGAATGGCTCATTGAAATTGATCATCACAGGTTGTTTTACCAGGTTGTCTAGAAACGGCAACTACCAATCTACTCAAAGAAAACTTTGGTTGCGAAATAAACGTTCCAATGGAAAGACATCGACGCGAGCTTGCCACACGTGGAAGAACATCTGGAGAGAAATCCACCGCAAAGTATTTCGTATCACGTGAAGAGCGTATGTTTGCTGAACTTCTTCTTCGAGAGAAAGAGGATCACCGTTTTCTCAGCGATGGGATGAGTATGGACACTTCGTGTGACTACGATATCGACGTGCAGGTCCCCAGTATAATTCCACTCGGTAAGTGCGACCGAAGCAGTGGAGGCGGGCTGGATCGTCGGGTTTTTCTTGTACATGGCTAATTTTTTAATTGCAAAATTGTTTTATCTCCACAGGATGCATTCCTCCTGCCGAACCCAATTCTAATATCAATTGTGGTCTTGTCCAATCCTCTGTGGTTGTATCAGCACCCCAGATCCTCGAGCCATTCGAAGCTGATTTGAGACGAAATCTAACCGAAGCATTGCGACTTGCTATTGATGGAGACGCCTTTGAAAATTTCTTTCCGGCAGGTTGCATCCTAGGCACCAATCGAATGTAATCTAGGGTCCCCCCTACGATACCCATGATGGATGCCGGCAGATCCGCGTATTGTCTCTGCCGTTTCTCCAATTCATTTGTTTTCCATAGCGCATCTTGTATGAAAAGATAGCTCCCAGATTCGAAATTACGCAGACTTATATTATAATGCATAACAAAATAAATGGCGAATCTTGTAATGTAGAATGATTAGATTTCGTCTCCTTCACCTCGTCAATACCCAACGCTCACGGCGCAACAAACCACCACCATATCTTCATTCTTATCCCCCATGGACTCTATAATTTTACCGTTGGTTGCAATCATACCACCATCTTGGATTTGAAACCTTACCTTGCCGTAGGGGAAGCATTTTCGTACCATCTCAAGATCTAATTCATCTTTGTACTTGGAAGGGACCGCGAGCGTCACGTCAAGTTTCATTTCATCTCGACCACCCGGTATAATATGAGAGATAGAAGGGATCTGGTTGAATTCGATGGCATTTCTACACGCGCGTACTGTGGGGAAAAAGGAAGACGGACTGTTAGAAGGAATGAAGGTGACATTTTTTTTGCATGCCAAGTAGGAGATAAGGATCAGGATCTACGTTGTTGTCTTCTTGTCTAACAATGGAACCATACCCCACGACAGACTATTCTCCACTCACCAGCGGCCTTTGTACTGTTTTGTCCATGGGCATCGGCTCCAAAACCGCATTCGACGAAAAGGATAGTCTCTACATGTTTTTCTTCACTCAAGGCGAACAACAACGATGTTTGTTTAGCAGTCTTCAGACGATGGTTATGGAAGGCGTGAGCCATGGTCTGGAACAGGCAGAAGAGAATCACCAAAGGAAAAGGAAACGAAGCGATGCGCATGGTAATGAACTACCGGTGGAGATAGGGACAAGATGCTGACGGAGGTAGGCGACAACGACGGCCGTTCATGGATCCATCATTCATTTCATTATCGTCCAAATCGGGGAGACGAGTCGAAGACAAATCCGTCGGTCGCATTTTTACGATCGGCAAAGTGACGTGAACACTGGCACCGTGGAACGAGAAGAAATCCAAGTCGACGCTGCTCTTGACCGTGATGCTCACGTTCGTGATCTTGAGGGGCGTTATTTTTATGTTTTATGTTAGTTGCTTGATGAAGAGCAAGCTAGGATCATAAAAGTTGTCTAGTTGCACGGAGTTCTTAACTTGGCATCTCGCAGGTGCATGAAATTATGGATAAGAAGACGAGTTTCGTACGAAGATAATCATCTGGCTTTATTAGAACGACTTTTGTGACTATTTTCGTAGCTACTCTCTAGTCTCTACAGTAGACCAGGGATGATCTTGTACGGGACTTCTTTGCAATACTCATCCCAATACGGTCCATATTTGCTACGGCATCGATCATCATCACGGAAGGCACGATCTGTGAGCAAAATACTCAAGTAAATGACGTAAAAGTAGGGGATGATGAAACCAGAGTTCAAGGCGGGGAGACTCCAGAAAAACGATGCAGCCACCTCGGGAATGTAGTGGAAATGGCGAGCCACTTTCCACCACCCATCCACCAGCAAAAGACTGGTCTTGGTTTTCCCACCGGATTGGTACTTGGCGACGATGTGTTTGGGCTCGCGGCCCCAGATTTTACAACGTCCGTGATTCTGTCGAAAGATGAAGCGTTGGTTGTCACTATCGTAATTGATCCACACACAGAGGAAACCCACAAAGGTAATCAGGGCTGCTGTTTCGACGCTCAAAGCAGGAGCACGCGTCGTCAGGTAAAACGCTTGACTCGTGTAGACGGCTGGCACCCAGTTGAGACATCCCCAGCAAATGTAATACCCGGCACGATCGTGTTGAATGTCCATACTGCACAAGTAACCAGCTTCCCAGTGGAAAAACTTGCTGATGTAAACTAATTGAATCGCCACCTTTATCGACAAAATCAACAAAGCGAAGCACATGGAATTAGAAGCAAAAAGTTTCAGAAGCGAAAGGAAGCCAAATTTGTCGTTGGTTATAATGAGTATCACTCACCGACGCAGCCATACCAGGCTGTAATTGACCATCATGCAATTGCGCATTCTTGAAACAATAGCAAATAATACCAACGGCCCAAAACATCATACCCTGATGACACAAAAATATGAATTGCGTGGCACGCATGTCACATGAGGGAAGACTGGAAAATATAAAACAAATACGCATACACACAAATAATGACAATGACAAATGCTGTCATAAAAAGACATCCAACGTACCGTACGGCAATTGGTGAACATTTTTACGTCCCATCCAAAAATGCGAGGATAGAGTTCCATACCCCAATAAAAATCTTGGATAATATTACCCTGAGACGAATAATACATTATGAACACAAGAAGGCAAACAACGATCAAAGGAGAGTACTTTGTTAGTGACACACGATAACCGGCAAACACACACACGCACACACACACGCACACACACTCTTACACACCGAAAACGGAATGCAAGAGGGGAAACATATTTACAGCCATCCATCCGTCATGTCACATCATCCACGTACCGTCGTTCCGGAATCAGTCGAACTGGGAGCCACATATCCTTTGATCAAAAGAACAAAGCAAAATACCCATGCAAAGACATTCATACTGGATAAGATGTTACCAAACTTGTCGTAGACACGGGCCGGGTCGAATAGATCCAGATAGGCCACCGCCAATAATGTGGCCAATGTGATGAGATAGCATGCCATACCATTAGCCGTATATACGGGAATATTACCCTTGACAGTTGGTGATCCCTCAAATCGTTTACCGGGTACGAGTTTCATGAGTGCCAATTCAAATGCCATGAAGGACAAAATCATGGTCCAAACTTCCGGATCAAAGGCACTGGGCCAAATCGAAAACAAGACATTCCAGAATCCTTTTTCGTAACAAAGACCTGCAAACGCGATAAAGTCCCCATTCATGTGGGCACAAACGTGGAAAAAGATGATGCTCACAATGGGAGTTACAAACATGAGGGCCAATGGACCCAAAGTTTCGCGCCCTGGGATGAAGCCTTCTCCCGCGGACCAATCTCCTGATGCTTTCTTTCCCATCTTGGATTCTTTTTGTAAAATGGCCCGTATAGTTATTGACTGTAGGAGATTACCTTTCACAGTCGAGCAAACTAGATGAACTATACTATTATGGTATACATGCAATGACGGCCGAGGAAGATCTCATGTGTATGGTATTTCCTCTTGGTCTTTTTTTTTTTTTTTT
>Ga0051981_10001891_pt1 | contig 10239 bp, 10 predicted proteins | sample CryGey13umfilter_3_FD_59644 | JGI IMG/M metagenome (GOLD analysis project Ga0051981, IMG submission 59644) | Groundwater microbial communities from aquifer in Utah, USA - Crystal Geyser 4/10/14 3 um filter | ecosystem: Environmental > Aquatic > Deep subsurface > Groundwater | place: USA: Utah... | reverse complement strand
CAATCATCCGCCAATATTTCCGGGCCGAGGCCAGCGCCGCCGCCCCGCCCTGTCTCAACGACTGGCTGAGGTTGGTGATGATCGTTGGCACTATCAAACCGGCAAGCGCAATGTCTGGCGGCAGAAAGGCCGAAAACGTGGAAATCATGATCATAGGCATGGCGAAACCGACCGCACCTTTGACATATCCGGCAAAAAACGTGATGCCCATGGCGCCCCAAAAGGCAGCAGGGGACAGTCCCGCCATCAAATACTCCATTGGGTATAACCTTGCCTGTGCCTGTGCCTGTCAGGATGACTGCTCTTGTCTGCTATAGTTTGCCTTGACGCTGGACGCAGCACCGATTCGATCGCGACACTTTAAATCCTTGCCGACGTCAACTTTGAAATTAAGTTGCGCTGCGGGTGCAAACGCCCTAAATCATCTCGCAAGCGCAGAAACGGAGCAATGCCATGGCCCATGACGGACAGACCCTGACTGAAACGGACTCCCCCCTGATGGTGGATCTGACCGCCCTGACCACTTTGGCCCTGCCGGAGGTGGAGCGGCTGTTCGAACAGGGACGCGAGGTCTTGCGCGGACGGGTCAGCACTGGCGGCAAGGTTTCACCCACTGCAATGGAGGCGCACCAATGCGCCGCCCATGCGCTTAGCTGGTTGGCGACCTACACGGAGTCGCTGCGCCAGTTGGCAGCCTGGGCGGACCGCCTTCAGACGGCGGGCACATTGGGCGAGATGGAGGCGCTGATCCTTCAGATCGGCTTTGGCGAGTATCTGGCGCAAATCGCCGGCGGGATTCCGATGTCGCAGGGCGAGATTGCGCGGCTTGGGGATCTGGGCCTGTCCTGGAAACCGGGTGCGGCGGCAGAGCGGCTGATCGCACAGGGCAATTCGCAAGCGGCGCGGATGCGGCTGGTTGCTTTGATGCGGGACAATGCGGGCCGTGCGACTTTTGGCGCCAGTGGCCTCGGTGAGGAACTGGAAATGATCCGTGATCAGTTCCGGCGTTTCGCGGATGAAGAGGTCACGCCCCATGCCCATGGCTGGCATCTGCGAGACGAGCTGATCCCGATGAAGATTATCGAAAAACTGGCCGACATGGGGGTGTTTGGCTTGACCATTCCCGAAGAATTCGGGGGATTTGGCCTGTCCAAGGCGTCGATGGTGGTGGTGTCCGAAGAACTGTCGCGCGGGTACATCGGGGTTGGATCACTGGGCACACGCACCGAAATTGCGGCGGAATTGATCCTGTGTGGCGGCACGCCCGAACAAAAGGCGCATTGGCTGCCAAAACTTGCCAGCGCCGAGATCCTGCCGACCGCTGTCTTTACTGAACCCAACACCGGGTCAGACCTCGGCAGCCTGCGCACACGTGCGGTGCGGGTGGGGGAGGCTTGGGAAGTCACCGGCAACAAGACCTGGATCACCCACGCGGCCCGCACGCAGGTGATGACCCTGCTGGCGCGCACCGATCCGGCGACAACCGATTATCGTGGTCTGTCGATGTTCCTGGCTGAAAAAACGCCCGGCACCGATACACAGCCCTTCCCGACCCCCGGCATGACCGGCGGCGAGATCGAAGTGCTGGGGTATCGCGGTATGAAGGAATACGAACTGGCCTTTGACGGGTTCATGGTCAAAGGTGACAACCTGTTGGGCGGCATCGAAGGCCAAGGCTTCAAACAACTGATGCAAACCTTTGAATCCGCCCGTATCCAGACCGCGGCCCGTGCCATTGGCGTGGCCCAGAACGCGCTGGAAGTGGGCATGCAATATGCCACTGACCGCAAGCAATTCGGCAAGGCCCTGATCGAGTTTCCACGAGTTGCGGGAAAGCTGGCGATGATGGCCGTAGAGATCATGATTGCCCGGCAATTGACCTATTTCAGCGCGTGGCAGAAAGATCACGACCGGCGCTGCGATCTGGAGGCCGGAATGGCAAAACTGCTGGGCGCGCGCGTGGCTTGGGCCGCGGCAGACAATGCCTTGCAAATCCATGGCGGCAACGGCTTTGCGCTGGAATATCAAATCAGCCGCATTCTGTGCGATGCCCGGATCCTGAACATCTTTGAGGGAGCGGCCGAGATTCAGGCTCAGGTGATCGCGCGGCGTTTGCTGGATTGAGGCGCGCGCGGTCGTGTGCTGGCCCCTTCAACCGGAACGCGCCCGCTGCTTTGGGTGAGTTCCGGTTGCGCGCTGGCAGGACTGGCCTTAGCGCACTGATTTTAGCGAACTGGGCGCTTGACGCCAAGACGCGGATGCAAGCGGCCGGCGACCAAAGCCGCAGCCGTCATCGCCAGCCCGCAAACGGCAAACACACCGGCAAGCGGTGCGACCAGCAGCACCAGATAGGCCGCCCCCGGTGTCAGGATCCCCGACACATCACGAAAACTGGAATAGACCGCCGCCATTTCGGTGCGTTGCGACGGTTTGACCGCCATCAGGAACGGCAACCCACCGGCAACGTCCAGTGCCACCAGCATCGCTGATCCCCCCATCATGCACGCAACCGTCAGCAAGGGCCAGGGCGAGGCGAGGGCCGATGCAAAAAACGCCCCGGCGCACAGCGCAAAAGCCCCCCGCACGGCCTGCCGAACCGTCATGCGGTTCACCACCCGCAGCATCAGCGGTGTTGTGAACAACAGCGCATTCGACAGCGACAAGACGAGTCCGCCGATCTTGTCTCCCAGCCCCGCTTCGATGCAGAAAATCGGCAGATAGACCACATAGACCCACCACCCGCAGGACCGGACCACGGCAAACAGCCATCCTGCAATCAACCGGGGTTGGGCGGCAAACCGGCCCAGAAAGGCCAGCGGGCTGGCTGCCGGGCCACGGGCACGGGCAATCTGCTTGCCATTCCCCAAGCGCAGGATCCAGAAGGCGACCAACAGCACCAGCGCCGCCGCCCCCGCAAGAACAAAGGGCAAGGGGGCCCAGACCCCGCGCAACGCCACCCCCAGCATCGGACCGACCGCCCAAGGCAAAGCGGCGTAGAACATGTTCATCGACTGACTTCTGCCCAATTCCGACCGGGTTATATAGTCCAGCACATAGGCGTTGAAACACACAAATACCGTCGCTGTTGCAGCGGCGTTCACCATCAGCGCCAGCGACACCGCCACTGCCCCGCCAAGCCAGGCCAGAATCGCCCCCAGCACATACAAGAGGGCACCCAGCGTATACATCCAGCGCCGGGGTACATGTCGGGTGGCCCAGGGCACCAAAAGCCCCCATGCCAAGGACACCACCCCGGCAATGAAATAAATCCGGCTGACCGCGCCCGCATCCTGCAGCACATCGTAAACGGTCAGCGGCATCACCGAAATCAGCAGCCCGCGCACCGACGCCTCCAGCGCCGCCAGAAGGGCGAAATTCTGAACCCTCGGCACCGGACTGTGCCGAAGGAAGATGGGGATATGCTTGTTGGCCATATGGTTTTTACTCTCCCCGGTTGCTCTCTGTCTGCAAGCCTCGGGTGGGGGCGTCTAGGCGGGGGGCGACACTCCGGGTAGAATACGACAGCAGGCAGCAAGAATTTGGTCACCCGCCCCGCCGTGCCTCGGTGGAACGCACAAGCAAAACCGGATAGACCCTATCGCGCGATCTTGGCCAAAAGCGCCAGCAACCGTGCGCGCGCTTCGGGCAATGGGCGACCCTGACGCAGCGTTGACAGTTCCCGATCCAGAAAATGCCCGGTGATGACAAGGCTTTGCCCCACCTCGGCCCGCGTGGCTGGCCCCTGCCCCAACAGACATAAAGGCAGAGGGAACAAGCGCCCGGCCCAGTCGCCGGCCCCGGCGCGGCTGACAGCCCGCCCCGTCCTAGGACTGACATAGGCCAGATCCTCGCGGGTGCCGGTAACGGCGCAGCGGGTCAGGTCCAGACCAAAGCCCAGTTCCTCCAGCAGCAGCATCTCCCAGCGCAGATACAGGGCCGGCCAGTCGGGATCCGTCTCCAGCGCGGCCAACACCGCCATGGTCGCGTGCCACAGCATCGGATGGGCGACCCGCTCGGGCAGCGCTACCAGCAGCAGCGCGCAAATCGAGTTCAACCCGGCCAGCCCCAGCCGATCCGCCAGCAACCCGGCGCGCGACTGCACCGGTTCCACCGTATAGGCCCCAATATGATCTTCCAGACGCGCGCGCCAGGTCACCTCGACCTGCGCGCCCGGCTGCAACAGGGCGGCCATCTTGCGCGAGGCCCCGCCCCGCACCACCCCGGCATGTCGCCCATGCGCTGCGGTGAACACCTCGATGATCGCCGCCGCCTCGCCATGCGGCCGCATCGACAAAAGCACACCCTGATCGCGCCATTCCATCGCTGCACTATCCCCAGACCGCGCAGCCTTGCCAAGGGGGGCAAAGGGCAAAGCCCCCCCGTGGGCGGGCCTCACAGCAGCCCTATGCCCCTTCGTCGCGAAGGCCGTCTTCATCCAGCAAATGCCGGCCAGCGCGGTCCTCCACCTCGATCACCCACAGATCCGGATCAAACCGGCGTTGCCGCCCGATGGCAGCGTCAACACCCGCCTCGTCCCCTGCGGCCAGCACCACCCAGACCCGCGCTTGTGTTGCCAGATCAAAAGACCGTTGAAACAGCGTCGCCTGCCCGTCCAAACGGGATTGCTTGATCAAAACCGCCCCTGCCGTCGCATCGCCCCGGACCACAACAAAGGCTGGAATGCCCACCAGCCGCAGCCGCGTCAGATAGGCCTGCACCCAGAACGATGCCGTCAGACGCGGTGCCATCCTAGCCCTTTCGCACTGGCCAAATATCCCCGCCGGAGGCGGCCGACTGCCCCACGGGTCCACCGTTGGAACGGGGTCAATTGCCGTCCTTGAACTCCAACCCCATCTCGGAATAGCGCTCTGGCTCTTCCAGCCAGTTGGGGCGAACTTTCACCTGCAAAAACAGATGCACGGGGCGACCCAGAAATTCCACCAGATCAATCCGCGCCGCTTGGCCCACGGACTTTATCGTCTCGCCCTTATTTCCCAGGACGATGCCCTTGTGCCCATCGCGCGCGACATAGACGATCTGGTCGATCCGGGTCGATCCATCGGGGCGATCTTCCCATTTTTCGGTTTCGACGGTCAGTTGATAGGGCAGTTCCTCGTGCAGGCGCAGCGTCAGTTTTTCGCGCGTCACTTCTGCCGCGATCAACCGCATCGGCAAATCGGCAATCTGATCTTCGGGATAGAACCACGGACCTTCGGGCAATTGCCCCGCCAGCCAGGCGCGCAAGCGATCCACGCCATAACCCTTCTCGGCGGAAATCATGAAGGTTTCCACAAAGGGAAACGCCTCGTTCAACTTGGCAGACAAGCCCAGCAGCACCTCAGCCTTCACGCGGTCGATCTTGTTGATTGCCAGGGCCACTGCCTGCCCGCGCGGAATACGGTCGCGCATAGACGAGATGATTGCCTGCGTGCCATCGGTCAGGCCGCGATGGGCCTCGACCAGCAGCACGATCAGATCGGCATCCGCAGCACCGCCCCAGGCTGCAGCCACCATCGCACGGTCCAGCCTGCGGCGCGGGCGAAACAGGCCGGGGGTATCGACGAAAACAATCTGCGTCGCCCCCTCCATGGTGATACCGCGAATGCGGGCGCGGGTGGTTTGCACCTTGTGGGTCACGATCGACACTTTCGATCCGACCATGCGGTTCAGCAGGGTGGATTTCCCGGCATTGGGTTCGCCGATCAGCGCGACAAACCCGGCTCGGGTTCCGCCTGCCCCCCCAACCGCCCCGCCCATTGCGCCGCCCGTCCCGCCTTCTGTGTCATCGGTCATGCGTCTGTCTCCATGCGCGCCAAAAGGGCGCGGGCGGCGGCCTGTTCGGCGGCGCGTTTGGTGCCGGCCTCGGCAGTTTCGGTTGCGTCATTGTCCAGCCGGACCTGAACGGTAAACACCGGCTGATGATCGGGGCCAGAGCGGCCCAGTTCGGTATAGATCGGCGGCGTCATACCGCGCGCCTGTGCCCATTCCTGCAGGGCGGTCTTGGCATCGCGTGCGTCACTCTCCACCGCGCGGATCCGACTGGCCCAAAGCCGTTGGACCAGGGCCTGCGCCGCCCCAAAGCCGCCATCCAGATAAACCGCTGCAATCACCGCTTCGACAGCATCGCCCAGCAGCGCCTCTTTGCGCCGCCCGCCTGACATCATCTCGGACCGACCCAGCTTGAGCACGTCACCCAAGCCCGTGTCACGCGCGACATCTGCACAGGTTTCCTTGCGCACCATCGCATTGAACCGTGGCGCCAACTGGCCCTCGGTCGCCTTCACATCCGCCGACAACAGCGCCTCGGCCATCACAAGGCCCAGAACCCGGTCGCCCAGAAATTCCAACCGCTGATTGTCCGGCCGGGTGGCCGACGACAGCGATGAATGGGTGATGGCACGCACAAGAAGCTCTGGGTTGCGAAAACTATACCCCAGACGGCCCTCAAAGGCCTTGATATCCGCCGACAGCTTCACTCCACCGCCTTGAAGAAACGGTCGGATCGCCAGGTCCAGAAATACAGCATCGACGCCCCGGCAGACGAAAACATGATCCGATCCGCGCGCCCGATCAGGTGGTCCGCCGGCACAAAGCCCACGCCCCCGACCGACTGGCCATAACGGCTGTCCTGGCTGTTGTCCCGGTTGTCGCCCATAAAGAAATACTGGCCCTGCGGCACAGTGAACACGTCGGTGTTGTCGCCATAGCCGTTGGTGTCGATGTTCAACACCTGATGGCTGGTGCCTTCGGGGAAGGTCTCGGTGAAGCGTTCTTTGGTACACTGCCCGCCCACCCCAACCGGCGCATTCTGGCAGCGCGGCGGGCTACCCATCGGGCCTTGGGGCTCATTGGTCTCGGTGAACACGCCGTTTGAAACTTGGGGGGCCTCAACGCCGTTCAGATACAGAACACCCTGCCTGATCTGCACGGTATCACCCGGCAGGCCAATCAGCCGCTTGATAAAGTCGGACCCGTTCACCGGGTGTTTGAACACCACCACATCGCCGCGCTTGGGTTCGGAAAACAGCAAGCGGCCACTGAACGGGCAAGCAGAAAACGGGCAGGAGAATCGGGAATATCCGTAGGCCATCTTGTTGACGAACAGGAAATCCCCGATCAACAGAGTTTCCTTCATCGACCCGGACGGAATCCAGAACGGCTGAAAGAACAGCGTCCGAAAAATGCCCGCGATCAAAAGCGCATAGACCACAGTTTTCACTGTTTCGAGAATGCCGCCGTCGGATTTTGCCTTACTGGCCATGGAATATTGCCTTGCTGCTCGTGTTGCGGGGCTACATGCGCGCGGGGGCGCGGGGAGTCAAGGCGCTGCGCCGGGTTGCTGCGCCCGTGGCCGCGCCTCGATCACCAGAAACGCCTGTGCCCATGGGTGGTCATCCGTCAGGGTCAGGTGGATCACGGCGTCATGTCCCGATGGGGTCATCTCGGCCAGACGAGCGGCGGCCCATCCGGTCAGCGCCATCTGGGGCTGACCGGTCGGCAGGTTGGACACGCCCATATCCTTCCACGAAATACCCATGCGCAATCCGGTTCCCAACGCCTTGGAACAAGCCTCTTTGGCGGCCCAGCGTTTCGCATAGGTGCCCGCCACATCGGCCCGGTTTTCGGCCTTGCGCCGCTCGGTTTCGGTGAACACCCGATTGCGGAACCGGTCGCCAAACCGGTCCAGCGTTGCCGCAATACGGTCGATATTGGCCAGATCCGATCCGATACCAAGGATCATGCCATGGGCCCCGAACCAACCGCAGCGCGCCGCATCACATCATCCGCTCGCGCGTCGCATCCATCCGGCGACGCATTTCCTCGATCGTGGGGCCAAGGCCGCGAAAAATCGCCTCGCCAATCAGAAAATGCCCGATGTTCAGTTCCATCACCTCAGGGAAGGCGGCAACGTGGGTGGCGGTTTCAAAGTCCAACCCGTGCCCCATATGCACCTCCAGTCCCAGCGAATGGGCAAGAATTGCCCCTCGGCGCAACGCCTGCAGTTCCTCGACGGCGGCCTCTGCGTGTCCTTCGGCGGTCAGGTCGGCATAGCGCCCGGTGTGCAACTCGACCACGGCGGCCCCGATCCGGGCGCTGGCCTCGATCTGGCTGGCTTCGTGCCCGATAAACATCGACACCCGGATCCCGGCATCGCGCAGCGGCGCAATGAACCCGGCCAGCCGGGCCTCATCGCCCGCAACGCCCAGCCCACCCTCGGTCGTGCGCTCTTCGCGCTTTTCCGGCACCAGACAGATGGCATGCGGTTTATGGCGCAGCGCAATCGCCTGCATTTCCGGCGTCGCCGCACATTCGAAATTCAACGGCACCGACAGCCCGGCCATCAACGCCTCGATATCCGCATCCCGGATATGGCGGCGATCCTCGCGCAGGTGGGCGGTGATTCCATCCGCCCCAGCCGCCTCTGCCAGCAGGGCGGCGCGCAACGGATCGGGCAGCAAGCCCCCACGCGCATTGCGCACCGTTGCCACATGATCAATGTTGACGCCCAATCTGAGCCGTCCGAGCAGTTTCATGCCCTGATCCTTTCCATGATGCCAGCCCGGTCCACAGGGTCAGCCTTTCGACTTTGTATCGGTGTCCGCCTTGGCGTGGCCACTTGTCTTTTTGTCGATCACACCGCCGGCCGCAAGGGCGGCCGCTTCACGGGCCGCAATACGCTTTTCCAGCTTTTCCCGCAGCTTTTTCTTACGAAGGTTCTGATAGGCCCCAATCAACGGCAGGCTGACGTAGTACCCCACCATGCCGCCGATGATACCCGGCAGAATACCCCCGACCAAATAGGGCAGATAAACACTCCGAAAAAACCGGTGCAGACGGTCCCAATGCACGGGCTGGTCACCAAAGACGCCGCTTATATTGTTCCAGAACTCCGCCCCCGCCTGTGTGAAGGCCGAAAAAATCTCAAGCGGGGCCATTTCACCGGGTCGGCCCAACAGGTAGTTGCCAAACTCCACCCCAAAGGCCGCGATGAACGGAAAAGTGATCGGGTTGCCGACAAAGGTCGCCATTAATGCGGCCAGGATATTGCCCCGCATGACCCAAGCCAAAAACGCCGCTGCGGCAAAATGCAGGCCGAACAACGGCGAAAACGAAATGAAGATACCGGCGAAAATGCCCCGTGCGATGCGGTGGGGCGCATCCGGCAAGCGGCGCAGCCGGTGGTTGACGTAATAGGCCGCCCGCGTCCAGCCGCCCCGCGGCCAGACGGTTTCAAGGATCACCCGACCCCAGCTTCGTTTATCACGCCGTTTGAAAACCATGCCCTGACTTTATCCTTGTTCGATCAGGGTTTGCGCCGGACGTCGCGATGCCTGCCCACTTCGGCAACATCGGTTTCGGCCTCCAGCGCTGTCATGACCATGTGCAAGTGTTCAACGTCGCGAAGGTCGACGTCAACGAGCAAACGATAGAAATCCGGCTTTCGATCCACAAATTTCAGATCCGAGATATTTGCCTTGTGTTCCCCGATCAGCGTGCAGACCCGGCCCAGCACCCCGGCATCGTTGGAAATGGTCAGATCCAGCCCCACCGTATGCACCGGGGCGTGCCGACCTGAATGCCAGTTCAGGTCAGTCCAGCGTTCGGGCTGATCCTCCAGTTCGGCCAGCGCGGGGCAATCAATGGCATGGACAATGATCCCCTGCCCCCGATAGCTGATGCCGACGATGCGTTCCCCCGGAACCGGCTGGCAGCAGTTGGCGCGGCGAAAGGTTTCGTCATCGGGCAGGCCCACAACGGGACGCTGGGCGTCCACCTCGTCGGCCTTGGCACGGGTCAGTTCGGGGTAGAGGGTTTCAAGCACCCGCCGCGCGGTCAATTCGGCGCTGCCAAGCCTTGCCAGCAGGTCCGCCTCATCGGCAAGGCCCAGCATCTTGGCGGCGGTACGCAGCGCCTTGTCGGTGGCAGAACGCCCGACGTGTTCAAAAGCCGCCCGCGCAAGTTCTTGACCCAGCTTGATAAAACGCCCACGGTCCTCTTCGCGCAACGACCGGCGAATAGCAGCCTTGGCGCGGCCTGTGGTGACGATATCAATCCAGCTGGATTGCGGGCGCTGGCCCTCGGCGGTGATAATTTCCACCGACTGCCCGTTCTTCAGCCGTGTCCACAGCGGCACCCGGATGCCGTCGATCTTGGCCGAAACACAGGCATTTCCGATCCGGGTGTGGATAGCATAGGCGTAGTCCAGCGGGGTTGCCCCGCGCGGCAGTTGCACCACGT
>Ga0051981_10001890_pt1 | contig 10245 bp, 6 predicted proteins | sample CryGey13umfilter_3_FD_59644 | JGI IMG/M metagenome (GOLD analysis project Ga0051981, IMG submission 59644) | Groundwater microbial communities from aquifer in Utah, USA - Crystal Geyser 4/10/14 3 um filter | ecosystem: Environmental > Aquatic > Deep subsurface > Groundwater | place: USA: Utah... | reverse complement strand
CTGCATACAATCGGAGAGCCATTTTGGAATCTGAAATTTCGATATTGCTCATATTTCACGTGGATACCATGACGAAAATTGTAGTTGATTACGCCGCTGATTCCACGTGCCTTATCAGACGAGCTGCTTGTCTTTCTATTCATTTAGAATACCCGACAGCCTCTGAATCGAGTCTATCATTTCTTCTTCTACTCGTGAAATAATATCCATCACTTTGTCTATGCTTTGGATGCGACCAACTCCTTGCCCAGACAGTACGGCACCGCGATGGACGTCACCCTCTTGAGAAGCTTGACGGTAGCGCAGTGAAGGACAATGTAACGACCCCAAAGCGTTTGCCAGTTCTACCGGTTTCCCTTCCCAACGGGCCGTCACCTGATTTTGTAGTACACCTAAAGAATCGTATGGTTCCGGCCATGGATCCGTCACATAATGATTCTGTATTTGGTCTACGACAGTGGTTCGAATGACATCGTCACACGACATCGTCTCCACTAAGGCTTGCTTGTACGTATCGTGTCCCAAGGCTTCATGACTTGCCCACAGCCTCGTCCCCAATACGACACCATCGGCGCCAGCGCACAAGGCCGCCGCAGCCATGGCCCCCGTCGTGATACCCCCAGCCGCCAAAACTGGGATACCGGTGTACGGATCGCACGAATTTACAGTCGTCATCGCTTTCAGATCTGTCAAGAGGGGTATCAAGGCCCGTCCCAATGGAGGCCGCAAACCATGCCCACCCGATTCGGCCCCTTGTGCGACGAGACAATCCACACCATGTTGTAAGGCCTCTTTCCCGCTTGTCACATCACCCACCTGGACCATGACCTGAGCTCCGTAGTCTCGTGCCAACGAGATATTCGTTTTCTGTGGATCGTGTGGATGTCTCGTAATGGCCGGAGCAAAGAATTGTACCATGTGGGGACGGTACTCATCCAAAACTTGTTCATATCGTTTCCAAGCATCCAGCCGAGAGGTAGTGGCAGAATGTCCAATAAATCCCAGTCCCAAAAAGAAGGGCCGTTGCTGTTGTTGTCGTTGTTGTTCGTGCTCGTCATCATTCTTCTTTTCACTGATGTTGTCATTTCCGTAGTAGGACTGACCATACAGTCCAATTTCACGGGCCAGTGCATCTTGGTTTTCCAGCGAATTGTGACCTGCGGCAATGAACCCCATGCCTCCAGCTTGTTGGACGGCTGCCGCCCAATGGCCGCCTGAAACCCCAATCATCGGCGGCCCTACAATGGGTAACCGTATGCTCGGAAATTTCGCTGTGAAGAGCGTCTTCCAACATCTTTGCGCTTTAGTAGAAGCAGTAGACGATGTCATGTCCGACTCTGAGAGAGTATGTATCGGTTCTCGTGAATAATATCTACATTAGAGAGTGTGGCACAGATGTAGGTGCAAGGGGAGAGAAAGATCGAAAAGATCGAACAATAGAAGAGCACATCGAGGCATCCGCCGTTGTATCGAGGGGCTTTCCGGTCAACATGGAAAAAGTTCGGGTTAATAATAACCGAAGTCGCACTTTACTGTGAAAACCCCATCTATAACAGTAAAAAATTGTGGAGTTCTGATCGGCAAGATCGGTTTGATGATTCGGAGGAAACCTTTCGGAAGTTCGTATCTTTTCTTTCTATTATTATTATTGGCGAAGACGATGGATGATCATGTTGTGATGTTTGTGTTGTCACTTGTCATTTGCTGTGTCTATTACCACCTAATCATTATTCTATCTTTTTTCATGAATGCCTGATTGTACCATGTCTTCCACTATTCTCAAGCTCTACGGTGTACCCCTTTCTCAACCATTTCGTTCGGTAGCCTGGTGCATGCTGCTACTCCCACGACCTTCTCCCCGTTTTGAGATTGTTCTGACGGTTCCCATGATCAGCGACAACCCAAGGGGGAGTCGGCACGCATCGTACACATCCAAAACCAAAGCCAAGTACAATCGGATTCCTCTATTGGAGGACGGGTCGTTTTGTTTGGTTGAAAGTCCGGCCATTTTGAGTTATCTGTGTGAACGATACAATGGCAACAACAACGTCGACGATGACGACGACAACAGCAGCATCAGCAGAAGCTTGTACGGCCCCCCAGGATCCACGCGCAAGGCAACGATTGATTCATACATGCACTGGCATCATTCGGGGACACGAAGATTGTCTGGTCTCGTGGCTCCATTTTTATTACCCGGTAGCGGCAAGTTCCAAACTCGAGAACGGGACCAAGTTCATGCCCAACGGGTATTACAAGAATTGGAACATGGGTGGTTGAATCCTTCGGAACCCTTCATTGCGGGAGGGAAAGTATCAATTGCGGATTTATTGTGCTATGAAGATATTGTTCAAACAACCTTGGCCGAAGTACTATCGTTGGACGACTTTCCTAGTATTCGAGCTTGGATGCAGCGCATGGAGGGCCTGCCGTTTCACAAAGAAGTACATGTGGCCGTAACAACCCTGGGGAGCTTGACATCATCAAACGAGACACCAATGGAACAAAGATTAAGAGACGCTACCAAGGCAGGTTTGATAGCTTTCCAAAATGCTCAGAACCAGTCGGGAATTGTTTCGCGGCTGTAGATAGTATTATTGGAGTTGGTAGGTTGTGCGGAAAACTAATTCTATGCTTTACTAAATTTATTAGTTTTTGGTTATACAAATACAAATTGATGCATGAGGCACATCTCTTGTCACAGCATTCATCCGATATGGACAAGAAGTAAGCGAACGGAACAAAGGACCCCATTTTACAATCAGACCTGGTATTTCAAATTACCGTTCATCCATCGGAGTCAAATGAAAAAGAGCAAGAGAGAATTATGAAATGTTCAAGTCTTCTTTTTCTTTGTCGCAAGAATGAGCCTCTTAATAACAAGCGCCGTTTGTTTTATAGCCTTCCAAAAACACGAGCTTTCAAGCAACCAGTGTTCATCCTATTACATGAGAAAATGGACGGTGCATACAAGAGCATCAACTGTATTCGCCCGGATGAAGGATCGTGCTTAACACAAACATCACCCACATAGCCCCTCTTCGTCTTTTACTTTGACGATTATAATTTTCCGATCCGATTTCGTAATCGCCGGGCCGTCACTTGAGCATCGTGACAGCTGGATTCGAGTCGTTGTAGACGTTCTTGCTCGGCTTGTACAAATTGTTGATATGGGGAAATTCCATCTTGGATACGTCTTTGTACTCTAGCCGTGATTTGACCTCCAATTTCGACCAACGTTTCGTCCAAAATCTCCCCCCGTCGAGTCCAGCGGTCACGGTAGGTATTGACTGCCAGCTGGCGCCCTTGCCACACAATGGCGGATCCAGCTCCAAAAAGTGCCATGGCAGTCCCCGTGCCCCACAAAACGTCAATCCATGCCATACTCGTCGCCAATGCAACCGGCAGTGCGCTCCCCTGCAACGCAACCGATACTCGAGTGACTTGTATCAAACGCTGTAACATTTGATCGACGGCTGTCTGGTTATCGTCTGGTCCATGCCGATCCACGGCCTGTTGCAATTGTTGCGTTAGGGTTTGTTGAATTTCTTCGAACCGCGAAGCCGCCAAGACATGTCCCACGAGTGATTTATTTTGACGACTACTGCTTGGCCGCGTGCCCAGAAACTCCATCAAGGCTTGTCCCTGTGCACGACTTCGGACTGCCAAGCCTTGTGCCGTTTCGTGGATCCATGTTCGTACGGCCTGCGGATCTGTCAGTGCAACATGCGTCACAAGCGAAGACGTTTCTTGCCAACGCCGCTGTAATTGAGACGGTTCCCACAAAGTCATGTGATAATATTCTCCCCACGACATGCGGCGCAACAAAACATGTCCCCGATTGGCCTCTTGTTGCCAACTTGTTCGCACGTCCTGCCGTGTTTGTTTCATCTGACGATCCAATTCGCTCTGCCACGCTTGTACTTGACTTTCCAGTAATTGCAGCGTCGATACATCGGTTTGTAACTCTTCTTGTTCGTGTGCTAATTTTTGAAAACAATCTTCCAAGAGCTTATCGACCAGGCCGATAGGATTGAGTAACTTGGCTTGAATTTTGGTCTTGGTCGTCAAATTGGATCGCAAAAAGGCCTCAAGCTCTGCAAATCGACTACGTTGCCACAAGGAAGAATTGGTCAATGCTTCGGGCGCTTTGTGATTCAATTTGGCCGACAGGGCATCTTGGGCCGAAATGGCCAATACCAAGGGTCGCGCGCCTAACCATTGCTGCGTGTGTTCCGTGACGAAGTCGACCACGCGTTGCTTTTCCGTGTGTCCGTGATCCCCTCCCGCCGTTTGCAACAAGTCCATCTTGTTGATGATGACCACGATACGCTTGCGATAATCGGCTGCCATGCCGGCCAATAATTGTCGTTCACTTTCTGGAAAGGGCCTATCGGCCGACGTACAAAATAAAATCAAATCTGCCGACGGTAAGAGACGCATGGTGGTGGCCGTGTGATCCAACAGAACGGCGTTTGTCCCCGGCGTATCCACAAGGGTCAGATCATGTAACAAATCTGAATCGGTTACTTGATGGTACTGTACCGCCGTTGTTGTTTTCGCTTTGGGAGGCGGTGGATTGGCTGACAAAATGGTGATGGCATCTGTCGTGGGCAAGGCACCCGTTTCTAGCAGTCGTTCACCCATTAGTGCATTCAAAATGGTCGTCTTTCCGGCATTAAATTCGCCTGCCAGTACAATACAAAAAACAGATTCTTCCAAGACAGATGCTTCTTGTGTATTGGTAGCTTCGGTCGCTTCCAGTCCAACGTCATGCCTCGCGAGACGACGTACCCAGGCCACTAATGCGCGTTGTTCATGTAGTACTCGTCGTTGTTCTTTATCCAATAAACGATAGAGTCCCGTTTCTTCTTGTCCTTTGTCTGGGAAATCGTATGATGCGGATAGTTCTCCCGTATCCTTAGCGTTGATGTCTTCAGTGGTCGCCGTCGTCGTCGCCGTGGTTGTTGTCGTGGATAGTCCACATCTGCCGAACGTATGATACCCTTTTGTGTTGAAATGTGATCGCACGTGTGGCCATTGCTGTTGTCGATTACGATGATGATGAAGATTATGTGTCTGTTTCCTCCTATCATGTGATGTCGATGCAAGATGAGACGTTGCGCACAATGCAGGACGGTGAATGGCGTTGCGGTAATACCCGTTTTGGCTGTGTCGTGGTGCGATGGAACATGACGGCGAGATCTGCCGCAGAGTTCGACACAGCAGTTGTTGGTGCTGTTGGGTGGATGGTCTCATAAAAGGAGGCGAACAGTAATGTTATGTTCTGTTCTTGTTGCTGCTACTGATTAACTTGGGCGCAACAGTCTCGGGATATATCTTAAAATAACGAAGCCGAAAACGGTGTGCCCCTTGGGTTAGACGAACAACGAGAGCAAACCCTAACAGTAAAGATCGGATCGGTGTCGAAAGTGATGAACGAAGCCCGCTTTCGCCGTGCAACGACCGACGTGTTTGTTTTTTTGGATTATTATTAGATATCTGATGAGAATTGGACCAAAAGAGTCAAAGTTTCGTAATTTTGTTTTGACTCACAATCAAAAAAATGTTCCCGCTCGACTCATTCTCACTGTCACGATATAAGATAATCTCCTACACTATCGCACTCTACTACTAGCTAGGTAGTGACCAGTAGGAGTAAATGGAGTACTCCTACTACAGTACTACGGTACTACGAGTACATGTTACTTTACTACCTACCTATTTCGTGGTCGCGATGATGATAATGATGATGTGGTTATCCTTTTTCTCAGGACAAGGTGATCTTGGTGATTAACATTTCACAGCAGTTACCCCCCTTGCCACAAACAAATCTACTATCCATACATCCCCCCTTTCTCTTGTTAGGGTGTTTCGGAACATCCATCCTCATTCTGTTGAAAAGAGCGTTGACCAGAGCACAAAAGAAATTTTCACAAATCATCCTACAACCTACTGTACTCCAATTCTTCGTCTCATGAACGCGACATCATTTCATAAAATCGTCTTAACACCACTCCTGACATCGACGAAGACGATGACAACGACTTCGTTCTTCAAGGCGGCAGTGGTAACGACTACTACTACTACTACTACTACTACTACTACTAGTATTACTAGTAGTTGTACTAGGTATGTGTCAGCGCTGCGACCAGTACTCGTCTTGTCGAAACAATCAAGACTGGCGTCTTGTAGTAGCAGTAAACGATCTTTCTCGGCGGGTCGACGTGGATCTCGAAAACGACATCCCGCCGCCAAGCGAACAGGATCATCCACTCCAAAGGAAACGCGAGCGACCGAACAATCCACCACCAGCGCATCTGCTGCGAAGGGAACGGTTACTTCGTCGACGACAACGTCACAACAACAACAACCCCCAGTATCTTACAAACTTCAACAGATCTGGGAACGATACGTGTCCCCAGTTCGTTTCATACCGGTCCAGGGTGGTGGAACACGAGGCACGGCAATCGCACGTAGACCCTGGAGACGAGAGGAATATCTGGCCTGGGTGCGGCGTGTGCCGATGGCCGTGGCCGTGGTGGTTTTCTTCCTCTGGGAAGAAACGTCACCACTGGTCATGGTACGACTACACGGGCCCTCCATGCTGCCCACCATGGCAGCGGATCAATCAGAAATTTGGGCCATTTCTCCGCTTCGAACCATATGGCGGCGTTATTTGTTCCCTCCGACATATCGACACAATGATCTGATCGGATTCCTCCCTCCAGCATCGTCATCATCATCTTCATCATCGGAAAATCAACGTTCACCAAAAAATACACATATCTCTTGCAAACGCATCGTTGGGTTACCTGGGGACACCATTAAAAGATACGGAGCCTATGTACGGCTCTACGTGGCTCAAGATCCTATGGATTGGGGTATCTTGTGGCCGTTCACGACGCAGGCAACCGATTGGGAACGGGACAGCCGATACCGGGACAATCGTACCCCACAAGATACGATTACCGTACCCGACGGACACGTTTGGGTGGAAGCCGATTGTCCTGGTTTGGGAGTGGATTCCAGGCAGTTGGGACCCATCCCCGTGTCGGCCATCCGAGGTCGCGTACTGGGTCGTGTGTGGCCCCTGTGGAGGTCCAAACTGGAAGATCCATTGTATCACAAAAAAATGAATCACCGGCCCCACCCCATTCCTCTGGACGAAGATACATTGCGCCTGTACAATGTACACCGACTCAAGGCGCCACAACAGGAAGCGTCCGTACAGGGAGATGATGCATCATGATTGAAGTATGGTTTTAGTAGATATCTACGTTGATCACTTGACCTCACTTTCAATTGTCTCATGGAGGATTCGTCATGATGGACGACTGTTGTTTTGAGTTTGGAGAAACCGAGGGATATTAATTCAGTAGTTACCCGTGTGTCCAGGCTTTCTAATAACTTAAGTATATTTTGAGACAACAGAGCCGTACGTGTGGTAACAATAAGCGTGATGCTCTAGTATTCAGCGTTCAATTAAGTGAGATTGCCCCATCTGTTTAGCTCATGGTGGCAATTTGTGCCTTGAGGTTTTCGGCGGTCATACCAAGTTCCTTCATGACGATGTCACCAGGCGCGGAGAATCCAAAGCGGTCGACACCAACAACCTTGGAGGCGTACTTGTACCAGAGACCGGAGACGCCAGCTTCAATGGCGATGCGCTTGGTGCAAGTGGATGGGAGTACGGATTCCTTGTAATCGTCCGATTGGCGGTCGAAGACTTCCATGCATGGCATGGAAACAACGCGAGCACCTGGCATATCCTTGGCAGCTTCAAGGGCATGGGGGACTTCAGAACCAGTGGCGAGGATGATAATTTCAAGGTCGGCAGATTCTTTCTTGGCAACATACGCTCCCTTCAATGCACCTTCACGACGGGCCATGTAGTCAACGTCGTCGTTCTGAACAATGTTTTGACGAGAGAAGATAAGAGCAACGGGGCCTTCCTTGCGGGTGACAGAATGGACCATGGCGGCTACGGTTTCTTCGGCATCGGCCGGTCGGTAGACATCAAGGTTGGGGATGACACGAAGACCAGAGACAGTTTCGACGGGCTGATGGGTGGGACCGTCTTCACCAACACCGATAGAGTCGTGGGTGAGGTAGTAAGACACTCTGTTGAGCTCGGAGAGAGCGGCAACACGTACAGTGGCGCGCAAGTAGTCGACGAAAACTAAGAAAGTGGATCCAGAGACCTTGAATAGTCCGTGGTAGGCAAATCCGTTCATGATGGATCCCATGGCGTGTTCGCGGATACCAAAGTACAAGTTCTTTCCGGCGTACGACTTGTCGAATCCCGAACCAAAGTTTCCTCCGTCATTGATGTAGTTACGGGTGGATCCGTGAAGATCGGCAGATCCAGAGATGTAATGGGGGACAAGACGGGCAATTTCTTGGATGGCCTTGTTTCCAGAGACACGGGTGGCTTCGGCTTTCGCATCCGTCTTGGGAATGTCCTTGATCATTTCTTCAGCGGGCATAACATTATCGTTGATGGCATCGTCGAGCTGCTTGGCAAGTTTGGGATTGGCTTCCTTCCATGCAGCAAAGGACTTTTGCCATTCGTCGTAAGTGGCGGCATTCTTCTTCTGAACCTCTTCGAACATGCTGCGGGTTCCTTCCGAGACATACCACTTTTCTCCTTCGGGGAGGCCAATGTTAAGCTTGGCCTTGTCGACGTAAGGGACACCGGCTTCACCGTGAGCGGCGTTGGTACCTTCGGTTTCCTCCATACCCTTACCGATGATGGTGTTGGCCTTGATGAACTTGGGCTTGCCATTGTTGGAAGCCTTGGCGGCGGCGATAGTTTCTTCGACCGTCTTCAAGTCATGTCCATCGATTTCGTAAGTTTCCCATCCGTATGCTTCGTAACGCTTGATGATGTCTTCGGATTGAGTGTACTCGGCCATCTTATCCAGGGTGACTTCGTTGGAATCGTAGATGACGATCAAGTTATCGAGTTTTTCGTGGGCGGCAAAGCATGCCGCTTCGGCGGAAACACCTTCTTGGAAGCAACCATCTCCGGCGAGGGCAAAGATGTGGTGATCGAAGATCTTGTGTTCATCCGTGTTGTAGACGGCGGCGGCCATCTTTTCGGACGCGGCGAGCCCGACGGCGTTCGAGACGCCCTGTCCGAGAGGGCCCGTGGTGGCTTCGATTCCTGGCGTGTTGTGCTCGGAGGATGGGAATTCTGGGTGACCGGGTGTCATGGAGTGGTGCTGACGGAATTTCTTGACCTCGTCCATGGGGAGATCATACCCGGCAAGGTTGAGCCACGAGTACAGGAACATGGAACCGTGTCCGGCCGAAAGGATGAAACGATCGCGGTTGATCCACTGGGGGTCCTTGGCATTGTACTGCAATTGGGATCCCCACAAGACGGCACCGATCTCGGCGCAGCCAAGGGGAAGACCCATGTGACCGGAGTGGGCGGCGGCGATAGAGTCCATTGCCAAACCACGGGCCTCGTTGGCGGCGGTGGTGAGGGCAGCCATCTTGTCGGTTTCGACGGCAGTGCTCATCTGCAAGGCAGACGACTGTTGTATCCGTTGATAGTAGAAAGACCCAATGGCAACGAGAATGGCGAGAATCAAGAGGGGGGTGAGATGAGAGGTCCGTCGTAATCAATAATGCGTCGAGAGTGCAAGTCAGAGGAAGATCCTCTTATGTGTCGACACAAATAAGACCATAATAACAAGGACAAGAATGCATTCTACAACGTGGTTACAACATCTGTTCCTCTCCAAGATGAAGGAGCGACCGTTTGTGTCCGAGACTCGTGACACTTCGGGCGTTTCCCATTGTATCCAAAATCGTATCAACGTCTCTCCTCCTTCGTTTCCGACGCGAGGAAGGGGTTGTTCCCATACACGCACCTGAAGGCCGAAGGCCTTGACCTGAGTCGGGGCGAAAGCATTAGCGCTGCCAGCATAGCAAGCGGCGATGATGGCAAGACTGGAGAACTTCATGGTTTTGAAACGAGGAGTTCGTGTGGATTCTATGGGAAATGTGGTATCAATGGATGGGAAAGCGCTTCTCTTCACTTTTCGTTTTTGCTTGCTAAAACGAAGTCGTCGTCGACGTGCGTTTGCGTTTGCGTTTGCGTTTGCGTTTGCGTGGATACCATCGAAAGCCATGTGTACCCTTGTAGCGCGATCGTTGGCACCACTGACGTTGGCGTATCTTGCGGCCTGGCCCTAACCACGTACGTATCACCACTATCGCGTTACAGTAGAA
>Ga0051981_10001882_pt1 | contig 10258 bp, 9 predicted proteins | sample CryGey13umfilter_3_FD_59644 | JGI IMG/M metagenome (GOLD analysis project Ga0051981, IMG submission 59644) | Groundwater microbial communities from aquifer in Utah, USA - Crystal Geyser 4/10/14 3 um filter | ecosystem: Environmental > Aquatic > Deep subsurface > Groundwater | place: USA: Utah... | reverse complement strand
CGCATCAGCAGCAGCTCGCACAAGATCAGCGACATCATCGGCACGATCGACGGCATTGCCTTCCAGACCAATATCCTGGCGCTGAATGCCGCGGTCGAGGCGGCCCGCGCGGGCGAGCAGGGCCGGGGCTTTGCAGTCGTCGCGGCCGAGGTCCGCACGCTGGCGCAGCGCAGCGCGGAGGCGGCCAAGGAGATCAAGGCCCTGATCACGCGCAGCGCCGAGAACGTCGACAGCGGCGCCGCCCTGGTGGCCCAGGCGGGCGAGACGATGACCGAAATCAACGCCTCGATCGCCCGGGTCAGCGACATCGTGGCCGAAATCAGCAACGCGACCCGTGAGCAGCGCAGCGGCATCGGCCAGATCGGTCAGGCGATCGCGGTGCTGGACACGATGACCCAGCGTAACGCTGCGCTGGTGGAGGAATCTGCCGCGGCGGCGCAGAGCCTGCAGCAGCAGGCCGACGAGCTGTCGCGCTCGGTGGCCGTGTTCAGGCTGGGTTGAGCGCGACGCGCAGGGCCTCGGCGGGCCGCAGCGCGCCGACGTCGATGCCGCGCCAGTTGCGCAGCGCCAGATGGCTGTAGCCGCGCAGCAGCTCGTCGTCGGTCCGCAGCAGCGCTTGGGCGGCCGCGGCCATCGCGGCCTCGGCCGCGCGCACCGCGCCGTCGTCGATCTTCAAGGCCAGGCCCAGGCCCAGACCGGGCAGAGCCGCGCAGTAGACGCCCTCGGCGCCGACCTTGCAGAACAGCGCTTCGCCCAAGGCATGCATCACACGGGTGTCGAAGCGGTCGGTGCCGCCGACCATGAAGGGCTCGGCCGCGACGGCCCGCCGCAGCCGCTGCGCGGCCAGCGCATGGCCTTCGGACAGCCTCTGCCCGGTCGCGCAGCGGGCGAAGGCCAGCGCCAGCGCGCGCAGAGGCAGCGCAAAGGTCGGGATCGAGCAGCCGTCGATGCCGCGCGGCGCCTGCTCGACATCCACGCCCGTGGCGGCCGACAGCGCGGCCGACACCTCGCGCATCACCGGATGCTCGGCTCCCACATAGCCGCGTGCGAAGGCGGCCGGGTCGGCGCCGCTGCTGCGTGCCATCAGGCAGGCGATGCAGACAAAGCCGCCGTGCTTGCCGGAACAGTTGTTGTGCAGCGGCGTGGCCTGCTCGCCGCGCGCCAACATGCCGCGCAGCACCGGCTCGCGGCCGGGCCATTGCGTGCCGCACTCCAGCGCGTTTTCGTCCAGGCCCAGCTTGGCCAGCACGCCAGAGGCGGTCGCCACATGCGCGGGCTCTCCGCTGTGTGAGGCGCAGGCCAGGGCCAGTTCGGCATCGCTGAGGCCGAAGGCGTCGGCCGCGCCGCTAGCCACCAGCGGCAGCGCCTGCAGCAGCTTGACGGCCGAGCGCGGGAAGATCGGCCGCTCGATGTCGCCCAGGGCCGTGTGGACCCTGCCCGACGCGTCAACGATGGCCAGAGCACCGGCGTGGCGCGATTCGACCGCGTTGCCACGCAGCACTTCGATCAGGATGGGGTTCATGCGGCCAGTGTAAGAAGGCCGCTGGGCCGGCCTTGCTGCCGCATCAGTCGATCACTTCACCTTGCCGGCGTCGTTGTTGCGCTTTTGCACGTCCTTGGCCTTCTTGGCCTTGGCGGCGGAAAGCTCCTTGTACTCTTCGTGGCGGTCGGCGCGCGTCGCGGCGAGGTCGGACTTGGCGTGGGCTTCATTGCGCTTGAGGCCGCCGATCTCGCGGTTTTCCTGCTCGCGAGCCTTTTCGTCGCGCTGCGCCGCGGCCATGTCGCCACGCTTGACGGCGGCATCCTCGGCGCGCTGGTCGGCATTGCGCTCGGCGCGCTCTTCGCGCAGCTTGCGTTCATCACGACCGATGCGGGCCTTGTCGGCATCGATGCGGGCGTTGTCCTGCGAGATCTCGTTGCGCTGGTACTGGATGTTGCGGTTGTCCTTGCGGATCTGGGCGTTGTCCTGCTTGAGCTGCGTGACGGGGTCCGGCGCCGAGGCAGCGGTGGCTTGCGCCGATGCAGCGCCACACAGGGCCAGGGCCAGGCTGGCAATTGCGAAATGGATGCTGGTCTTCATGGTGAAACTCCTGATGAGCATGTGGAGGAAGGGCTGGGACAGTCGGCAATGCCGTGAGCAGACAACGGCCAACCGCGTCGGCCGTTGACATCAAAATGCTCGACGTCAGCATTCAGTGCACTGAATGCCGATCCGCACCGCTTCTGTGCGCGGCGTCGCGTCCTGCAGTCTCACTTTGAATCCACATGAATGCCTACGCTTTGACCCCCATCACTTCACGCCGCGGGAACCGTGCCGCAGGCATCTTGACGACCCTCGCGGCGGCCCTGGCGCTGGCGATGCCGATCACCGGCTGCGTCGTCAAGGAGCAGGTCGTGGTCAGGGAGGCACCTGTCCATGTGCAGGTTCGGCATGTGCCTGCGCCGATCGCCGAGGATCGCGGAGCATGGCCGGGGCCTGGCTGGAACTGGGTGCCGGGCCATTGGAAGTGGGAAGGCCGTGACTGGGCCTGGGTGCATGGCCGCTGGGTCCAGCAGGTGGTGCCGACCATGCCCGTCGTCATCGTCGAGCCGATCACGACGGCGCCGTCACCGCAGCACTACTGGGTGCCGGGGCATTGGGTGTGGCGCCTTGATTCGAGCGGCTGGTTCTGGATCAAGGGCAGCTGGCACTCCTGACCGCCGGGTTGCCGCATCGGCAGCCCCGCTGCGCGCCCAGATTGGGCGCGCAGCGTCAGTCCACCTGCACCCGATTGCGCCCGCAGCGCTTGGCGGCGTAGAGGGCCTGGTCGGCGCGCTGGAGCAGGGCATCGGCCTGCTGCGGCGGCGCGCCGCCGGCGATGCCGACGCTGATGCTCACGGTCAGACCGCGCTGCACCGCGCCCCAGTCATGCTCGGCGACGGCCAGGCGCAGGCGCTCGCAGATCTCCGCCGCCTGCGGCGGCGCGATGCCGACGAGCACGGCCATGAATTCCTCGCCGCCGATGCGAGCCAGCAGGTCGGCACTGCGCAGCCGGTGGCGCAGCAGCTGGGCCAGCTGCTGCAGCACCGCGTCGCCGACGGCATGGCCGTGGCTGTCGTTGATGCGCTTGAAATGGTCCACATCCAGCGCCGCGACGCTGATGACCTCGCCGGCCATGCGCGCGCCCTCGACGAGCAGGGGCAGGGCGTACTCGGCATGGCGACGGTTGTGCAGCCCGGTCAGCACGTCCTCGTGGGCGGCGCGGTCCAGCGCCATCGCGTGTTCACGCAGGCGTAGCTGTTCGTGCTCCAGGTGGAGGGCGCGTGCGCGTTCGCGCTGGGCATCGGCCGCGGCACTGTCGGCGCGGGCCTGCGCCTGCTCGACCTGCTCGCGGATCAGGATGACTTCGGTCTGCAGCAGCAGGCTGTCGCGGCGCATCTGCAGGTCCAGCCGCAACAGTTCCTCCAGCCAGCGCAGCGCCTCGGCGAACTCACCGCCGGCCTTGTGGGTCTCGTACAGCGACCGCACCAGCAGCCGGCGCAGCCGGGGCGGGGGATCGGTGTCGGCTTCGAGCAGGGCGCTGAGCATGCGGGTGGCCTGCAGGGGCTCGCCCTGCAGCCGCAGGTACACGGCCCGCTGCAGGTCCGCCTCAAGAGCCAGCGTCGGGTAGCCGTGGTTGTGCGCCAGGTCGCTAAACTCGTTGATCAGTGGCAGGGCCTCGTCCAGCTGTCCGCCCGCGAGCAAGGCATTGACGAGATTGGACAAGGCCACCGTGACCCGGTGGGCGCTGCCGGATTGCCGGGCCAGCGCATAGGCACGCTCGGCGGTCTGGCGCGCCCGCGGGATGGCCTCGGCCATCACCTCGGACTGGCGCAGCGCGGTGGCGTCGTGGATGCGTTCGAGCCAAAAGTGCGCCAGGTTGTTGTGGCAGGCGAACAGCGCGTCGGTCGCCCCGGCGCGCGCCGCGATTTCGAGGGCCTGTTCAGTCGTCGCACAGGCCTGCTCCGGGTTCTCCAGGCTGGCATAGGCGACGCCGACACGGTTCATCGCCCAGGATTCGCGCACCGGGTCGCCGGCGCGTCGGGCGGCGGCCAGGGCGCGCATGCCGGCCTCCAGCGCCTCGCGGGCCATCATCAGCTGGGCGAACACGAAGGACTGGGCGGTCAACGCGTCGGCGATCAGGCCGTCGTGGCCCAGCTTCTCCGCCAGACCGAGCGCGGTCGTCGCGCAGCGGGCGCTGGCGGTCAGCCGGCCGATGCGGGGGTAGTGCTGGGCCAGCAGGGTCAGCGCCACGGCGCGGCGATGCAGCTCGGTGGCCGGGCAGGTCAGTAGCAGTTGTTCGAGGGCCTCGGTCGAGGTGCGGTAGTCACCCGCCGCCGAGCGCTGGCGCTGCGCATGCAGCGCCAGGTCGAAGGCGTTGGCATCGAAGCCGGTGCTGTCGGTGGTGGGGGTGGGGAGGTCGAGCAGGTCTGACATGGGGCGGCGTCGATTCTGCCTAGGCCCAGAATGCCAGCCATGCGTGACTCTCTCGTTTTTGGGATCGACTTCACGAGTGCGCCGAGCGCGCGCAAGCCGATCCGCGTCGCGGCGGGCCAAACCCAGGCCAACGTCGTGCGCCTGACCGGCCTGACCGCACTGGACAGCCTCGATGCCTTCTCCAGCTGGCTGGCGCAGCCGGGGCCGTGGCTGGCGGGCTTGGATCTGCCCTTCGGGCTGCCGCGCGAGCTCGTGCTGGCCCTGGGCTGGCCGACCGCGTATGCCGCTCTGATAGACCATTACGCGGCCTTGAGCCGCGCCGAGATCCGCGACCGCTTCGCAGCGTTTTGCGACGCCCGGCCAGCGGGCGGCAAGTTTGCGCACCGGGCCTGCGACGGGCCAGCCGGCGCCAGCCCCAGCATGAAATGGGTCAACCCGCCGGTGGCCTGGATGCTGCATGCCGGTGTGCCGCGGCTGGTAGCCGCCGGCGTGCACATGCCGGGCCTGCGGGACGGCGACCCGGCCCGCGTTGCACTGGAGGCCTACCCGGGGCTGCTGGCGCGCGAGCTGATCGGCCGGCGCTCGTACAAGAGCGACACCAAGGCGGCGCAGACGCCCGAGCGGCTGATCGCGCGCAAGGACATCGTCGACGCGCTGGAGCAGGGCCGCACGCGCCTGGGCCTGCGCCTCAAGCTCAGCCATGCCCAGCGTGACGCGCTGGTGGCCGACGCCAGCGGGGACAGCCTGGACGCCGTGCTGGCCCTGCTGCAGGCGGCCTGGGCCGCCACCCAGCCGCGCTACGGCTGGCCCGAGGGCGTGGACCCGCTGGAAGGCTGGATCGCCAGCGCCTGAGTACTTCGCTGCGGAGGTGGGCGTTGCAAGGAGGCCACGCCGCTCAATGAATTGTCATGTCCGGTGTGCAGCGCAGTTCTTGCTGGTTTGAGAATCGCGCCCTTCTTCAACCCCACCCACAGGTGAACCCGCCGTGAACCTTCCGTCCCGCTCGCCCCTGCTGCCGCTTGCCGCGGCCCTGCTGACCTGCTTTGCCCCCGCGCTGTGGGCGCAGTCGGCCACCGGGGACGGCGCGGCGGGCGACGGCGAGAAGGCCTCGCTGGCGCGGGTGACGGTGACCGGCTCCAACATCCGCCGCAGCGACGGCGAGACGCCCAGCCCGGTGCAGAAGCTCACGGCGGCGGACATCGAGCGCAGTGGCTACAGCACGCTGGGCGAGGTGCTGCAGCACATCTCCGCCAACAACATGGGCTCGCTGGGCCAGGCCACGCCGGGCGCCTTCGGCGCGGGCGGCAGTGGCATCTCGCTGCGCGGGCTGACGGTCGGCGCGACCCTGGTGCTGATCGATGGCCACCGGATGGCGTCCTATCCGCTGCCGGATGACGGCCAGCGCGACTTCGTCGACATCGCGTCCATCCCGGTCGATGCGGTGGAGCGCGTCGAGGTGCTGAAGGACGGTGCCTCGGCCATCTACGGCTCCGATGCGATGGCCGGTGTCGTCAATGTCATTCTGAAGCGCAGCCAGCAGGGCAGCGCGCTGCATGCCGAGCTCGGCAGCGCCACGCGTGGCGATGGCCGGTCGGCCAAGGTCTCGGGTGTGCGCGGCTTCGGCGACCTGGACCGCGACGGCTGGGCCGGCTATCTGGCCGTCAGCGCGCGGCGGCAGAACGCTATCCTGCTCAGCGACCGCCCCGCGCTGGGGGGCTCCGATTGGACGCGCTACGGCGGCGTGGACCTCGGCATCACGGCCAACCCCGAGCTGCAGGTGGCACCCGAGACGCGCAACACCAGCCTGCTCGGCAAGTTCACGGCCCTGCTGCCGCAGGACTGGACGCTGTCGCTGGCGGGCTCGGTGCTGGGCAGTTCGGCCACGCAGGTGGGGCTGCGCAACAGCGTGTCGCCATCGGGCGGCATCAACACCTTTGTGTTCGGCGCTGGTCAGCCGCTGCCGACGCCGACCGCGCTGAACGGCACCAACATCATCGACCCGCAGTCGGGCAACGCCCTGGACCAGAAGTTCAGCGACCTGCCGGCCCAGCGTTCGCGCACGTCGACACGCTCCACGCGCTGGGTGGCCGAGCTTTCGGGCGGCTGGGCCGGCTGGGATGTGCAGGCCGCCCTGGGCCTGACCCGCGTGGCCACCGAGCTGACGATGAAGAACTTCATCAGCCTGCCCGCGCTGCAGGCGGCGCTGAACAGCGGCAAGTACGTCCTTGGCGGCAAGAACACCGCCGACGTGCTGGCCGCGCTGACGCCCGAGGGCCGCTCCACGTCGACCAACTCGCTGAATTTCGTGTCGCTGCGCGCCAGCCGCGACCTGATCAAGCTGGCCGGCGGCAGCCTGGCCCTCGGCACCGGCGTGGAGTTTTCAAAGCGCTCGCTGGACCAGCGCTTCCCGGACGGCTTCGCGAACGGCGCGCAGGCCAGCAACATCTACGCCTTCGGCGTGGGCGCTCAGACCATCTCGGCCGCCTATGTCGAACTGGCCGCGCCGATCACCAAGCAGCTGGAGATCGACGCGGCCGCGCGGGTGGACCATTACGACAGCTACGGCTCGTCGACGACGCCCAAGCTCGGCTTCAAGTTCGTGCCGATGCGCGAGCTGACGCTGCGTGGCACCTATGCCGGCGGCTTTCGCGCGCCGAACCCGGTCGAGATCGGCACCTCGGGTTCGAGCGCCGGCTATCTGCCGCCGCTGCTGGACACGGCGCTGTGCGCCCTCGTCAAGCCCGGCCAAGCCTGCAACCTCGGTGTGGGCGGCACCCAGCTTCAGCTGCCGGGCAAGCACCTGCAGCCCGAGAAGAGCCGCAGCTACACCCTGGGCCTGGTGTTCGAGCCAGGGCCGATGCTGAACCTGTCGCTGGACTACTACGACATCAAGATCAGCCACCAGATCGTGTCGGTGGGCCTGTTCGGCCAGTACCAGATCGACAACCCGGCGGCCTATGGCACCCAGCTCTACCGCGTGAACAGCCCGACGACGCCCAATGCCGCACCGACCGGGCCGAACGACACCATCCTCTACGGCACCTACCCCTTCATCAACCTGGGCAGCGCGCGCACCAGCGGCGTGGACCTGGACCTGCGCCTGAAGCTCGACGGCGGCGCCTGGGGCCGGTTCACGCCGCAGCTGCAGTGGACCCACATGATTCGCTACACCATCGACCGCGGCCCCGGCCAGGTCTACGAGCTGGCCGGCACCCACGGCCCGAGCTTCGTGTCCACCAACACCGGCACGCCGCGCGACCGCGCCGCCTTGGCCCTGACCTGGGCCCGTGGCCCGCTGGAGCTGACCGGCACGCTGAACCACACCAGCGGCATGCGCGTCGAGGACGCCAGCTACAACCTGCCGGACTGCGCGTCGGCGCTATCGACCATCTTCCCCAGTGGCCTGCCCGCGGGCGGTTCCCCGCTGTGCCGTGTGCCGTCGTTCACGACGGTCAACTTCAGCGGCAGCTGGCAGGTCAGCGAGGCCCTGAGCCTGCGCGCCTCGGTGGCCAACCTGTTCGACCGCACGGCGCCGGTCGACGCCTTCTCCTCGGGCTCGACGGGCGGTGGCGTGTCGTCGGGTGGCGCGCATTACAACCCGTCGCTGCATCAGGAGGGCGCCGTGGGCCGCTATCTGACCGTGGGGCTGAGCTACCGGTTCTGACGCGCCTCAGTGCGCGGCCGCGGCCGCACGCCAGGCGGCGGCGAAGCGCTCCAACTCCGCACCGTCCACGTCGGACACGGTCCAGAACTGCGTCGCGCCATCGCTCCAGCGCACGAGGTGGAAGCCGCGCCGCTGCAGGCGTTCCGGCGCGCTTCCGCGCTCCGCCGGCCACTGATAGAGGTCGATCTTGTGCAGCCGCAGCTGGTAGGCCAGCACCGCCGTGGGCCGGCCCTGCACGGCCTGCACGCGGCCGCCGAGCAGCGTGAAGCCCTGCTCGCGAAGCGCTGGCGTGTCCAGCACCGTGGGCGCATAGTCCAGCCGGCCCTGGAACCAGGGCTTGACGGTGTGGCGGTCACTGGAGGCCACCTCGTACAGCGGGCCGACCTGCAGCGCGCGCACGTGGGCCGCGACCAGCTCGTCCGGCAGGGGGCCGTCCGGCGCCAGCCTCGGCCCGATGAACACGGCGAGCAATGTCAAGGCGACACCGGCCGCCAGCCCGCCGACACCCGCGATGCCGGGGTGGATGCGCGTCAGCAGCGCGAGGCGTTGCCGCCAGCGAGGCCGCACCGGCAGTGCCTCCTGCGAAGCGGCCTGCAGCGTCAACTGCGTGCGCACCTTGGCGCGCAGGCCATCGCCAGCCGGGTGGCGGCTGGCATGCTGCAGCAGCAGGCGGGTGAGGTCGTCGTCGTTCATTGCAGGGTTCAGGGCAGTCCGGCCAGGCTGAGCTGGCGCTTGAGTTGGGCTCGGGCGCGCGACAGCCGCGACATCACGGTGCCGATGGGGATGCCGGCGACGAGGGCGATGTCGCGGTAGTCCAGCCCTTCGAGTTCGCGCAGCACGATGACTTCGCGCATCGGCGGCGTCAGAGCGCGCAGTGCCGCGTCGACCAGCACCTGCTCGCGCCGCGCGCCCAGGGCCGCGAGCGGGTCGGGGCCGGGGTTGGGCGAGCGGGCTTCGAGCTTCTCCCAGCCGTCCTCGTCCAGCAAGGTCACATCGGCACGGCCGCGCTCCCGGGCCAGCGCCGTGAAGCAGGCATTGCGCACGATGCCGAGGAACCAGGGCTTGGCGTCTTCACCCGCGCGCAGCGAGCCGAAGTAGCGGAAGGCGCGCAGCGCAGCCTCCTGCACCGCGTCTTCGGCCGCGGCCGCGTCGCGCAGCAGCCAGCGCGCCAGGTTGTGCGCTGCGTCGAGCAGCGGCAGCACGGTGGCCTCGAAGCGGCGCGCGTCGGTCATGCCACTTCGAAAAATCCGTCCATGCCCTCGTGGCCGTCGCCACAGAAGTTGTCGCACAGGAAGGCGAGCTTCCCCGGCTCCTGGGGCGTGAGGGCGAGGCGGGTGACGCGGCCGGGCATGAGGTCGGTGCGCAGATTGAGGTCGGGCACGAAGAAGCCATGCGCGAAGTCGAGCGAGCGTATCAGCAGCAGCACCGGCTCACCGGCCTTCAGCGGGATCACGTTGGGCGTGAACCTGAAGCGCTGGGCGGTGATCTCGATCTCGCGCGGGGCCTGGGCGCGGGCGGCTGTCCATGCCACCCCAGCCGTGGCACCGAGCAGCAGGACATGCCGGCGCTTCATGCGGCGCTCACCCCATGCTCGATGCGCTCGACCTGCTGGCCGCCTGCCTCGACCTCGCGCCAGCCCAGGCCGCGGTAGGGTGTGGCCGGGTCCCAGGGTAAGGGCACGGGCCGGTCGGCCGTGCCGGGGGCGGGCAGCGGGAAGATCAGCGAGCGCGCCGAGTGGTGGGCGATGTGGCCCGTCATCTGGTGGTGCTCCTGATGGATGTGGCCGTAAAAGACGGTCACGTTCTGGTGCGGCATCAGCAGGGCCAGGGCCTGGTCGCCGTCGCGTGTGTGCCAGTCCCATTTGGGCACCAGCGGGAACAGCGGCCGGTGGGCCAGCACGACGAGGGGGGCGTTAGGGTCCAGCTGGGCCAGCTCGGCCTGCATCCACGCGAGCTGTTCGGCACCCAAGGTGGTGCCGCGGTCGGACACGTTGTCCAGCGCGATGAAGTGCACGCCCTTGTGGTCGAAGCGGTAGTAGGTGTCGCCGAACAGTTCCTTGAAGGCCGCGCCGCGGTCCAGCGACGCGTCGTGCGCGCCGGGCATGAAGCGCACAGTCTTGACCTTGAGTTCGCCGACGA
>Ga0051981_10001881_pt1 | contig 10262 bp, 4 predicted proteins | sample CryGey13umfilter_3_FD_59644 | JGI IMG/M metagenome (GOLD analysis project Ga0051981, IMG submission 59644) | Groundwater microbial communities from aquifer in Utah, USA - Crystal Geyser 4/10/14 3 um filter | ecosystem: Environmental > Aquatic > Deep subsurface > Groundwater | place: USA: Utah... | reverse complement strand
CGGAGGTACGGTCGGAGCTTCGGTTGTGGGACTCACGGTCGGGGCCATGGTGGGGGCCTCCGTGACCAAATCCAGTGCGTCTATAGCTTGCTCCGTGTGATTCCCATCCGGAGAGAGAATCGTCACAAAGTAGTCGGCAATGGCCTTGGATTCATTGTGATGACGTTCGCGGTATAAATTTCCATTCGTCTGTCCAAACAATATGGCATTGTGATCGGCAGTGAGAACCAACCCTCCACGTGGAGCCAACTCTTCGTCGCCTGAGCTTCCAATTTGACGCATCCATTCGATGTCGCCTTCTTTCGTATCAATTTTGGCAATGAAGACGTCGGAACCTCCCAAGGACCCTTCCGACGTACTCTCTCGCATGGTGCCGCCATTCAAGGCATGTCCCGCCAAGTAGAGTTTACGTCCGGAATCAAAGACAGCGCAAGCAATACCATGTGCTGGTGCTGAACTGACATTGGCGGGTGGGTTGGCCCCCATGTCGATCGTCCATTCGGGTCGCATATCGGTCACATTGAGCTTGATCAAAAAGGCTCGGGTACCGGAATCGGAACTGAAGAAGCCGCCGTTGACACGTCCTGTTGAAGATCCTGTCAAATAAACAAAGTCGGGATCATCGGCACCTTGACACATGCCATAAATGTACTCGTCCTTGCCTTTCTTGGATTGAACCCGGAACGATGCCGGTTTCCCGGAGGTTGCGGCTGCCTGGTTGTATAACTCTCCCGTTTCTTTGACCAACTTCATCACAAAGCCATCCATGTCAGTTCCGTCGACGCTATTAGCAATACCCAATCCGTCACCATACCCATTTGTCGAACCAGCCACCAAGAGGGTCTCATCGGTACCATGCATTACTAAGACGCCCGCAATATTGGCAATCCGCACATTTTCTCCTTCAGGAATCAGGGGTCGGTTCCAGATTGCCTGGGGGAAAGCATCGCCCAAAATCATAGTTTCGTTGTCTTCTGGATCCACTTCGGCGGTATAGTTGGCCGGATCAAAAGCCTCCGTAACTATCCTGAAATTACTTCCTGCAGGGAAGGCTTTGATGGGGTTGCCTAGCATTTCATTTTCACTTTCAGCTTCGATAGTCGCGGATGTAGCATTAGCCTCTGCGGTAGTTTCCGTCCGGACGTCTGTGCTGTCAGAATGAAATGAAACGGTGTAGACGACGCCATCGCTATCGGTTGCCACAGCAATTGTGTACACGACATTGGATCCATAGAGAATACCTCCTCCTTGAATTTTCGGTTCATCTGCGGTACTCAAACCCAGCAAAATCCCATAATAGTCGTTATTGCTGAGTGCCAGAAGCCCTTTGGAACTTTCCAAGTGTTCGAGTAAGCCACCCTGTTGGGAATGACCCACGAGGTAGACCTGATCGTTTTCACCGGCAACGAGGCTGTGACACACTTCTAAAGCAGTTCCAAAGATCAATTGCGAAGGGCTTGTGAGCGTCTCTGTACTTAGTGTTTCGTACAAACATCTCGTACTACCATCGAGACGTTCCTGATTGTTGAGCAATTGTAGCTCTTCAGCTTCCTTATTGTATATCATTGCCGCTGGAAAGGTGGACCCTTTCGTGTAAGGGCCTGACTGAATGGCATTCACAGTAGCTGCGTACACATTTCCTTTTTTGGAAAGAGCGAAGGCAAAGAAAAGCGACAAAAGACTGAACGTCGACGGCATGGTGATGGCGAGGTACGAGGGAAGGGCGAGGCTTCTGTTTGCAACTATTTCCTACGTGTTTAGATAATAAGGATGTATCTGACTATTTCAATACTTCTAGTGGAAGAATGGAATGGATTGACTATGCCAAATCTTATTCGTTGCGAGAGTCGATGCTTCTGGGTTTTGTTTTTGACTTTTTGTTGACCCGTCTGCATCTCCATGCCTCTCTGATGTGCTCCCTTTGAGAAAGAGAAAAATACTACTCTTTATTAAACACTCAATCCTAAAACGTCTTAGTCATTATCCCCAAGGGCACGCCCTAATTAAACAATTGCCATGGTTTGATATCATCGCGCCCAATCATGATTCCAGTCTCCCACGCTATTGGGCTATCCAAAATATTCGCAGGTTCTGTTCGGAGTAAAGTTTCGAGTAAGTGTAAGTTACACGCTAATTTAAAATTTGCATTTCAACTTGCCACTATTTTTAAACTAAAGTTTAAAATTTACTGCATAAGAAGCGATCCATTTCACTGGTTGAGGAAGATGACTAAAAAGGCCCAACCAAATTCACCTGATCGATTTCATAAGAGGGCGGCACAAATCCACGTTTTTTTATGAACTTACCCAAGCTATTTTTTTTATGCATAGTAGGCTTTCTCCTTTCTAGTCAAGATCTCTCGAAGCCTTGCGTGTTAGTCTATCATTTTTGCGTATCCTACTGTAGTCAACTAAGTATGACATTCTATCATCAACCGAGTAACTATTGACAGGTTCCTGTTGCATCCATGGGACATAGAGGCAAAATGATTGGAAACGATGCTATTGTGGCCTAGCTGTTCTTTCTGTTCTGACGACGGCCGAACCTACAGTCTCAGCATTTGTTTTCAGTCTAGATCTTCGGCTAGAAACAATCATCCACAACTGAAACACATGAAAACACTCATACACTCACACTCACACTCACACTCACACTCACACTCACACTCACATTCACACTCACATAGCCCGCTCTAGAGCCCGCTCTAGAGCCTTTGTGCCAATCTTTATCTTCTTGTTCACAGTGCGAGCCATTTCCCAACTCTTCTTGTGAAGAGTCTTTCAATAAGAGGTTCTTCAGAAGAAGAAGAGCTACTAGATGTAATGTTTAACCTATTATTACGAATTCATATCGTTCCTAGCTGGCTTTCGCGAAACAAGTTCAGGAAAAAGATACACAGTGTGCAAGTTTAGAAGCCTTTTGCCCAATTGTCATCGAAGCTTTCTCCCCCGGAGAAAGATGATACATCTTCGCTGTCTTTGGTTATTTTGATGTGAGGTTCGGAATCAGAGCTGTCCGAACCCTCATGTGATCCAAAAAACTCGGATCCCAGATGTGATTCAGTTTCTGCATCCAAGCCGGAGCGATAGGATGAACCCCTTTCGGAGTCTATCCCCATCCCGAGATCAGGTACAGGTTCCGGAAAATCTTCCTCTTCGCCGCCAAACTGTTCAAAGAAAGAATTATATGAATCACTGTGTTGCTCTTCCGGGTTTGGCGTATCAAAACAGTCAGCAATAATGCCGGACTTTTTAGGAGTTTCCACCTGCAATTCCTCGTCATTGTAAGAATCACTGTAACTCTGGTCCTGGCTCCCAGTGTGCTCACTATTTCCTTCGGTGTAGTCTTGGTCGCCGCCCTCAGTATAGTCTTGACCTTCACCTTCGATATAATCTTTGTCGTAATACTGACTGTTACCTTCGGTAAAGTCCTGGTCCCCCTCATTTTCATAAACCCCGTATTCAGGGTCATGACCGTCATATTCATCTTCCCATGCTGCAGAGCCAGTACTCCGTACCGAATTCGTTTCTTTTTGTCGAAACGATTCTCGGGAGGAACTTCGAGCCGCCCCTTTTCGAGCGGGCAGCTTAACTCGAATCTTTTCTTGGCTACCGTCGAAACTAAAGTCCTGACTCGCGCCGAATGATCTGCTGAAATCTCCACTTGCGTGGTATGACTTGTAATCAAATTCCGAACTCCGGTTCCCAGCATGTTCAACGTCCGCCAAATCCGTCAAGTACGCTGCGGAATAGTCGCCTGCATTTTTGGCACGGGAGAGGCGGCGCCCTTGTGGAGATAATACATCCAGAGTTGGCACAAGAACTGGTGGCGCATTTTCCTTTGCCTCTCTTCTTTTGCGGTTGCGTCTTAGGTAGTAGAACAGAAAACCGAGACCACCAAAAACACAGAGGCCAAAAAGGCCGATAACAATGAAGAAATATAGCATGATATTCACGCCGCTGTCACTTTCCGGTTCTCTAGTTGGTACTGGTGTAACTACATCAGTATCTTCTTGACTGGTGAAGCTTGGGTCGCCAATAAAAATCACAGTTTGAAAACTGTCACTTCTTCCTCGTAAGGTAACCAGAAGACTTTGCTTCTTCTCGGCTGACTGAAACGGACTCGTAATGATGGACTTAGCTTCGTTCACGGTGACATTTCCGTTGTCACTAAATGTAAACGAGACCGTTTGGTCATACTTGATGGTATTTCCAAGAAGATCTGGCTGTTCACCAGCAGCAGAAACAATTGTGCTAAACTGAGTGACCTCGGATATCTGAAGACGTCGACTCTCTGTCTTAGCATAGTATTCCCGGTAGAACGTCTCAATCGTATTTTCAAATTCACGGCGAGAATCTGTTGTTAGCGGTCTAGCTCCTTCTAGGCGAAGAGTCATACCTTTAAAAGTAAACGTCTTGGTTTGTACATCAGCTTCGGATGTTGGGGACAGCGTAGAATTTTGTGAGTTTTCTATTGGCGCTGCCGTGGGAATCGAAGTAGGCGCCGGAGGCAGATATATCATGGGGACAGAACCATTGTCTGTAATAATCGCAACAAATGCATCGAGCTGACTTGAAAATGATGTGTTCCGAGCTCCGTACAGTTGGCCATTAGAGCTCCCAACAACAATTACCGAGCCGTCCGCTTTCAGTGATATGCTTTTTCCGGGAGCGACAAAATCATCCCCAGCGCTGCCGATTTGCTGAATAAACACCACGTCTCCACTTTCTCCGTCAATTTTGGCAACGAAGATGTCAGTACCTCCAGCTGACTCGGAACTGATGCTTCCGGCAACCCATCCTCCGTTTTCTACGTTACCAGTGAAGAAGATGGAATCTTCAGTTTCCGTAACTGCACAGGACACCCCTTTTACCGAGGATGGGCCTGAGCCTGATGGATCCATCGCACGTAGATAAGCTGTCCACATAGGAACCAGGTCAGTAACGCGAAGTTTTGTTAAAAAAGCACGCGTCCCATTCCCAGTCGCTGTGTCAACAGATGATCCAGCCACGTATATATAAGTTTGGCTAGAAGGCGATGCACAAAGACTCTGCACAAAGTCATCAGCTTTTGTGCTCGACGCAACGCGATAAGAGGCGAATTTGTCAATTGGCTCCCCATCGTTTCCCAGAAACGTTCCCGTGTCTTTTGAAAGCTTGGAGATAAATCCGTCAATGTTTCCATTGATTTTGTCTAAGCCTAGATCTGTTTCGTCCCTTTTCGTCGACCCTCCGACATACAGGGCATTCCCCATTTGTACAATCCCACCAATAGAGACAATCGAGCCGGCTCCGCCCGTTGATAGGACCGTTTCCCAAAGTGGAGCAGCAAGCGTGTTCTCTATTGGTGTATAAGTTGTAGCAAAAGTTGATATAACCGGTAGCGCACTTACTTTCAAGTGGTTGCTTTTGCTTGAGTCAATTTCAAAGGCATCGAGTGGAACAGTTGAATTGGGATCAGAGTCGCCAATTGCCTCCAAAGAAACAACATAAACGAAATCTTTATCATTTGTGATGTGCAATGGATAAACGTTTTGTCCATCCAAGATTCGCCCCCCTTTCACATTCAGATCGAAACCGTCTTTTCCTATCAAGTCCTTTGTACTATTGGAGTCGGTGCCGGTACTGTTCGTCCCAACTTCTGGACTTTCTTCCTCCGGTATTGGAGCTGGAGTCGAATTCCCATGATCCGTATTGTTGTTTTCGGTTGGAGGAGGTGTAGGCATAGATGTATAAGGTTCTCTGGTCGGAGCGCGAGAAGCCAGAAACGTTGGTGGTGATGTTGGGGATTCAGTTGTTGGTTGTTGGGTGGGGGCGTCAGAGGTCCAAAGTGTTGGCTCGGTGCTGGGAATGTCTGAAGCCAAGTGAGTAGGAGTAAAAGATGGTAGGTCGTGATCCGTCGTGTTGTCATTAAAGTCGGTCGAGTTCGTTTCATCCGGGAAAGGTGAATTGGTATCGGTCTTATTCGACTCTCCACAATAAACAGCATTGCAGTCTGGATATGTCGAGTTTGGGTCTCCAAAGTCTGTGGTGTTACCAACAACGTCAGTGGAATTGGTATCAGTGTAATTTGAATCACTGTAATCTGTGCTGTTTGATTCATCCAGATTAGTGGAATTAGTGTCAGTGAAATTGGAGCTCCCACTGTCTTGCTGATTGCCGTCGATATCTGTTGAATTTGCACCTGTATTATCTTCATAATCCGTTATATTCGAATCAACCAAATCGGTAGAGTCCGCATCGTCACATTTCACAGCACCGCCACAGTCTAGATCAGTTGCATTGGTTACGGTATAGTTTGAGTCCCCACCGTCGGTTTCATTACCGCCGAAGCCGGTTGAATCTGAGTCAGTGGAATTTGCACCTTCATCATAGTTTGTATTGTTCGAATCATCCAGACTAGTAGAGTTCCAGTCATCAAATTCGTCGCAGTCTGCCGTGTTGCTGCAGTTGAGATTTGTTGAATTGGTATCCGTGTCGTCGTTTGAGTTCGTTGAATTGCCTTCCGTATAATTGAAATCACCATAGTTCGTACTATTTGAGGCATCTTCTGATGTAGGTGCCAGAGTCGAATTTGAGACTCCATCGCCGTAGTCGCTACTACTATTAGAATTTGTTGAGTTTGAGGCCTCGCCTTCGGGTGACGGGATAGCTAGAGTTGAGTTCGAATCATATGCGTCTTGATCCGTGCTGTTAGAATCCAAACTTGTTGAATTGAAGTCTTCCCATCCCTCCTCGTGATCGGTAGTGTTATAATCAAAACCATCAGTTTCATTTCCGTCAAATGGATATTCACTAGGTGGTATTATGGGATCCGTAACGTTCGAGTCGTCGGAAGCCGTGTTGTTTCCCATTTCGCCATCGGGTTGGGTTTGATTTGACTCGTTGGTAAAGTTGCCATTGAAGCTGTCTTGTGAAGACGAGGAATTATGTTCTATTGGATCCTGACCATCGAGAGTATTGTTAGTGGAGACATCACCATTCGTTGTTGAGTTTGAGTCCACACTATCATCCGTCTCATTCAAGTTTATGGTTGTGAGGTTGCCGTTTGATTCGGCACCAACGAAGTCTTCGTCAGACGTGGTATCTGTCAAGTTTACGGCATCAGAACTATTTTCTCCGGAAAGATTGGTTTCATTATTCGATGCCAGAACCTCACCCTCGACCTCTGCGTCGCTGCCGAGATCTTTCGTGGTATTTGCTACTTCGTCCCCATCCCCAAAAATATTTTCCACTAGGTTACGGTCAAAGATATTGCTCCTACCTTGCACCTGCTGTTGTTCTATGGGAGGTGATGACAATTCAACCCTTCGTAAATCTAGCACCATGCCATACACATTCATTCGGATTTCTTCGCCAAGACTCAACAGGCCTTCTTCGTCGTCCAGGTCGCTTAAAAGTCCTTCCCCTCGGACAGCATGACCCAGTGCAAATATGCGATTCGAATCGTACAAAATCAAATTTTGACAAACTTGTCTACCAAACTCATTATTCGAAGAAAGAATTTGTTGATGTAGATGTTGCGTCTTCAGATCAAGAGTGCCCAACCAGCAAGCGTTTGAGCCAACGGTACCAATCATGTACAGCAGATTGTGCGTGATATCAATCGCCGTGGAGGAGATGAAAGAAGGATATGGAGACGACTCGTCATACGGGAGTGTCCATTGCTTTCCAAATAGGTGTCCGTTTTCGATTGTAGTGTTTCGTAAATTCCTTCTTTGAGTAGGCTCTAATGTAAAACAAAACGACGACGACAGCAGAGGTTAACAAGGGAATTATATAACAAATAATAGCTAACACAACACCATCTCACCATTCCCTACTTACCATCGTTCTTCAATAACACTCCTTTAGCATTGCGACAGGCACACGGTTCCCTGACCACTTCCCAAAGCTCGGCATTCCCACAACCCCAGGAAAGCTGTCTCTCGGTTATTACTTCATGAAAAAGTGTCTGACATTGTTTTGTGACAAATCTACCATCCTGAAGATAGGTTACTTGTCCTTGTGGATTGCCCATGATACAACCATCACACCCACAAACATTACATTCTGCTTGTTGCGAGGCGTTTGACCATGAAACAAATACCTGAGTCAATGCGATCCAAAGGACAAGCCATGAAAACACTGTCCTCCTCATTTTTTGGATAGTATTGTAGTGTATTGATCAGAATAGTCTACGGTGGAGCACCCTTGACGGAAATATTTCAATGGATTGAGGTATGTCTTTTGGACTGAGAAGAGCCCGTGTTGAGGTGGTAGGTAGTACGTCCGTGGTGATATTATTTGCCAAACAAGACATTACAGGGACGGTGTCTCTTCTCTCGTCCACTTCGCTTCACACGTCGCGATGCCATCACTTTTTTAGTGGTCGTTTTTAGGGCCAACTATGTGGATTTTTTTAGGCCCGAATCGTGAAACCATCGGAGTTTAAGATAATGTCAGGGGCAAGAAGTAAGGGTTAAATTGTTTAGGGTAGGTGAGTCTGAATTTGGACGGACCAAGATATGTGAAATAAAAAATCAGGCACAATGACCATGGATAGGCTGAGGCACTAGTCATGGAATTTCTCTTTCAAAAGACTCTACAAATGTCGTAGGAGAAGCCGATGTCGTGACTCGTGGACCCGTGTTTGGCACTAATTTTGTCTACCCCGACTACCGGTAGGTACGATGCAACGCAGTAGTCTATGATGTGAAAGGCACTAGTCATAGAAAAATCTAGGAGTAGACGTGATAATGTTGTAATATAAAACGGAAGACCTCACTAGTCTAGTAGGTGGGATTTCAAAAACCATAATATATTGATTGTTGCAATTACTTGGACCTACTTAATTTGTTTGACCTGTGTGGGTATCGGATCTCGAACAGAGACACACCATGCGCATGATTACTTTGGGAATCGGTGGCAAATCAACCGTCCGTAAAAACAATCGAATGGACACGACCGTAGAATAAGATGAAAAATAGCCACTTGATATTGAAGAGCATAGATGTTAATTGCTAAAATAATGCACTACGGCATTGATATGAAAATACGATCCAACGTGGGGGCGGAATGACTCTTACACAATACCACCTCCTTCGTTGGATTCATCGTCGTCCGCAAACGAGGACATATCGTTTCCATCCGATCCATCCTCCGACCCGGATCCAGATCCGGATCCAGATCCGGAACCATCGTAAGAGTCGGAGCGAGAGCCGTCGGCAGACCTGTCTTCATCGTGCGAGTCCGACCCGTCCGATGAACCAGATCCATCGCTATCAAAACTATCCGCCCGTGCTCGGTTTCCATCATCTCGGAGATTGGCTGTGCCAAAGCCAAATTCGTCGTCACCATCATCTAACGCTAAATTCCTAGGGGTCATTTTCTCGGGATGATCAAAGTCACCACCAAAGCCGGAAGTAGGCCCGCTTCCTCCCAATGCCAGTTCGTCATGAAAGACATCGGGATCAGCGGAGAAACTCATTCGACCCTGCTCAAATTTGATCTCATCATCTTCACTGTATCTGGGCTGCTCAGGTCGATCGTAATCGGGGGCTCCGTAATCACCATCATCGTAAATATCATCGTCTTGATCAAAGGCAGCATCCTTGCCACCGAAATTTCTCTGTCGCATCCAGACGAACCCCCCACAGATACAGCAAGCAAACAAACCAATTCCAATGTACACGAAAAGCATAATATCCGGTCCTCTTGAGTCTTTTTCTTCCTTCAAATCATTATCAGCGTAGTCAGCAAATTCGGGAGCATCGATGCTGGTTATAGACCCAAAGTCTGGGTGACTTTGCACGATCATAGTGAGAAATTTCTGCTTTTGGTCCTCACGGAAAAAAGGAGCCAATATAATTCCCCGCGTCTGGCCATCAGAGACTTCACCGTCCAATTTGGACACAAAAATAAGTTTCTGATTATACGTAATGGTGTTACCTTGTTCATTCACAGATTCGCCAACAGCCTCGATGGTTGTTTGAAAATGAGTAAACTCAGCTTCTTGCAAGAATCGATTTCGTTCTTCAGAAGTCAAATAGACGGAGCGGTAAAATTCTTCTGTGGTGTCTTCAAATGCTTGTCGAGACTCTTTGACCAAGTTTGTCGCACCAATGAGACGAATGGTGAGACCAACGAATTCAAATTCCTGTACAGGATTTTCGAGTTGGGCGGGAGATGAGGGCGCTTGCTGGGTTGCGGAAGTCGAAAATGTTGTAGCTTCACCTGTTGCCGTAGTGGTCGTAGTGGCTTGGGGTGCTTCTGCGGTCGTTT
>Ga0051981_10001880_pt1 | contig 10263 bp, 9 predicted proteins | sample CryGey13umfilter_3_FD_59644 | JGI IMG/M metagenome (GOLD analysis project Ga0051981, IMG submission 59644) | Groundwater microbial communities from aquifer in Utah, USA - Crystal Geyser 4/10/14 3 um filter | ecosystem: Environmental > Aquatic > Deep subsurface > Groundwater | place: USA: Utah... | reverse complement strand
AAAAAAAAAAAAGAGGTGGGGATGGAAAGGTGGGGTTCGACGACGAGGAGGAGGAGGAGGGGGTGAGTGCCTTGATGCGTGCGTGCGTGACGTGTGCTGCCGTTTCGACGCACGAGGGACTGACGTTCGAGAATTACTACCTATTTACAATTATGAAGGAAGAGGAAGAAAAAAACTATGGTGTATGATAATACGATACCCCGTACCGAATTGATCGATCGACCCCGGACGGATGATGATGTAGATGATAGACAATGTAACTACGTGGATCACAGAAATATATATATCTTGAAGTGATTTATCGTCGTCGTCGTTCACAACTAGAAGCGAGATGATTTCCCGTCTCCTGTTGTTATCATTGTCCTGCAATACTAATACATCAATAAATAGATGTATACGTAGACCTCATGACGGAGGTTGTTGTGGGGGAAGTGGGGGTGGAGCACATCTTTCGGAGGGATGCTTCATTCCCGTCCGTAACGCATGAAGCGAACAAATATCAACATCCGAATGGAACACAGCCTACTCTAGCGCTAAAAATCTCACGCACAAAGAATAATGGTGATCAGAATGAGAGAGAGAGAGAAAAGAGGTCAACCACGATCTCGGTTGTTTTCTATCCATACATTCCTTTCACTTTTTTCTTTAATACCCTTGCGGGTTTTCAAACAATCTAGGGCAAAAGATCAAGTTTGGATCAACTATTATTTTCGTAGGAGCTACGTAGCTAGGCGCCATCTTGAGCGGCGCTCATGAGAGAAATTAGACCCGCAAAGAGCGCCAGAACACCGAAGCAGACGTAAAAGACTGCAACGAAATAGTCGAGCCAAACAGGCGGATTTTCCTGTGGGTCTGGCTCGACCGAAGGGACAGAAGCTTTTGTTTCCGACGGAGGGGGCGCGAAGATCTCAATCTTCGTTGACAGATCGCGTTCCGAGAGGGGTCGAAGGTACGTCACGGGGGAGTAGCTTCGTGTCTCATGACCATTGCCAGATTTGGCTAGTTTCTCAATACCACGCAAGTCAACTTCACCGATTCGAAGGTTTTGCAAAGTGTTCCTTTCTGCCACTTGCCTCGCGTACGCCAGAACTCGTCTTTGCCCCGATCTGGCAATCAAAGTCCACAGCGGCATCCCGGTGCAGTACCAAAGAACAGCCTTCCAGCGACCATCAAACTTTCTACCCTCACTCTCCGAATTATATACTGCGGAAGACGGTACGAGGGACGTTCTTTCCGACACCGGCACTTCTGAGTCCACAGAGTTTGATTCCGGCGAAGGCGAAGAGACGAAGAAATCGTCTACCAATTCGAGGAATCGTCCACCATGGACGGCAATGTACAGCATGCCCGGGCCAATGTAGGCCAGGCACGACCCCCCAATGACTCCCGCCAGAGCCAACACTTTGCCCATATCGGTGAAAACTGTCGCAGGTATCATGGCCAAGATATACAACACCAACGTCAAAAGAATGCGACGGTCGGGGCGATTCAAGATGGATGCGTCATCTCCTTCGTGTGCCCGCGGACCTTCAAACAGTAGGACGACACAAACGTGCCTAGCAACAAATGACGCGAGTGGATAAGTGGCAATCATGGTAAGTCCCAACAAGGCATGGGCCACAAAACTTATCGGACTGGTGGGATCCATATTGTTCAAAATATTTCCCTACCCACAAAAAGAGAGTAATTTGGTGAGAACTCTTTCCGTTGACTTTTATCATATCTTTCTTTCAAAGCATCTGAAATCCACTTACCTGTGTAGCCTCTCCATAGCCCAAATAACCCGTCACAGCACACACCATGGCTAAGAGGAAACAGGCAGTAAGTGCCCGAGAGGTCACTTTCCCCCATCGAGCGACCGTAGGTTTTTCCAAACTTCCGGCTACAAGAAATGCTGCTTCCTGACATTCAAACGCAAAACTAAGTACACCCAGACCAACGAACAATGAACTTTTGTGAACCGTATCTGCGGTAATCAGTTGTACGAAGTTGCTGGCCTCGTCACTGACCCCCGTCAATTCGATCCACGGGGCGGTGTAGGCGACCAAACCGACAATTGTACAGTCAATTACTACAGCAAGCCCACTCGTCTTTTCCAGATCGGCCATATCTCTTAAACATGCCAACGGTAGTTGGATGACGAAAGAAAAGATCAACAGGAGAAGCTGTTGCTTCATTTCGTCTTCCACACTCAATAACAAGCTGGCACAACTTTTCGTAATCATCAAATAAGTGACCATTGCCCCGTATGCCATAACAAACATATTTATCAAGATGAATCGAAAGCCAAGTACACCAAAAGCAACCTCGGCTGTCGTTTCGTATGATTGTTTGTGCAAATGTTTGGCGGTTTCTACTAGCAATCGCAACGATTTTTCTGTCAGGGCTGCCGTGAGCAAAATCAAGCAAATACCTGCCACAAAACCAGTTTGTTGCATTGCAAACGGTAAACCAACAATACCGGAACCAACAATACATGTCATCATGTTGGCAGCACATCCAAGTACACCACTCTTGTGTTCGATGACATCATCAGCAACTTCGACCGAACGAGTAAGTTTGTTGCGACCATGGGGAGTGCTGATTGTCTCTTTTACAACTTTCTTAGGCGCAAAGTGGGGGCGGAAGAAAGGAGACTTAGGTACATTATTGATATTATTGTTATGGCCTGCCATGATGGCAATCTTTTTGAGAATGGAATGATCTGTTACCCCTTGTCTCTCTTTGACACAACTAGTTCGTACTCACATTCACTGCCAAGGAGAGAGTTTTAATTTGGCGAGGTCGTCGGATGTCGGTTTTGTGGTGATATGTCTGGCCGGCGCTCGATTTTACCGTTTCACTTTCACGGCGACTCGAATCACTGTCAAAAATCAATTCCACATCATCATGTCAAGGGTTCTCATGTTTTACTGTTACATTTCGAACTGTTAGCTACTTCGGGCCGACGTGCAATATGACCGTAGCAAAGGAAAGATTCGATACTCACGCTTCGCCTTTAACATCCTGCTAGATGTTTCAACATCTTTAGTCTGATGTGACACTGGGCTTCATCCTCTACGATGGCATACCGACAAGAGTACCGCCGTACTGTGGAAGCGTCTCTAACATGGTCACCAAGGAACGAGACCAATATCTAAGAGCGCGACGGGTTCACACCATCATGGCAGCCAATTATCTATTGGACTATTGGAAAACAAAATTGATCAGAATTTTACAAATACCAAAATGTTGTCAATGCGTTAACGTGATGACCCTATGCATAGTCAACTGCTTTCCACCATCTTCACCTATTAGCTTGAATTGACGTAATGATGTGAAATAGGTACTCTAGGTAATGTATTGTGGATAAGAGTACGCCTACCGGAAAATGCCGCAATACTCACAGTCAACGATTCTCACTTTCTCTATCTCTATAACGCAAGCTAAAGTCTACTACTTCGTTCCATCGAACTTCTACGCACCCTGGGGGACTATTGTGTCTCTAGCTCTCGATCGCGGAGTTCTTCGTCATGAGAGTCTGGAAATGGTAGTCGTACATGCCAGTTTGACGATGGGATTCAAGTGGTAGGATAAAAAGAAAGACCTACTACGAACTATGGATAGGTTATCCATTTCAGCTATCGATTATCCACGAAACTCTCATCTAAGCATGAATTCTAATTGACGACGCGCCAAAGTTTTATGAGTAATGTATAGTCTAGCAGAGTTAGGTTACAAAATAGTTTGAATATAGTTCAAGCCGAAGGTGCGTTTCTCATGAAAACTCTTCCGTTGGCTTTGGATATCATGTGATAGAATATCAAACTGTCTGGGGGGTCCACTACATCATAAAGCCTGAAGATAACGTTCAAACATATCTGGACGCTCTCATGGTCCATCCAATGTGAAAAGAGGTGTGTTTGGTTTGATATATTAGCCAAGTAGAGTGAAGAAACGCTGCGGTTGCTCCCTCGTCCATGCATTACTTCTGCAGACAGAATCTCTGCAGACGCTTGGTAAAGGCGAAGAGCCTTTTGAAGAAAAGTCTCTTTTGCTTCGAAGATTCCTCGGTAGTGCAAGGCCAGGGCAAAGTTATAGAGAAGAACGGCCGCCATAGTATCTACATTGCATTCATTTCCCTCAATTGAAAAGGCACATTTGTAAAGCTCAAATGCGTTGTTAGGTGAATAAGCTAGCTGTCTAGAGAGTGGGGTAGAGTCCTCGAACTTGATTCCAACATATTCAACTTTAGACAAGGGCGACATCGTGTTAGGGCTTACCCCTTCCTTTGAAATGCTGTCCTCGAAATATGTCTTGAGAATCGCGAGACCCTGTTGACAGAGTCTGCCTCCACCGATGATCTCCCCTTGTGCCAGCATCGATGCAGCGACATTGTTGACTTGCTTGATAGATTCGATAGTCGACATGGTTCTATTGTGGAAGACACAGCTTGAAAACGATTACTGTGGAAAGAGCGAGACGAGAAATGGATTCACTCTTTCCTGTAGGGGCAGTATGGTTGTATCGATATTATGTTGAAGGCTTGGATCATCCGTGTCCGATGAGAATGCATCGCAATACAGTTCGCATTTAGGAGTGCGCGGGTTCTCGACAGAGCGAGGCAACACACGCGCAGTCCCGTCCTATTGGCTGAAGTTGTTATCTGACAATATTTCGAGAAAGAGTCGTTGTAGTTGGAAGTAAAATTATGATAAAATCGTCCCGAGGATCCTTGTTGCGTCTGCCTCACGACTGTATCCTGTGTACTTCGCTTCAACATCATCATTCCTGTCTAGGTAATCGAGTAGTGAAATAGCACGGAAGACAATTCGACGAAGTTCCTTGAAGTTACGTCGCGAAGCCAAAACAGATCTATCTGTCATAGTTTTCATACTCTTTTTTCTTACTAGTGAAATTAATCTCCGATTTCACACATTGGTGATGGTCCAAGGAATCGTCTTTCTAATCTTCTTTTGAGTTCTTCTTCAAGCATTCCTTCAACGTTGATAGGCCGAAATTTAAATCACACCTAATTCGCTGCCGCGGAAGAGATAGTTAAAGAAGTCAACTTTTTCTGCAAATTTCTGTTAGTATTGGTACAAGTCAAATAAAAACACAATGTTTATCAGTGTTGTGAGAATCTTTACTTTGCCTGGTTTCCAATTCACTGCTGATTATCTGAGACATATCCGGTTCTGTGGTCTTATTTTATATTTTTACAAAAATAGATTTTTTAGCATATTTGTAAAAAATATTTTTTGTTTTTTAGTATAAAAATCCGTTTTTCTTAAATTAATCGAACATTTCCAGTTAAAATGTGTTTTTTTTTCTTCAAAATATTAAATAAGCGCACAAAACTGGATGTGTCCCTTGTAGAATTACCACTACTATACTGGTCACGAAAAGATTGAAAAGACGCATTTGCTCGAAGAAGTGCGGGGAAACCCTCGGACTTCGTATTCGCGAGAGCAAAGGAACTCTCAGCCAGTAGTAGAAAGCGATGTACCACAACTACACCATCATGGAAGAAGTCTGGAGAACCATTCTTACAGTTAGGTACAGGAGCTGACTTCCTATTGGTGTAAATCAACGATACCGAAATCGGATGACAACTTGACATTTTGACCCCACACATCTTGTCCTTGCTGGGAGATACGCCCTCGAGTAGCTCCAACCTCATTCTGTCGGCCTGAATCAATAGTAAGTAACATTAAATCAGACGCAAACTTCGAAAGCACCTACATGAGGGACCCACTAACAACTTTACTTAAATCCGCTCTCAATCTTATGTAAGGAACGTGATTGATATCATGATAGAATGGATCGCACTATTAGCTTTACTTTAAGCTGCTCCAAGTCTAATGCAAGGGACATGCTTGATATCATGTTAGAATGGATAACACTGTTAAGTTGACTTTCTAATGCGGTCGACGTCTTTGATATCATGCTAGAACGGATAGCAATGAAATTAACATTTACCAGAGCACGTACAAAATTCGAGGTCCTCCGAGACTGCCTCTCAGGGTTGTAGAGTATTGGCTGTTCTGGCCACTACTCCCACGCAGATAGCCTACAGCAATGTGACGAACGTATTATAATAAAATGCACGGTATTGTTCCCACTCTTATCAATCGATCATCCATTCATTAACTTTGGATTCACCAACGCGAGGAGCCTTTGGCTGCTTTTTCTTATTATCTGTCGCGGTGCGACCTCGCGTGCCATCAGCATATCCCCCTTTTTGGTGCCCTCCCCCTGTATTGCGTGAACTCCATTCGTTTTCACTACTAATATTGCTGCGACTACGACTATTAGAATGAATCGTTGCAACATCAGCCGGTCTTTCCATGGATCGACGACTATTTCTCGTTGTTGAGATAAGGTCTTCGTCACTATCGTCGTCGAAAACTGACTCGCGATCTTTATAGAACTCCGGAGCATGAAACTCGTATTGCAACCATCGTAAGTCTTGTGTTCCTACCTTGACGGGCATAGATTGACTCCGACGTAGACCCAACAGTTTGGTAGCCTTGGCATTGCCGGATAACAGGTATGCGGTCGTGCGTCCTGTGGGACAAGTTTGCTTGAGGAACTTTGACAGGGCCTGCCATGATTCTTCCACATTGTCTTCCAATCGCACCCCCCAAGGAGGATTGCACACGACGGTCCATGTATCTTTGCCACTGTCGTCGATACTGGGTTTCCAATCGGCGCAATCGCCAGCATTAATTTCCACTACCCCGCCTTTTAATCCGACCATATGCAACGACTCGTCCAGCAATGACAAGGCACCGGTGTGCATATCATTCACGTACACGCGTGGTGTATCGCTGCTTTGCAGCCATTGTAGCCCCGTCTTGGCACGGTCCGTGGCCTCGCGTAACAATTGTGGCCAAACATCTTGTCGTAAATCGGCATAATCTTTCCATCGCAAAATGGGCGGCACCTGATGTACGGCGGCCGTTTCGGACCCCACACTTGTTTTGATACGTATCAAATGAGGTGCCAAATCGGCCGCCATGAGTATACCTTCGATTACCAACGTCCCGGAACCCGCCATGGGGTCCAACAGAAGTGGAGGTGCCTGGTTGTTGCGCTGTGCGCGACGACAGGTGTCGTGCCACCCAGCTTGGTACAGGAGACCAGCAGCCAAAGATTCTTTGAGTGCCGCCTTGTGGATCGCCGACGGTCGGTACCCGCGTTTATGCAAACTCCCGTGACTGTGCAGTTGTCGGTACAGGGATAATTGTGCCCCGGTCGGTGTCCCCCGTAAGACTGCCACCAGTGGCACATCGGGATCATCCAAATCGACGTTCGGCCGATCGGACCGTAGATCACGCACGGCATCGCACAGAGCGTTCTTGACCGTTAATGCCGTGTAATGAGAATGATTGATATCGGCCGGTATTTGTCGCGGAGCATTGAGAATGGTCGACACGCTGAGCGATAATAATCCGCCCCGGCCATTCCCCAAGAGGTTCTGTACGGGTATCTCGTCGTACACGTACCGGTGCAAGTCCTGCCGTGTTCGAAGCGTCGGCGACGATTGACCGAGGAATTCCATGACTTTGTGTGGTACGCGGGCCCAAACGAGGCACCGCAACGCCGTCGCGCCATCGGCTCGGAAGCGAACGGCGGCTTCGCCCGTGGTTTCCACCCCCGCGCATCCCAACGATTCCAATTCCTGCGCCAAGAGTTTGGACAATCCTGGAACACACGTGGCTATGAAATCAGATGGCGCAACGGCATCGTTGTCGTGCCATCGTTGTTGTTGTTGTTCCGCTGCCAACCGACGTGCCGGTGCCTCTCGCAGTCGACGACGAGAAGCGTCAGTAACGTGTCGACTACGACTACTCACCCCCCTACTCGTAGGAATCGACAACAAGAAGTTTGCAAAGGCATCGGCCCGAGTCAAAAGAAGAAAGCAACAGGAAATAAACAGAGTAACATTTTGGGTCGTAGGCGATAGTGAAGGTAGACAAAAGGATTTCATCGTCTCATCTTTCGTATGTCGGTGTTTGTTTCTCTGTTGTCGTTGGTTGTTGGGTTCTTTTTCATTTTTTCGATACACACGTTCTGACGCCCTGGTCGTTCGTTTCTGGTTTTCTTCGGTTGTTGGTTGGTTGTACCAAAAATAAATAAAGATCCGGTCGGCTTGCAGACGGCACTACTCTGCGCTGCTCGTAGAAAAATCGCGTTGTCACGTTGGAGTCTCGACCAAGAAGTTACTAGGTATACGAATTCGCATCAGATCAGTTAGTGGAGGTGGGTATTCCACTTCATTTACAAGGTCGCACATTGACAACAATATTATGATACACCAAAGACTGCCCGTCGACCCGAGTTCGGCCCTCGTAACTCAGTATCAGGGCGGATGATACTGCATGTCATCGTACCAAGTACCACTCAATTCGAGTCCCATATCGATGGGAGGGACCCTGGTTTTCAGGTGGATGTGTACATAAAGTCTCATTTTTCTTGATCCGCAAGTACTTTTGGCCATGTCGGATGTGAAAATCTACTTTATCTACACGCGTGCCTGGTCGTCGTAATTGAAAAACAAAACAAGGATCCCGCTTTGGTTACCTAGTAGGGAAGATGCCACTCTCATTGGCTTGGAAGCGACTGTATGTATTTCCATGTCATTGTGATATGTACGAAGGGACACATCAAACTGCACCGGTGGGCTTGTTTCCTACACTGGACACATACTCTTCGTGTACATGTATGCATGTGTTCAAGCATGTATTCAAGCATGCATGCATGCATGCATGCAAGGGTGAATGTAAACTAATATATATTTGGTAGCGCCTTCATATGAGTGAAGAGGCTTCAGGATTTCCTAATTCATTCATTTACTCATTCATTTATTCATTCAGTATGTTCATTTTCAATAGATGCGAGGTAGGTCTCCCACACAAATGAATCCGTCGATAAAGAAACTGTCATCACCTCGTGCTAGAGCTTCCATGGCCGAAGAAGAAGTTCTCTGTCGTTGTTGTTGTTGTGAAAGTGGTAGTAGCGGTAATGGTGTTGGTGATGACGATGAGGATGCTCGATACCGTGCGGTTGGTTCCAATAAATGATCATCATCGCCCTCCACACAAGTTGTTGTTGTTGTTGTTGTTGTTGATGATGCGACATGTATCATGTTGTATGTCCGATGATCATCGTCATTTGATTCTTCGTCTCCTCTTCCGTTTTGATCATCGTCATGCATGTAACTACCATTATCCATTTCATCCAAAGACCATTCTACATGACGGAAATAATTTTTATCTGGGGTGGTTTCGATGGTACATACGGTACAAAGCGACGAGTTGTCATCGTCATCATCGTCATCACAACCGTCGCCGTCGTCTCGATCCTCCAGCCGGATACAAGCGCTTGTTGATGAGCTACGATTTAATTCCATGAGTTGGTACAGTAAGTAGTCCTCCACAAAACAAGTTTCCCTTTGTTTATCATCCTCGTGATGGTGATGATTTTGTTGTCCTTGTTGTTGTGCTTCCCCCTTGTCTTTGTATACCGCTCTTGTGGAAGAGCTCGATGACACGGGAATAACTACGAGCGGTGCATCGATACTTTCACACGTGTCGGATTGTGCCGTCGTGCTTTCGACTTCGCTTTTGCAGGAAGAAGAAGAAGAAGAATGACGTATCACAACGGCTGTACTATTCGAACGTTCCTTTCCGCACGAATGCGAACCGGCGGTATCATTATCATCCTCATCCTCTTCACGGCGATCCTCGCTGCGGCGCACCCCTTGAGACGAGGCAGCCTTCGCGTGGGATATCATGTGGGTGCAATATGTTTGGTAGTGTGTTCTTTCGCAAGAGTAAACACAGTGGTTTGTTTTTGGATGAGAGTTTTGTTTGTCTGTTTGTTTGCTTGTTCCTTTGATTTTAGGTTAAGGTTGTGACTTACACTCTTATTTACAGTTATGTTACTGTTATTTTCAGGTAGGAGTATCTCACTGTCAGTTTTGGCGGCGGCATCTCACATTGCGAAATTTTTACACACACATACAACCCGTGCATGGAAATGCGTCGTATATCTCGCAAAATATCCGAAAGAGATATGTATTGTTCGCGCTGTCGTCACTCGTAAACCTTCTAGGAACTTGGTTTTCGCTGATTTCGGTAGCAACGGAAAGGTGTCACATACGAAACTCTCAAAAAAGAAATACTCGTGATCAGTCCTTGGGCATCAAGGATGAAGCTGTTGGCGATATAACTTGAAGTTGGATTGGTTTTAATGACCGATCATCAGAACAAGCGT
>Ga0051981_10001877_pt1 | contig 10266 bp, 8 predicted proteins | sample CryGey13umfilter_3_FD_59644 | JGI IMG/M metagenome (GOLD analysis project Ga0051981, IMG submission 59644) | Groundwater microbial communities from aquifer in Utah, USA - Crystal Geyser 4/10/14 3 um filter | ecosystem: Environmental > Aquatic > Deep subsurface > Groundwater | place: USA: Utah... | reverse complement strand
ATCAACTAGTAAAAAGCATGGTAAATTGGAACATATATAATGACAACATTATGACAAGCGTTGTTGCATAATTGAAGAATTCCCGCTGTTCCCTGTGTCTTTTTTAACTCTCCTAAAATAAAATATGGATTACGTTACACTAAATTTGACCTTTTAGGAACTCCAACTTGTCTGCAAATAATCAATTTTATTTTACGCCTTAAACTAGTTGTAAGCCTATAGTTCAAATAGAGGATTACCAAGCTCAATGGAGTACTGTGTTATGATTGCCACAGCCTCAAAACATGCTTTGTGCCTCTCCATGACAGGTTTGTGTCGCAAGCGTTCATTGATGACTGCAAAGTTTTTAAGTCTACCATTGAAGGTCTTGTGCCTTGCACGAACTGTACTCTTAAACTCGGCTACCATTGCCGGATCCAAAGGGTTCGGTACACTTGCTTTTTCCATTTCACCACGGTATCCTTTGTCGGCAATGGCCAAATAGCCGTCTGGAATCATATATCTTTCAAGCCGGATCTGAAGATAGTCATAGTGTGAGATCACAAATCGTGAATCACAAAAGCTTCGTGTGAGACTCCTTGGATCTCACACGAAAATCCACCGGCTTCTTTTTTTCGATCGGCTTCTTTCCGAATCATTTTTCTCTGTCACCATGATCGTGCTACTAAACTTCTACTCTACAACTTGTCGAGGTACCTAACAGTAACACCAAAGGTCGTCTGATAAAACCATTTTCAAAACGTCGAAAGTCATTGCATTCTCACGGGCTGACCAATCGTTTACTTCTCGTCGAATCAAAATCATACCGCACACTTCACCATGTCGATGAAGGTAAGGGCAATGCCGTAACTTGAGAATGTCGCAGGTCTGCTTCTGTCGCTGTTGTTGTCGGGTCTCTGCAAGAGGTCGTGGTATCTTTTATCTCCATTGGACATCTTCCAAACCAATTCCATTGCGCACGGTAGGAAGGATAACTCACTAAAGTTTTCTGTGCCTGTACTTTTACTACTTACAGACATTTATCAAAGAATCTAAAATGGAGGCGGACAAAGCCCTCAAAGCAGGACCCGAAAAAGTGAAGGCTTACCAGGCCCTGCAAAAGGAATTGTATCCTCCTTCCCTTACCTTGTCGGCCATTGCGACTAAGTACTCGGACCCTACCTATATTTCCAAAAATGCACTCGTCGAAGCCAACATCTCTCAAACGTTGGATGCCCTCAATGACATGGCGGAGGTTATGGCCGTGTTGGAAGAATATGTGACACTCAACATTCCAAAGATGGAGGATGGGAACAATTTCGGAGTAACCGTGCAGATGAGCGCACAGCAGCACTTGACCCAAGTCCAGGATGATCTGGCCAAGGATATGGAAGACTTGCTCAAGTACAAGGCAACTCGCGCCGATGCCTTGGAAAAGTGCAAGTTGCCAAGCAAGGCCACGACCGTGTCTACCACCCTATCAGAAACGGAATCCAAAGGGAAAACGACCAAGGATGGCGACCAGGAGAGTCGGGATAACAAAACATCCAAGGAATCCAAAACGACCGAAACGGGACAAACCGAATCTCCCGATGTTGTCTTGCGCGCCGAAGCCGTTCAGGCGGTGGATGTCATGTACTACGGACGTGCCAAGGCCGCTTTGCGGTACGGCCTCGTGGGTTTTATGAACGTGCTCAATTTCTTCGAACTCAACCAAGACAAGATTGACAAACCCAAGGGAACGCGTGGTTCGTCGGGCATGTACTAATGTAATGCCATATGAGATGAATGGTAGCAATAAAGTCAAGACATCATTTGGAGTACTACCATTCTCTCTAGTGTCTTGTTGAGTTGTTGACGTTAGTAGGGTGAACACACACTAATTTTTTGAACAGTCGCATTTCGTTCAAGTTGTTCGTTCTAATGTACACCCGGATAGAAGGAACCTTGCCATCTCATATCCCTTCACAAAAATCGTTTCCCTACATGTCATGCACCGAAGCATTGTTTTGCGGCTTGTGTCTTCCCCTCTCGAAGTATTCGACCCGTAGTACCATACCGCTTGCGAGTGGAGGTAAGAGTGGGACTACAAGTTGAATGACTGGGGGTCACTGATAACCCTTGCACTACACCTTTTCACCAATCTATTGCATAAGAAAAAGCAATCCGGAAGCCTCTGCGTCTCTATCAAACGTCAAAATCAAATATATTTATTAAGCATTATTCACATCTAGATGGAAATGAGAAATCGGTACTTCATTGGTTACCCTTCTGGCTCGAACCTTTCGCGATCTTCGGTCACACATGTACCTGATGCACATACACCAATCTGTTCGAAAATTTGGGCGCCGTGGCGATTTAAAATGGGCGTTGTACTATTTTCGCTGCCACTGGATTCGGATGGAGTCTCGTCCGATAAGCTGTCATATGTGTTTATGCAGTGACCTCTTTCAAGGAGAATCGGACAGGCAGCTTGAAGCAACGACTTAAGATCAGACTGTTTCAAGGGTTTCCTCGTGACAATGATACCGTAGCTCTCTGGTAGATCGATTTTGTGTCCCGACAGTAGCATCATAAGGGGCATTGGAAAGTCACCTTTCCAATCATGCAAAAGCCCAGCGATTGCATCGACACCTAGAAGATCGCCGTCACCCTCGCGCACCGAAAAACTTTCGTTCTGAAAAAAGTCTGTCATCAAAGCACGTGTCTCGGATCGAGAAGTCTCTGTGGGATCGATGACAATGGCGGGACGGCCAAATGATTCCTCCTGATGACTGAGAAGTGGCCTTAGATGGGCCGGATCGTGATGAAAAAGATTATCTGAGATAATAAGATCATATGGATTCGTTTCCACGGCACGGAGCATATCCTCTGCGGAACATGCGGTACAGATCGAAAGTGGGCACCCTGCGAAAACGGCAGAAATGGTGTGCACCATCCCTTTGCGCAGCATCAAAACATCGTCTGCGACGAGAACGCGAAATGTTCCATTTCTTGAAGACGGAGCGGGCCGTGGACGGAAAACGACTCTTTGTTGAATCCCATTTACGAGAGAACGGTCGATTTCTAATTTGGAACACTTGGCATGAAAGCTAGCGGTAAAATCGGGTGTATTGACGTATGCCGGAAGAACAAAGAATAGAACCGTACCCTGATATTGTTTCGCACAAGCAGAGCCTTTCTTCGCTCGACGGTTTCGGGCCATCACAATTTGCTTCGTTTCCTCGCTGAGTAGATTCCAGACATCATGCAGGCTCGCTAAGTGGAGACTCGTTCCAAGACTTTGAGCGAGGAGCTGGCATAAATATAGACCAAATCCAGAGTTCTTCGCACCATGACTTGTTGTGCCACCGGCGGCTGAATCGACAACGCCGATCTTGGCGAGTCGGACCATTTCTGCACTAATTCCTGGCCCCGTGTCAGCAACGCCGAGCGCAACCAGTCTCGTGTTTCCTTGATCAGACTTTTGCTGACATGCCTTGCCATTGGTGTCCAAAACTGTACCGGACCTGATATCTTCGAGTGGCCAGACAAAAGGCTGTACTGCACCATCCACGGTAAACTTCACAGCGTTGGAGATAAGATTGGTTAAAATACGCAGGACAATATCCTTGTCGGTGTTTGCGATACATGCTTCTGGTGAACGGATGAACGTCATCTTCGCCCTGACCGCCTTTGCAAACTGCATCGTAGTTGCTTTTCCAACAAGCTCTTGCAAATCGAATTCTTCTTTGTGTAAAACCATAGTGGACGATTTGATTTTTCTCAAGTCGAGAATGTTGTTAAGAACCGATGTTGCATAACTGACTACCTCTGAAAGTTGGCATAGCATGTCATCCACCGAGGAGGCGAACATTTCCGGCGAAACGGACGGATCGTTTTTCAGTGTAGTTGTGATCTCCGACATGGCAATGACGGAACTCAATCTGAAGAATGGAGCGAGTGATACGTGGGTCAGTTTGTCAAAGCAAAACGACTATGTTTCGTTCGCCATATGGAAAGAGACGACTTACGCATTTCGGACTTCGTGGAACACCTGTGCAGAAATTAGGTTCTGCGCGTCCGCAAAACTCTCCTCCTTGGTTTCAGTAAGGCGTTTATCCTCAGTGAACAAAGCCTGCTTCAGTATTTGTCGGTCTTTTCCGATACTTTCTTTTACTTCGTTCGTAGTCATCAACTGGCGCTTCGAAATTTCGTCCAAGCGTTGCTTTATCCCCTCGCGTAAGGCATGCCTTTCCGCGAGACTCTTCTCTAGTAAATCGACAATGATGTCTTGATGTTTAGCTTTTAATGCTCGGATGACGGATCTGTAGGCACGCTTCTCCTTTTTCACTTGCGCCTTGTGTTTCTTCAAAAGGGACTTTTCTCTGGCGCGTATATCCCGCATAAGCTGGCTCATCTGCATGTTACCCACGGGAGATCGTTGGCCTGTTGAACCGCGCGTAGTACTGCCGCAACCTTCTCCTCCAAAAGTGGTTTCGGTACATGCAGAAGCGGCATCATCGTCCCGGAATAAAGAAGGTAACAGTTTTCTGGAAGGCTTTTCCTCGTCCATGTGGGTATGGTCCCACAAGTCATCGCCTCCTCTCCCTGGCTTTACAACTTCTCCTGTCCACCTATCGTTATTCTGTGGTTCTTTTTCTTTAGCATCATCATCTTCTTCTTCTTCGCTATCGGATAGTTCACATCGGTCAAGATGGCTTGACCAATCCGAGTACGTATTACTCCCCGATGACGACAATCCCAAGTTAGTTGTCGCAACCGACCACAATACTTCGTCATACAACTGGCTGATGGACAGAACAGCATTGTTGTCCTTGAAGTCTTTAAGTCGTTCCAAGTTGTCCACCATCGTTTGTCTACTAATCTCCATTTCCTGTTCTTCTTCTTCGGCATCGAAACAAGAAGCTGTCATCTTCGCAATTTCAAGTTTGGATGAAGCGTAGAATAGTTCCAGTTCTTTCTTTCGATCCGAGGCGGAGGCAGCGGCATTCTTCAACTGCTTGACTTGTAATGCCAAGAGACAGCGGGCGGCTTCTTCTTTTCCTGACTGTACTTTGTCCAAGAGACCTAGGACAGACTCGAGGTATTGGGCTTCTTCAATGCACTGTGCCATGTAGTACTCATTCGCATCCGCCTTCTTCTTCTCGTACAGGCGCTGCGCTACCTGCTCTTCAAGTGCACATACTCTTGAATCTTTTTGTTGAATGTGATTAACGATCTGCATGTGAAATAAAGAGCTCTTGTACTCCCGAAACAGTTCTTGTTGTCTCTTTTTGTGAAGTTCTTCCATAAAAACGCGACTACGAGAGAACTGAAAACGACACTCCGAACCAGCCGACGCGGCGGCCTTTGCCACAACTAACTTTCGGCTCATGTAAGATCGTTCTGCGTTTGTAATCTTATCTTGGAGCTCATGAAGTCGGGTGTTTGCCGCTGATACTTCTTGTAGCGATTTGAGGGAGGCAATCTCGGCAGCCAATCGTTTTTCTTCCGTCATGGTCAACTTTCGTGCTTCATTACGACGATGTCGACCCGTTTCCTGTTCCTCTCTGATGAATTCTTCGATCATATTGAATTGATCTTTTTTCTCCCTTGACTTGGCTCTTTCGTCAGACTTTTCGAAACATTGTCTGAGAAGATCAAGTTTGTTTTTCCGATCGCTTCCAAGCAAAGACTCCACCTCGGAAATGATGACCGGATCTAATAGCGCATCACTCGTCGACTTGTGGCATACCCGATCCATGAGGTGGAGAAGCTCTGTTTTCTCTTCGTTGATCTTCATCGTGATAAATTTGCTTTCCTCTCTACCAAAACTGAACGCTTCTGATTGTTGGTGAGTGGGGGTTTCTCGTGGTTTTTCCCGTCACGAACCAACTTGAAGAAACGAGACACGAAATTCGACGGAGATGTCGTTCCATATTCCAGCATTGATTGAGAGTCTTGTAGTTTGGACTGGTTGGTCCAAGAGCTCATACCACATTACAGTTGGCCTAAGTGACAATGAACTGTAATGTTGCAATGAAGGCCAAATCCGAAGAATATCACCGAGAAGATAGCGACGCTCCAATTCAGTATACAAGTATGGTAGATAATTTTTCTACTTTTCTGTGCAATGGATAAAATGATATCAATGGCAAATCCCGGAAGTAAAGGAAATGATTGAGTACTCATGAATAGTGAAGGTGGCAGAAGGAATGATTTCTTTTGATTTGATTGTCTTGAATTGTGTATGAAAAGATCTTAGAGGAGGCATGACGTGGTGATCAACACCGTGGTTCGAGAAATAATGTAGTGACGTCTGCTTTCCAAATTGCAATCTTGTTCCATTTGTACTCCTGGACTATAAGTGCTCAGGTTTCGTGGCTGGAATGGCGTCTGACCGATATCACGCAAAGACACGTCATGGGCTTTCTAACCCAAGACCGGCCTCTTCGTCAACATGTTGTTGCCACGCAATAACTCCAACACGAATGGATGACAAAATTTTCGTTCTACGTGTTCGTCTGAATATAAAATGTTGTCAGAGAGAGGGCAACCTATTTGTCACAAGTAAAAAAATGTCCATACGGAGTAGTCGCAGAAAAAACCTCGCAAGGGATAGCCTATTATGGAACGGACTGACTGTGAGCCGCGCTAACTGTAAAAATGACGGATTGTCACAATATTTTTGTCGCCGGTCACCCCTTTTACTCTTACTCCCCACCAACACCACCAACACCAACACCACCAACACCACCAACACCACCAACACCAACACCACCAACACCACGCTGCGCGTCCAGCGAAAGGAAAAAGAAAACGTAAACGAAATCAGATGAGATGTGCTATCTACTTTGTGTGTATTCTAGTGTTGACCGTCACGGTTTCGTCGGCTTTTGACAGTAGCAGTAGTACGTACGTAGACACCATCACAGAAGACAATCTCGGAGCCTCCCGGTCCAACGGCGAAGGCGTAGAAAAGCGGGGGATGGTTCTGACCGATCCACTGAACGTGGATGACATGTATGAGGCATACCGGAGGATACGAGCAAACTATTATAACAAAACACGGTCGTTGACGAGTTGGAAGGTACTGAACGTGAAGGATGGTGTAGAGGTCGCCATTCTAGAGCACGAAGATTATCTAGGCTGTCCATATGTTCGGATGCAAGCACTTATTCCGGTTCCTGTGAAAGAATGTTGGGACTTTTTGCGCGTGGAGAATTGGGACTGGAGTATGCCGAAGATGGACCATTATGATGAAGGGGTTTCAGTTCATGGTAATTTTTCGCATCCAGCTGTCGGTGTGCTCCTGTGCCGTAAACGTACGAAACGGATCTTTGCCTTTGGGAAACGTGACCTCGTCTTTCTCTCGGTTACAGAAAACGGACCACTTGCTGACGGGACCTTGGTAAGCGGAACCATTTCCCTTCACGTCAGCGAATTATCTCGACAGCCTGGATACACGAGAGCCTTTCAGGATTCAGTTGCTTTTTACAAACCCATAGATGGAAATCACACGGTCTTGACGGTTGTACGTCGCATAGATTTGAATGATGCAAGTGGAGACGGCGGCTGGATTCCCATGTGGTTGTACGTTAAAACGATTGGTTACACGGGTGCTCAGTCTTTTCTGAGAATGAAAAATGCATACAAAAACGAATGATGACGAATGCCGTGATGAAGTGGGACAGTAGCCAGAGCCTGATCGTGTCGTTGGCTTTTTTTTTTACCTAGCTTCCTCCATCGGAAGCTGACGACACTTTTTCACTGTGCAAAAACGTTTGGTTCTCTCTGCACGAGATACGTCTCATTTTACTGAACAATCATATCAGTTCATGATTGGGCGCAAGATACAATCGAAATACAAGGAGTTGTATCGCATTGCAAAGCAAAGAGTAAATGCGACGAGTGGAAAATCATGGAATTAGTCATTACGCTTGACAGATTTAACACCCGGATTAAGTTCGTCTTCGAAATTGGACTGAGGTTGAACACGCAGTTGAATGGTTCCGCCCTCATTGTTGGATCCTACCACTGCACGGCAAGAGGCGCGCCACGATAGGGGTCTACCTCTTGTGATGAGCTCTTCTGCGCCATCTTTGGGGTTTAAGAGGTCCACGCCTTCACCCACGGCTACGAGGCAAGTACCACACAAACCTTCCCCTGCGCAATCGCCTTTTTTTTTGATATGGTGGGTGAGATGACTGTGAGAAGAGACAGAGTGATTTTCGACGTTGTCCATCGGCTGGTAATGAAACGACAAGTGATTTTCGTACCTGTTGCGTATGGCATGTCGAAGCGTTTCGTTTTGCGATTGTACAAGCGAATGTCTTTGCGCAATAGAAGCCGACGAAGGTTCTCGCCCGCCAAAGCTTGAACGGTCGTCATGTTGTTGTCTGGTTGGATGACTTGCACTTGAATGGTGGCCCGTTTCACGAGACGATTCAATTCCAAATGCAACAGACCATCACCCTTTAACGCAGCGCCTTTTACATCACCGATTGCCTCTACCATGCGATCGTAATTGAGGCCCGTTGTGCGCTCTCGAACGCTACCATCGGATGTTCGAACTCCTGTGATGATATCACCAACTAGAATCGGACAAGATCGGGCATTCTCTGCATTTCCATACACTTCAGAAACAAGTACCAAACCACGACCGTCCTCGTTACCCGCCATTTCCGTGAGGACTAAACCGAGGCTTGGATCCTCAGAAGATAATGGAATTTCGGTTTGGATGACTTCCAAACCTTGAAAATTTTTAACGATGTTTTTTGTTGTGTGTGTGTGTGAAATGTGAGGAATCAAGTATCTATGATTTGACCCGACAAGCTACATAAAAAAAAAAATCCTCATACAATATGCTGTATTTTCATCGAAAGACATTGCAGTGAGTCTGCTTTCACTCACCATATACCGGGTCCTGTGAATCGAAACCAAATATTCCCTCTTCCAAATCAAATATCTCCAATTTCAAACGTCGAGCAATTTCGTAAAGTTTCTTATCTATGGTTTCGACTTCTTCTGTATCATTATCGGATGAATCATGATCATTACTGCTTTGCAGAATATGATTATGACGGAAAAGGGATGGGGCGGGAGTCGTAACCCCGATCGAATATCGCGGCCGAAATGACGGTGCGAAACTCAGTGTTTGTCGGACAAGGAGAACAAGGCCAACACGGAGGCCTCCTCTCATCATTGATCCGCTTTTTAGTGACTTGTTCTGGTGTGTTGCTGTTCCGTCTCCATTTACTGCAACCTGGCGCGACGACTACTTCTTCTTCTTCGTTGACTGACTGTGAATGATGATGGATGCTCGTTGACGATGATGATGGTGTGATGTGAATCAGTGGGTTCGCGATTTACAATAGTTTCCCCCGTGTCACTCGTCAATTCTGATGCACATCATCCAATAAAATAGGTTTACTTTTTTTATGTGAAGTGAGTCAAGTGTCGGGATATCAATGTGAGTTTGTTCTCACACTACATAAATTTGTCATATTCACTGTTCGAAGACGTGATCCGGCAGTAGGGGGCGTTTTACACCTCAATTTTTCCCTTGTTCTCATTGCTCCCTCTTGCCACGCCGCAGTTCGTTGTCGAGCGATCACGAGAAGCCACCAACCACACTACCTATGCGTCGGAGAGGATTTTCGGGCCCACGGATAGAATAAAATATGGTCTGCCTGCTTTTCAGGTTTTTCGTGCCTGTTCAAAGTTCTCCAACCCGTGGAAGGATCATCCTTGTGGTTCGTTGTTCGTTATATCCGAAAAAACCAAAAAGAAAGATCAGCTGAACGAACGAAAGGGCGTTGAAAAGAACAAAAAGAAAAACTAAGAACTAAAAAATGACAACGTCAATTCCCAAATCTTTGCGTCCATTATTCGAAAATCCGTTTACTCCATACCTTGCCAACGGCAACAAGCAAAAAGGGTGTTGCAATACCTTGCGACCTATCATGGGGTGCGAAACATCACTCACGGAATGTACATCAACTTTGTTCCGACCGATAGTTGTGACGAAAAACGGTGCAGAGGAACCCGACGCGAGGTTTGGACAGCGGATCTTGAACGCTATCCACGATCAACGCCACGACGTAGAACGCATACGTGACATTCTACCGAATTCTCCATACGAGGGATTAGAATTCAGAGAGAAACTCAAAGAACTTGACAGGCTGGGGAGCGAAATCCATAAAGCACAACAACAGTGTTCGTTACTACATCAATATGCCACCCAAAAGGCGGAACATCATCGTCTCAGTGAAGACCTTTCACGTAGGCAAGTCCAAGCCGAAC
>Ga0051981_10001875_pt1 | contig 10270 bp, 7 predicted proteins | sample CryGey13umfilter_3_FD_59644 | JGI IMG/M metagenome (GOLD analysis project Ga0051981, IMG submission 59644) | Groundwater microbial communities from aquifer in Utah, USA - Crystal Geyser 4/10/14 3 um filter | ecosystem: Environmental > Aquatic > Deep subsurface > Groundwater | place: USA: Utah... | reverse complement strand
ACAACTTGGCAGCAGCCACTGTAGCTGAGTTACCTGTAAAGAGTTGGCCCTGTGTATTGACGATGAGCAGGAGATTGACGGGGAAGAGCGCTGCAAAGGCCATTTTGGCCACGCCAGGGCTGGCACCGCTGATTCCACCCAAGTTTCCGGCAATCATCAAACTTATGAGGCCACCAAATCCCACATAGCATCCACCCAAAACAGATTGATGGAATATTTTGCGCTTAGGTAAGTGTGCATTGGAGGCACCCTTGGGGTAAGAAATCATGACAGGAAAGTGAATGAGTTAGGAGAGACAGAAATAAAAGCTACAATCCAGTAGCACAAATTCTATTGAACTTACTTTCTCGGCAAAAGTGATGTATGCATCCGGCGCACTCTTGACCAAACTTGTATACTGTGTCTTGGTAATATCCAAAGAAATGCGTTCTGAACGCTCTTGAACGTCTTCTTTGGCGCCTTTACGATTCTTGTTCACCATGCTGTCGAAATCATCGCCCGCGGCTTGAAGCAAACGAGAGACGGGTCCCCTTGCCTGAATGATTGGTGGAGAAAATGCTGAAACCGACAAGGCGGCGAGGAACAGCATAACTGAACGAAGCGAAAGAATCATGGTGAGGGTATGGCACAAGTTTGATTGAAAGAGTTGCGTTTTGCTACTCTAGAGGAGTATGAAAGGTGTCATCAAGAAGTTGTGCATGTAGAAAAGATCCGCATGCGTACACCACTGTGTCCAGGAAGAGTGATGTCACCACGTCACACCATTATTTTTGAACTCTCGCTTCCATAAATTCTATCTCGTTTTCGTGGCGGTGTGTGGTTTGACAGAGATATGCGTACTTATTAGTTCAATATGATGTTACTACGATAGTGATATGTTGTGACATGAGGGCCTCTTAGGCTAGAGGTAATTACGTTCAAAACAAACATCCATAAACAGTACGACACAGCTGATGAGAGTACCGCGCCGCATCTCACATCAAACTTTCGAACCAAATTACCGTACACCCAAAACACCATCACACAAATAAGTTTATGGGAGCTCATTCGTCATCGCACATGGTGATATTTCTCACGCGGCCTCACGATGACTAAAGCTAAAAGTTCGCGATGTCATAGTACTCTTACATGATAGAGAGTCTCGCAGCCCATATTCAAGAGAAATGAAAGTAAGTACCTATACACAATACTTCAAACAGTATTATTTGACAGTTGGGTTTTACGCACCGATCAACCGCAAGACTGGTGGTATCTATGAAAAGTACAAAGTCCCTCTAGCATCCCATCCGTTGATCATTTGAATCAAATTAGTTCACATAAATCTAAAGCCAAGACCACGATAGCAGATTTATGCCGTTTCCGGGTTTCCTGACTCGTTTCCAACGATCGTGCTCACCTCAAAAGCTTGAAATAGTTGGTGTACTCCTACCTCATTTCTCGGCAGCTTCTGGTCTCACAATTCACCGTTCTTTTAATACTTGTGTTCTCCTGATCAACAAACAAATCCCAAGATAATGAAGCTCGTCACCTCGATTCTCGTTTGTTTCTTTTTGACGCAGCTCGCTGCTGGTGAGCGAGCCTTGCGCTTTCGGTATTACAAGAAGATGACGTCGTTTTCGATGAGCAAGATGAAGTCCAAAAAGCCTAGTGAGTAAACCTTTGTTTGGTCTGCTTCTATCACTCATCCTCTTATTTCATCTGACATCGCAATGCAACTTTTCTAGCACCGGCTCCTACTATTTCTTTGGCTCCTTCTGCTTCGCCAGCACCATCGGAAGGTAAGCTCGTCGCAGTCGAATTCCCGCAATTGCACAGACGAGAATGCTACTCACTTTTGACTTGTCCCCATCTCGTTGTTTGTTAGGATATAAATCCAAGGGCAAAGGAAAGGGAATGTCTTCAATGTCCATGATGAAATCTTCGAAGTCCATGATGAAATCTTCGAAGTCCATGATGAAATCTACCAAACCTTCTTCTTCCATGTCTTCCATGAGCAAAAAGACAAAGTACCCAACACAACCCCCCACTTTCTCGTCTGCTCCGTCCGTTTCTTCCGCTCCCACTGAAGGTACGTTTTCCCCCTTAATGTATAGGATGAAGTATAGATAGAAAGCACTCATATTCATCCTTTTTTTTTTCAAATCATTTAACAGCATATTATTCCAAGGGCAAAGGAAAAAGCAAGTCGTCCATGTCGTTGTCATCGTCCATGAGCATGATGAAGAAAAAATACCATTAGTACTCGTGCCGAAGTTCTTTTATGTAAGCTCATGTTGGCCCAGAATTTGTTACAGTCGAGTCCAACGTAAGGTATAGCTCATAACAACAGAAAAACTCAACGATTTTTCTTCTTCCGACTTGTAGCCCTATCAATAGCATATCGTTCGTTGACAGTTGTTGCTTCCGAGAATGCTCATTTTCGCATTCAATGACCGCTCAATTGACAGAGAATTGCGATGGTGTGTTTCTAATCTCCCAGAAAAAGGCTCTGAATAACAAGGTAGTTGCTCAGGGACAAGGGAATGCTGAAGGACGAGAAAATACATTGAATGGATCGTCTAGAATTTTCAATAACATTGCCAAGGAACAGATGAAACAGGTCTAGGAGTACTAATTATAAAAAGCTGATTTGACAAAAAATATATATGTGGCTACAGGACGAACTTATGAGGCGTCCAACACGCCATAGGCTCGAGGGTGGTTGCGTATGTTTGTAGGTAGAGTGGAAACACATAAAATAGATTCATTTGATGCTCATTTTTCCGAGAGCTTCAACTCTTGCAATCTTACGCGCTGCCTTGGCTAGATGAGGATGACTGTCTTTATAGCCATGTTCGCGAAAGATCCGAGCTGCTTCATTGTAAGCGTCGAAAGCACGTTCTTTGTTCCGAGATGACTCGAAACAAAGGCCGGTATTGAAAAGAACCTCAGCACATTCCACACTTCGCTCGGCGTGATCCTTGTATATGGTGAGAGCTTCGATAAAGTACTTCAAAGACTTGTTGTTGTTCTTCATTTCATACTCTGCGACACCAAGATGATTGAGGGTGCGAGCAACCATAGGGAACTCCGACTGTCCGATTTTGCGACGGACTCCAAGTTCTTGCTTGAGGATTCGAGCAGACTCAGCGTAACGATGCTTATCTTTGTTTATCAAAGCCATTTCGTGCATGACTTCTGCTATCATCTCCACGTCCGAGAATTCGACACCCTTGCTTACATAGATTGGAAGGGCCTCTTTCATGCATTTTAAGGCCTTCTCTTGCTGTCCACTCTGCCGGAGCGCATGACCAAGTTTGAAATAAGTTTCGGCAACCATGAGATGGTCTTCGCCAAATAGTTTTTTACGACCCCGTAACACTCCCAAATATGCAATAGAAGCACGATCGTTATCTCCCATTGCTTCGTAGAGCTGAGCAATACGGTTCAAAGTATTGATCGCACCCACAGAGGAGTGATCTTCCATATCTGTGTAGATTTTGTAGGCTTTCTTGAGAGACTTCATCGATTTTGCAAAGTGCTCTGAGCACTCATATGTAGTCGCCAGCGTTACGAGGGTCGTTGCTACGGGCTTACTTTTCATCCCTTTTGTTGCCGCCTTTAGCTTTACAACCTCTTCCAAGATTGCCGATGCCTTCTCGAAATCGCCAAGTGTCACGTAAAGCGATGCAATTTCATCAACTGTGACGGAGACTTTTTCGTGAGCATCCCCAAGAGCTTCTCGGTAGATTTTGAGAGCTCTCTTCAACTCTTTGATGGCTAATTGATATTCCTCTTTTTTCTTCAGCGCGGCAGCCGTACGAATAAGACAATCCGCTGTACTTGGGTCCTTCTCTCCTCGAATGGCCCGGCGCATCATGGTAACATGATAGTACAGACCTATCGCTTCGTCGTATTCCTTCGCGTTTTCCAAGACGCGCCCCAATTTAAGTCGTGCATCCAAAGTAGACGTATGATCGTCACCGAGCTTTGAAGCATAAATATCCACAGCCTGACGATGCATTTTAATTGCTTGATCATGATTCTTGGATTCATCAAAAAGTTCACCCAACGCCGAATGTATTGATGCCGCTCGAATATCATATTGACCAAAAGTAGAAATGGTGCTTTGAAGCTCCTTCAGCAATAGTTGCCGCCGGGTGTCGGTCTTGATGTTACTATATCTTGGGAGAACTTTCTCAGGCAAAGGCACTATTTTCTCTGGGATCTTGATTTGTTTCACTTTTTCTTCTACTACCGATGCCTCGTTTTTACCGACGGTACTCATACCAATTTCCGTTCCGATATCTGTTGTTTTGATCGATTCATTGGCAATCGAATTGTCCCCCTTCACAGAAGGGACCGAATCTAAATCACCAAACATTTTTCCTTGATGACTTGTCGCAGCAGATGAAGCCTTCGATATAGTAGAGGAGTTGTCATGAGAACAATCGTCATCTTCGCTGACGGCAAATGCCACCCCATCGAGTGCTTCTTGGTCATCGCTATTTTTTTGTTCTACCTGTGAAGACTTTTCGGTATCATCTGTTTGAAGTACCGTTTTAGACAGCGCTTTCGGCTTGTCTGGTTTTGACTTTTTCAGGGCCGACCTTTCACCTCTAATTTCAACATTCTCCTGAGAAACATCCGTCGGATCGTGTTTGGTTTGCTTCTGTAGAGCCAAACTTTGTCTTTTAGGTAGATGATATGGAGGTGGTGTTGGTGAAGCGACGTACGGGGAAGGATCCAACCAGGAAATGAAGCCGTTGATCATTTCCGTGGTGGATGTTGTGATGCTATCGGAAGTCGGAGGAGGCTGCGACCTAGATGTCGTAGCATCTACTGGCTCTCTGGAATCTTCGGAAACATTCCGGTCACTTGTTTCTTGTACTGGTGGAATCGCACCAAACAAGTAATCAAACCAGCTTCCATCCGCCGACTGCGAAGTTGAAGCATCTCTCGCTTCGCTTGCCCCTGCGAAAGCCGACTGACCAAAGAACCATCCATCTTCCTTTGCCTTGCCCTGTACCTTGGGCACTATTGACTGCTCCACGTTGTCATCTAAATGGACAACCATGGTGATGAAATACAGTATCTCAGTATATTTTTCTGAGTATTGTCCGCGTTCGTTTATACAGAAGCAGGACGCACTTAGTGGGAGGTCGGTTTTCGCTGATTTTCCGCTCAAAACGAATTTGTGGCGAGTTGGGTGGAGTTATCTAGCGAGTAATTGCGAGTCAGCCTGTTCCTCACACGTGGCGTTGATCGGTTAAGCTGACATAAAGAGAGATAGTAGATTCGTTTGGGCAATTTAAACTTTGAGCCCAATGAACTTCTTTACTGTTAGTTCTTTCTATTCTATAGAAAACAATTGCTACAGAGAAGATGCTTCGCGACACTGAATAAATTATGAGAGATCAAAACAATGTGTGTCTCACAATTCCTTTGACAAGAGGTGAAAGGCTGATGCAAGGACCACCGCTGATCACTTCTTAAAAGTACCACCATCAAAAGAACGGAAAGAACCTATTACAAATCGTAACAAAAGGTTTGAAGGCGAGGAAACCCAAACTTCCGATGGCGACCGTAAGCTAAGAAGAAATTAGACAACGAGGAGGATAGGAGTATAGTATCGATTTTCGGCCAACTTACTCCTCCGGTGGCATTGTACTCGTATGAATTGGATGGTTTGTCTCTCTATCTTTTCGTCAATTTGCAAGTGATAGTCACTCTGATTGTTTTCGCTGGGGGCACCTTTTTAAATTATTATCGTCGCTGTGGCTGCTGTATTGTCAAGTCTGGCCCGTCAATTCTCATGTGGGCAAGGCCACCAGAATCTTTATGAGACTAAAAAATGATAGAAAAGGAATTACTAACAGTAAGATAAGTAAATGTAAACTCAATGTGGCGGATAAATCATGGATTACCTGCACTGCCAGGGGGACCGGGGATGAGGTGATTCTGTGGCCTCCCGTCGTTGGAAGTTGAACTATGAATGTCAATACGTAGCAATATGATGCAATTTTTCAAAGTGTTCTATTTACCTGTTAGCGAGCGTAAAATTGATTCATCTCGACGATTTAAGTCTAACAAGGTAAAGCCCATTTGCGCTGTTCTCACAGTGAGACCGGTGGAAACCTTGCGATGGCACCTCTGCTCAATTTATTGGGCTTTAATATGCAAGAAAGGCACCTCTTAGAGTGAAAATATCTCTTCCATGATCAGTATGTCACCGACGTGGATGATGGCAAGGCACACTCGGCGGAGCAAAAGAGGAAAGGAGCCAACACCACCACTTGTAAGAGTGGAGTGTTTTACGTTAGTTCAGCAAACTGGTTGTTTTCTCTAATTTTGGAGAACTATTATTGAAGAACAAACTCCCTGTCTGTATAATTCTCTATCATAGTTTGACTGACTGTAAACCGAAAGAACTCTTATACAACTGCAACCACGAGGATCATATCGAGGGGCCACTCACAGTCAACGTAACGGATGATGATGAAAAGCATAGTAGATGCAATTAATAGTGGTTTTTTATGCGTCGTCTTCCGGCTTGACTCTCGCGTTGGCGTTCGACACTCGGATGGCGAGTTGTTCCGCTCGTTCTACAATGGCTCGTCTCACACGGCTAGAGACAGACTTTCCCACAGTGGCAGCATACGTGCGATTGTGCATCATGAGCATCTCCAGTTCAGCCACGTTGTTGACAATGACCGTCTTGAATCCATGAGGGTGAATGTTACGGGTGATCTTATCGGAACCATAACCGACCGAGGGGTGGGGAATACTACCCTTGAATTTACGACGTACGCGACTGTCGATACCCCGGGGCTTTCGCCAAGAAGGCTTGACACGGTTAAACAGGTCCGATTGATGGCGAACGAACTTCTTCGTCCGCTTCTTTACAATAGTCTTCTTGACAATAGGAATAGGGCCAGCCATTTTGAACAAAAATCTGCAACACGAGTCGGGGAATCGGGGAAAAAGGAGGACAAGAACAAGGAAGGTTAGAAGACCGGAATGTAGTTGGGGAAACAAGTTAATCGATTTCCTCCTATCTCTACAAGGCCAAACCAGCACACGAATGATGACTAAACTATCAACAATGTGTCGTCGAATTTGATCCATAAACGCACCTGATAGAAAAAGCGATGAACAAGAGAGGATAACACTTCGTGCAAAGGCTGATCTCTCGAAAGGTTGCTGCACTACTACGAAGAAGGTAAACAACGGGAAGTATCGAAACAACACAGAGCCCCGTCTTGAAAAAGTAGTAAGAGGTAAGAGTTACACATGTTTCTACAAGTATAATATGTAATACGGAACATATATGTTTACAGTCGTCTCATCACAGGGAATGGATCGATCACAGAACTGTAAAAGCATTAGAGCTCACCTCAAGCTCACGTAAGAAAACTCACACATCATCCAATCAATTCCAAAAACACAAAAAGATTGAAGAGATGTCTTGATGCATTCACCCTCAGATCTGATGTAAAATCTCTTGATGGGTTGGGATTCACTGTCAATGCAGATCTTAGAAGGACTCTTCTGAAGAGGAAAACGAAACCCCGCCTTTATTTTGTTGATGATTCGTCGTGGTTCTTGCAAACGCCATGCATACATTCGAACAAAATGAATCTAGGGTTGATGTGAGATGAAAGATGAGTGTAACAATAGTACAAAAAGGAAATATGTAGTGATTACTAAACCATTCTTAAAATTAATTTCAAATGACAATACATCATACCATCATTACATCACACAACCAAAAGCGCGTGCATCATATCATTCATTTCTTCTTTTGGTGTCGGTGGTATCATCTAAGCATCAATAAGGTCCTTTTCCCTTCCCATCATGGCAATCCGACGGACGTCTTCTTCATCTAGAAGATCTTCCTGCATAGACTCTTCTCTCTTGGGGCCTACGTTCAATTCTCGCTTCACGGCCCAATATCGCCAAGCCAAAAAGGCTCCTGTCCCGAAGAGCAGGGCACCAAAGGTGATCAAGAAGAATTGAATCGTCTTCGACGCTGTATTATCGATTCCAGTTGACCAGTTTTTAAAGGTTCCACCGGGACATGAATCTGTGTTGGCTCCACCTAAGTCAAAATAGTTTTTATTCACGTCGGATGCGAATCCAATGGATGCTATTGGCTTGAAATTGTACTGGTATTCATCATTTTGATAAGCAAAGTAAAACTTCTCAGTTACCATGTACAGACCCACACCTGGACAAACTGCTCCATCTAATGATTTGAGTGTCGAGAGAGAGCACAAATCCACTTGGCTGTACACTTCCTTGGAGGGTACCGATCCGTAGGTTTGCACTTCCAAGGAAAAGTACGGATTTGTTTCAATGTCTTGTACAATTTCAAAGATAAATTCTAATCTTGCCTTGTCTCCGCCCATACACGTAGCCGAGTTGCGGTATTTGTTGCTGCCATAATAATAAGCTCCGGGACTATCGCATGTGATAACAAGTTCCTCCACGATCACGGCCGAATCGGCGCAAACTGTAAATTGGTTATAATATTCATCGTCGGCGCGTGCAGTGTGAAATAGAACCAAGGTAGCCGTCAAGGCGCGTAGGAATCGTGAAGGTGTCACCGTCTTCGTCTTCATTGTCGCTGTCATGGTGGACTTACAAGCTGATGGTGGATGTATTCCACTCGTGGTTCTTTTCTTTCTTCGTGGGGGTGATCGCTCACATTAAAAAGTCTATCGCTACTCGGTAAATTGGCGTGTAGGGTGGAATCTCAACCCACGCTCGCTGTTGGGATTCAACGGTACGCATTGTGCTCGTTCGGCGACGGAGGAACATTGACCTTGTATACGGCAGTGTTGGTGTGTATAAAACTTTCAAATTTTAAACATCGCTCATCGGATTTTAATTAACGGTTCGCCTTGTTCTGGCGAATAATGTGACATTATGGGGCACACCACTGTCAAACAGATTGTACTGAGAAACTTTCTTCCCTCCATCAATCGAGTGCGGTTTTCCGTTTCCCTAATCACCAAGCAAACAAGATTCATTCGGAGAGAAGAATTCATATGAAGATCGGGCTTTCGTTGAATATATCATCACCATGGTCTTCCTTCGATATATTCTCTTTTTCTCTCTGTGCGGAAGAGCGCATACGTATTACAATAATGCAAATTATGGAACGAGTAACCGGTACGGTGGAAATAGCAACAACAACAATGGGAGCAACAATTATGAAAGCAGCAACTATGGCAGTAGTAGCAGTAGCAGTAGCAGTAGCAGCAACAACAACAAGAACAATTATGGTAACAGCAACTATGGCAGTCACCAGTATGGATATGGAAATGATGATGGATCATACTCCGATGATGAACAACAACAACAAAACATTTACTTGAAAGTATGCGACAACTCTGTTGTACAGGTCACAAGTGTAACGATTCTTTGTACAAGTCCGTATACATTTTACTATGGTAATGGAGCACATCGGAACGATATTGTATGCAATTATGGAGACAAGGCCAATGTTGAAGTTAAGTTCCAAGTGATTGACAGTATTGGTGAAGTCAATGATTTTTACACGACCATGGCACTCGCTGACCAAGAGGGTAACTTACTCGCAGTGACGGATCCGGCCTATGTGTGCAACGATTACGTAGGCTCGTCTTGTACCAAGGCGGGATCGTACTCCTTTACTACCAAATTGCGCCTCGAAACACCCGAATATTCTTCCGCAAGCAACAAAAATTTTGTGCCAGCTATTAAAATGGCATTTTCCACCATGCCCGATCACGGATACAATCTAGGAGCTTTGAATACCGAATGCAAGGCCTGGAACAATGAACGACCAACCTCTGTGTCGTGGAGTAATCATCCTAGAGCCACTGGTAATCGTTTATTTTTTCAGCGCTATGGAGCGTTGGTGGGAACCTGTGCAATGTTATCGATCATTATTGCCTTTGTATGGACACAATCCACCCGTAATACGGCGCCGTATAGTTTGGACGACGAATTGTACGGCAAGGAAAGCAGTGCCGTTTCGCGGACTATGGCGTTGGTAGCTTGAATGCAACAAAACAAAGGGCGCGAAGGAATATATATGGCAACGCCATGACAACAAACCATACTGACCCTCGGGCGCGCTTATTACCTACGCGGCGCTGTGCGTGTATGTGTGTGCTTTTCTTTTCTTTCTTCTTTTTTACTTGGTTGTATCCTTAGAACGATTATCACTACAATTATATTATAATGAATCTATACTTTCGTTTACTTTGATGCCCTTGTAGACACCGATTGGTAATTTCTG